>JABEBX010020580.1_pt1 | contig 11544 bp, 9 predicted proteins | sample 7245971 | NCBI WGS metagenome assembly JABEBX01 (sample SAMN14506365, study PRJNA622280) | hot springs metagenome | biome: hot spring [ENVO:00000051]|acidic hot spring [ENVO:00002120]; feature: spring [ENVO:00000027]|sediment [ENVO:00002007]; material: sediment environment [ENVO:01001048]...
GTCTTTCCATCCCATTGGCAATGCTTGTCGTCTGTTTGACCAATCTGGCCTGGGCTCAGGGAGGCGCAGGCCGGTACTACAACCCGAACACGGAAATCTCCGCAAGAGGCGCCATCCAGAAGGTCACGACCGTGACCAGCGGGCCCGGGTGGTACGGCGTTCACCTGACCTTGAAGTCGCAGGACCACACCTACGATGTTCGCCTTGGACCCTCTGCCTTCATTACGCAGAGCAACTTCACCTTTGCCGTCGGAGACCAGATCGAGGTTTGGGGTTCGCAGGTCGGACCGAATAACGACGCGATCGTCGCCCGTGCGGTTGAAAGGAACGGTCAGACCCTCACGTTGCGCGACGCCAATGGATTTCCCGCTTGGGCAGGAATGGGAATGCGTGAAGGCAATGGAAGAGGTTACGGTGGCGGTTGCCCCGGATGCGGTTGCCGTCATTGCGGTTGCGGCTGCGGCGGCGGATGCAACAACTAAAGCCCATCGAGCGTAATGCGCCTCTCATTTCGAAGGAGATGACTGGTCGAAGGAGATGACTGGTCGAGGGAGATGACTGGGCTCGATTGCAAGGCTCGCTGAGCCGGCGAAATCCGCTAGCCCCAGGCGCAAGCCCGAGGCTAAGGGTGTAATGCGGCATGACGCACCACATGAACAAAAGCAACATCAAGAAGGGAATCAACCAAAACGCCATGAGAATCGCAATTGCCAGCGGCAAGGGCGGCACCGGCAAAACCACAGTCAGCACGAATCTGGCCGTTGCCGCGGCGGGACGCGGCCTTCGCGCAGTCTACGTCGACTGCGATGTCGAAGAGCCGAACGGACAACTGTTTCTCAAGCCGCAAATCAAATCTTCGCGAGCCGTCGGACGCCACTACCCGAGGGTGGATGAAACCCGATGCACGCACTGCGGCCTCTGCGGCAAGATCTGCCAGTTCAGCGCCATCGTCTGCGTCGGCCAGAAGGTTCTCGTCTATCCCGAGCTCTGCCATTCCTGCGGCGGCTGCGCGTTGGTCTGCCCTCCCGGAGCCATCACGGAAGCAGTCGAGCAGATGGGCACAGTCTCGGCTGGAAAGGCTGGAAATCTTCACTTCATCGCGGGAACGCTTCGCGTCGGCGAAGCAATGAGCACTCCCTTGATCCGCCAGGTCAAGGGCGAGATTCACGATGAAGACGTAGCCATCCTAGATTGTCCGCCCGGCACCTCCTGCCCTGTGATTGAGAGTGCGCGCGGCGCCGATCTGGTTCTTCTGGTCACCGAGCCAACGCCTTTCGGCCTGAACGATCTGCGTCTGGCCGTCGACATGGTCAATACCTTGCATCTGCCGCTGGCCGTCGTCGTAAACCGCGCGGGAACAGGCGACCGCAAGACTTACGAATTCTGTCAAACCAGGGGCATTCCCATCTGGGCCACGATCTCAGACGACCGTCGCGTGGCCGAAGCCTACTCGCGCGGCGAGTTGGCCTACAATGCCGTGCCGGAGTTCCGCGTAGCTATTGACAACGTCCTGGATCGCGTGTCGCAGCCCGGCCGGAAGAGCTTTCCGGCGGAAAGTGAATTGGTGCGCCGATGAACTCGCTCGTTAATATTCATCCTCGTAACGACAAACCCGTCAAGGAACTGGTGGTGATCAGCGGCAAGGGCGGAACAGGCAAAACCTCGCTCGTGGCCTCTTTTGCCACACTGGCGAAGAACGCCGTACTTGCCGATTGCGATGTCGACGCTGCCGATCTGCATCTGCTGGCCGCTCCCCGGGTCATTCGCCGCGAGTCATTCACCGGGGGCAAACGCGCCGCCATCAACACCAACTTTTGCTCGGTCTGCGGCCATTGCGAGGATTTGTGCCGTTTCGACGCCATTCACTTGAACGGTCCCGGAAACATGGTCTTCGCAGCAACCTATCAGGTCGACCCCATGGCTTGTGAGGGATGTGGCGTCTGCGCCTGGTTCTGCCCCAATCAGGCCATTCAGCTCGATCCCGCGATCAACGGCACGTGGTTTGTCTCTGACACGCGCTTTGGTCCCATGGTCCACGCCCGCCTCGGCGCAGGCGAGGAAAACTCGGGCAAACTTGTCAGCCTGGTTCGCACCACGGCCAAGCAGATCGCCGAAGAGCGACAGATGGAGATGGTCTTGATCGATGGCTCGCCAGGCGTTGGCTGCCCTGTCATCGCCTCGATCACTGGAGCAGACCTTGCCCTGGTCGTCACCGAACCGACTCCGAGCGGCCTTCACGATATGCGGCGCGTGGCCGAGTTGACGCGACACTTCGGCATTTCAGCCGCGGTTTGCGTGAACAAGTGGGATCTTAACCCCGAGATGAGCAGAACAATCGAAGCCGCCGCTCAGAAGCTTGGGCTGGCGGCGGTGGGAAGAGTTCGCTACGACCCCGCTGTGACGGAAGCGCAGATCCGGGAAAAGACGATCGTTGAATACCGCCAGGACGGCAGTGCCGCCGATATCCGCAAAATGTGGCGGCAACTGCACCAGAGACTTTCGCGGATTCCGCATCCGTGCGAGCCCGGAAGCTCGCTCGTCATGGGTCCGACGGAGCAGGTTGAAAGCGTCTCGATCCAATAGGGGCGCTTCGCCGTCGGTGACGAAAGAGTGGACGCGGTATCAGCTTTGCCGAGACAGCTAATAGAATGATCTGGGCCTTCCATGTTCCGGGAAGACTCGATTGAATGGGCTTTGTCACCAGGAATCGACCTTGGCGGGCTGCAAACCTTGTGGGTCTTCTCACGCTCGCCGAACGTCCCTCCTAAACAGGCGCAGGTTTTCGATCCCGCGCCGGCAACCAACAGACTGGAGGAAGCTTTCATGATCAGAAAACTGGCGCTCGCAGCGCTTATCTTCGTGCTCGGTTCCGTCACCGCGCTGGCCGCCGATTTTAACGGCAAGTGGACAGCAGACATTCCGATGCGCAACGGCAACACCATGACCATCACCTTCGACTTTCACGTCGAGGGCTCGGCTCTGACCGGCAAAGTCGGCATGAGGCGCGGCGACATGGACATCACCAACGGCAAAGTCGATGGTGACACCATCAGCTTCGACCAGGTGATGAACTTCAACGGCAATTCGTTCACCATCCACTACAAAGGAACGGCGGACGGCAACGATTCCATCAAGTTCACACGCACATTCGAGGGCGACAACGGAGGTCCTCGCGGCACTCCTCCTCCGCAGGAGTTCACGGCCAAGAGAGCTTCCGCGGGCACGACAGCCGCGCCTTCCGTCCGGTAATTCGGCAGTGCATACACGGGGTCTTTGTTCGTACTGATCCAGTGGAGTTCCGCGCCCGCGGCGCGGGAATGTCCAATGAGGTTCGTCACAGACCCCGTTAATGATTTTTGGCTGTGGCGTGAGAGCACGCCTCAGCGGAGGACAGATGCAACCCCTGCCGTCAGCCTGAGGAAGCCGGAAAGATGGATCGTCTGGCTTCCGGAGGGGGAAAGAAAGGCAGGCAGTCCTCAACGCTACCGCGCGCACTTCACCACAATTTTGACGCCGGGCGGCACCATCGCGCCCGGCAAGGGAGCCTGCTCGCGCGCCGTGCCGTTGCCCACAATCTCCACTGCCAGCCCGGCGGCTTCCGCCTTCTCAATCACCTGCCGCACCGACAAACCGATGAGCGAAGGCACGCGCAACCTTCCGGCTTCAGAGACAACCACCGTGTGCGTGGACGGCTGCGGCGAAGCCTGCGCAGATGGCGACGACGCTTGCGAGGGAAGGGAAGTGGCGCTGCCGGCCGGGGATCCTGAGTTCGCCCTGACCGCTGCCTGACTCGTCTGAGCTGGCGCTACCTCCGGCTGTGAGGATTCAGGCGGCACATGGTTCGCATTGTGCAGCGGATCGTCGCTTGGCAGATCGTTCGCGGCCGCATAGAGCTCCTGAATGTCCTCACCCTGCGCCGTGGCCTCGTCCTCAGTGACAGGCGGTTCCTTTTTCGATGCTGCGGTCGGGGGGCGCACGTCGATGTCGTGCGGCACGCCGAGATACTCCAGAACCTGCTGCGCCACCTCGGTGAAAACCGGCGCCGAGACCGCGGCGCCGTAGTATGCGCCCTTGGGCGAATCGATCACCACCGCGACTGCGATTACCGGATTGTTGACCGGCGCAAATCCCGCGAACGATGCGATGTGCAGGGACTTGGAATACTTGTGTGTCGCAGGATCGATCTTTTGCGCGGTTCCGGTTTTGCCCGCGGAAGAGTAGCCGTCGAGTTGCGCGCTTTTGCCGGTGCCGAAGAGCACCACTTCCTCCATCATCTTGCGCATCTCGGCCGCGGCCATCGTCGAAATCACGCGATGCGATCCCTGCGGAAGCGGGTCGGGCAGTTCTTCGTCCGGCTTCACCGGCGCCGCCTGCGGTACCTGCGGTGCGGCAGAGTTTTGGACGGAGTTGGCGGCAGGGGCAAACTGATCCGGCATCAGCACATGGGGCGGCAGATACACGCCGCCGTTGGCGATCGTTGAAACCATTGAGGCCAGCTGAATGGGTGTAACCGCCTCTTCCTGTCCTATGGCGACGTAGCCGATCGAAGCCGGCTGCCAGTACTTGACCGGGCGCAGCAGTCCGCGCGTCTCGCCAGGCAGCTCAATCCCCGTCCGCTGGCCGAAGCCGAAGGCGCGAATGTAGTTGTAGAGCCGATCCGGCCCCAGCTTCAGCGCCAGCTTGATTACTCCCACGTCGCTCGATCGCGCCAGCGCCGTCGCCACTGTCACCTTGCCGATGCCGCGGTCGCTCTTGTCGTCGTGAATCACGCGGCCGCCAATCGTGATCTGGCCTCCTTGGCAGTCGATGATGTCGTCCGGCGCGGCTACATGCTGGTCCATGGCCGCGGAATAGGTGACGAGCTTGAACGTTGATCCCGGCTCGTACACGTCGCTCACCGCATGATCGCGAAGCAGGGCGGGTGTGGTGTGACGGAAGTTGTTGGGATTGAAGGTGGGCCGGATGGCGAGCGCGAGAATCTGGCCGGTGTGTACGTCCTGTACCACGACTGTCCCGTTGAGCGCCTGTGTCTTCTCCATGGCGTGGTCGAGAGCGCGCTCGGCCATGAACTGAATGTTCTCGTCGATGGTCAGCACCAGGTTGCGGCCGGGCGAGGGCTCACGCTCGGTTGAACCCAGCACCTTGCGTCGCGCGTCCATGGCCGTGTACATCAGCCCCGGCCGCCCGTGCAATTCGCTGTCGAACTTTTCCTCCAGACCGCCTAGTCCGTTATCGTCCACGCCCACGTAACCGAGCACCTGCGCGGCAATCTCGTTGTCGGGATAAAAGCGCTCGAACTCCTTCTGGAAGTAGATGCCCTTCATGTGCAGGGCCTTCACGTTGGTGGCTACCTGGGACGTAACGCGGCGCGCGATCCAGGCAAAGTTGCGTCCGGCGTTGAGACGGGCGGCGATCGCGTCTTCCGTCGTGCGCGAATCCTCCGGATCGGTGTGCACCAGCGAGGCGAGCGTATGCGCCGCCGCCTTTTTGTCGGTGATTTCCGAAGGATCGGCGTAGATGGAGTCGACCAGCACCGTCATGGCCAGCTCGCGCAGGTTGCGGTCGTAAAGAATGCCGCGGCGCGGAGCGACCTCAAAGGTGCGCTGCTGCTGGCGGGCGGCACGCTCCATGTATTCGCGATGTTGAACGATCTGAAGCCAGAACAGGCGGCCCGCGATGGCGCAGGCCCAGAGAAAAAAGAACAGGCAGATGATCCAGAAACGCGACCGCCTCAAAGGCGCAGACCGGGTGGTTCGTGCGCTGCTGCGGATGGGTTGGACGGTTGCCGGCGTCACCGCTGCTAGCTCCTGGCTCCCCGTGTCATCTCGCCTGCATCCGACCCCTTCGTGTTCCACAGAAACGGCTTTGCACGAGCGCCCTTCTGTGTCCAAATGCCCGCCGCGCACGGCAGAACCGGAGGCTGGGAGCTGACAGCTAGAAGCCGCCCTTTTGCGCCGGAGCAACCACCTGCGCTAGCACAGGCGCCCCTGAATCAGGACGGGCGCTGGGATAGACTACCTGCCCCGGCGCGGGCTCTGCGAGTCCAAGCTGGCGCGCCAACTGGTCGATGCGCCCCGGCTGCGTCAGCTCTGCCTCGGTCAGGCGAAGCTGACGGTTCTCCTCACGCAACTGTTCGAGCGTCTGCTTCTCGCTCTCCACGCGGTAGCTGCTCTCAATCGCGGAGAAATGCTGCAAGCCATAAATCATGATGAGCGAGAAGAGCACGGCTACGGCCCCGGAGAACACGCGCATCTGCCGCGCCCGCACCGGGTCCGGCGTCTTCACCAGCCGCGAGTTGTCGAAGTGGTGGGTGAAGAAAACCTCCGGCGTCCTCATGCGGCGGCGACGCTCGGCCTGTCGCGCCATCAGCGCGGCGTTGTGCTCGGCGATGCGTCCTTGCCAGCATCCACCCGACTCAAAATAGGTTGTTGTGCATGCCGCCATGATGGCTCTCCTTCGTCGAGCAGGGCTAATACCTCGGTCTCGCGGTCCCTGTTCTTTCCGCCGCTCTCAGCTTCGCGCTACGCGAGCGCGGGTTACGATCAATCTCTTCTTCGCCGGCCGTCACCGGCTTCTTCGTCAAAACCTTCCAGATTCCCTGCTGCGCGCCCGCCCGGATGCTGTCTTTCGCGATGCGATCTTCGAGACTATGAAAACTGATGACCACGAGCCGTCCTGAGGGCTTAAGCAACCGCGGTGCGGCCTCAAACAATGCCCGAATTTCCTCCAACTCCCGATTCACAAAGATACGCAGCGCCTGAAACGTCCGCGTTGCCGGGTGGATATGTTTCATTGGCGGGACGGCCGAAGCTACAATCCGGGCCAACTGCCCCGTGCTCGTAACCGGCCGCCCCCGCACAATGGCTCTGGCGACTGTCCGCGACCTCCTTTCCTCACCGTATTCGTAAATGAGATTCGCAAGCTCGCGCTCGTCCATCTCATTCACCACTTGTTCGGCGGTCGGCCCGGAGCGCGTATCCATACGCATGTCCAGCGGCCCATCCGCCTGAAAACTAAATCCTCTGCGCGCCTCGTCCAGGTGCAAACTGCTCACGCCGAAGTCGGCCAGCATGCCATCGAGCGACGTCTGCCGGACGTGCTCGCCGATCCGGCTGAAGGGCTCTCCAACGAACTCGATCGCGGGCGCCTGGCTTTCCATCTCCGCGGCGACCTTTGCCAGTCTTGCCCTCGCCAGTTCCAGCGCCTCGGGATCGCGATCGAACCCGATCAGCCGTCCCTTTGGTCCCAGCCGCCGTAAAATGCCTTCGGCGTGTCCACCCAGGCCCAGCGTGCAATCCACATAAGTTCCTTCCGGTCTTACGTGGAGAAAATCCAATGCCTCTTCGAAAAGAACCGGCTCATGGCGTGCTTTCAGCTGCGTCATGGGCGCCCCCCGAGGGGCCTAGGACCCGCTCTCTCCGGCCAGAATCCCGCCCACCAGCCTGCGATCCTCGGCCGTGAGCGCCTTGGCGGGCAGTTTCTGTTCAAAGTGCGTTCGGTTCAGCACTTCCAAATGCGTGATCTTGCCCATTACGACAAGGTCGCCCTCCAGCTTGGCCGCCGCGCGCAGAATCTGCGGCAACATGATTCGTCCCTGCGCGTCCATCTTCACCTGCTGGCCGTAGTAGCTGGTCATATCCAAATACTTCGCCACTGCATCGTTCAGGGCGCTGTGCTTTGCCAGTTGCGCCTCAATCTTTTCCCACTCCGGAAGCGGCCAGATCTGAGCTCGCTCGCCATCCTCGCTCGTCACGTAGAGATCAGCCACATTGGCGGCATCCAGTTGTTGCTTGAAGGGCACCGGCAGCTTGAGCCGCCCGCTCTCTTCGACCTTCGCCGGATGGTTGCCGCGATACATCTGCCTGCCTCACTGCCTGTGCGCCCCATCCTCTACCCGCGTTGTCTGCGGAAAAGGCTGGACTCTCTGACGTGGTCCTGAACCCAGTTCTTTGTTAGTCAGGCTGGTTCCCCAACCGCTTTTGCATCCGGAAACCCATCCCAACGGCCCGAAAGAGAGTACACTTGCTCTGGTAATTCAGTTGGTTGGCTCCAAATTGCTCCAATCAGCTCCAAAAATTACCAACTCCAGACGATAGTAACCCTCTTCTCTCGCTCTGCCAAGAGAAAAATTGGTGGAAAGTGTCAAAAAGTCAGGCTTTCTGTTGGAAAGTCAACTAATAGGTATAGGAATTCACGGGCCACAATATATGGGGTTTATTCCTTGGATTCCCCCACTGGACAGGGTTTGAAGCTTGTGTTAGGCGAATAAAAAACGAAAATAGATCCCGGTTTGTTCCGGTCCGGCATCGATTTCCGCCGCCAGAAACAGAACAGCCCCGCACGATTGATTGTGCGGGGCTGTCTGGCATTCAAAGACAGCAGCTATTTGGATTCGATTCTCATGCCATAGAACGACTTGTGCACGAAGAACACCGATACCAGGAAGAACGCGACAGCCAGTCCGGTTGCCAGCGCCGGGTTCTTCGCGCTCAGTGTTACCGCCAGCTCGACGGCCAGCAGGCCGAACAGTGTGGTGAACTTGATCACCGGGTTCATGGCTACCGATGAGGTGTCCTTGAACGGATCGCCCACGGTGTCGCCGATCACGGTGGCGTCGTGCAGCGGCGTGCCCTTCTGCTTGAGATCCACTTCGACAATCTTCTTTGCGTTGTCCCATGCGCCGCCCGTGTTAGCCATGAAGATCGCCTGGTAGAGGCCGAAGATCGCGATCGAGATCAGGTATCCGATAAAGAAGAACGGATCCATGAACGCGAAGGCGAGGGTGACGAAGAAGACGGCGAGGAAGATGTTGAACATGCCCTTTTGCGCGTACTTGGTGCAGATCTCCACCACCTTTTTCGAGTCCGTGACCGAAGCCTTTTCCACGCCTTCCAGCTTGATGTTGGCCTTGATGAACTCGACCGCGCGGTAAGCGCCCGTGGTGACGGCCTGCATTGACGAGCCGGTGAACCAGTAGATGACCGCGCCGCCGCTGATCAGGCCGAGCACGAAGGGCGCATGCAGCAGCGAGAGATGCTGCACGTTGTGGGTCAGTCCGTCGGTCAGGGCCATGATGATCGAGAAGATCATGGTGGTGGCGCCGACCACGGCGGTGCCGATCAGCACGGGCTTGGCGGTAGCCTTGAAGGTGTTTCCGCATCCATCGTTGGCTTCGAGCATGTGCTTGGCCTTCTCGAACTTCACGTTGATGTTGAAGTCCTTCTTCAGTTCCGCCTCGATGCCGGGGACGTTTTCAATCAGCGACAGCTCGTAGACCGACTGCGCGTTGTCGGTGACCGGCCCATAGGAATCGACGGCAATGGTCACTGGGCCCATGCCCAGGAATCCGAAGGCGACCAGGCCGAAGGCAAATACCGCCGGAGCCAGCATCAGGCCCGCGGGATCCGTTTGCAAGTCGGGAATGCCCAGGCTGAAGTAATAGCCGGTTCCCATCAGCGCCACCATGCAGAATCCGAGCCAGTAGGCGGAGAAGTTGCCGGCCACGAATCCCGACAGGATGCCCAGCGAAGCGCCGCCTTCCTGCGCCGATTTCACGACTTCTTTCACGTGGCTGGAGTTGGTCGAGGTAAAGACCTTCACCAGTTCGGGAATCAGCGCGCCAGCCAGCGTTCCGCAGGAGATGATCGAGGCCATTTTCCACCAGATGGTTCCGTCGCCAAGATTGGGAAGCAGCAGGTAGGAAACAACGTAAGTAAGAACGATGGAGATGATGGACGTAATCCAGACCAGCGAGGTCAGCGGCTTCTCGAAGTCCATCTCGTCGGCGTTGCTGTACTTGGCGCGGGTGATCAGGCCGTTGAGGAAGTAGGCGCCCACGCTCGACAGAAGCATCGCAACGCGCATCACAAAGATCCAGACCAGCAGATCGACTTTGACCGTCGGATCCTTGACCGCCAGCAGAATGAAGGTGATCAGCGCGACGCCCGTCACGCCGTAGGTCTCAAAGCCATCGGCCGAGGGCCCGACCGAGTCGCCCGCGTTGTCGCCGGTGCAGTCGGCAATTACGCCCGGGTTGCGCGCGTCGTCTTCCTTGATCTTGAAGACGATCTTCATCAGGTCGCTTCCGATGTCGGCGATCTTGGTGAAGATGCCGCCGGCAATACGCAGCGCCGCAGCCCCCAGCGACTCGCCAATCGCGAAGCCGATGAAGCACGGGCCGGCATAATCGCCCGGAATGACCAGGAAGATGCCCAGCATGATCAACAGTTCGACCGAGATCAGCATCATGCCGATGCTCATGCCGGCCTGGAGGGGAATCGCCATGCAGGGATACGGCTTGCCGCCCAAGCCGGCAAAGGCCGTTCGCGAGTTGGCGAAGGTGTTCACGCGGATGCCGAACCACGCCACGCTGTAGCTGCCCGCGATGCCCAGCAGTGAGAAGCCCAGAATGATCGGCAGCGTCACCGCGATCGATTTACCCGGCACCGGCGCCAAGTAGCCGAAGTAGAGCGCGATGATGGCCGCGATAAAGGCCCAGAGCAGGAGGATGAACTTGCCCTGCGTGATCAGATACGTCTTGCAGGTCTCATAAATCAGCTCGGAGATATCGCGCATGGTGCGATGCACCGGCAGGTTCTTCAGCCGTACAAAGATCAGCAGTCCGAACAGCAGGCCCCCCACGCAGAAGATCAACCCGTAGGCCAGCAGGCTGTAGCCGCTGATGCCGCCGAGAAAAGGCACGCTGGTCAGATCGGGCAGCTTAAGGCTGGCCTCTCCACCACCCGCGGGGTCCGACTGGGCGCAGGCCCATGCGGGCGCAAGAAGGCCCCAAGCTGCGATCGCCGCCGCCGCCGCCATCTTCGCATGACGTTTCAGCAAGACTCCCGCGCTCAGCCCAATGGTTGAAAAGCCCTTCAGAAGAGCGAGCGCAAGCAACGCGAACACGCTCGTGCCGAGAAAGTAATACACCCAACCCTGTACAGTCACACACACCCTCCATACTCAATTTTGAAGCCGAATGAATGATGAAACCGGATCAGCATCGAGAGCATCTAAGCCAATCGCCACCGGAAGCGTATCATCTGCATACAAGGCTGTCGAGTGACTGCTATCACCTCGCTTTTGCCCCCTTCGGCGGCCCCGGGCGCGCCTTCTGCTTTGAATCGTGTAAAGTGTTCATCGGAAAGGAGTCTGTCCCATGGCTTCCGTAAATCTTCTTACCCCTCGCCAGGCTGCCGAAAAGCTGGGCCGCAGAGGTCATGATCGTCCGACCGTAAAGTTTGAAGGCAGGGTATAGGGATCAGGGAGCGGCCGTCTCGGGCGAAGATTGGATTCGCAGATGGGGACGGTCCTGTCTCGCATCTCCCGCACGCAGATACGCCACACGGAGGGATCCCCTCAAGGCGCAAGTCCGCGGGCGGGCACTCATCCCTTGAGATCGCCTGTTTCTGAAAGATTGATATCGGGTCAATACGACCTGTTCGATAAAATCGATTTAAAACGATATTTTATTGAACAGGTTGATCTTGAGTTCCCTCAAAATTGTCTTTTGTCTTGCCGTCTGGTCTGTTGCTGCATCGTGAC
>JABEBX010001897.1_pt1 | contig 11534 bp, 21 predicted proteins | sample 7245971 | NCBI WGS metagenome assembly JABEBX01 (sample SAMN14506365, study PRJNA622280) | hot springs metagenome | biome: hot spring [ENVO:00000051]|acidic hot spring [ENVO:00002120]; feature: spring [ENVO:00000027]|sediment [ENVO:00002007]; material: sediment environment [ENVO:01001048]...
GAATCTACCAGTAGGTTTATATTGTTTAGATACTGGATCATATTCCCAAATTTCGAAAGGCTGGAAGTAAGTATCTAATATAGCTTTAGCAGTATCTTCATCATAACCAAGATCGAGGAGTTTTTCGTATACTTCAGTTCTATGTAATTGTTTAGCATAGAACATATCTTGTAGTTGTTTAAGGGTAAGTCTTTCACCACCAGTAGCAAATAGTTCTTCAATTTCTTTATCTGGAATTCTAAGCATTCTAAGTCTATCTGTAAGTTCTTCTTTAGAGATAACACCGAGTTGATACATTTTGAACATTCTATTGATAACGGTAGGAGTAATATTAGCAAAGATTAGAATACCAATCTCTGGATCTGTATAACCTTGGATTTTGAGGATATCTCTAACTTGAGCAAGAGAAATATAACCGTTAATAAATGCGTCAATAATTTGACCAGTAGTAATAGGAATAGCTCTAAGAGTAAGTAGAAGTTCTGCGTCTTCTTGAGAATATCCAAGCTTTTTAATTCTATTTAATGCTTCATCGTAAGATATAGCTCCTCTAAGGAGAGCATCTTGTATTTGAGCAACAGATAGAGTTTTCTTTTGAATAGCAAGGAGAATATCTATATCATCGTCAAAATATCCAATAAGTCTTAGTTTATCTCTTGCTTCCTGTTCAGATAGAATACCTCTTGTATAAGCAGTTAGTATATCAGATTTTGAGAGAGTATTATCTCTGAATTTTTTCCAGTATCTATATTGCATCCATACGTATAGTTCATCTTCATCTACTCCTATCTGACTTGCAAGATAATTAATAGACTCTTTATCAACTTGATTAGACCAGTATAAGTCAATGAGTATGTCTAAAGTACTCTTGATATGCGAGTATTTCTCTTCTATTTTTGCTAACTGAATAAGTGCGTCTACATGCTCTTTAGGATAGCCTTTATGCTCTATAAACGATCTATAAGTTCCCTCACTCCAAATACCGAACTTATAAGCTTTCTCACCATCAGAAAGAGATAGTTTAGGTCTATAAGCTGTAATTACTATTTAGGTAAATCTTTAAAAGATTTCATACTACCTAAGGAGAAAGTATCAGATATCCAGTGTAGTAACCATGCGTTTAGTTGAAATGTTAAATTGGTTCTAAAGAAATTAACAGCATTCTCTACTCCTTTCTCTGGAGTTATTTCTGATTGTGGAGCTATAGTATCTATCATCTTCTTATACCAGCCTTCTACTATTCTATACGTTAATGCATCTTGAGCAGATTCAGGAGTTACTAATTCTTCTGCTTTTATGCCTTTTACCTCTGGAAATGTTAACTCCATATACTTATTCACTATTGCTGACCAAGTCTGAGTATTCTTAAAGAGAGTATCCATTATACCTGTTGCTACATCACTTGCTATCTTAGGGGATATTTTCCATATAGCTCTGTTGAATGTTACTGCTAAGAATACTGCTAAGTCTTGAAACATATTTACTATTGGTCTTCTTAGTATTCCAACTAATGCAAAGCTAATTGCTGCAGCTATAATTCCAAGTATAAACTCCATTCTACTATACTCCTCCTTTTCTCTTTAACTTCTTGTACTCCTCTTCTACTTTGGACTTTATCTTTCTTCCTTCTGCTAATAATTCGTCAAAGGAATACCACTTATCCTCTTTGGAGAATAACTCATCAAAACTACTATTTGCAATCTCTAATATTGAGTTAAACCTTCTACCTTGGAGAGAATTATCATCAAATATCTCGTTTATCATCGTTCTAATAAATACTTGAGGAGAAAAACTCGCTTTATCATACGTAATAGTCATCTTATAAGTACTCTCTACTTGTCCTGGCATAATATACGTTACTGTATCTTGATATACTCTTTCTCCCTCTTCTTTCTTTATCCATGGCTCCTCTTCTATACTTATTCCTGCTATTGGTAGTATGTAGTTTACTAATGCTTGAGTAGCTTTTTGCTCTACTGTATCTACTAATCTATGATATTCTGCTCTCAGTTTGTTTACCTCATCTATTACTGCTTCTATCTTTGAAGTAAGAGCTTTATCTACTTTGTCTATAGTCTTCAGTAAGTCTGCATAAACAGTATTCACTAAAGAAGTAAGTTGATTTCTCCAAAACTCTAAATCTTTCTGTAGAAAGTATCTTGCAAGTTCCGTCCAATCCTTACCTAAGTTGTTCAGATAATTGATAATGTTCGTATATGTACTCTGTATCCAATTTCTTACTGACATTAACCAGCTATTTATCTTCTGTACAACTGTAACAATAACATCCCATAACTCTTTAATAGCAGGAATGTTTAATGCATAATCTAATGCCCATAACAATAGAACTCTTACAGTTAGCTCTATAATTGCTTTTACCCAGTTACCATTATATCTCTCTTCTACTGCCCTCTGAAAATTAATCCACCACAGATAAAGATTGTTAACTAAATCAACAATACTATTCCATAGTGCATCTATACCATCTGCTACTAATGCTATTAAGTCAAATACTATCTCAATTACTGCCCATGTGGCTCCATATAAAATCCATCCAGCAATTGGAAAGAATAGAAATACCTTTACTGCTTCCTGTAGAGTATTCTTGTGAGATCTAACTTTGTCTCCTAAGTTGATATAAGAAAGTAAAGGTTTATAATCAGGTTGTATATCTGGAGGAGGAGAAGGATTAATTTCTGGAAGTTGAATTTCTTCATTCATTACTTAATTCCCCTTATAGCCATTATCTTTCTCCTTTCCTCTTCTATCTTCTGTTGTACTATCTCAGGAGAAAATTCATTAGCAGGAATTTCTATAGTAAATGGTCCATCATTTCCAATGTAGAATAGAACTACTCTTGTTCTAACAATATTCCCTCTCTCATCTATTTTCAAACCTTCATTTATACTCACTATCTTAGCTTCCATATATCTCAATCCCCTTTCTACATCTCACTTATACTCCATTCTCCATTCTCATACATTATAGCATACTTCTTTCCTGATAGAGTAATAGCTATTACTCCTCTAACTCCTTGAAATACAGTCCATCTTATATACCCTACCTCTTGATTAGTAGGTAGATAGACTATTGAAATATCTAATGCAAATGGTAGAATAGATAGCCCCTTTATCTTTATCTGATACTTTGGAAGTTCTTCAGCTAATTGAGATAGAATATCTTTCTTACCCACTCTTCTTCCCTCCTCCCTCTATAAAATACTGAAGTATCTTCTCAAGAATAACTGTATTCTTGTCTACACTATCTTTCAATTGCTGTAATACACTCTCCATTCTAACTAATACGTAAATAGCTACAAAGATAGGAAATCCTACTTGAGCTATTATCTGAGTTATTAGTTGCCAATCCAATTATATCTCCCCCTTTCTCAACTTCTCTAATCTACTACGTTAGTAAAGTCGTTAGCTCTGTATGGTATATGGTAGACTCTCACTCCATTTAAGTATGCAGTAGTAGAATCTCCATTTCTTACCTGTATCTCTATTAAATCTCTAATGGTAACTGGAATATCTACAGGTCCTATAGTAGCAGGTCCATCATACCAGCTTTGCTCAAATACTGTAGAACCATTCTTTTGAATTCTTAGATACGACGTTCTCCCTGGAGGATAGTTATCTACGTCACAGTATACTCTTATTTCTCCTACTACATTAGAAGTAAACTTCTTAAGTGTTACGTATGTAGTAGAATTAGTACTCCTCCGAGTAGGTAGAGATAATACTGCTCCATCTGGATTACGTACTCTATAAAGCATAGCAGATAAGTCTATTATTTGCTCTAAGTATCCGTAGAACTCTATAAACTTATTAGCTGGAACATCAAGTATTCTCTTACCTATGACTACTTTTGAAAAATCATCCATTATGTTTAGCATTGTATACATTGCTCCTGATACATCATCTCCTTTTACTGTTATCCCATCTATTGCTACGTCTCCATCTGCTACTGATATAAAAGTATTACTTCCACCTTTACTATACCAGTTACATCCTCTTACTATAGCTTTACTACTCTCAATATATATTGCATGAGTATTAGTTATTCCACTTAAAGTCTCAAATAAGCAGTCTTCAATTATTACTTCGCTTGTTGTTCCTGCTAAATACAAAGTACCAAAAGCAGGATAATTAGATATAATAAATCTACAATCTCTTATAACTGTAGGAGTACTAAATGGTTGTCCATATGCTCCTCCTTGGTAAACGTATAGATATGTTTCACCTGCTAAATCTAAAAAGTCTACTCTCTCAATTCTTACTCCATATCCGTAATTACTATATCCAGCAGATATAGAAATTCCTGCACTCTTAATTGTCATGTCTGAAATCGTAGAATTAGTACCTATCACGCTAAATATGTTCCAGCCTTCAGTACCAGTAAAAGTTACTCTTCCCTTTCCTGCTCCTCTCAAATGGACTCTACCTAATACGTTTATTGTCTCACTTGAGTAGTAAACTCCTGGAGGAAAATATATAGTACCTCCACCTTTATCTGCTACCTCTTGTATTAATTTAGAGAGTTTAGCAGATACATCAGTACTCCCATCTCCAATTATTCCTCTATCTGCTACATTAATCCATCCTGGCATTACATCTTCTAATCTTGATGGCTTAGCTATAAACCACATAACTAATACCACCCAATCACTCTAATATCCGCATTCTGTCCAGCAATAGCATTCTGAATAGTAAACCCTTTTACTGCTATTGCTCTTACAAGTATAGTACTCGCTGGATGATATATCTTCTCTAAAACTGTATCATCTGTTGGAATGAATCTAACAAGTATTGGATACAATCCAGTATGTATCTCTACTACCTTTGTAGCAGTAATCCCTTCAGGAAAGTTGAAGTAGTAAGGAGTACTCTCATTATCCCCTGCAGTAGCTTCTATTACATCGTACTTCTCTATCACTTTCTCTGAAGTCTGTACTATCAGTTCCCCATCTGCATTTACTCTTAGTGCTTTCCATCTGTTCTCATAGAACCCAAACAAATGAGCCAGAGTTCTTTGGAAGAAATCAGTAGTATATATCTCCCTTAAGAACTCTGGCTCAAGTTCTAACTCTTCTAACCAGTTAAAGCCTTTTATCTTCTGCTCTGCCATTTTAGCCTCTTCCTATCCTGTAGATTATACCTATATCCGCCTGTATACTACTTCCTGACTTATTCCTAAATCCTACATATAGCTGTTGTCCTACTGGTAGATCTACTCCTACATCTACAAGCTTCTCTTGAGTATTGAGAAGATCTACTGGATAGTCAATTAGTTTCTCTCTTTCTAAGTAGACAAGTAAGTCTATATTGTCAGAACCAGTTCCACTTACTACTGCGTCCACTGATTTAGGCTCTGTCTGTGTAGATATTAGAGCAGGTACTAATACCTCTGAACCTGCTCCTACTGTAACTGTTACATACTTACGATATCTTGGCATTATCTATTCACCCCCTTACCCTGCTCTTCTTACATGTACGAGTAAGGGAACATCGAGAGTACCAGCAGGGAATTTACCATTACTACCAGTATTACTCGTTCCAATATACAACTTCAACTCTTCTCCTGGCTGGAATACAAGTGGAGGAGAGAATAGCCTTATTGGTATATTCTTGTCTTCTCTATGGGAAGAGAAGAAACTCTTTCCATCTCCATACTTGTATCCAGCAGAAGTAGGTACTGAACCCTCAAGTAAGAATCCAAGCTTATCTTCATCAAATAGCTCAGTTAATCCTCTTACAAATCTTAGCCTTGTAGTATAGCAGGAATTAGAAGAGTCTACAAATCTTCCTACATCCTGCGCAAGACAAGCAAGTATCTCAACTACAGTATTAGCTGGAACTTTCTCTCCAAATGGGAACTTAATAAATTCTGCTGGATTAAATACTCCTGTTAGCTCTGTATATCCACTTGCCGCAATTTCTGTTGCATTTGTCCCATAGAGAACATAATACAGCTCAGTCGCCTTAGAACCTAAAGGTGCAGTGTTTTGAACATCTCCAGCATCGTATACCTCGTAAGTTAAGAGAATCTTCCCTGTATATGCAGAAGAAAATTTGGCAACTAAAGACTCTCCTTGAATTAGTGGAATAGGTGGAAAGATCCCTTGACTTACAAGATACGTAAACAAAGAATCGTTCTTTGAATTGCTGTCTTTATAGCCTAAGTGGTTACCGTACGTAGAATCTATTCTCCAGAAACCAATTGTTGTATTAGCTACTATCAGTGTCATGAATACTGGAGACCCAGCAGATCCAGTAGGAGGATTCAATACGTGTATACCCTTCACTTTATACCCAACAGTTGCAGGAACTGTAAGTAAAGTAGCTTCAGTAGCAGAAGATAAGTTTACTACTTTCTGCATTAATGGCTCTCTTAATGCCATCTCTTATCCACCTACCTCTTCTACTATCTTCCACCACCAGTAGTTCTCTGTACCTTCGCATTGTGTAATGCAGTTGCTATTACTCTTACTCTCTCAATATTCCTGGGATCTCCTTTAGCTCCTCTTGCTGGTAGTTCTACTCCCCTAATCACATCTACATAGGGAGCAAATCCTTGTCTATATGCATCTCCTGCCGCTGCTACTCCTTGAGCCCATCTCTGAGCTCCTACATTTAGACATCCACTCTGCCATTTTGCGTCTCCAGCTCTTGCTATTCCAGCTTGCCAAGTACCATTAGCTATTGCTTGCTGTACTCCTGCTTGCCATGCATCTGCTGCTAAAGTTGTAGCTTCACTCCATCTTCTCCTTGGGTTCTGTACTCCAACTCTGTAATCGTCTGTTCTTTGTGGAGTTACAGTTGTCCACTTCTTGACAATAGTCTCTAATGGCTTTATACTTGCCATTTCCTAACATACCCCCTTTAGACTTTTTTTTGGTAGCTACCAATTACCATTATACCACAATTTTGACAATCTCAATACGAAACATAGTATCGTATGACCACTCCTCTTATGAATGACTACCATAGAAACGATTTATTTTGGCTTTTAAGATGGGTATGTATTGGGGGGGATATTATTATATGGCTCTGGTCAAAAAGTACGATTGTAGACCCCTTAGAATGCATATGAAGGGTATTTTTTAAGTGGGGTTTCCCCCTCTTGAGGAGGTGAAGGGAGGATGGGGGAGAAAGGAGGTGTTTGAGGGGGAAACCCCAGCAATAATCTTCATACTTGCCATACAGTAATTCCTTCTGATGCTAAAATCTTAGCTACATCTGGATCTATAGTCTCACATACAAAAGCAAGTCTTATCACTGACTCTTCTCCTATCTTTTGACGTAACAATTTCTCGTAGACTCTGATCTGTCCATATGCTCCTGTCCCTACGTGAGGTTTTACTTCTATTATCCATACCTCTCCTGGTCTGTATGCTACTACGTCTATTCGCTTCTGAGTCAACATCTTTGCCATCCTTGCTATCTCGTCTCCCCATTCTGGTCTTACTTCTATTCCTTCTCCTACCCTTACATCGTATTGGTACTCGTAGAAGAGATTACCATACTTCTGATACCATCTATCCCAGATCTCCCTCTCAACTGGTAGCATGTGAACATACTTCTGTGCCATATTATCACCTCGGAGAACCTGGAAGTAGTGGATTTAGTACCCTTTCTACCATATCCTTGGTTAGTGCTACTCCTACGTATTTACACCACTCTATCAATAGCTCTTTCTTATTTTGCTGTGGTATTGGTAGTGCTTGGATGAGAAGTATTACATTCTCCTTCCTGTCTGCTACAAGTAAGCTTGGAGGAAGTATCTCTATCATAGATCTCACTCCTCCCATTTTCTGATTCCACCCAGATCTGCATGAACAAAGTTCTTACTACGATAGATGCCTATCCCTTTAAAACCTACTCTCCTTAGAAATTCTGCAAACTCGTCAAGTGTCTTAAAGTTTGTAGGTAACATTAAGTCTACCGCTAACCCTTGAGTATGATATGAGTTTTGCACTCCTCCTACTTCCGCATTATGCTTTGGACATCTATATGCTGAGTTTATCTTTAACGGTATCCCTAACTGTCTACTCGCTTCATCTAATAGCTCTACAAGTCTGTTAGCTATCTTCACTGTCTGACAACATGGACATTGAAAGTCCTTGAGATAGTAGTACTTGCTTATCTGAAAGTCATTCATCTTGTAGGTTGGCATCTACCTACACCTCCTCTTTCAGTATCTCAAAGTACTCTCCTCTCTCTTTCATCTTCTCTAACTCCTCTACTGTTCTTGCTACTATCTCTCCATTCTCAAGCCTGATTATCACTATTCTTACATTCTTGCTATCGGGTAGATTGAACGAGAATAAGTCTTTCATCATAGCCAATCACCTCCCCTCTCAATCCTGTTATTGGGTCTATCACCTTACTCCCTGGCTTTAGCCACTCAGGAGCAAAATCTGCTACATCTACATACTCCCTTATCTCACTTGGAAAGCTCGTCTTTACTCTCTGCATTACTTCGTAAATACCCCTTACTAACTCCTGAGTGTTTAACTCTCTTCTTATCATTGCCATCTCTCTATCCCTCCTTTAGCTGTTCTACTACTATTCTATAACAATCTGGACACAATACAAGAGAGATCCCAGTCCCCAACGGATGCTCCTGTCTACATACTGGACAAATAAATGTAGGTTCTTTCACTTCCTCAGTTCCGCTCTCTTGATAGGATGGAATGTATACCTCTTCTCTTGCCTTCTTCTGCTCTTCTATATCCTTCTTCCACATCTTTACCATCTCTACATTAGCTCCTGATTCTATAGCAAGCTTCTTCACATACTCCCTCGTCTCTGGATCTTTTATACCCATAATCTCCCTTGCTACAGAAAAAGACATTTCTCCTCTCTCTACTGCATCTTGTAAGTCTTTCTCTGCTTCTACAAGCTCTACTCTCTGTCTTACGTAGGACTCACTCTTCCCTATCTTCCTTGCTATCTCTTCCATCGTATTGCCCTTGCTCATTAGGTACTTGAACCATTTACCCTCTTGTACTGGAGTTACATCTTCCCTCTTTATGTTCTCCTCCAGAGTAAGTATATCGTCTACTGACTCGTCTCCTTCTTCAAGGATATATGCTGGGATGGTTTCCCATCCCAGCTCTCTTGCTGATACTGTCCTACGTAACCCCGCTATTAGCTTATACCCTTCTGGAACTTTCCTTACCACAATTGGATGTAGTAGTCCATACTGCCTCATAGACTCTTTAAGCTCTTCTAATTTCTCTGGTTCTGCATAATCTCTAAGAATCTCATCTCCCAGAACTATCTCACTTATCTTTATCTCTTTGACCTTCACCTTTGAACACCTCCTTAGCTAAATCTGGATTCTCTTTCATAAACTTTATCATCTCTACTTGCGCTAAGACTTTTAAAGCTTCTCCTATCTCATGTAGCTCTTGCTTCAATACGTAAAGGTTATAGTTTATCTCCTTGAGCCACTCTCTCTCATCTGTCATTTTTTATCCTCCTCTCTCCTCGCTATGTTAACATCCTCTACTTTCTTAATCCTTAATGATCCGTCTGGTTCTAAAAATACCCAGACATACTCATATCCTGGAGTGAGTCCTAAATGCTTGTACATCTGCTTGTCTATTGAAATATTCCACTTTCCTGTTCCACGTGTCACTTTTCTTATCTTCATTTACTCTTTCCCCCCTTCCTTTTAGTCTATAGGTAAAAAATCTACTACCTTCTGTATCTCTCTATCATCCTTAGTCTTTACTGTCTTCAATACTACTATGCATGCTTTCCCTACTATATCCTTCTCTGTTGCATGCTCCCAGTCCTCTATTCCAAGTGCATCTACAAACTTCCTCGTTAGATTCCTTTCTCCTACCCATGTGTCGAGTATTGCCCTCCTCTCTACTCCATTCTGACTTAGCTTGAGTGTTATGTCTAAATACTCCCCATACTTACCCTGCTTGACAGTAACTGATTTTACTACTGCTACGTATGGACCATCATTAACCTTCTTTTGCTCACTTACTCCTCTACAAAATAGAATATCTCTGCCTTCTAACATCTTATATAACCAGTTAAACCTCGTAGCCCAAAACTTTACCTCCGCTAACATAGAAAATCCTTCTACATTCATTACTACATCCCCCTTCTGAAAGTCTGTACTCCCTGATAGGGGTACTCTCTTAGCTGATATCCCCCACTCTCTCAAAATTCTCACTATCTCCCTTTCTCCACGTTTCCCTTTTGACGCCCACTTTGAAGCCATATTTCTTTTATCCCCCTTTCGTAAAAAAATATACAGGGAGAGTGTAAACACTCTCCCTGTATTCGTCATTGTTGAGAATTTTTCCATTCTCTGTACTGGACAATAAACTCATAAATAGCAGTATTTCTGAGATTTCCGTATTCAAAGCTTACCAGATGCATTCCACCTCGCTTTACCAAAAATTCTCCCCAAACGTTCAAAGTATAAACTCCCAAGTATACGTTATATTCTGAGTAATATTCTTTGTCTTTCATGAGCTCCTGAATGTCGTATTCTTCTATTCTTTCCCAAAACCAGCGATCAAATTCAACTATAACCTCAAACCTTAGCGCTTCAGAAGAGTATCCTTTTCCTCTCAGATAGTCCACTATTTCTATTATCTTATTCTCCACTCGATCCTCCAATTCCTCATCCCAGAAATACAACCTAAAAAGCTTTTGAAGCTCCTCTGGAACATCCCTGTTTAGTCTGATCTCATACTCTCTCTTCATCCAAAACACCCTCCTTTTCTTCTTTCCCCCTCTCCTTGCTGGACGTACTGGAGTATGTTCTACTTATCCTGTCCCTGCTCTATTGCCTTCTCTATTATCTCTATCGCTTCCTTCTTAGTAACCCCTTTCAAATCCTCCATCTATATAGTCGTATCCTTCTCCATCTGAGTACTTTGTTAGGTAAAGAAAACTCCCTCCACTGCTATGCCTACGTATTACTCTGTAACCCCATGGTAATGCGAACTCTTCTACTTGTCCCTCTATCTCTGTTACTGCATTCTCTACATACTTCGCCACTGTTCTCGCTGCATCGTAGAGCTTCTTCCTTGTCTTCTTCCCTTCCTTCTTTAGATACTCAAGAGCCATAATAACCTCTCTGCTTGTCATCTCTCTTCACCTCCTTTCTCCTTGCCCTTCTCATCTACAATTATACAACTGTTAGAAATGTTGTCAAGAGGTATTTTGCATTTTCTAATAGTAAAATTTCTGACATCTTTTTTTACTCTTAGTAAAACTATATTTCTCCTCTCTCCTTTTTATTCTTTTTCATGAAGATTTCTTTTCTCTCTCATATATATATCTTTCTCTATTACTCCAGATACTTTACCAAAGAGATCTATATATATATCTCCAGAATAATAGAAGTATTTTTTTTGAATTTTTTCTAAATTCTTATGCTCATTCTTCTTCTCTCTTTTCTCCTATACACATGTACGAAATTTACAGATGTAATAAAAGAGAAAAGAGAAATAATACGAATGATTATTATTGGAGCAATCAGTTAAAATGTTAGATGTT
>JABEBX010022104.1_pt1 | contig 11524 bp, 8 predicted proteins | sample 7245971 | NCBI WGS metagenome assembly JABEBX01 (sample SAMN14506365, study PRJNA622280) | hot springs metagenome | biome: hot spring [ENVO:00000051]|acidic hot spring [ENVO:00002120]; feature: spring [ENVO:00000027]|sediment [ENVO:00002007]; material: sediment environment [ENVO:01001048]...
GAGACAACCGGACTTCCTCTTACTCCAACTGCCACTGTTTCGGTAATAGGAAACGATATCCATGTAATGGCTACCTTTGATCGTTACTGGCCAACACTTTTAACACTCGAACAAAATGCTATGGATACCTTTACCGACTGCACATCTACCGGCAACCCATATTGTGCAGGCATAACAACCAATTTTGATTATGTGGCAAATTATAAAAACATAGATGTTCCCGTAATCATGTTTCAAAGCGGCTTATTTGGACGCTATGTATTTATACCGCCGGTATACGGAACAAATTATGCAAGCACGGATATTACGGACACTGTATTGCCCAATTACGGACACCTGGATATGTTCAGCGGCGCTCGATCTTCCATTGATATAAGCGAACCTGTGTACCAGTGGCTTATGAAACATTAATGATTTTAAAAATATTGACAAACAAATTACGTTAATATTATCCTAAAAAAGGATAATCAAGGAGGTAGTTATGTCTAACGAAATTAAAAGGACGCTATCAGCTTATGATTACCAACTCTTAATAAAGCATATGTTCAATGCTCCAGTCTACTATGATCCGGATCAGGAAATCGTTTACAGGAATCTAAAAAGGCTAACGTATCGAGAGTTTAAAGAGCGTGTCCATAAGATAGCCAATGGTCTCAAGAGTCTTGGCATAGGGCCGGGAGATACGGTAGGGGTAATGGATTGGGATAGTCACAGATATCTCGAATTGTATTTTGCCGTACCTATGATGGGAGCTGTACTGCATACAATCAATGTACGCCTTTCTCCAGAGCAGATTCTTTACACAATAAATCATGCAGATGACGACATACTTCTTATTAACAAGGATTTTATACCCATATACGAGGCTATCAAGGACAATATTAAAACGGTAAAAAAGGTGGTTCTTCTGACTGAAGAGGAAAATGACAAATTAATCCCCAAATTTGACGGTGAGTATGAGACCTTGGTTAAGCGTTCCAATAATTATTATGACTTTCCGGACTTTAGTGAGAACACGAGGGCAACCACCTTTTATACCACAGGGACAACAGGTGCACCAAAGGGTGTTTATTTCAGTCACAGACAGTTAGTGTTGCACTCTATTTCTATTCTGGCAAGTGGATCTGCGATTGCCACACATCGAAGAATGGGGACCGACGTGGTGTACATGCCGCTTACGCCTATGTTTCATGTGCACGCATGGGGTTATCCGTACTTTATGACTATGCTGGGGGTTAAGCAAGTTTATCCGGGCAGATACGAAGTTCCTCTTATTTTAGAGCTTATCAAAAAAGAGGGAGTAACTCTTACCCATACAGTACCGGCAATAGCACAAATGATCTTAACGGCCAAAGAAGCAGAGTCTGTGGACCTCTCGAAATTAAGGCTTACGACCGGAGGCGGGGCCATGACCGAGGCGTTGTGTAAAATGGGGCTGGATAGGGGTATAGATATAACCAATGGAGATGGGATGTCGGAAACATGCCCCGTTGTTGATGCAACCTACCTAAAATCATACATGTTAAATTGGCCACAAGATAAACAAATCAAAATCAGATGTAAAACAGGACAAGCAATGCCTTTCACATATATAGAGATCATAGATCTCGAAGGTAAACCTTTGCCCCATGATGGCGTAAGTACAGGAGAAATTGTTGTACGGTCTCCGTGGCTGACACAAGGATATTTAAAAGATCCTGAGAGATCGGAAGAGCTATGGAAAGATGGATGGTTGCATACAGGGGATATAGGTTATATTGATCCAGAGGGATATGTAAAAATAACCGAGAGACTGAAAGATGTTATAAAGACGGGCGGAGAGTGGATATCGTCATTGCAGCTTGAAGATATTATAACACAACACGAAGCTGTGAGCGAGGCCGCAATCATTGGTATTCCTGACGAGAAATGGGAGGAGAGACCTTTGGCAATTGTAACTATAAGGGATAAATACAAGGGTAAGGTTACAGCTGAAGAGCTTAGGAATTTTTTCTTCAAGTTCGTTGAGCAAAATGTGATTTCGAAATGGGCTGTTCCAGACAGGGTTGAAATAGTGGATGCTATACCAAAAACAAGTGTAGGCAAATCTGACAAGAAGGTGATTAGGCAGTGGTATAAAAAATAGATTTTTAGGGGGCCGTGGAATTTAAGTTTACGGTAATAAAATGAAATATAGTAAAAGGAGGTAAGTGTATGGCTGAAGTAAAATATGGCAATCCGGCAGTACCGGGTATAATGGCTATGGCGGTTTTGACATTTCTGTTCAACATATCGAATGCAGGTATTATGGTACCGGCATCAATGTTTAGCGCCACCCCATTTGCCCTTTTGTACGGCGGAATAGTTGCAATCGTATCTGGGTTCATGTGTCTTAAAACAGGAGACTCGCTTCACGCAGTAGTATTAACAGGGTGGGGTGGCTTCTTTATGGGCTTTGGTTTTATGACGTATACCGTTTCATGGGGGATCATACCAAAACCATTGGTTGGAGAGGCAATGCTTGTTGCTTTAGTTGGGTGGACCATTTTTGCATTGGTTTTGCTTATGCTGTATATCAAAACAAAGAGCGCTGTGGGAATAGTGATCTATCTTCTCTTAGCTTTGTTCCTTATTTTACTGACAATCGGAGGGTTTACCCAAAATGCAGCAATTTCACACCTTGGCGGCTGGATAGGGATTATAACATCCTTTGTTATATGGTATGCTGTGTATGAATTGGTTTTAGCTGATCTTAAACTACGTGCAGCAGCAGAGAAAGGTTAGATTGAGTAAATAGAAACAATCGGCACGGATTCCCCCTTTATAAAAATGTTTTTCAAACAGCCCGCCAGCTTGCTGGTGGGCTGTTTGAGTCGAAGAGTGCATTTGAAAACAAGGAAATTGTTGTAATGAGCTAAGGTGTACCCAACCGAATTAAAAAATTTCCTTAGATTTTTAAGAGCTAAGATTAGAATTTATACGAAAGTTCAATGGCGCCTGTGTTTTGATGCATTTCAATTTCTGTTTTAGGCCCGAACATAGCGTAATACTGCCCCGAATTCGTGCACGATTCTTTCTGTGAAAATGCGTACGCATAAGCTCCTGAAACAGAAAGGTTGTTATTTATATCATATGTGAGTCCTGCTGTAATATGCGACTGAACTATTGCAGGTGCAATGATGTTGTTGTTAAGACTGCTGCTGTCTATAGGATTCTGGCCATAATTGAAACCAGCAGCTACAGTCAGTGATTTCGTAATCCTGTATTCTGGACTAACGGCATAAACCCATTGATTGTTCCAGTTGAAATCCCATGTGTTGTTCGGTGCTCCTGTTAACAATCCTTGTGTATCAATCTGATCCATAACACTTGGAGATTCATAAGCCGCTCCGATCTGTACATAGTCGTTAATTTCATACAATGCTCCGAGATTGAACCCAAATCCATATGCACTGGTATTATCCAGTACATCTTTATGAACACCTGCCGATGGAGAGGCTGCAGGTGGGGTATATCCTGGAGGATACTGTACGTTCCAATCGTACTCCATCTGGAGAGACTGATAAACAAAAACAGGTGATATGCCAACGGATAAATTTCTGTTTATCCTGTATGCCGCCGCCGCTCCAAATTCCATAACCTGCAAGTTGGAATAAGCCTTTTTTAGCCACCCGCTGCCTGCTAAGTTTGGATTGCTCCAATCAACACCCATGCCCGATACCCCGAACATGCCAATGCCGTACGAAAAGCTTGGTTTTTTCCCTTCACTGCCTTGTGTATTAACAACAAAACCTGCATTTGGGATCATATATACATTTGAACTGCTGTTTTCACCATTCAGAGTTCTGCTTGGCAAAAATATCGCTCCGCCTATGTCTACTCTTGTGTCAAGCAGACTCATACCTGCGGGGTTTTGTAGAATCGTAGACGCGTCAAGTGGATGAGCCACTGTAGCACCTGCTTCACCGAGCGATTTTGCACCAATTGCGATCATGTCATACCCGTTTGTAGCATTGGCTGAAAGTGTGTATCCCAATACTACTCCGCCTGTTAAAACAAATGAGATCAATTTTTTCTTAAACTCCATACAGAAAAACCTCCTTAAACTATATTTTTGAATACAAAATACATTATATTAAGGTTATGATGTCAAGGAAAATTTTTTATTGTGTATTTTTAAATGTAGATTATGTGGTAGCGTTGTCGGTACTTTAAATTAACGTCAAAATGTGTTTTTATGATTTAATCATAGATACTTGTACGACCACCTTGACACATTAGCAAGTTTCTTGTATACTAACAAAAAAGAGCTATCAAGGGGGTCAATGCTATGACATCGAGATTGGGTGAGCTGCTTGTTAAGGAAAACTTAATAACGCCGGAACAGCTTAAAAAAGCCATAGAAGAACAAAAAGCCGGAGGTGGAAGGCTCGGCTCTAGCCTTACAAAATTAGGGTTTGTAACCGATGAGGAACTTCTGTCTTTTCTCAGTAAGCAGTATAATGTTCCGGCCATAAATCTAGAGGAATTCGAGATAGATAAAGAGGTAGTGAGAAAAATACCCGAGAATATAGCAAGAAAGCATCTTATTGTTCCTGTCAACCAAACGGGCTCAACCTTGATTGTTGCGACATCCGATCCGACCAACCTGTCCGTTATCGACGAGATAAAATTTCTAACCGGATACAATGTTGAATTTGTGGCTGCAACAGAAACCGCTATTAAAAAATCCATAGAAAAATATTTCGAGGTTTCAACAGATTATCAAGAAATTTTGGACGAGGCTGCTGAAGAATATGAGGTTATAGGAGAAGACGACAATATCGATGTAAAGACACTTGAAAAGGCAAGCGAAGAGGCTCCAGTTATTAAGCTTGTTAATTCGATTCTAAATGATGCGATTAAAAAAGGGGCAAGCGACATACATGTAGAGCCTTATGAGAAGATTTTTAGAATCAGATTTAGAATAGACGGTATGCTGTATGAAATAATGAAACCGCCTCTTTCTTTGAAGAACGCAATTGCATCGAGATTAAAAATTATGGCAAAACTTGATATTGCCGAAAGAAGAAGACCACAGGATGGAAGGATCAAAATAAGATATTCGGATGGTAAGGATATAGATTTCCGTGTGTCTGTTTTGCCAACACTATTTGGAGAAAAAATCGTTCTTCGTTTGTTGGATAAATCAAACCTGCAGCTCGATATGACAAAACTGGGATTCAATGAAAAACAGCTAAAGTCTTTTAAAGATGCTGTGCATAAGCCGTACGGCATGGTTCTCGTGACAGGGCCAACAGGAAGCGGAAAGACAACAACGCTTTATTCCGCGCTTTCCGAATTAAATCAAATTTCTAAAAATGTGTCAACCGCTGAAGACCCTGTCGAGTACAATATCCCGGGTGTCAATCAGGTACAGATGCATGAAGAGATAGGTTTAAACTTTGCTGCCTCTTTGCGATCGTTTCTAAGGCAGGATCCTAATATTATAATGGTCGGAGAGATCAGGGACTATGAAACGGCAGAGATAGCCGTGAAGGCAGCATTGACAGGCCATCTTGTCTTGTCGACCATTCACACAAATGATGCGCCAAGCACTATTAACAGGCTGTTGAATATGGGTATAGAACCGTTTCTTGTTGCATCGTCTGTACATGCTATACTTGCCCAGAGACTGGTAAGAAAAATATGTGAAAAATGTAAGGAAGAAATTGATATAGAAAAAAAATTCCTCGTTGATATTGGTATGACTGAGGCAGAGGCTAAAACCACTAAAACTTATAAAGGTAAAGGCTGCAATAACTGCAGCAATACCGGATATAAAGGCAGAATAGCTGTTTATGAAATCTTGACAATAGGAGAAGAAATAAGGGAATTGATATTAGCAGGTGCATCTGCTAATGAGATAAAGAAAGAGGCTATAAGAATCGGTATGATGACCATGCGGCAGAGCGCTATAGACTTGCTTAAAAAAGGGCTTACGACTATAGATGAGGTCGTAAGGGTTACAGCAAAAGACTAAACGGAGGTTTAAATGAGTTTTAATCTACACCAGTTGTTGAAGGTAATGATAGAAAAAGGAGCAAGCGATCTGCATATAACTACAGGTAGTCCGCCGCAGTTGAGGATAGACGGAGAATTGACGCCCTTAAAAGTACCGCCCCTCACCGCAACAGAAACAAAACAGCTTTGTTATAGCATTTTGACTGATGCACAGAAACAGAAATTTGAGCAGGATAATGAATTGGACCTTTCTTTTGGCGTAAAGGGCTTGAGTAGGTTCAGAGCAAATATGTTTATGCAAAGAGGCGCCGTTGCAGGCGCATTTAGAACAATCCCATTTAAGATTCTGGATTTCGAAGAGTTAGGGTTGCCTCCCATTGTCTCGGAGCTTACAAAAAAAGCAAGGGGGTTAATCCTTGTTACTGGACCAACCGGAAGCGGCAAAACCACAACACTTGCCTCTATAATAGCAAAAATAAACGAAGACAGACATGAGCACATCATTACAATAGAAGACCCTATTGAGTACCTGCATCCACACAGGAATTGTATAGTGAATCAAAGAGAGGTTGGGGCTGATACAAGTAGTTTTTCAACCGCATTAAAATATATTCTTAGGCAGGATCCGGACGTAGTACTTATCGGTGAGATGAGGGATCTCGAAACCATTGAAGCTGCTTTGAATACCGCTGAAACAGGACACCTTGTGTTTGCGACTCTGCACACAAATTCAGCGGTTCAGACAATAAATAGAATAATAGACGCTTTCCCTCCGCATCAACAGCCGCAGGTGAGGGCACAGCTATCGTTTGTTCTTGAAGGTGTTTTAACACAGTCGTTGATACCGAAATTAAATCAGCCTGGCAGGGTTTTGTCGGTAGAGGTGCTGATACCAACGCCGGCTGTAAGGAATCTTATAAGGGAAGAAAAGGTACACCAAATATATTCGCATATGCAGGTTGGTCAGGCAAAATTCGGTATGCAAACCATGAATCAGTCGTTATTCAATCTTTATCAGAGGAAACTTATTTCTATTGATGATGCAATGATATATTCAACAGATCTTGAAGAGCTAAAACAAATGCTTCAGGCTGGTACAGCTTTACCACCATCGATTCAAGCACAGGCAAGGATGCAGACCGCCCAAAAAAGCTTTTAATTGGAGGTAAACAATGGCTGTTTTTACATGGGAAGGTATGAAGAAGACAGGCGAGGTTGTAAAAGGCAACATAGATGCGCAGAATGAATCAGCCGTAATCGCATTGTTAAGGCAACAAGAAATAAGGCCCATCAATGTAAAAGAAAAGAAGGCTGCCTTTAATCTTGATAAATTAAATATATTTAAAGAAAGGGTCAAAGGAAAGGATCTATCGGTTTTCACAAGACAGTTTGCAACAATGATAGATGCTGGTCTTCCTCTTGTTCAGTGTCTTGAAATACTCGGCAATCAGCAGCCGAACAAGGCATTTCAGAAAACCATTAAAGATATAAAATCGTCTATAGAAGGGGGATCCACGTTTGCAGCAGCATTAAAAAAACATTCTGATACTTTCGATTCTCTTTATTCAAACCTTGTTGCTGCAGGTGAGGTTGGAGGTATGCTCGACGCCATTCTTGCAAGACTCGCAACGTATATAGAAAAGGCGGAAAAATTGAAAGGCAGGGTAAAGGGCGCAATGATTTACCCTATCGTTGTTTTGTCTGTTGCAGCAGGTGCTGTTGCGATACTTTTATTGTTCGTAATTCCCGTTTTTGCAAAGATGTTTGCAGATGTTGGCGCTGCGTTGCCAGCACCAACCCAGTTTGTTATGGATCTGAGTAATTTTCTGAAGCACTACATAATCTATATAATTATAGGTATTATAGCTATTTATTTTGCAGTGCGCTCTTATTACAGAACCGGCAATGGCAAGCTTATTATAGACGGATTATTATTAAAGCTTCCAGTATTTGGAGATATCATACGAAAGAACGCTGTTGCAAGGTTTACAAGGACATTGTCGACGATGATATCGAGCGGAGTACCAATAATAGATGGCCTCGAGATTGTTGCGCGGACATCAGGTAATCAGGTCGTGGAAAATGCCATTATGAAAGCAAGGGAAAGTATAGCTGCTGGCAAAACCATAGCAGAGCCTTTGGCCCAAACCAAAGTATTTCCCGGCATGGTTGTTCAGATGATCTCCGTGGGCGAGGCTACAGGTAATATGGATGCAATGCTGTCAAAGATAGCGGATTTTTATGATGAAGAGGTAGACGCTGCTGTCGCTGCAATGACATCGCTGATAGAGCCTCTACTGATCGTGTTTCTCGGTGTTATTATCGGAGGACTTGTAGTTGCCATGTATCTGCCGATCTTCAAGATCGCAAGTACAATCCATTGATAAGCAATGCTGTCAAAAAAGGGCCTGATGACTTCTCTATAGAACAGCAGGAGCTTTTAAACAGGCTCCACTGGTCTACGTGGTTAAGGATTGGCATTGTTACGGTTCTTATTGGCGGTGCGGCTTTAACGTATCAGCACAAAATTATCTTTCACATAGCCCCATGGTTATCTCCGCTGGTTATACTGGTTATTATCCTTTATATCGTCAGCTTTGCGGAATTAATTTTATTAAGAAAGAAAAAAAAACTTATAGGTATAGCTTATGTTGCAACATCATGGGATGCTTTGTTCGTTTCTGCTCTTGTAATAGCTACAGGTGGCATCGACAGTATATATACATTTCTTTACCTCTTTGTGGCTATAGAGGGCGGTTTTCTTTTGTCGAAAAAAGGCGGATTTATATTTGCATCGGTTTCTGCAATACTTTACGGATTACTTGTAGATATTCAATTTTACAGACTGGCACCGGATTTTATTCCTCCATCTGATGTAACTCACCTTGTAAAGGATGTCCTTCTCAATCTTATAACATATATCTCTACAACATTTATAGTAGGCATATTAAGTGCCTTCCTCGGCGGAAACCTTCTAAAGGCCAAAAGGGCACTGTCTATAAGCAGTATAGATCTTAAGCAGCTTGCAAACCTTCATTCAATCATCATAAACAGTATAGATTCAGGTTTGATTACACTGGACGAACATCTCATAATAAACATGATAAATCCAGCCGCGACAAAAATAACAGGGTATAAACCTGATGAGGTCATTGGAAAAAATATAAATGATATAATGTCGGGTATTCAATCCAGCGCTCCTCTTACTAAAAGGAACGAAATGGCTGTAAGAAGAAAAGATAATAGTATTATACAAACGGGTTACAACATATCCAATTTGCATGATGATAAGGGTAGAGTAATAGGTACGGTTATAACATTTCAAGATCTGACCGAGATGAAAAAAATGGAGGCAAAGCTGAAAAGGGCGGATATCCTTGCAACAGCGGGCAGGCTTGCAGCAAGTGTGGCACACGAAATACGCAATCCTCTTGCGTCTATCGGTGGTGCTGTTCAGCTCCTGATAGAGGATCTAAAAGGTAAACACGAATTCGATAAACCTCTGGAGTTGATATTCCGCGAGGTTGACAGGATTAATAATCTTGTAACCGAGTTTCTATACATGTCCAAGCCGGTTACCAACATTCAAGACGGGGTCAGCATAAGGCAGCTCATAGACGAGGTGTTTGAGAATATTTCAAAAAGAGATGATTATAGCCCTCAGATCGAACTGCAGACTTTCGTGGAAAATAGTGTCTCTATAAGAGCGGATAAACTCAAATTGAAGCAGGTATTACTCAACCTTGTATTGAATGCCATTCATGCCATAAAGGGTAAGGGTATTATAAAGATCGATTGTATCATTAAAAACAACTATACAATAATATCGGTTAAAGATAATGGTGAAGGTATGGAAGAGAATGAGATAAAATTGTCGTTAGAGCCTTTCTGGACAAAGAATCCAGGAGGTACTGGTCTTGGCCTCCCGGTGGTGCAATCTATAGTTGAACAACATAGTGGTACACTGGATATAAAAAGCTGGAAAAATAAAGGTACTATTGTGACCATTGAATTACCTTTGTAAAAAAAATAGTAAAAGGGAAGAGCATGACAAATATACTCGTTGTGGATGATGACAAAAGTATGCGCGAGTTTTTGGAGCTCATACTTAAAAGAGAGAAATATAATGTTACCTGTGCAAAAGATGGTGCGGATGCTATTTTGCTGCTAAAAGAAAATTTCTTCGATCTTATTATAACGGATCTTATGATGCCTGCTATAAATGGTCTAGAACTGTTAAAAAAAGCTAAAGAGCTCCATTCTGATATAAAGGTAATAATGATTACGGCATTTGGGACGATTGAAACTGCTATAGAAGCTATAAAGCTTGGTGCTTATGATTATATAACAAAACCTTTCAACAACGATGATCTCAGATTACGCATACGCCGTGCGATAGAGAGCCAGCGGATAGAACACGAAAATATAATGCTAAAACAAAAGCTCGGCATAACAGACGGGAAATGGGATATCATAGGTATAAGCAGTGCCATGCAAGAGGTTTTTAATTTGATAGATAGAGTAAAGGATACCAGAACAAATGTACTTATTTACGGAGAATCCGGCACAGGTAAAGAATTGGTTGCAAGAGCTATTCACTATCAAGGGATGAGAGGGGATAAGCCTTTTATACCGATAAACTGCGGCGCAATACCGGAAAACCTGGTTGAAAGCGAATTGTTCGGGCACAAGAGGGGTTCATTCACAGGTGCCGTTGAAAATAAAAAAGGGCTTTTCATGGAGGCTGACGGCGGAACTATTTTTCTCGATGAGGTAAGCGAACTGCCGTTTCAGACACAGGTTAAGCTGCTTAGGGCTATCCAGGATAAAAAGATTAAACCAATTGGGGATTCGGTTGAATACCCTGTAGATGTCAGGATCATCTCTGCAACAAATAAAAATCTTAAGGAGCTTGTCAAGGATACAAGATTCAGAGAGGATCTTTTTTACAGATTGAATGTTATCCAGATAGAGATGAAGCCATTGAGAGAAAGGAAAGAGGATATCCTGCCTCTCGCTAGACATTTTCTCGACAGATATAGCAAGGAATTTTCAAAAGATATAAAAGATTTCTCGAAAGAAACAATAGATATACTTAAAAATTATTATTATCCCGGCAATGTCCGTGAGCTCGAAAATATCGTAGAAAGGGCTGTTGCCATCGAATCTAAACCTGTTATACTCCCGGAATCTCTACCGTCGGATATGACGCATGGAGTTGGAGATGAACTGCATAAAGGTTATACGCTCAACGACATAGCTCTCAGATTTAACGGTGTTATAGATAACCTGCTCAATACCATCGAAAAAGGTTTAATAGAAGATGCACTGCAATCATGCTACGGAGATAAAGCGAAAGCATGTGAATTACTCGGCATCCCCATGCGCTCGCTTAGATACAGAATAAAAAAATATGACATTAAAGATTAACCCCAAAAATGCGTTTGCAAAATAAGGGAATTTTTGTAATGAGCGATAATCCTGCGTCAAATAAAGGTATTCTTCGAAAATACGATGAGAAAAAAACACAGGGTAATAGCAT
>JABEBX010000654.1_pt1 | contig 11520 bp, 9 predicted proteins | sample 7245971 | NCBI WGS metagenome assembly JABEBX01 (sample SAMN14506365, study PRJNA622280) | hot springs metagenome | biome: hot spring [ENVO:00000051]|acidic hot spring [ENVO:00002120]; feature: spring [ENVO:00000027]|sediment [ENVO:00002007]; material: sediment environment [ENVO:01001048]...
AGGGCGCTGGGTGCATTTGGCGAAGGTGGCGTTTGAAAAGTATTTCATGCATAAGATGAAAACCGGCCACTCTGAGCCGCTGTATGAGTACTTTAGCTTTAAACTCCTGGGAATCACCCGGACCACTCCGGAAGAAGAGCGAGAGGCCAGTTAATCATCCTGGGTATTTGAGCGTCCATTCGAGAAATCTATCGGCCCGATATGTCAGCATCAAGGTATCCCGCCCTCCTGCTGCAGGATCTCTTGCAGGCTGGATCGGGGTAGTCTCGTGAATGACTCTAGTATCATCCATCAACAACGCGCTGCACGGTGTTACGTCTTTCGGTATTTGGGAATCGGCGAAGCGAGTTATCCCGCGGTCCGTTGGAGGGATTATAGGAATAGTTCCTGGATAAATGGGACAGATAGGAGGGTAGGAAGGGCAGATTCCCCTTGGGTATGGTAGGAAGCTTTCGACACTTTCCAACCTGCTCAACCTGGAGGATCTGCCCTTGAAGGAGCAATGGTCAATTCTGGTGTATGAGCGATTACTAACATGATTCAGGCGGCGTCCTGTTGGGGGTCCGGCTGGGTTTCGTTGGCCGGTATCCCGTCGACAAAGATCACTCCGGCAAAGAGGTCTCTGAGCCTATGTGGGTGGCGGATGCCTTTCCAGTGTTTCTTTGCTTGTGGCCTCGTGGGATCCCAGTTGCTGCATCGCTTCCGACTGACGGGTATATTTGGGGACGTCCCCATATCGTGATGCAGATATTTGTAAACTGTGTTGCGCGACATGCGTACTTGTCGGGCAATCTCACTGACGGTTTTCTTCTTGACGTGATACAGCAGACGAATCTTGGCAATCGTTTCCACGCAGAGCACTCCAGGTACCTCCCAGGCCAAATCCCGAGAGGGTAGCAGGTGTTCAGATTTCGACGCTGATTAACCCTCGGAAAGAACTGCTGGGAGCGCACCTACAAAAGCCCCTGGGCAGGATGGCCCGCAGAAAGCCCCTATGTGGACAAGCGACAGCCTGTCTATCATCAACCCGAGCCCCTGCGACTGGATGTGCTAGTACATATACAGAAACGGCGTTACAGCAGTTGACTCCCCAAGGGATAGGGGGTACAGTTGCCATAAATACAGAAACAGGATTTCTACGCCAGTGAAGAAACTTGGTCAGGTCGCAAACATACAGATGGGCTACCCCTTCCGGTCGCGCCTTGAGCGCGACCCCGACGGCTTGACCACAGTCGTGCAGATGAAAGATGTCGACGGAGCCAACCAGGTGCGCTTCGAGGAGGCATTCCGAGTTGACCTGGACGACATCAAGGAACAGCACCTCCTCAGGCCTGGTGACCTGGTCTTCAAGTCACGAGGCGTCACCAACTCGGCCGCAATCGTGAAGATGGATGTCGGGCCTGCGGTGCTGGCAGCGCCTATGTTGCTGATACGCCCAAACAAGGAGGTCCTCCCGGCCTATTTGCATTGGTACATCAACCTGCCTGCTACCCAGGCCACGTTGGCCGCCCAAGCAGAAGGCACCTCGGTTCGGATGATAAGCAAGGCCAAGCTGGAGGATCTGGACATCCCCATCCCCAACATTCAGAAACAGCAAGCAATAACGGAGGTCGCCCAGCTGGCAGAGCGCGAGCAATGGCTGTTGGCGCGTATTTCTCAGGAAAGAAGGCGTCTCGCGGATGGAATCCTGATGTGGCACGCAAGGGATACCCGGTGAGAACCGGGTTAGGTTGGCGACAGGAGTGCTCGAACATCCCTGTCGCCGTTTCACAAGTAGTGGCACCACCTATGAAAGGAATAGCCATTATGGGCATTCAAATCGGCAGTTACAACTTTGACGGGCCCCACACCAACATCGGCGGCCTACACGCTCAGTCTGGCGTCTATGTCATTCTGGGCAGGAGCGGGGGCACTAACTGGTCCGTGGTGGACATCGGCGAATCCCAGAGCGTGCGGGAACGTGTCGAGACCCACGACCGGCAACCGTGCTGGCAACGGCATGGCTACCAGGTGCTGGCAGTAGCAGCCCTCTATGTGAATGAGCGGCAGAGGATGACCATCGAGAAGGAACTGCGCATCCGCTACACCCCGCCCTGCGGGGAAAAGTAATCCATGCCGGGGCTTCGGCCCCGGTCAGCCATCTAATAAGGATAGAGGGACATGACCGACCAACTCACCCAACAGGACGTCAACAACACCGCCTGGGCCGCCTGCGACACTTTCCGGGGCGTGGTGGATCCCGCCCAATACAAGGACTACATCCTGGTGATGCTGTTCCTGAAGTACATCAGCGACCAGTGGAAGGACCACTACGAGACCTACCGCCAGCAATACGGCGATGACGAGGAGCGCATACGCCGCAAACTGGACCGTGAACGCTTCACCCTCCCCTTTGTGGAGTTCAAGGACGAGAAGACCGGCGCAGTCCAGGACCGCTTCCTGGCCGACTTCTACAGCCTGTACGAGCGCCGCAACGAAGCCAACATCGGCGAACTCATCAACATCGTCCTGGACGGCGTGGAGGACGCCAACAAGACAAAGCTGGACCGCGTCTTCCGCAACATCGACTTCAACTCGGAAGCCAACCTGGGGCAGACTAAGGACCGCAACCGTCGCTTGAAGAACCTGCTGGAAGACTTCGCCAAGCTGGACCTGCGGCCCACCAGGGTTTCCGAGGACATCATCGGCAACACCTATATCTACCTCATCGAGCGCTTCGCCTCCGACGCTGGCAAGAAGGCCGGCGAGTTCTACACCCCCAAGCAGGTCTCCCGGCTGCTCGCCCGCCTTGCCAAGCCCCGGCCCGGCAACCGCATCTGCGACCCCGCCTGTGGCTCGGGCGGCCTGCTCATCGAAGCCGGCGAATTGATTCGTGACCAGGGCAGCAACGACTACGCCCTGTTCGGCCAGGAGGCCAACGGCAGCACCTGGGCACTGGCGCGCATGAACATGTTTCTGCACGGCAAGGACGCCGCCCGCATCGAATGGGGCGACACCCTAAACAGCCCCGCCCTGGTGGAATCCGACCGCCTCATGCGCTTCGACGTGGTGGTCGCCAATCCGCCCTTCAGCCTGGACAAGTGGGGCGCAGAGCATGCCGAGTCGGACCGCTTCAACCGCTTCTGGCGCGGCGTGCCGCCCAAGTCCAAGGGTGATTACGCCTTCATCACCCACATGATTGAGACGGCCTTGCCCCAGTCCGGCCGGGTCGCGGTGGTGGTGCCCCACGGCGTGTTGTTCCGGGGCGGTGCAGAGGGCCGCATCCGCCAGAAGCTCATCGAGGACAACCTGCTGGATGCCGTCATCGGCCTGCCGGCCAACCTCTTCCCCACCACCTCCATCCCGGTGGCCATCCTGGTCTTCGACCGGGCGCGGGAAAAGGGCGGTGAGCGCGAAGGCTGCCGCGACGTGCTGTTCGTCGACGCCAGCCGCGAGTTCCAGGCCGCCAAGACCCAGAACGCCCTGCTGGACAGCCAACTGGACAAGATCGTCGCCACCTTTGATGCACGCCAGGACGTGGACAAGTACGCCCATGTCGCCCCCCTCTCGGAAATCGCCGAGAACGACTTCAACCTCAACATCCCCCGCTACGTGGATACCTTCGAGGAAGAGGAAGAAATCGACGTGGCCGCCGTGGAGCAGGAAATCGAGCGCCTGGAAGCCGAACTGGTAGAAGTCCGCGCCCGGATGAAGCAATACCTCAAGGAGCTGGGCGTATGACCGAAGGCGAACTCATCCTCTACACCGCCGACGACGGCTCAGTATCCATCCAGCTGCGGGCCGAGGGCGGCACCGTTTGGATCACCCAGGCGGAAATGGCCGCCATGTTCCAAACTTCCAAACAAAACATCAGCTTGCATATCAAGAACGTGCTGGCCGAGGGCGAGTTGAGGGAGAGGGCAACTGTCAAGGAATCCTTGACAGTTCAAACCGAGGGCACCCGGCAGGTGCGCCGCACCAACCTCCTCTACAACCTCGACATGATTCTCGCCGTCGGCTACCGGGTCCGCTCCCTGCGCGGCACCCAGTTCCGGCAGTGGGCCACCACCCACCTGCGGGAATACCTCATCAAGGGCTTTGTCCTCGACGATGCCCGGCTGAAGGAGCCCGGTGGCTGGGGCTATTTCGACGAACTGCTCGAACGCATCCGCGACATCCGGGCGTCGGAGAAGCGCTTCTACCAGAAGGTCCGCGACATTTACACCACCGCCGTCGACTACGACAGCAGGTCCGAGGCCGCCCAGCTGTTCTTCAAGAAGGTGCAGAACAAGATGCTCTGGGCCGTCACCGGCCACACCGCCCCCGAACTCATCGCCGGGCGGGCGGACCCCGGCCAGCCCAACATGGGCCTGACCACCTGGCAGGGCAGCCGGGTGCGCAAGCAGGACGTCACCATCGCCAAGAACTACCTCAACCACGAGGAAATCGAGGAACTCGACCGCATCGTGGTGATGTACCTCGACTACGCCGAGGACCAGGCCAAGCGCCGCAAATCCATGACCATGGGGGACTGGGCGGACAAGCTCGATGCCTTTCTCTCATTCAACGAGCGGGAGGTACTGACCCACGCCGGCAAGCTGCGGGCGGACGTGGCCGAGAAGTTGGCACTGGAGCGGTACGAGACCTTTGATACCGCCCGGCGCGAAGCTGAACGGCTGGCTGCGGATCGTGAGGATGTGGCGGCGCTGGAGCGGGTGGAACACAAGTTGGAAAGCAAGGGGCGGGGGAAGAAGAAATGACCCACCACCTGACTACAACCCTTGGGCGTATAGCCAAAATCTCATCCGGCGGGACACCGGACCGAACCAAGGCAAGCTACTGGAACGGCAGTATCCCTTGGGTAAAGACTGCACAGATTCAGAACGGCGTCATCAGTTCTGATGACATCGATGAATGGATTACCCAAGAGGGGTTTGAAAAATCATCGGTGCGGATGATCCCGAAGGGCACGATCCTGATGGCCATGTATGGTCAAGGGAAAACCCGTGGTCAGGTTGCCATTCTTGAGCTTGATGCAACGATTAACCAGGCATGCGCCGCAATCCAACTCAACGCCGATGCAAATCGCGATTACGTCTTTCAGCAGCTCCGATTTCGTTACAACGCGATTCGAGCATTGAGCAATACAGGCAGCCAGGAAAACCTGAACGCAGACCTGATTCGGGAGATAGCATTTCCTCTTCCGCCCCGCCAAGAGCAGGAGCGAACTGCTGAAATCCTCAATACTTGGGATACGGCCATCGAGAAAACCGAGCAACTGATCGCGGCGAAGGAACGGCACTTCGCAGCCACCTCACACCTGCTGCTTACCTCACGGAAAAGGCTGAATAGCTTCTCGATGAAGTGGGGGCTGCGGCGTGCTGATGAAATCTTCGAGAACACCTCTCGCAAGGGGCATCTCAATGAATCCCTGCTCTCGGTGACACAGGAGCGAGGGGTCATTCCGAGAGACATGCTGGAAGGCCGGGTCACCATGCCATCAGGCGATACGGCTGCCTTCAAGCTCGTCGAGCCGGGCAATTTCGTCATCAGTTTGCGTTCGTTCCAAGGCGGCCTGGAGCACTCGAACTATCGTGGGTTGGTCAGCCCCGCCTACACGGTTTTGAAAAATGTGGTCGAGATCGACGAAAGGTTCTTCCGCCACTACTTCAAATCTGCTGACTTCATCAAACGCCTTTCTGTCGCTGTCATCGGAATCCGGGACGGCAAGCAGATTAGCTTTCAGGACTTTTGCTCGATCAAGCTGCCATTCCCAGCGGTTGATGAGCAGAAGGCCATCGCTGCTTTTCTGGACGAGGCTGAGGGCGAGATAACCTTGCTCAGAAAATACACAGTGGCGCTGAAGACCCAGAAACGCGGCCTGATGCAGAAGCTGTTAACCGGCCAATGGCGGTTTACGGCTCAAGAGGAGGCCAATTGATGGTGCTCGGTTTCCGGCAGCATGACCCAGATCGCGATGGCACCCTCGAGGTCGAGGAAGCCCATCCCAATTTCGTCGAAGTCTACTTCGTACCGCCGGAGCGGAGTCTGGTGGAGGCTGGGTTCGACCCTAAGAAAGCGAATAGCTACCGGACCAAGCTGCTGGATATCAACGGTCAGCACAAGTTTCTGACGATCTATCCGATCGGCACATTCGGCGACCGATCCGATTTCCTGAAACCGAAGTACAGCCAGATCGAGCGAATTACGCTCACCAACATGGATTTCATCTTTGGGTACGACGGAACTGTGCCCACGGCGCCAGAGGACGTGCGCGACGTCCTGGAGAATCTGCCCTCGGCATTCACCAAGGACTACGCCTTCGGACTCGGCCTCGCGAAGCCGTATCGATTCATCATCAATGCGGTGGAAGAGCTGTCGAATTGCACTGAGATCGTCATCATGGGCGAACACGCCACAGGTCCCGACACGGGCGGCAAACCAATCTTATACATTGCTGAACAGGATTTCGATCAAGCCCGGCGCGCCATCAACAGCATCGATAGTCTTGCTCAATCCGCCGCCCGTGCAGTCAAGGAAGCAACTGCCCACAACATCCTGGCAGAACGGCTCGGTGTACCGAAGCTGGAGCCGAAAGCGGGCCGGCACCCCTATCGAAAGCTTTTCACCGCCGTGGCGGCGGGCAAGGAGGAGTTGTCGGAGGAGGATCAAAACGCTGTTATCGGTGCCTTGAGCAGTCACGTTTCCGATATCGCCCAAAACCAGCCAGAGAAGCTAGCGAAGCTGCGTGGCGACATCGAGGTTGTGACGCTGGAAGCGTTGATCGAGCGATACCAGGAGATGCTCGGCAAGAAGTTGGTCGAGGGGCGCTGGCAGGATTTCTTCAACGAGAATCCATTTATCCTGAACATGGCTTTCGGCTATCCCGTGATCAAAGTGCGGGACCAGGCATCAGTCGGCGGGCGAAAACTGTCGGGTGACGGGGAGAAGATAACTGACTTCCTCGTCAAGAACAGCCTGACCAACAACACGGCAATCTTCGAGATCAAGACACCGCAAACGCCGATCCTCAACAAGACGCCATTTAGGGATGGTGTTTTCACACCGTCAGCCGATCTGTCAGGGTCAATTAATCAGGCGCTCGATCAGAAGTACCAGTTCCAAAAGCAAATTGCCCAGATCAAGGACAACACGCGGCTCTACGACATCGAGTCCTATGTCGTGCATTGCTGCCTCGTCATTGGGATGACGCCTGATGGCAACGATCAGAAGAAGTCCTTCGAGTTGTTCCGGCGCAATTCCAAGGACGTCGAGATCGTGACCTTTGACGAGCTTTTTGAAAAACTGAAACAGCTAAGTGCCTTCTTGCGTGCAGCTGAACAGTAGGGGGTGTGATGGAAGGCTTCCGATTTAACGAAAAACACCTCTCGCAGATCCCCGCCCTGCAACTGCTGGTCAACCTGGGCTATAGCTACCTCACGCCCGCACAGGCCATCTCGCTGCGTGGTGGGCGGCTGTCCAACGTACTGCTGGAAGAGGTGCTGCGGGACAGCCTGAAGCGCATCAACCGCATCCAGCACAAGGGCGGCTCTTACCTCTTCAGCGAGGAGAACATCCAGAGCGCCATCCAGCGGCTGAAGAACGTGAAGTATGACGGCCTGCTGAAGACCAATGAGGCGGTGTACGACCTGCTGACCCTGGGCGTGGCGCTGGAACAGTCGGTGGAGGGCGACCTGCGCAGTTTCACGCTCAACTACATCGACTGGCGCAACCCGGAGAACAACGTCTATCACGTCAGCGCCGAGTTCGCGGTTGAACGCGCCCGCAGCCACGAGACGGCGCGACCGGACATCTTGCTGTTCGTGAACGGCATCCCCTTCGCGGTCATCGAGTGCAAGTCACCCAAGACCGAAGTGGCCCAGGCAGTTTCTCAGACCATCCGCAACCAGCGGGACGAATACATCCCTGCCCTGTTCACCTACGTGCAGCTGGTCCTCGGCACCAACAAGAACGAATGCAAGTACGCCACCGTGGGCACCCCGGCCAAGTATTGGTCCGTGTGGCGCGAGGAGCACGAAGAACGGGACGAGGAAGGCGCTGCGCTGCGCGAGATTCTGGATCGTCCCCTGCCCCAGGAAGCCAAGGCCGGTCTGTACGAACTGCTGGCCGAGGGCTTCAACATGCGCGAACCAGATGGCGAATACGTGGTTCGCCGGGCGCTGACCCAGCAGGACCGCACCTTGTACGCCCTGTGCCGACCCGAGCGCCTCTTGCGCATGGCCTTGCTGTTCACAGTGTTTGACGGTGGCCGGCGCAAGATTGCCCGCTACCAGCAGTTCTTTGCCGTGGAGCATATCGTCGAGCGGGTAAAACAGCGCGACGAGGGCGGACGGCGGGCGGGCGGCATCGTCTGGCACACCCAGGGCTCCGGCAAGTCCCTGACCATGGTGATGCTGGCCAAGGCGTTGGTGCTGGAGGCGGACATCCGCACTCCGCGTATCGTCCTGGTCACCGACCGGGTGGACCTGGACAAGCAGCTCGGCAACACCTTCGCCGCCTGCGGCCTGACCCCGGACCGGGCCGAGACGGGCCGGCACCTGGTGGAACTGGTGGCTGAACACAAGGCGCACATCGTCACCACCATCATCAACAAGTTCGACAAGGCGCTGACGACTCGCAAGTTCCAGGACGACTCCACGGAAATCTTCGTGCTGGTGGACGAGACCCAGCGCACCCAGTTGGGGCTTTTCGCCGCCCGCATGCGGCAAATGTTCCCGAACGCCTGCTACATCGGTTTCACCGGCACTCCCTTGCTGAAGCGCGAGAAAAGCGACGTGACGCGCTTCGGCGGCATCATCCACACCTATGCCATCAACCAGGCCGTGACGGACGGTGCCATCGTGCCCCTGCTGTACGAGGGCCGTCTGGTGGAAATCGAGCAGAACAAGGCCGCCATCGACGTCTGGTTCGAGCGCCACACCCAAGGCCTGACCCAGGCACAGAAAGCCGATTTAAAGAAGAAGTATGCTCGCGCGGAAATGCTCAATAAGGCTGACCAGGTCATCTACATGCGGGCCTTCGACATCAGCGCGCATTACCGGCAGAACTGGCAGGGCACCGGCTTCAAGGCCCAGCTGGTCGCCCCCTCCAAGGCCGCTGCGCTCAAGTACAAGACCTTCCTGGACGAGCTTGGCGAGGTCACGAGCGAGGTCATCATCTCCGCCCCCGACGAGCGTGAGGGCTTCGACGAAGTGGATGCCGAGGAATCCACGGATGCGGTGGTGGCCTTCTGGCAACGCATGATGAAGCGCTACGGCGGCCAGGAGGAGTACGAGAAGCAGATCATCAACGGCTTCAAGTTCGGCAGTGACCCGGAAATCCTCATCGTAGTAGATAAGCTGCTCACCGGCTTTGACGCCCCCAGGAACGCGGTGCTGTACCTGACCCGCAAGCTGAAGGAGCACACCCTGTTGCAGGCCATTGCCCGGGTGAACCGCCTCTATGACGATGACGAAGGTGCCAAGCCCAAGGAGTTCGGCTACATCATCGACTACGCCGGGATACTCGGCGAGCTGGACCAGGCGCTGACCACCTACAGTGCCTTCGAGGGCTTCGAGGAAGCCGACCTGGCCGGCGCGTTGTCCAGCATCAACGAGGAAGTTCGACAGCTGCCGCAACGCCATGCAGACTTGAGGGACGTGTTCAAGACCGTCGAGAACCAGCAGGACGAGGAAGCCTTCGAGCAGTTTCTCGCCGACGCGAAGGTGCGCGAGAACTTCTACGGGCGGCTGTCCGATTTCGCTAAGACCCTGGCCATTGCCATGTCGTCCGAGTCCTTCATCACCGGCACGCCCGAGGGCCGTATCAAGGCATACAAGGCTGACCTGAAGCACTTCACCAACCTGAAGGCGGCGGTGAAGCTGCGCTACGCCGAGTCCATCGACTACCGGGACTACGAGCCGAAGATACAGAAGCTGCTCGACACCCATATCTCGGCCAATGAGGTGCTGAAGCTCAACGAGCCGGTAAACATCTTCGACGCGGATGCCTTCCAGCAAGTCGTGGAAGAGCAGGCGCAGGGCAAGCCGACCGCCGCCAAGGCGGACATCATCGCCCACGCCACCAAGCGCGCCATTAGCGAACGCCTGGAGGAGGACCCCGCCTTCTACGAGAAGTTTTCCAAGCTCATCCAGCAAGCCATCGACGATTACCGGGCCGGGCGCATTTCAGACCTGGAGTATCTGAAGCGGGCCAGTGACATCAAGGAATCGGTGGTCCACCGGAAGGGCGACGACATCCCCGCCGTTTTGCGCGGCAACGACCACGCCGTCGCCTGCTTTGGCATGCTGGTACCTTACTTCACCGGCCTCATTGCCGACCGGGACCAGGCCAAGACCTCCGCAGCCGAGGCGGCAGTGAGCATCTGGTCCATCGTCGAGCGCAACCGTGTGGTGGGCTTCTGGGACAACCTGGACGCCCAGCGCCGGACGATGAACGACATCGACGATTACCTCTATGACGTCATCAAGGGGGAGAACGATATACCCCTGAGCACGGAAGAAATGGACGAGATCATCGACCGCACCATGCAGCTGGCGCGCCACCGGATGCCATCGTGAAAACCATGGACTACGAGCTCACCTACGGCCCTGAGACGATTCACTACCAGGTGCAATGGGTTTCGACACGCCGCACGCTAGGCATCGAGGTCCACCCCGACCAGCGCGTCGTGGTGCGGGCACCGATGGACTGCGCGGAAGAGGTCATCGCCCAACGAGTGCGGAAACGTGCCGGCTGGATAAGCCGCCAACTGGCGAACTTCCAGCGCTACAGCCCACGTACACCCCAGCGCCAATACGTGAGCGGCGAAACCCATCTCTACCTGGGCAGGCAATACCGCCTGAAGCTGGTTTCCGGGGAGCCTCCATCCGTACGGATGAGTCGCGGCCATCTCGTGGTGACCATGCCAGGCAAAGCCACCCCCGAGCGAGTCAACGCCCTGCTCTGGCGCTGGTATCTGGACCACGCCAGGGCCGTCTTCAAGGAAGTATTGAATCAGGCGCTGCCCCGCTTCAAGGGCCACCAGCCACCGCGAGTGATAGTCCGGGCGATGCAATCACGTTGGGGAAGCCTGTCGCCAGCAGGGACCATGACCCTGAATGCCAACCTTATCCGCGCCCCTCGTGCCTGTATTGAATACGTAGTGGTCCATGAACTCTGCCACCTGAAGCACAGGGACCACGACGCCGAGTTCTACCGCCTGCTGGGGCAAGTGATGCCTGACTGGGAGACCAGGAAGGCACGCCTGGAAACCGCTCTGCTATGAGGAAAGCGAAGAACTTCTTCCCTGTGACGGAGGGGGTCAGTTTTCAATTGCCGTTGACACTGATAGCAGAAAGGACTGCCGTAGCCCTTCTTCAGCATCCCGTTAGGTCCTCTAATCATGAGGCAGGCAATTTTCCGTTAACATGTTGATTTAATTGGTGCCCAGGGGCGGAATCGAACCACCGACACGAGGATTTTCAGTCCTCTGCTCTACCGACTGAGCTACCTGGGCTATGAGAGTCGCGATTTAATCCG
>JABEBX010016957.1_pt1 | contig 11519 bp, 5 predicted proteins | sample 7245971 | NCBI WGS metagenome assembly JABEBX01 (sample SAMN14506365, study PRJNA622280) | hot springs metagenome | biome: hot spring [ENVO:00000051]|acidic hot spring [ENVO:00002120]; feature: spring [ENVO:00000027]|sediment [ENVO:00002007]; material: sediment environment [ENVO:01001048]...
CAGGGCGCACAGACCCGTCAACAGGCCACCCGTCGCCAGTTTGATCCAATGCGGCACCGCCCACCTCACCACCCAGCCGCGCAGATGCCGGAAGGTGATGACAAACACCATTGCGATCAGCCCCACCAACAGCCCGAGTAAGGCGCTCCAGAAGAGATCGTTGACGGAGAACGTGCCTCCACTCTTGAAGTTGAACACCCTCTCGCTGCCCATCAGGGTAACCAGGGTCATATAGGATACGACCGAGGCAATGAGCGAAGGCATGAGCGCTTCATGCGCGAGGTCGTCCTTGTAGGGCAGCTCCAGCGCAAACACAATCCCTGTAATGGGAGCGCGAAAGACCGCCGACATGCCTGCCGCCGCACCGCAGATCAGCATGATGCGCCGGTCACGCGGAGTAAGTTGGAAGCCGCGCATACGATGCAGGCGGTCCCACAGCCACGATCCGATCGCCGCCCCGGTATAGATGCTCGGCCCCTCCAGCGCTGCGCTTCCACCCAAGCCTACCGTCATGATCGACGCCAGCACCTTGGTGGGAAATTCGCCCATATTGATCGCACCCTCGTGCTCGTGATAGGACTCAATCACCTCTTCGGTGGAGTGTACGTTTGGATCGTGGGTCAGAAACTGCATGATCAGCCCGATCACGGCGAAACCGGCTGTAAGCCCCGGAACAATGGCCCAATGATGCTGCAGGTAGAACCAAAAGACGCGTGGCCACAGTTTGCGTAGAACGATCTCGGCGATCGCCGTGATCGCAAGCCCGGCTGTAACGCCGATAAACGGCGAGATCAGAAGCCACTTATGCAGATTGCGCTCATAGGTTGCAGCCAGATCCTCACGTAACAACGGGAAAAACCGGCGCACCAGCGTGTGTCGCCGAAGATTTCCCCACAGATTGATTCCCTTCATCCCATTCTCCATGCAGCCAAATACCGCAAGGCCCTCTTGCTCAGGCGGCAAACCTTCACAAGTCGCGGCCCAGACTCATACAAGCGCGAGCATGATCCGTCGAGAGCCTTCGGTGGAGCGCAATTGTCCTCCGCGATTCGCTTCAACACCGCATCACGGCGATCGTCCCGGCAGATCTCCACGAAACCATCCAACCTGCATCTTCGCCGCATGCACCCCCCCGTCACCTGAGTTCCACCAGGCTGTGATGGCGCAGAGCCGGCCTCTCCGCAAGAGAAGCCAATCGCCGTCAAGGTTCTCATCAGCGAACCCGCCTGTTCGCGATAGCAACCGACCATGCTGGGGCATCCGCCCCGTGCGCGCCACGGGTGCCTCGCTGAAGCGCAGAACTGCCGTAGCTTGAAGCAAAACCATGCGTGCGCGTGATGGCGCTACTCAACAGCACTCATTTCCACGTCTTCCTTCGTTTCTATTTATCGTATCACGATGAATGAATCGCGCCACTCTAAGAGCCTGTTCAAGATCTTCCGGAGCGGCTTTTGCCTTGAAAGGGCGCGGCTTTAGCTTGAAGGGTACGGGCTTCGGCCCGTACATAAAGGTCGCAGAATCAACAGGGCTTTAGCCCCTGGGGGAATGCCTTGGGGAGTTTCGGTCGAAACAAGGCCTTTTTCCGCAGCCTCTTTGGCACTCAAAGGAAAGTCTGTTCATCCCCGTGCATTCCCTCAGCGGCTAAAGCCGCGGTCCCCTCGTCTGCTCCTGCGGCGCGGCTAAAGCCGCGCCCTTTCAAAGCATCGAGTTTTTTCGAAGCCTGGAAAGCCCGACCCATAGTGCTTGAGCGCCGCAGGGTTGTACCTCAGCGGGTTCCCTCAGTTAGAACTGCTGCGGGCAGCCCTCGCGCAACCAACTGCGCAATATCCAGCAGTTGCGGCGGCGCCTCTCCACCCACCGCGCCCAGGGCATCTCTGAACATCGAGTTGCAGAACGGACAGGCCGTCCCAATCGTCTGCGCTCCTGTGGCGATCAACTCCTTGGCGCGCACATGGCTCACGCGGTCCCCGCTCTCCTCGCCCAGAAACACCAGCCCACCTCCGGCTCCGCAGCAGAACGACCTCTCCCGATGCCGCTCGGCCTCCACCAGTTCCCCTGCCGTGGCCACCACTGAGCGCGGCTCGTCATAGACCTCGCGATACCGTCCCAGGTAGCAGGGGTCGTGATACACCACGCTTCCGTTCTCCTCCTGCTTTGGCAGCAGGTGCGCATGCCGCGCCAGGAACTCGGAGTGGTGCTCGATCTCCGGCGGCACGCCATACTCCCGCCAATCCGTCGCTATCGTGCGCACGCAGTGCGGGCAGATCGACACAATCTTCTTCACGCCCGCGGCCGCAAAGGCCTTCAACCCCTGCTCGGCAAGCTCGCCGAAGAGCAGATCGTTGCCCAGGCGCCGCGCCGGGTCGCCCGTACACTTCTCCTTCTTCAGCACCCCAAACGTGATTCCCAACGCACGCATCACGCGCGCAAAGTCCGCCACGATCTCCCGCCCCTTGGGATCGTAGCTGCCCATGCATCCCAGCCACAGGCAGTACTCCTGGCTGCCGTCGAAGATGGGAAACCCCTGCTTCGCAAGAAACTTGTCGCGCTCGGTGGAACTCATACCCAGCGAGTTTCCCTGTTTCTCCAGAGCCAGGAACAGCTTTGTGCCATAGCGGTCCTCCCACGCTCCGGTATTCACCGCGCCCCGCCGCAAACCAATCAGGATGGGCAGATGCTGCACTCCCACAGGGCACTGGTACTCACAGCTCCCGCAGGTGGTGCAGGCAAAGGCAGCCTCGCTCGAGAGCGCGGAGAGCGCCTGCCGTTCCCCATCCAGCAGCGGAACCTCGCTGCCCGGCCCCTCGGCATTCAGGTACGACCTTACGCCCAGCACGATCTCCTTGGGGTTCAACACCTTTCCGGTCGCCACCGCCGGGCAGTGCTCGGTACACCGCCCGCACTCCACGCAACTGTATGCCTGCAGCGCGATGAGCTGGGTCAGATCTTTGCCCGCCACCAGTCCAAAGTCCTCATCGCCCTCCAGCTTCGGAAGCTGCGCGAACTCCGGCCGCTTCAGAAACACGGTAAGAGGACTCAGCACCAGATGCAGATGCTTGGTTCCCGGGATGATGGGCAAAAACGCCAGCAGCACCAGCGTGTGCGCCCACCACAACCCTTGCGCCGCCGCCGTTCCATCGGCGACAAACAGCTCCGCAAGGTACGTCGCCATCAGCGCAAAGATCAGCCCGGCAATCACACCCGACTCCGGCGAAACCTCACCCAGCCACCGCGGCCGCGCCACAAACCGGCGCACAAACAGCCCTGTAATGGCCACCGCCACCAGCAGCGCCCACACTGCGGCGAAGGCCACATAGAATCTCCCAAAGCCGCGCGCATACTGCAAAAAACCGCATCCGAACCCCTCGGCCACGTGGTTTGCCGACACCAGGGCAAAGGCCAGAAACCCCCAAAAAACAAACGCATGCGCCAGCCCAGGCAGCGGCCGCTGGCGAATCACCTTCGCCTGGCACAGCACCTCCCGAAAGAACCTTTTCACCCGCCTGCGCCAGCCCGGGCCACCCAAAGGCCGCAGCGAAAGATCCGTGTCCTTCTTCGACTCCCACACATTGCGTGCGATCGGCCACAGCCGCCACGCAAACAGACCGATCGACGCCGCAATCAGCGCCGCCAGCAGCAGCTTCTCATCCATCCCAAAAGCTATCGGCTCCGCCAGGCGCATCCGCATCAGCGCCGCCCCCATCCCTACGCTAACCATCTCCATCACCACAGCCATCACGCCTTTCTCCGAACCTCCGGCGACTGCCACCTTAGAACATTTTCAGTGCGGGCGTAGCCGGCGCCTCGACGTTCATGAGCGTTTTCCCCCAATGAAAACGCTGGAGCACGCCTTTCCGGGATGCCCAGCAACAGGGAAATTGCTCCTCGGCACGCCCTCTCCGGGGTGCCCATCAACCCTGAAAATGTTCTAGCAGGCCTGCCCACTTCCTGCCGTGACGCTGCCCTCCATACGAAATGGCGAGCCACAGCCCGGCGAGCAGGTGAAGTCCTGACCGATCCTCAGCGTCATCATCTCAGGGACGCAGGCCTGGAGGCCAATCACCGGCGGCAACGGCCCACGTCGGCGGCGATCGATCCAGTCCCCCTCTGAGGTGTTTTTGCTCAAACAAGCTCTTTACAAGAAGGATTTGCCCTTCGCCCTTCGCCGAAGGCGGAGGATCCGCTTTCCTCAACGCCGCTTCAACCTCCAGCCTGAAGCCTTGATGTATCCCGGCGCCCTGGAGGCAGCGATGCCGGTTGAAGCGCAACCACACACCCGCATCTTCGCATCCTATCAGGAACAGTTTCACAAGGATCCATCCTGCACATTCGCGCTGCGCGAATGTACTCTGGACGTTTTCCACGAAAGTCAGAGGAAGCCATGTTTCGCCACACCCTTCCGCTTGGCCACATCATGGGAATCCCCATCGATGTGGATTACTCCTGGTTCCTGGTCTTTGGCCTGGTTACCTGGCTGCTGGCGGTCAGCTACTATCCCGCCATGCTCAAAGGAGCACCCCCCGTCGAACTCTGGCTGATGGGCGCCGCAACCGCCATCCTGTTCTTCGTCAGCATCCTCGTCCACGAACTGTCCCACTCCGCGGTCGCGCTGCACTACAAGATCGCCGTAAGCCGCATCACGCTCTTCATCTTCGGCGGCGTCTCCCAGATTGCGGAAGACCCCACCAAGCCCGGCATTGAGTTCCTGGTCGCCATCGCCGGCCCGTTGGCCAGCCTGGCCCTCGCCGCCATCTTCTACCTGTCAGAGCCCCTGTTGGCCAACCTTGCCTCCGCGCTGGCCGTCGTCAAATATCTCGCCTTCATCAACCTCGCCCTTGGTCTCTTCAACCTCATTCCGGGCTTTCCTCTCGACGGCGGCCGTGTCTTTCGCGCCATCGTCTGGGAGTGGATCGGCGACGTCCGCCGCGCCACCATCATCGCCGCCAATACAGGCCGTTTCTTCGGTTTTCTGTTCATCATGATCGGCGTCTGGATGGCCCTCAAAGGCTTTCTCTTCAACGGCATCTGGACCGCCTTCATCGGCTGGTTCCTGGAAAGCGCCGCCGCCTCCCAGGTCCAGCAGCAACTCCTGCAAACCCTCCTGACCGGCCACAAAGTCTCCGAGGTCCTCGGACAGGAGTGTCTCTACGTCCCCTCCAGCGCCATCCTCCAGGAGATCGTGGATCAGGAGATCCTGCGCCACGGCCGGCGCTGCTTTCTCGTCCGGCAGGATGATCGGGTCATCGGCCTGCTCACGCTGCACAGCATTAAGGCCGTCCCCCCCACCGAGTGGGCCACCACCACCGCGGCCGCGGCCATGATCCCCGCCGACCAGCTCAGCACCACCTCCCCCAACGCGGAGCTATCGACGGCGCTGGAAAAGATGGGCCGCAATGGCATCAACCAGATGCCCGTCATGCAGGGCGATCAGCTCGTAGGCATGCTCTCCCGCGAGGATATCGTTCATTACCTGCAGGCGAGCTTGTGCGCCGCACCGCTCGCCATGGTTGGTTAGGATGATGTAGCCACAGGAACTGGGGGGGGGTAAGCTGAGCCAGAACTCGTCCTCCCCCCCAGCGACTGATGTTAGAAGCTGTAACTGAGTTCAATCTCCGAGATGCGCCGCCCAGTGCGAAGCGGAGCAGCCCCGAAGACGCTGGCATTCGAGTCTGTGGCACTGGCAAGAGCGGCACTGATGGGTTGGAAGGCGTTCTGCGTGAGGTTGCTCTCATACAGGGTGATGGCGTTGGGATCGATGGAACTGCTGTAGGTTCTGTTGGCGTGGTTGAGGAAGTTGAAGGCGGAGTAGCGGACGAGCAAGCTGCGTGTGCCGCCGAAGTGGAAGCTCTTCTGGAGGGCGAGATCGGTATCCAGGAAGGCGGGACCGTGAATGTCGGGTTCCTGGTAAGGCCCGTTCACGCCGAGTTGCGTTTCAAGTGAATAGCAGCTTCCGTTCACGTACTGATCCCCGTGGTGGGACGCTGGGTTGCAGGTGACGTTGGGCATCAGGTAGACATCCGGCGTTCCGAGAATATCCTGGGACAAGATCGGGATATTGCCATTCACGCCGTTGGCGCTGACGTTGAGCTGGCCTTCGAGCGAGAAGTCAGGGTTATTGGCGGCGAGGAGATCTGGGCCGCTCTGGATGGTGGTGATGCCGGAGATCATCCACTGGTTGACGAAGCCGGAGAGGAAGCGCTTGTGGACGATGTTGCCCAGAGTGTAGGAGTAGCTGGCGTTGAAGGCATTGCGGCGATCGAAGGCCTCGGGGCCGTAGTCGTCGCGGTAGTTGAACGGCGTCACGGGAGTTCCGTTGCCGTCAGCGCCCCAAACGCCCAACGCCTTGGACCAGGTGTAGTTGATTCCAAAGAACAGAGCCCCAGCCTGCTTGTCATACGACAACTGCAGGGAGTTGTAGTTGGTATTGACGTTGTGCGAACCGACTTCGAGCTCGTCGTAGAGGGGGTAGGGGCGGTAGTCATCGACCTCCTGTTGGGTCATGCCGCTGACTGCGGTGCAACCGGTGGCGCCGGTGGCGCAAACGATCGGGTAGGTCGCGCCAGTGATGGGATCTGGCTTATAGAGGCCACCAATGGGGATGGCATTGATGTTATCGAGGGTGACAGGTTGGGTGGAACCGTTGTTGAGCAGATGGCGGCTTACGTTGCCGATGTAACTGATCTGCAACATCGAGCGGAAAGGCATGACCTGATCGACAGCAAGGTTGTAGGTGTAGACCTGGGGTTGATGATTATCGTTGGGGAAGAATCCAAATCCGTCCTCGGTGGGGGTAAAGCTGCCGACCGTGCTGACCGCCGGAGAGTTGGCGGGAACGTCGGCCAGAAGCATGGGGCCGACGACCGTGACGACGCTTTGTCCAATGGCGTCGGCGGCTGGGGTTTCCACGTCGTTGGTGGAGTCATGCGCCGTGTAGATGCCCGCGCCTCCGCGGAGCACGGTATGACCGTTGTGCAGGAGATCCCAGGCGAAGCCTACACGCGGTTCGAAGAAAGCCGCGCGGGAAAGCATACCGGATGCCGGAATGTTGTGATCGATGGAGTGCCAGAGGAAGCCAGGATCGCCGGGATTCTGGTCGGTGGCATACGTTGACGGTTCCCATACTGGAATACCAATGCCGTGCGGGTCGGTCCACGGTGTCAGATGGTTGAAACGGATGCCGTAGTCGATGGAGAGATAGGGCTTGACGCGGTAGTGATCCTGAACATAACCATCGATGGTCCAGAAGTAGAGATTAGGGGCGGGAGCGATGTTGTCCTGCGAATAAGCAAAGATGCCGCCCTCGAGGAAGTCCGCCAGGTAGTTGCCGCCGTTGTAGTTGCCAACCGCCCCGGTGGAGTAGACGGTGGTGCCGGCGGGCGTGTCGTTGTACGTGGATCCGATGTAGTACTGCTCGATGGCGCCATTGGTGTCGTCGAAGGGGGTGACCTGATGGTTGGAGTCGAGCTGCACGTAGATGCCGGTGCGCAGAGTATGATGACCGATTACCTTGGTGACGTCGTCCTCACCCGTGCGCACCCACTTGCGGGCGTAGATGCCTCCGTAGGTGGTGTCGGGGTAGAGGTTTACGGGAAGCCCATCGTAGCCGTAGTCCTCCAATTCGGGGATGGTCTTGGAACCGTTATTGAAGATGCCGGCAAAGTTCCAGGTGCCGTTCAGCGAGACCGCGGAGAAGTCCTTGTCGACGTAGTCCTGATCGAAGTAGGCGCCGGAGATGCTGAGGTTGTTGGTCAATGTGGAGCTGGGAATCCAGGTCCAATTAAGGGTTCCGACCTCGGAGTTGAGATCGGCGACCATACCGCCGCCAGGGGTGTTGGTTCCACCCATGTCACCGCGAGGGGAGTAGTACTCGATCTGCGGCACACCCTCCTTGCCGCGTTCCGTGCTGTACATGATGTAGATGTGGTTTTTGTCGTTGAGAGCCTCATCGACGCGTCCCTGCGCCTGCCACTCGTTGTTGTCGACAAGATTGGTGGTGGCCCAGTTATACCCTTCGGAGTTGGTCACGGCCTGGTTGGGCAAGGGTAGCGCGTCGAGCATCGCCTGCATGGTCGGATTGATATTGGAGCCCATCTGGCCATTGGTAAGAGGGGTCCCATCCATTCCTGTGGCCGGGACAGTATTGATGTTGGCATACGTGGCGCTATTGACCAGAGGTCCAAGGTATTGATTGAGCTGGGTCTGGCTGAAGTCGCCAGTGCGCATGCCGGCGGTTGGCACAAGCGCGGTGAGGATGGCGCTGGCGGCATTGCCATAGGCGTAGACGTTGCGCTGGACGTAGTCCTCGGCGGCGGCGAAGAAGGTGAGGTGGTGATTGTGATTGAAGCTCGTGTGAGGAACGACAATGGGGCCACTGACGGCGAAGCCGGGATAGATTTCATAGTCGGGGGGCTTGCCGACGCCGTCGTAGTTGGAGAGCCAGTCGATGGAGTCGAGTTGATAGGTGCGGCCATAGGTGTAGACCTCACCATGGAACTTGTCCGTGCCGGACTTGCCAACGCCGTTTACGACAACGGGGCCGTACCCTTGGTCGGCGGTAATGGCGGAGGTCTGGACTTTGACCTCGGTGACCTGATCGTAATTGATATTCTGCAGCATGGCGCCGAAATTACCGGGGTCGGTGAGATCGATGCCGTCGTAGAGGATTTCGACGGAGTTGGTGGTCGTGCCCTCAGCGGAATAGGAGCCGTAGGCGCCTGAGACGGTGACCTGAGAGGGATCGTACCCGGTGTTATTGACGTTGTTGTTGCCGTTGGTCATGGAGAACCCGGGCAGGATCTTGAGCAGTTCCGTCACGTCGCGACCTTCCACGGAGAGGTGTTTGATGTCCTCCTCGGAGATCATCGTACTGGCCTCACCGGAGTCCAACGTGATGCCTTGAGAGGCGGCGGTGATCGTGACAGTCTCTGAAGCCGAGCCGAGCGCGAGCACAAGTTCGCGCAGGTTCCGGGAGTCGCCGGGATTCAGGTGAATGCCGCTCTCATCGAGGATCTTGAAGCCCTTCGATTTCACGCTGAGATGGTAATCTCCTGGGGTGAGGTCATCGATCACAAACTGACCGACATCATTGGATGAAATGGAGCGTGTGGCTCCGCTGGCCTGGTTGACGAGAGTAACAGTGGCGCCGGGGATGACGGCGTGGGTCGAGTCAACGACGGTGCCGCTGAGGCTGGCGAGGGATGCGATCTGAGCGTGGATGTAAGGGCTGATAAGGATCAGCGCGACGAGAATAGCCGTCAAACTGAAATAGACGGACAAACAGCCGCCCTGAACGAACCGCAACCTCAACTTCCCGATATGAGTCTCTCTTTGCATGGATAACCTCCGAGTAAAGTCCTGTGCTCCAAGTGTTGCCTTATTGAATTTTGTTCTTTGCTTTGTTTCCTTCATTGTGACCTCACATGATTCATTCACTGAGCCACGTTCAAAAGACGTGATCCAACCTTCCCTCGGCAAATGCCTCCGCCGAAGTGGATGCTTTTCCTAAAACGGTCCCCGGCAATGGGTAGTTTCTGAAGCTGTGCTGTGGATTCCGCGCCCCCCGCGGGGAGGCGGCCGGCGCAAGTTCCCGCCATACCCGCACATAATCGACCAGCATGACTGCTGGGAACCGCGTTGAGCGGCCTGGAGATCCAGGCCAATCTCCGCCGATGGCAAGATTCAAAAGAAGGAAGAATCTTCCATAATCGAACGGCCAGACCGCCCCCTTGGGCAGGCTGGCCGGAGTAAAGGTCGCATAGATGTTGCTTGGGTCGTCCACATAATACTGCACCTTTCCCGGGCTCCAGAGCACTCCGAAGGTGTGAAAGCCGGCGGCAAACGGCACATTGCCCGGCAATGTGTAGGGCAAACCAATCTGGGTTCCGGTAAAGCCGGCGCCGTGAATGGAACCATGGATCGTCGCCGGTTGCTTCCCAATGTTTTCCATGATGTCCATCTCGCCACAAGCTGGCCATGGTCTGCCGCCGATGGAGTCTCCCAGCATCCAGAATGCCGGCCACACTCCTTGCCCAGCGGGAATCTGAATGCGTGCCTCCATCCGCCCATACTGAAAACTGGCAAGGCCCTGCGTCGTCAACCGAGCGGAGGTGTACTGGCCCTCTGCATTCACTCTTCCGATGATGTGCAGGTAGCCGTCGGAGCCAACGTAGGAGTTAGCCTGCGCCGCGCTGCATGGTGCGATATTCGAGCCGTAGGAGCAATACGTCTCCAGTTCCTGGTTGCCCCAGCTTCCGGCTCCCGTTTCATAGGTCCATTTTGTAGGGTCGGGAGCCGATTGCGCCTTTGTACCGTCGAACTCATCCGACCAGACCAGTTGCTCCGTGGCTGGCTTCGTCATGCTTCCCGTCGTACTTGAGGATGCAGCGGAACAGGCCGCCCTTGCAGGCCATGCAAGGGCGACAAGTACAGCCCCGCATGCGAGCGTCAGGACGCATTTTGGAGAATGCGGGATTCGACCATGTATCCAAAGCCTATTCATAGCACGACGAAAGTTCGATCCGTATCGGTGGTTAAAACGCTTTAGTAGAATGCAATGGGAGCAAATATAATGAATAGAGAAGTGACTTGTCAAGAAGTATTAATTCAGCTCCCCCAAATTTTCTGGCAGACCCAACGAGGGCGAGTTCAATCTGCGTGTCAGGGAGCGATTCCTGCGACGGCTGGAAGGATCTGCCGGAGAACCCGGCGGATTCCACCTGCCAACGCGTACAAGCGAAAGGGGGAATGCCAAAGAATCCCTGCGAGAGCACCAGCAGCTTTCCGATGGGGTTACACCGCTTCATCGGTTGTCCGAGCAAGGCAGCGGCGCAAGCCGCCACCGTTCCCTATACAGCTAACTCCTTCAATCGCTGACACTTCAGCACCCGATACCTTCGAGGTTGTACCTCTGTTGGACGAAGCTGGAAGTCTCCTCAATGTTCCATCGGGCGCAACCGATTTGCGCCGCCCATCAAAGGCTTTCCGAGTCCCGCGCTCGTAGTTTGAGGTTGGTGAGCAGCATGGTCCGTTCGCCAAGCCTGTCACAGCTACCAGCCAGAGTTCCTCGTATCGGCCCGGCAGGGGAACGGGTTCGGCCCCGTACTGTATCTCGTAGCTCTTCTCCTATCCCTTGTCGATCATCACCACGCGCGCCTGGTGACGGAGTCAGCAGCCAAAAGCCACCTTCACCACCGGCGGAATCACCTGGGCCGTTTGGACCGGCTACAACGCCGGCAATTGCTCAGGGGGCACCGCCGGGCAAACGGGAACCCAAGTGATCAGCTTCGTGAACGAGAGCGGCGACGGCGCAACCGGCGGCGCAACCTACGACCTGAACCTGGTCGCCTTCTTTGAAGAAGCCCTGAGCCGGGGAGAGATTCAGCCCTCATGGTATTTGACCACCATCGAATTTGGCACAGAGATCTGGGTCGGCGGCCCAGGATTGGAGGTTAACATCTACTGGATCGATGCCGCACCTGCCGGCAGCGTCGCAGCAGCAGCTTCCCTTTAGGAGGATCCTT
>JABEBX010019970.1_pt1 | contig 11515 bp, 8 predicted proteins | sample 7245971 | NCBI WGS metagenome assembly JABEBX01 (sample SAMN14506365, study PRJNA622280) | hot springs metagenome | biome: hot spring [ENVO:00000051]|acidic hot spring [ENVO:00002120]; feature: spring [ENVO:00000027]|sediment [ENVO:00002007]; material: sediment environment [ENVO:01001048]...
GATTGAGAGAGCGGCGGCAGAGGCAAAAGCGGAGATCGAACAACGCCTAGTGCAGGCACAAGAGGAAGCGGCTGACCTGGCCGAGCTGGGAGAGACGCTGGAGGCCGAGCGTGACGCCCTGGCAGAACAGGTTGCAGCATTAACGACCGAGCGTGACATTTTGTCTGGAAAGGCGGGGCAGCAAAACGTTGAGTTGCTTGAGCTTCGGAACAAGGTATCAGCAGCGGAATCAGCAGCAGCACAAATCCAGTAAACCGGATCACGCGCCCCAGAAAATAAATTTTCTGCGCCCCGGCTTTCTGCGCCCACACGCCGGCAAGGTTATATAACGCAATGCCCGCACCGGCCGCCATAGCATACGTAAGCGACGTTGTCGCCGGCAGCACACCGAAGCTATGCTTCAGAAAAATCGGAAAATAAGCGAAAAATCCCGCCACCCCCAGAAATACACAAAACCAGGACATGAGAAATCTTCCGAATCGCGTCGGCAGCAAACTGGGGATGCTCTTAAGCCCCGCAATATTCAGCAGATGAAAATGCTTGAGCATACCGCCGCCAAGAAATTCAACGCGAGCAAAACGCGAGAGAGACGCAAAATCAAGGCTTACTCCGGGATGCTGTGAATCATTGCGTTGCGAACCCCTGTCCGATAATCGGGGTAAAAATACAAGCCCCACAGCAATGGCCACTACCAGCAGCCCCGCACCCATCCATAATCCGAATTTGTAACCAATGGCGGCAAATGCTCCCGCCAGCAGCAGTCCCGCCACTTGACCGCCGCCGTTAAATGTCTGCAACCAGCCAATGCGGTTGGTCCACTGTTCCGGCGGATGGAAATCAACAATTAACAGAGTGGCACAGGTGCTTACCGCCGCGCTGCCGGCCCCCATCAGCAGCGCTAAAAGCAGCCAGGCTCCCAGATTGGCGGCCAGCGGAAACATGGCCATGGCCGCCAATTCCAACAGCAGGCCGCCGCAAAAAATCAGACGAAACACTTTTTTTTCATCCGCCCACCGCCCCCATAATGGCGAGCTAAGCGCGCCGAGATTAAACGCCCCCATTACGTAGCCAACCGCCGCCAGTTCATGCGGTAACAAATGCACCATCATCAGTGGCAGCAGAATGGGTATAAGACCTGATGAGACGGCGCCTAATAGCGCGTACGCGGCAAACCAGGCAGAGACCCACTGTTTGGGGCCGCGGAGCGTCTCCCAGAAAATTTTATCAATTCTGCTCATGGGTGCATCTTAATAGTTGGCCACAAAGCCTGCCCTTTTGGTAACGGCAGAATAACTGAACCACTGCTCCAGCAGGCGCTCATTGAGATTCCGAATCAGATACCCCCTCAGACCGGCCAGAGCGGATGCATCCTGCAGGATATTTACAGGTACCGGTTTGGCGTTGACCAATTGCAGCACAAAAACTTCCAATTGTGAATCCAGGGCCACATTGATGCAGGGATGTGTGAGGATCAACTGTGCGGCCGTCTGTCCGGTAGTGGCTGCGGGCGTGCCGGTCTTTCCGGCCTTCATGCTGTCCGTTGCGGCCATTAGTTTTACATTCGGCCCGGCCATCGCTTTGTGGGCCAGTAAAAATGCCGCCTGCATAAGCTTGTCGCTCCGCACCTGTACGCCGGGAATGTGGCCGGGCACAAGCTGATACTGTGGTTGGCCGCCGGGCGTGATACCGACGAACTGATTCTCAAGGGCCTTGAAGGATGCCGGGCTGAAGACGGCAAGATGATACGCCTTCGCCGCGGCGGGCAAACCAACCTGCATAGCCCGTTGAGCCAGGTCCGCACCTGATTTCTGATCCGCCTGATACGCCGCCAGAAGCCGCGCGTCGCGTACCACTGCGGAACGCACCATCGCCAAGGTGGCGGGATTGTGGGCCTTGCTGACGGCAATGATGCGATAGAGATATTTATTGCCGTTTGTATCGGTGAGCACCGGCCCATCAAAACCCACCTGCAGGTGCAGCAGCAGTCCGATGTTTTTGGACTTTGCGTCCAGCGCATGAACTTTCATCGCCAGAACGCTTAAGCCCTCGGCCTGGGGCAAACCGGCCTGATCCGTAGTCGCATCACCAATGCCGCGCAAGCTGGACAGGGCATTGGAATCCAGCCAATGATTCCAGCGCCCCTCCACCGGCGTATAACCATATTGCCTGCCCAGATCGGCGGCCAGAGTCTTGTAAGAAACCCACTGCGATTCCGGAATGGATTTGCGATAGCCATCCACATCGACCGTGCTCCATGGTTTATCCGCCAGATGTGCCGCGCGGCTTAACATGCGATGAAACAGCAGATTCACGCGCATGATAAGTTGCCGCCGTATCAGCTTCCGCCGCACCTGATCAAACGTCTTGTATACCGGCTTCGCGGCGGGTGCCGGAGCGGTGGTGGTATCGGGAGGCGTTACTTCAAATTTGCTTAAATGCGACTGGTAATAGGCATACGCCGCCTGAATATCATGAATTGTCGGCTTGAGTTTGGCCAGCACCGCATCACGGTCAAATTTCAAAAATTCAATTTTCACCCGGTCTGAATAGCGATAGCCAAATGGATAATGATGACCGTTAATCAGTGGCGGCGGCGCGGGGTTGGAGGGATTCCATGGAAGTGCGGCGCGATAGGCTGAAAACAGCGCCTGCAATTGCGTCTCCGGTGGCACCGGCATGGAACCTGCGGTATCGGATGCCCGCATCCGGGCATAACGTACCCGCACAGATGTGCCGATTTCGCTGATAAAATGCGCCAATTGCGGAGAACTTGGCAGACATGATCCGCTGACAAACAACTGCAATTGATCCACTGTGGTTAAATCTTCCAAGGCTTGAATAATATTGGGCTGGGCAAAATTTGAGTTGTTCGCCAGTAGCTCCCCAATCTGTTTCCGCAAGGCCTTCTGCTGGACCAGAACCGTGATGTCACCAACATCCGGGAAAAATCCCGTGGCACGAGCTTCCCGCAAAAGAAGATAAAACTGTATGGCAGCGCGGGTATCGCTGCGCTGGCTTAACCACATTGGATACAGGCCCATATCCGCCAATGCCGGCAGATTTCGCAGAATCCGGATATCGATGCGGGCCTGCGTGAGCTGGCCTTTGGTTAATGGCCGGCCGTTGAGTTTCCCCAGGACAAACGCATCCCCGGAGCCACCCATGCCCGACTGATAGGAATATCCGACCAGAAAGGTCACCATCAAAAGCACGCCCAGAACCGCCATCATGGGTTTGCTGTATTTACGCATCAATTTTGTAGCCATGGCTCGTCACCAATCGAGTAACAATCAACCTCAAACCAGACTTGTTAGCATAAACGATTATACGCGCAGCGTAAATTGTGCGGGGGCGACATGTGCGGGGAGCACCTGCGGCCGGGGTGAGTGGGGCGGGGGAGTTTCACCCCCACGCTCTCGCAGAACCGGACATGAGCCTCTCGGCTCATCCGGCTTCCATCATCGCCATTGCCATTATTCATGGAAAGTTTCCGATTTCCAATGGGCCAACAGCTTCAGCTTTCCCTGCTCCACATGGCGCAGACAATGCCAAGTGCGTCCCTGATGGGTTCGGAATCGTTTGTATTTCCGTTGTCCGTGTGCTTGCGGACTGCATGCATCATCAGGTGGTGATCGATATTCTCGAAGAAACGCTTGAATCGTTTCCACATCGATGCCCGCAGCGCCACCCCCCGCCATTGTTCCCGGGATTCACACCATACCCCGGTTTTGACCTCGTCTGTAATTTGTTTCGACCCTTTATCAGTGGTTTTACTTCGTTCACCTTCACGTACCTTATCTGACGCAATTCAACCTTGTTTCACGGTCCCTTATTGATTTAACGGGCAGCAACCGCGGCAGGAGCATTAAAACTTGCAAAGCTACGGCTCGGTGGCTTGGTTGGTGTTGCCGGCTGGGGCCGTATGAAACTGCACCAGAAGCCGGGAATCTTATGCAGATGTTCCAGCAACTCACAGCATTGGATTTGCCGGGGTAAAATCAGATCCACGGATGTGCCCATTTCGCCGGATATGATTTCTTTAATGGGGCGATGCGTCATGAGCACCAGCCGCAAATTTTCAAACAGAGCATTGGCTTTAACGGCTTTCACCAGTTCCTGCCAGGACATATCGGTCATGGCATCGCTGAAAATCAGGGCGTCTGCGGCGGTTTTGCCTGAATGTTGCGTCCCGTTTCCCAGGTACTCTAAAGCAGCCTTTCCCGTCGGCAAGCCCACAAGTTTGTTGTAAATCCGGGCTTCCGTAAACGCCTCAGCCATGGACATCAAACGCCCAACATCATCTTCCACTATCAGAAAACTCATGATCTCGAAAGGCACAATGGTCATTAAAGCGGTTCCTTAAAATTATCCATCGGCAGTTACCGGCAGGGGTAACGCCTTCAACAACACAGTGAAAAAATGGCTTGGGTTCCCGCATACGGCGGCAGGTTCCGCAACCATTCCGGCAGCAACTTTTAAATTATCGGCATATTTTTCCTGCTTGCTTCAAAAATTGATGCCGCTTAATTTACGCTTATGAAGAAATCGCCCATCATGCGAATATCTGTTCTCGGCTCCGGTACTTCCGCCGGTGTACCCATGATCGGCTGCCACTGTCCGGTTTGCTCCAGCACCGATCCGCGCGACCATCGCACCCGCTGCAGCATTCTGGTTTCTTACCATGACAAGGCGGTGCTGGTGGATACTACGCCGGAACTTCGACTGCAGGCGGTGGCCAACAAGATTGATGTTATTCATGCGGTGGTATTTACCCATGGCCACGCGGATCATATCTTCGGCCTTGACGATGTCCGGCGGTACAACACCCTGCTGGGGGCGCCATTGCCCATTTTTGCTTCCGACGCAACCATGCAGACATTGAAGCAGGCTTTTGCTTATGCCTTTACCCAGCAAACGCAAGTCGGTGTGTACCGCCCGGTGCTTGAGGCGCGGACGATCAGCGGACCGTTGGATATTTTTGGCAAAACGTGGCAGCCCATTGTATTGCCGCACGGGCGTATTTCCGTATTGGGTTTTCGCATTGGGAATTTTGCCTATTGCACCGATTGTGCTGATATTCCATCAGAATCCCGCGCCTCGCTGCGTGGTTTGGATACGTTGATTATCGATGCTCTGCGCCCCCGGCCACACCCCACGCACCTTTCGTTTTCCCAGGCGCTGGAGATCATTGCAGATCTGAAACCCCGACGGGCCTATTTCACCCATCTGTCCCATGATCTCGGCCATGCGGAAATTGAACGCGATTTGCCTCCGCATGTGCGTGTCGCGTATGACGGCCTGGTACTGGAAATCCCCGATTAACCGCCCCGCGAATAGGCCCTCACCCCAGGTGCCCGGACTGCTGCATATCCAAAATCCATTTCGGCGTTTCTTCAATATATTCCACCACCTGTTTTTGCAGGCGGCTGTAATACCAGGCCAGATAGCCCTGCCAGAAAATACCAAACACTCCCACCGATGCGTAGGCGGCATAGAGAATCAATTTTATCAGGGGCATCATCTGCTGCGTGGCGATGCCGGAGTTATTCAAAGCCGCTCCCGCCGTACCCAGGTCTTTGTTCCAACCCAGTTTGATGGTCAGCATCCACCAGGCGCTGATGACCACAAACATTACCCCCAGCAGAAGTTGATTCTTACTGAGCATTTTGAAAACATCCGGATCCAGCCGGCGGATGCGCTGTTCGCCAAGATGCTCAATAATCCCGCCCACAATCATCCATACTCCCATGATCAGTGATGAAATGCTGATTCCACCCCAGCATGAGAACATGGCCGTTACCACACCCATGAGCACCAGGCCGACATATTCGCGGTGGGCAATCCGGGCGGCGCGGAGAATTTTTGAGGCATTCATCCGCGCTTCGCCGATCTGCGCCAACTGTTGCTGTGACAGCGGGCTTTCCTGCGTATCCGAGGCCTGATTTGATTTCATCGTTTCACCCAATACTTACCTACTTATATTCTATGGCCATCACTTGATTTACAAAATGCGTGATATATTTTTCTGTTTGTTTGGGCCTGTGACACCCTATGTCCGCAGATTAACCGATTATATTGATACGCTGTAATGACCAATGTGGCAGGGGCATCTTGCCCGTGGTCTCATGGGCGTCCCCGCCCATGCCGCTTCGGTTGGGCAGAATCTGTCATAGGCCCGTTTGTTTTTCGGTGGGTGGGGGAGTTGTATGGCCCTTTTGGCGAATGCAGGCAAAGGGGACCGGTAACGGGGGAACGAGGAATTGTACGACCCTCCACACAAAAAATTATCCGTGCAATCCGATTATCAGATCGATCATATCCTCGTGGCCGCTGCATCGGCGGGAAAATATGCTAAAATGACGGGAGGTCAGGAATCCGAATGGAGTGGCTATGCAAAGCTCAGCATTGACAGATATACAACCTGATATGTCTGCCGGGGGTGGTGATGTCGTGGACGTAACAAAAGAAATACTGCAAATGGCCCGGCAGGCCCGGCAGGCGGCGCGGCAATTGGCCGCGTTGAACGGTCAGGCCCGCAATGCGGCGCTGCTGCGCATAGCAGAGGGTATTATCACCCGCAAGGCGGAATTGCTGGAGGCCAACGCCGCCGACATCCGGCAGGCCAAGGATGATGGACTGGCATTGCCCATGATGTCCCGGCTGACGCTGACGGAAAGCAAACTGGAAGCCATGGCCGTCAGCGTGCGGGAGATCGCCGGACAGGTTGATCCGGTCGGGCAAACCATTGAAGCGTATGACCGGCCCAATGGCCTGCGGATTGAAAAACGGCGCGTGCCCATTGGTGTGATTGCCATCATTTATGAAAGCCGGCCCAATGTGACCAGCGATGCGGCGGCACTATGCCTGAAAAGCGGAAATGCCTGCATCCTGCGCGGCGGCAAGGAATCCATCCGCAGCAATCAGGCCATCACCGGAATTATCCGGGAATCACTGCTGGCGGCGAAGATTGATCCCAACGCCGTGCAATTAATCGCCACGACTGATCGTGCGGCGGTGGGTGCTTTGGTAACCGCGGAAGGCTTGGTGGATCTGGCGATTCCGCGCGGCGGTGAATCGCTGATCCGGGCGGTGGTGGATCAGGCCACCATACCGGTTATCAAGCATTACAAAGGCGTATGCCATGTTTATATTGATAAATACGCGGATGCGGACATGGCTGTAAATGTGGCATACAGCGCCAAGGTCGATGGATGCGCGGTGTGCAACACGGCGGAATGTATTCTTGTACATAAAGACATGGCAGCACGGGTTCTTCCCCGGCTGGCGGCAAAGTTCCGCGAAGCCGGAGTGGAAATGCGGGCCGACGCCCGCAGCCAGGGACTTTTGCAAAACGCCAAACTGGCGGTGGAATCAGACTGGGGGGCGGAATTTCTGGATTTAATCGTGGCGATTAAACAGGTTCATTCCATTGATGAAGCCATCGGGCATATTACCCAATATGGCTCCCAGCATACCGATGCCATTATCACCAGTGATATAGTCCAGGCTAATAAATTCATACAAAACGTGGATTCCGCCAGCGTGATGGTCAATGCCTCCACACGCTGGGCGGATGGTTTTGAATATGGCCTGGGTGCGGAAATCGGCATCAGCACCGACAAACTCCACGCCCGCGGTCCCATGGGCGCGGCGGATTTGTGCACCTATAAATTTATTGAAAAAGTGACCGTGCCGCAATTGGAAACTTTCCAAAATGGCCGCGGGTATGTATAAATGCGTTCAAGCCATGACACTGTATGGCATGGCCGGATAAACTTAATAAGGAACCACACCATGACCGAAACCGCCAAACCCGCAGCCCCGCGTATCCGCATGGACACCGAGCAGGGCGTTATTGAATTGGAACTCTGGCCGGAAGTGGCCCCGAAAACGGTTGAAAATTTTGTCACGCTGGCCCAAAAAGGCTTTTACAATGGCCTGACATTTCATCGCATTATACCGGGCTTTATGGTGCAGGGGGGTTGCCCCACCGGCACCGGCACAGGTGGGCCAGGGTATCACGTTAAAGCGGAATTCAGCAAACGCAGACATGTGCGCGGCGTGATCAGCATGGCCCGCTCATCAGATCCTGATTCCGCCGGCTCGCAATTTTTTATCATGCACAATGACGCCCCCCATCTTGACGGCCAATATACCTGCTTCGGGCAGGTAACCAGCGGACTGGACGTGGTGGACAAACTGGCCGCCACGGAGTTGAAGGACCCGCGATCCGGCTCACCAAAAGTTGCACCAAAAATTAAAACCATTTCCGTAACTTGACGCCGGCGCGGTATTGCCTGGCCAGCCTGGCGCATGGCCGCCCGTTGGGGGAAGCGTCGTGGATCGCGGCCATAGCGGCCAAGATGGGACTTAAATACACACTCAATCCGCGCGGGCGTACGACGCAGACGAAAAATGGATGATAAAGGGGGATGTAACCTTTTCTTATGGTCCACAAGTAAACAGTTTTATTAAATTGTAGCTACTGTCATCCGGGGTCAAGTCTTCTCGAAAATCTAAAACTTGGACATATATTCTACTGCGTCATGCCGCAAAATCTCTTACGCTTCCTTCAGTGATGGCTCGAAGCCAATTGAATTAAGCTCATAGCGTTGGTGGATGCCATAATGGCGATAAATATCCTGTATATATTCCCGCACGGTATAGGGGCTTAACCGCAAATGGTCGGCAATCTCATTAATTTTCAATCCGCTCAAAAGCAGCGGCAAAACTCTGCGCAGTCGCGGCGGAAGCGGACAGGGAATGTCCGTGTTTGTCGCCGAAATTCGTTGCTCGCGAAGTTCCGCGAGAAATAACCGCAGGAGCGTCAGTTCCCATCCTTCAAAGGGTGGATCACCCCGCATCCGGCAAGCGCCAAGACTATATCCACAAGCTTTGGTGGTAACAGCCGTCGCTCGTGGCTTGTATTGGTTGACGATGGAAAAATTATTGAGCGGCACCTTGGCATTGCCACGCGGTAACATGCGCCGTGCCGGGCCATTATTATCCGCACCCTCCGGCGACGGCTTTCGGCAGAGCGATTCAAAGAGAATTTGTTGCGCGTCCGTATGAGGGTGATGCACCGATATCCAATGCGTGTCGGCCCGCGTTTGCATGTCACCCGGGCATACGTCCAAAACGCTTGACCATGCCGGAGCGGTACCGGGCGCGACAGCATCGGAAACACCATAGACAATCCGGCAACAGCGCAGAACGCCCACCAGACCTGACAGCAGCGATTTGGCTCCCTTACAGGACCGCTCACCTGCCTTGACGGAACATATCAACCGTACAAGTTCCCGTAAAGCGTCCACCGGTATCCTGTCAACGGGCACCATATCCATCTTCTCCACAGTGATCTATAACAAATAATCAGCTCAAGTGATCCGCCTGCCGATCATTCCCGGCAAAAGTGCGATCAGGAACTTGAATAATTGTATATCATACTTACGTCATTTTGTGAATACAATTCACGGCTCAAATTGCATGACATCTGTGTAATCGGTTAGGAGTTAGAAGTTAGAACCTTGAACCTCAAATCAGTTGTGATCCGTTTCTTACGATGTAACTTTCACTTTAACAATAGTCAACGGTATGGACCGCTGATTACACGGATTTAACGGATAACGCGGATAATGTTTACCTGGGAGCGCGGACGTCCTCGTCCGCCTAAAATAATCGCGCGGGCCAAGGCCACGCGGCTAAAAATTCCCTATAACAAATCTCTGTGGCCTCGGTGATCTCTGTGGCTATCCGTCTTCCTCCGTTTACCTCCTTTACCTCGTGGTTTAATAATCTGCGTAATCTGAGTAATCTGTGGATCGTCACCCCTAACTCGTCTATCCCCTAAATTGAGGGACTTGTGCGAAATAATGCGCTGGGTATACTCCGTGGCAATCAGGCGGCTGCCGCTCTTTCTTTGGGATTATTAAAAAGCGGGCTGACTGCAGATGTAGCAATATAAGGAGATGTCTCTATGTCACGTGACAACCAAACCCGGAAACCGATGAATCCTGACATTCACACCAAGTCCTTTTCCCGGCGCTTGCTGGCATTGGCGGCCGCGGCAACGCTGGCGGCAGGTTCATGGACTGCAGCCCAGTTGTCCGCCGCCACCTTGACATGGGATCCCGCGCAGAATAACACTGGCAGTGATGGTTCGGGCAATTGGGATACCAGCTCTTCCCTATGGGCTACTGGCAGCGGGGATACCACTTGGGTCAACGGCGACTTCGCCACCATCGGCAGCGGCGGAGTTGGTGGCACGATTAATATTGACGCTCCGGTTACCGCCGCGGGAATCACATTTAACAGCGTCACGAGTCCGTATACCTTCAGTCGCAGCGGGACCGGCGCATTAAGCTTGACGAACTCTGTTGGTATTTCAATTGTAATGAACGCCGATGCCACCATCAGTGCGCCGATAACTTTTAACAATAGTTTCACCGTATCGGGCGGGTACAGGCTGATGCTCAGTGGAGCGACCAACTTTGTTGGCACAGATAATATACAAATCGGCAACGGAGCGGCACAAGCTACAATTGTTGTTCTTGCAAATACCAGCGGCACCGGCAGCCCCGCGCAAATCATATTTGACAGCGGCATATTTAAATTTACAGGCTCCGGAAATGGTTTCAATCAGCCGGTGATTTCAACCGATAATGGTACAGCCGTCACCAATACCTTTGACGCCGGTGGATCTGGAAACTCCCAGGACATTTCCAGTACCATCACGCAATCAAAGGCTGACACGTTTGTTCTGCAAGATGGGACGATTTACCTGACCGGTGCTAATTCAAGCACTTTTACCGCCGGTACATTGCAAATTGGCAATGGATCGCTAACCTCAACAGTGGATTTTGGCTATAACGGGTCAAATAATCTGCCCGCCAATGGCGTTACGCTTGCGCTAGTTAACGCATCATTAACTCAAGCCAGTGCTGCGGGTCCAAATGGCGAAGCCGTGGATACCGCCGCCAACATAATAAGCAATGCCATGACACTTGAAGGTGCCAACACTATTAATACGGGCACGCTCCATAGTTTGACCATCACCGGAAACATCACCAATCCCATTTCCGGAACCGGTTCGCTTACCGTCAATGGCGATGGTGTTTCCAATCAAACCCTATTTCTGGAGGGTGCCAATACCTACTCCGGGACGACCACGATTTCCGCCGGCACGCTGGCGCTTTCCGGTTCCGGTAGCATCGCAGATTCAAGTTATCTGAGTTTAAGTTCCGGCGCGACGTTTGATATTTCCGGCATTACCGCAAGTTCCGCGGCGGTTAACAATCTTGTAGGTGCTTCCGGCTCCACGGTGAATTTGGGTGCCAAGACGCTTGCAGTCACCAGCAGCGGATACAATACCTTCAGCGGAGTCATCCAAGGATCGGGTGGTGGCTTAACTTTATCCACTAGTACAACGTTTCATTAAAAGCTTTACAAAAAGCCGTGGCTGGCTTAAACTGGGGATATGGCTGGCAAGTCCAAACTACCGGCGTTGGTTCTCACC
>JABEBX010019888.1_pt1 | contig 11510 bp, 7 predicted proteins | sample 7245971 | NCBI WGS metagenome assembly JABEBX01 (sample SAMN14506365, study PRJNA622280) | hot springs metagenome | biome: hot spring [ENVO:00000051]|acidic hot spring [ENVO:00002120]; feature: spring [ENVO:00000027]|sediment [ENVO:00002007]; material: sediment environment [ENVO:01001048]...
ACTATAGGTTGCCAAAAAATATGGCCACGCCCATACTTCGCACAATACTTCCCGGTTACTTGTGGCCCGGCGCTGCCTTTCGTATCCTTTGGCAACAAGATAATTGGAGAATGGAACTCATGGCGGGTTATAATCCCAGTGCAATTGAAAAGAAATGGCAGAAGATTTGGTATGACCACCGGATATTCAGTGCGAATATTCAGGAGTCCAAACCCAAGTTTTATGTTCTGGATATGTTTCCCTATCCGTCGGGTGAAGGTCTGCATGTAGGCCATCCGGAAGGGTATACGGCCACGGATATTGTCGCGCGGTATAAGCGGGCGGCCGGGTTTAATGTCATGCACCCCATGGGTTGGGATGCCTTTGGCCTGCCGGCGGAACAATACGCCATCAAAACCGATACGCATCCGGCGGTGGTTACGCGGAAAAATATTGATCGCTTCCGCAGCCAGCTTCAGGCCATCGGCTTTTCGTATGATTGGCAGCGCGAGGTCAACACCACAGATCCGGAATATTACCGCTGGACCCAATGGATATTTCTGCAACTCTACAACACCTGGTTTGACGCCCGGCAACAAAAGGGCCGGCCAATTAAAGAATTGATCCATGAATTTGAATCGGGCGTTCGCCCACTTCCGGCACCGGTGGGAGTAGAAAAAAAAAGCTGGTCTGATCTCAACGCCACCGAACAGAGGCGGATTCTGGAGCAATACCGCCTGGCTTATGAGATCCAAGCCCCGGTGAACTGGTGTCAGGCGCTTGGCACCGTGCTGGCCAATGAAGAGGTTATTGATGGAAAAAGCGAAGTTGGGGGCTTTCCCGTGCAGCGCCGCCCCATGCGCCAATGGATGCTCCGCATCACCGCCTACGCCCAGCGCTTACTTGATGGGTTGGAGGACTTGGATTGGTCCGAATCATTGAAAATGATGCAACGCAACTGGATCGGACGCTCGGAAGGGGCGCTGGTGCATTTTGCGATTGCGGACCGGCGGGAAGAGTTGGTGGTCTTTACCACCCGCCCCGATACGCTCTGCGGCGCAACGTATATGGTATTGGCGCCGGAGCATCCGCTGGTGGCGCTGGATTCACCACAGTGTCTTGTTCCATTCGCATGGCCACAGGGAATTCCGCGGATATGGCAAGGCGATCAGCCTTCTCCCCGCGATGCTGTGGACGCTTATCAAAAACGCGCTGCCGGGCGGTCGGAACGGCAGCGGCAGGAAGATACCTCCAAGACCGGGGCTTTTACCGGCGCTTATGCGGTGAATCCAATCAATCATCAACGCATACCCATATTCATATCCGACTATGTGTTAATGGGGTACGGCACAGGCGCGATTATGGCTGTGCCGGCGCATGATCAGAGGGATTTTGACTTCGCCAGCGCCATGGAACTTCCTGTTGTCCGCGTGGTCAGCGCCGCCGCGGATAATCCAGGGGCCGGAAAGCTGCCGCTGGAGAATCCCGGGTGGGCGGTGAATTCTCCGGAAATTAACGGCTTATCCACTGATCAGGCCAAATCCAGAATCTGTGAGATTCTGGAGCAAAAGGGTCTGGGTATCCGTCAGGTAAATTATAAAATCCGGGATTGGCTGTTTTCCCGCCAGCGCTACTGGGGCGAGCCATTTCCGCTTGTGCATCTGGAAGATGGCACCACTGTGCCCTTGGCCGATTCGCAATTGCCTTTAACGCTGCCGGAGGTGAAAGATTTCAAGCCCACCGGCACAATGGAGCCGCCGTTATTTAAAGCCACCGCCTGGCGCGATGTACACGTTGTTTTGGATGGACCGCCGGGCCATCCGCAGGCCCGTGTGGTTCCAGCCGGCACTCCTGGCGCGGTAGCGGGCAGGCGCGAGCTTAATACCATGCCGCAATGGGCGGGATCCTGCTGGTATTATCTGCGTTACCTTGATCCCCAAAATGCCCTCAATTTTTGTGATCCCCAAAAAGAAAAATATTGGATGGCCGGCGGCGTGGATTTATATGTGGGCGGTGTGGAACATGCCGTGCTGCATTTGTTGTATGCGCGTTTCTGGCATAAGGTGCTCTTTGATCGCGGTTGGGTAAGCTCGGATGAGCCATTCCGCAAACTCGTCAATCAGGGATTAATTCTGGGCGAAGCGGAATATACGGTTTTTGCATTGGAGAACGGCCAGCTTGTATCGACGGCGGAAATTGATCCTGAATTTTCCACACGCGTGGGTGCTGATGGCAAGCCGGAAATGATCAGCCGGCATAAAACCACAGGGAATCTCGTGGTTGGCCAAGCCTGCGATCCGGCCAAGGTGGAAAAGCGGGGCGAGATATTTGTGCTTAAATCGGACGCGGCTATTCAGGTCGATGCCCGTTCTTTTAAGATGAGTAAATCGCGCGGCAATGTGGTGAACCCGGACGATGTGATTGCGGATTATGGGGCGGATTCATTGCGGCTTTTTGAAATGTTCATGGGGCCGCTGGAACAGGTAAAACCCTGGAGCACGACCGGGGTGGAAGGTGTTTACCGCTTTTTACAACGGGTGTGGAGAAATCTGCTCGGCGGGGATGACGGCGTAATGCGCGTGGTTGCGCGGGACGCCGCGGGGCAATGGTTCTGCGGCGCCAGAAAACTCGATGCCGCGGAAACTCAGTCCGCCGCGCGAGATGCGGCGGCGATTCTCCGGCCCATGCACCGGGTGATCCGCAAAGTGACACAGGATATTGAACGCCTGGCGTTTAACACAGCCATCAGCGCGATGATGGAGTTTAATAATGCTTTGGTGAAGCTTACCTTTGTGCCCATGGATGTGGCATTGAATCTCCTGCGGCTTCTGGAGCCATTTGCCCCGCATATCAGTGATGAACTGTATCATCAGATCGCCGGAGAAAATGCGGCGGTATCCATCGCCATGCTGCCATGGCCGGCATTTGATGAAGCCTTATGCGTGGATGAGGAATTGGATATTCCAGTGCAGATCAACGGCAAGCTGGCCGGACGTGTTCGCGTGCCGGCGGCCAGTGCGGAAGAGCAGGTCATGGAACTGGCCATGGCCGATGCACAGGTGATTTCCCGTCTGGCGGATCGGGCGGTAAAGAAGAAAATTTATATTAAAGGCCGCATGATCAATCTTGTGGTTTAACGTAATGTCAGGACCCGTCCATGCAGCATTGGTACAATCGCGTAATAACCGGTGAAGCGGTCGGCGTGATTCCCGCCGTCCTGCGGTGGGTGCTGTCATTGTGCGCCTTGGTTTATGGCCAGATTATTCAATGGCGCAACCTGGCGTATGACCGTGGCTGGAAGCGTGTAACACGGCTTCCCGTGCCGGTGATTTCCGTTGGCAATATCACCACAGGCGGCACGGGAAAAACGCCCACCGTCATCATGATTGCCCGGTGCCTTTCCGAGGCGGGATTAAAACCAGCGGTTCTCACGCGTGGTTATGGCGCAAAAAAGGGCCAACGCCCGGATGAAGTTCTGGTCATTGAGCAGGAATGCCCCGGCGTGCCGGTGGTAATAAATCCGGATCGCATCGCCGGCGGGAAAGAAGCAATCACCCGGTATCAAGCCAATGTGCTGATTCTGGATGACGGATTTCAGCATCGTCGGCTGGGGCGTGATCTGGACATTGTACTTATTGACGCCACCAGCCCGCTAGGGGTTCCCGGCATGTTGCCGCGCGGCGCCTGGCGTGAAGGGCCGGCGTCGCTGGGGCGGGCGCATCAGATTATTCTCACACGCTGTGAACAGGTTTCCGCAGAACTTACCGATCTGGCCGCGGGATTGTTAACGCAATGGGTCAATCCGCGCCGCATTTACAAACAGGTGACGGAAGTGGCGGGTGTTTTTGATCAAAATGGGAATCCCGTGGAGTCTCGCGGCAAAACCGTTCTGGCCTTTGCCGGCATCGCTAATCCGGATGGGTTTGTCCGCACGCTTTCAGATATGGGAGTGGATGTCTCCGCGGGCTGCTGGTTTGATGACCATCATCAGTATGTGCCGGAACTGGATTTTTCTGAAATGCTTAAACTCACCGCCGGCCGCCATCCCGCGGCGTGGGTCACAACCGTTAAGGACTGGGTAAAATTGCGGACATTTCATCCGCCGGTGCCGCTGTGGCATGTGCGGATTTCCGCCCGCATAACCGGTGTGTCCGGAGAATTGTGGCGGCAGTCGCTGGCTGATTTAGCCCGGCGAAAGTAAAGTGATAAATTATGATTCATACATCCGGTGAATTACGCGCATCTTTAGAAGCATTTGGCAAGCCGCGCATAGTGGTAGTGGGCGATCTGATTCTCGATCAATATGTCTATGGCGACGCCGAGCGCCTAAGCCCGGAAGCGCCGGTGCCGGTGGTGCGGGAGCGATACCGGCAAATGCGCGTGGGTGGGGCCGCCAATGTGGCGGTGTTCCTGGCGGCCTTGGGTGCGCAAGGCGTGCTCTGCGGTGTCTGCGGCAATGATGCTTCCGGCGCGGCGTTGCAGGATTTGTTGGCGCAAGCCCATGTGGACGCCGCTTCCGTCATCACCGTTCCGCACCGTCCGACTTCCACCAAAACCCGCTTTATTGGTTTGGCGCAGCACCGGCATCAACAACAGATGCTGCGGCTGGATCATGAAACCGTTGAACCCATTGATGCCGAAACGGAAAATCGACTGCTGGCGGCTCTTGAAAAGGAAATATCTTCATGCCATCTGGTCTGTATTGAAGATTACAATAAGGGCCTGCTTTCCGATGCGTTATGCCAGAAAATTATACATCTCGCCCGCGCGGCCGGGCGGGAAGTGCTGGTGGATCCCGCCGCCATAAAAGATTATAGCCGTTACCGCGGCGCCACGGCCATCACACCCAACCGCACTGAGGCGGAACTGGCCGCTGGATTGCGGCTGGAGAATCTTCAGGAAGAGGCCCCGCGTCTGGCGGCGGCGCTGTTGGAGAAATTAAATCTGGACGTATGTGTTCTAACGCTGGATCGCCATGGCATGTACCGCCAGGAGCGCGGGCAGCAGGGGGTGATGCATTCCACCCGCCCGCGTAATGTCTATGATGTAACGGGCGCCGGCGATATGGTACTGGCGATACTGGCGATGGCCCGGGCCAACGGTGCGGCGTGGAGCGTGGCGCTGGACCTGGGAAATATTGCCGGCGGCCTGGAAGTTGAAAAATTTGGCTGCGTGCCGATTTCCCGCACGGAAATTCTGGATGAATTGCAGCAATTGGACTCCGCCAGCGCCCGTAAAATTCTTTCCCTGCCGCGCCTGCTGGATCGCCTGCACGCCCGCCATGCCGCACAAAAGGTTGTGTTCACCAATGGCGTATTTGATATTCTGCACGCGGGCCATGTCCAATATTTGAGCTTCGCCCGCAGCCAAGGTGATCTGCTGGTGGTGGGGGTGAATTCCGATGCGTCCGTACGGCGGCTCAAGGGACAGCAACGTCCGATTAACACTCTTGATGATCGCATGGCTGTGTTGGCGGCCTTGGAATCCATCAGTTATGTTGTGCCATTTGAAGAGGACACGCCGCTGGAACTCATTGCGGCCATCACCCCGGCGATATTGGTGAAGGGGGCGGATTATCATGACCAGCCCGTGGTGGGGCGGGAGTGTGTGGAATCCGCGGGCGGCAAGGTGGTGCTGGCGCCGTTTTTGGAAGGGCGGTCCACAACGGGCATCGTGGCTAAATTGTGATTGATTCCCGGCGCGCCGGGTTAGCTGCGCCAAGGACGGGCTGGACCTTTTTTGAGGCAGGATAAATTTATGGCTGAACGCGCTGTATTTCTGGATCGGGACAACACCATTATCGCCAATGATGGTTATCTTGGTGATCCATCCCAGGTGAAGCTGTTTCCCGGCGCCGCCGCGGCCATCGCCTCCCTGCGCCGGCTGGGCTATCGCATTGTGGTCGTGAGCAATCAAAGCGGTGTGGCCCGTGGAATATTTGATGAAGCCGCTGTGGAATCAGTCAATCAGGAAATGATCCGTCAGCTCAAGCAGCAGGCCGCAGCGCATGTCGATGCCAGTTATTACTGCCCGTATCACCCCGAGGCGGTGGTGCCGGAATACAAATTGGATCATGAATGGCGCAAACCCAGGCCCGGAATGCTCAAGGCCGCGCGGGAAGATTTTAATCTGGATTTGGCGCAATGCTGGATGATTGGCGATCAGCCGCGCGATGTGGCCGCTGGCGCGGCGGTGGGGTGCCGGACCATTCTGCTTTCTGACCCGGAAAAACAACTGGAAGCCAATGATAACGTACCCGCCATTACCCCGAATTTTATTGTCCGCACGCTGGCGGACGCCGCGCGGATTATTGTCCGGGAAGGTAACAGCCCCAATCGGGATCCTGTGCCGACGCCGCTGATTTCACCGGATGCAGTTTCTGCGCCGGAGCAGGATGTTCCAATGCCTGTTCCAGCTTCCACTGCAACTTTGTCCAGTCAGGACACTGACACCCTGGCGGCGGCCATCGCCGCCAAAGTGACGGGCCATACGCCTGAATCACTTAAGCCGGTGCTGGAGGATATTCTTCAGCAGTTACGCACCGCTCATAGAAAAAACGATATGGCGGAATTTTCACTCTCGCTGTTATTGGCGACCATGATTCAGGCTGTGGCGATATTGTGCCTGGCGGTGGGGGCGTGGGATGCGGTCTCGGCGTTGCATATTGTTGCCACGGTCAAAAATCCCTACTGGTGGAATTCCCGGATTCTAGTGCAACTGACCGCTTTGGAATGGATGGCCGGCGGATTGATTCTTCAGGCCATGGTCATCGCGCTGTTACTTCGCCACCGCAACAAACAATGACATAATTGCATACTGCTTGAGCCAGTGGAGAAAAAAGCAATGCCCCGCCGCCCCATTATTGGTATTTCTCCGGACAATCAGGCTCCGGATCAACCCAGACCGGTTTATGAATTGCCCATGGCATATCCCAAGGCAATTGAAAAGGCCGGTGGTATTCCCATGCTGTTGCATCATACCCATGATCCGGCCTTGCGGGATGCGTATATGCGGGCGATTGACGGTCTGTTGATTCCCGGTGGTGATGACCTGGATCCGGCGCTTTATGGTCAATCCGCGCATCAAAAAACACGCCGCCTCGATTCGCTGCGGCAGGCTTTTGATCTGGCCATGCTGGCGATGGCGGAGCGGCAAAATATGCCGGTATTGGGAATTTGCTTTGGATGCCAGGCCATGAATGTCCAGCGCGGCGGAACATTGCACCAGTACATTCCCGATTTGCTGCGCCCGGAACCGGTGATTCATGCCGGCGATCCCGCTAATACCACAGATAATAATGCGTGGCATTCGGTTGCCATTGCGCCGCAGTCGCGTCTTGGCGCTATTATGAAAATGGATAATGTCACGGTCAACAGTCGGCATCGGCAGGCCATTGACCGCCTGGGTACAGGGCTTGCGGCCTGTGCGATCAGTGCGGATGGATTGGTTGAAGCATTGGAAGATGACAGCTTAAAATTCTGGCTTGGCGTGCAATGGCATGCCGAGGGACTGGATGACGCGCCGCACCCGGAATTATTTAATGCGTTTGTTGCCGCCGCGGCCGGTACTACATGATATTTTCCCCAATGAGTGGACTGGCAATGCATGGAGTTTTTTATGGCCTTTGATTTTAAGCCTTTTTTTAATGAAGCGCTCCCCTACGCAACCTTACTGGAGCGCCACGCCACACCCGATCAGCAGCAGCGCTGGCAGAATATCTATGATTGTGCCGTCCTGACATCAGAACAGAAAACGCTGCTGGGCGGTTTTCGCAGAAAAATGAATGTGCTGTGCCTGCAGGGGGTCTGGTGCGGTGATTGCGTTAATGCCTGCCCCATATTTCAGAGAATTGCCGGGGCCTCTGATAAAATCGACTTGCGGTTTATCAACCGTGATCAGAAATTTGATCCATCGTCCGGCGATGCCGGTACAAAATTGGCCAATGAACTATCCATCTGCGGAGGCCCACGGGTGCCCGTGCTGATTTTTCTTTCGCAAGATTGGTATGAATGCGAGCGTTTTGGCGAGCGGACTTTAGCGACTTATCGCTCCAAAGTGGCATCCATGCAGGGGGCCGCCTGTTCCACCGGCCTCTTTGGCCCGCCCGCCGATCTGCTGCAGGCCAACATCGCCGAATGGCTCACCCACTTTGAGCGCGTACAACTCATGCTCCAGACCAGCCCACGCCTCATGAAGCTCAACAGTGAAACATAATGCCGCGAAGCTGCAATTAAACGCCATTCCGGGTATCAACTCCTCGCGATAGAATCTCCACTATCAGGGCATCAACTCTCGCTACCACTGATTACACGGATTTTACGGATGACACGGATATGGGGTTATATGGAGATGGGGGTGTTTAGGGACCGTGAAAGAATAACTTCGCACTTTCTGGCTGGTTCTTTTGGCCGCCGACTTCGTTGTTCGCTCCTTACAGACCCTCTGGCGAGGTATGCTCGTCGCTCACGCCTCGCCAGCGGCCAAAACTCCTGCGCCATAAAATGCGAATTTATTCTTTCACGATCCCTTAGCGTATCCGCCCGGCGGCCCGCATTCACCGGCTTGGGTGCTTTAACTGCGCCATTGGTGGGTAATATGAAACGTGACAGAACCTGTCTCAGGACCAGTTATTGTTTCACGATCCAATTATGCCGCATGTTGCGGTATCACCAGCGCTGCCGCAGGCTTGGCGGCTTTAGGCATCGGGTGCTTCTGCTTGAGGAAGTTGCCCACACCAACAATAATCGTAGAGAGCACCAGCACAATAATTCCGCCGGTGATCAGGGCATGTGTTTTCTTACTTGTGCCCTTCCATTCATGGAGCACCACGCCCCAAAGTGTGGCAAAGATAATGATGCTGGCCATGTGCAGCGTCCAGCCGGAAAATTTTCCCGCCGCGGGCATTTTGGTCTGCCCCATGGTGTAGAAGAAAAATTGCAGATACCAGGTAACGCCGGCCAGCGCGGAGAGTGTGTAATTATTCAGCAGCGGTACGCGATTGACGGGCAATTCAATATTCCCAATCGGTTCGGAATACCCCGGCCCATCGAGACCGGAGAGAATGCGGTTTTCATCCGGTGCTGAGGTCGAAGCAAGATATTGCCGCCCGCTGCGATTTTTAAGGTGCAAAATCATGCACCATATAAAGTTGGTGGTAAATCCACCCCAGAGCAGAACAATCAGTGAAGGCAGGCCATTCCATATATTGGATGCGTGATTCTGGGCCAGAAGAACCTTGGTGGTCTGCTGGATTGGTGTGGCTGCGGTGATGCCAAAATTAAAGCACGCGCTCATAATGCCCGAAAAGGTGGCCACCATGATGCCTTTCTTGAAGTTAAATTCCTTGACCACTTTTTGTTTCTGATCCTCCGGAAGTTCTCTTTCCTTGGACATGCCCGCCATACCGCTGACGGCAATGCCGGCAAGGCATACCAGCACGCCCAGCAGAATTACCTGTCCATAAAGATGTGTCGCCAAATCACCAAACTTGCCGTCGTAAATGGGCACCATCAGTGTGCCGAACGCAGCACAATAACTTAGCGCAATGGCCATCCCCAATCCGATGCCCAGATAGCGCATCGTCAAGCCGAAAGTCAGGCCGCCAAGGCCCCAGAGCACACCAAAGAAGTATGTCCAGAAAATTGTTGACGCGCTGGCGGTATGAATGGCCTGCCAGAAATCCGGGACAAGAAGGTAGGCAAAAATCAGCGGCGCGACGATCCAACTGAAGAATCCCCCCACCAGCCAGTAGGTTTCCCAACTCCAGCGTTTAACGCCGCGGAACGGCAGATAAAAACTGGCCGACGCCAGACCACCCGTCCAATGCAGCGCTACTGCCGCAAACCAATTCGTTCCCGCGCCTGTACTCACGTTGCCTCCGCAGCATCACAAGAAAACCCAATAAATGTATTGAAAGTCTACCCGCATCATTTCACTCTGGCAAGTCTTGATAATATCTGAAATTTTTTGGCGTTTTATGACACAATATGGGATTGCCATGCCGCATGGATGTGGCCATATTGTTTGGCAATCCCATTTTGGAAGAGGATGGTAGACGCGGCGTCCCGCCGCGTTTTAACGCGGCTGTCCCGATGGTCATCGGGATACTATGGGTTGCCCAAAAATATGGCCACGCCTCAGTCGCATTGCTTCCAAAAAGTTCTTCACATGCAGTTTCTCACCCTTGCGGTGGGCACAATTGAATCTGGCTCAGTTGTGCCGCGTTTGGATGAAGCGGATCAGCCGAATCGCGGATCACCAGCCGGAAGCGATCCGTGATGACCGGTGTAATTTTCACCCGGTAATGACGCCAACCTTTATAATTATTCACGTCAAACAGAACTTGTTCCTTGCCATCGACCCATGCGATTCCCTGAAAGCTCGACGGATGGCCGAGGGGATCCGCAAAATCCACGACAACAACGCCGATCTTTTCCGGCTTCGGCAGCTCCACCTGCACCCAATGCGGGTGTAGAACATCCGCCGCCGAGTGCCAGCGCGTGGCGGCGTAATCCGAAGGAGTTGAAATGATACCGTCTATTATTTTTGCAGTACATCCAGGCTCGGAACTTAATTCACTATCGGATGTGGCAATTGCGCCTTTACTCGCCAGCGCCAGATCATCGGCATCCACCAGCGTTGGCTGATAGGAGTTCGGCGTTTTAAGCACTGGGAAACAGGTGAACAACTCATCGGCAATCTGCCAATAGGGAACGAATTGATATTCCGGAACACCTTCAATGGCAAAGTGCAGGGGTTGGCCCGGAACCGGATGGAGCCGATGTGTAAGTTCTTCGGCGCTTACCGGCAGGATGACCGGCCACACAACCCCGTCGGTACCCCAGGTAACGCCAATGTTAAGGTTTCCAGCAAATGCCCTCTCTTTAGATGTCGCTGGAGCAGGTGGTTTCCCCACAGCATCGGCAACGCTTGATGAAACCGCGGCCAGTAGAATTGGCCCATATTCCAGCCCGTAGCGCAGGCTATGAGGAGCCTGATCCATTCCTGTGTAGAGTGATAGTCGCAGAGCCATGGGTAACGTGAAAGAGATTATGTCCCACTCAGACCAGATACGGCTGAGCACCTCGTAAGTGCCGGGGTGTCCTGTCGCGAAGAAGTTTCCATTTATATAAATAGGCATTTCGACATCGGCCCACCGGGGAATGCGCAGGCGAATATTGACTTGAGTCGGTTTGGCCGCCGATACCCGCAGATTGACCGTCGGCTGGAAAGGAAATTCCGTGGTCATTTCCAATTTGATTGATCGCAGTCCCTTGCGCCAAGTAAAGGTCGAATTGACGAAAAGATTCACATACAAGCCGTCCGATGCGTCGGAATAAATGTACTCCGGCAGAGAGCCGAGCTGCCTGGTGCCTTGGCCTTCGCAACAGGTGTTGATCGCACTGCCTATTTCCTTACGGCCATTGAGATTGGTATGGTAGCGAATGCCGACGGTTCCAGCCTGGTTGGCGATAAGGACGTTGAAAATGGATTTCTCAATTTCGTTGGTGTATTTTTCCTCTGTTGGAAAC
>JABEBX010017497.1_pt1 | contig 11505 bp, 10 predicted proteins | sample 7245971 | NCBI WGS metagenome assembly JABEBX01 (sample SAMN14506365, study PRJNA622280) | hot springs metagenome | biome: hot spring [ENVO:00000051]|acidic hot spring [ENVO:00002120]; feature: spring [ENVO:00000027]|sediment [ENVO:00002007]; material: sediment environment [ENVO:01001048]...
CCGACGCCGAAGGCTGCCCCGAAGGATTTCAGGTGGGTTGATTTTGGCCGATGCGCCGCCCGCGACCGTTGCGAACCGCATCGGCGAGTTGCTCCAGCATCCTCACCGTGGCCTCCCAGCCGATGCAGCCATCGGTGATGCTCTGGCCGTACTGCAGCGCCAACAGGTCTGCCGTGAGCGCCTGCTTGCCCTCGACCAGATGACTCTCCAGCATGACGCCGAGAATATGGCGGCTGCCCGCGGCTATCTGCGCACCGATCTCGGCCGCCACCTGCGGCTGGCGCCGGTAGTCGCTGCGGCTGTTGGCATGGCTGCAGTCGATCATCACCCGGCCGGGCAGATCGGCCGCCTGCAGCGCGGCCACGGCTGCTTCCACGCTGGCGGCATCGAAATTCGGCCCCGCGTCGCCGCCCCGCAGGATGAGGTGGCAATCGGCATTGCCGGTCGTGGTGATCACCATGGCCCGGCCGTCGAGCGAGATCGAGGGAAAGCGGTGAGATTGCGCCGCCACCACGATGGCGTCCACCGCCGTCTGCAGCTTGCCGCTGGTCGGATTCTTGAATCCCAGCGGAGCCGACAGCGCCGAGGCCATCTGCCGATGCAGCGGGCTTTCGGTGGTGCGCGCGCCGATGGCGCCCCAGCTCAGCAACTCGGCGTAGTACTGCGGCGTAACCAGATCGAGAATTTCAGAAGCGGCTGGAACGCCCAGACGCGCGCACTCCACCAGCAGGCCTCTAGCCTTGAGCAAACCCTTGTGAAGGTCGCCGCGGCCGTCCAGATCAGGGTCGTAGATCATGCCCTTCCAGCCCAGACGGGTACGCGGCTTCTCGAAATACACCCGCATCACCAGAAACAAGGCATCGTCCAAGCGCGGGGCCACCTCGCGCAGTCGGTGCGCATAGTCGATCGCCGCAGCGCTGTCGTGGATGGAGCAAGGCCCGACGACGACCAGCAGCCGGTCGTCATCGCCCCGCACGATGTCGCGCACTGTCTGGCGCGCGCGGGCGACGGCCTGCGCCTGGGCCTCGCTGACGGGCACTTCGGCCCGCAATTCGTTCGGCGTGGGCAACAGCTCTTCCCGCACAATGTGGAGATCGGCAATACGCGTCGGCATGAGCGTCCTTGGATGAGAAATTCCTAAAAACCTAGATCAGGCTCCGCAGATCGGGCAGCCCGGCCTTGGCAGCCTGCTGCGCCAGTTGCCGGGCCGCCGCACCGTCCACCCGAGCCAGCTCGGTCAGCACCCGCAGCCAGAGCGCAGGCTGCTGCGGTAGCGGCGCGCAGTAAAGCAGGTCGCTGCCACGCTGCACCGCCAGAACCGGAAAGTTGGGCGGCTCAAAATCGCCCAGCGTATCGGCGCGATCCTCGACGTCGATCCAGGCCCAGCGCACCGCGACATCGGGCGGAAGTTGCGCCGCCAGCGCCTCGAAGCCTGCACGCCAGTCTCGGCAGATGCCGCACCACTGCGCGCACAGACAGGCGACGAGCAGCGGCTCCATCACCAGCGGGCGGTTTACCGCAGCGCCTTGAAGCGCAGACGGTGCGGCCGCGCGCCTTCTTCGCCCAGACGGCGTTTTTTGTCGGCCTCGTATTCCTGATAGTTGCCGGAAAAGAACGTCCACTGCGAATCGCCTTCGGCCGCGAGAATGTGGGTGGCGATGCGGTCGAGAAACCAGCGGTCGTGGCTCGACACCATGATGCAGCCCGCGAACTCGAGCAGCGCGTCTTCGAGCGCGCGCAGGGTTTCCACATCGAGGTCGTTGGACGGCTCATCGAGCAGCAGCACATTGCCGCCGGAAATCAGCGTCTTGGCCAGATGCAGCCGCCCGCGCTCCCCGCCGGAGAGCTTGCCCACGATCTTCTGCTGATCGCCGCCCTTGAAATTGAACCGCCCGCAGTAGGCGCGCGAGGGCACCTGAAACTTGCCCACGTTGAGAATGTCCAGCCCGTCGGAAATCGCTTCCCACACCGTCTTGTCGTCGGGCAGCGCCTCGCGGCTCTGGTCTTCGTACACCAGCTTGACCGTGGGGCCGATGACGATCTCGCCAGCATCGGGCTTGTCCTTGCCAGCAATCATGCGAAACAGCGTGGACTTGCCTGCGCCGTTGGGGCCGATGACGCCGACAATGGCGCCAGGCGGCAGCTTGAAGCTCAGGTTCTCGATCAACAGCCGCTCGCCATGCGCCTTGCGCACGTTCTTGAACTCGATGACTTCATTGCCCAGGCGATCGGCCACGGGAATGAAAATCTCGTTGGTCTCGTTGCGCTTCTGGTACTCGATGCTGGAGAGCTCTTCGAACCGCGCCATGCGCGCCTTGCTCTTGGACTGGCGCCCTTTCGGGTTTTGCCGCACCCACTCCAATTCCTGCTTCATGGTCTTGAGGTGAGACGCCTCGCTGCGCGACTCCTGCTCCAGCCGGGCTTCCTTCTGCTCCAGCCAGTTGCTGTAATTGCCCTTGAACGGAATGCCCGAGCCACGGTCGAGTTCAAGAATCCACTCGGCCGCGTTGTCGAGGAAATAACGGTCGTGGGTGACGGCCACCACGGTGCCGGGAAAACGGTGCAGGAACTGCTCCAGCCAGTCCACGCTCTCGGCGTCGAGATGGTTGGTCGGCTCATCGAGCAGCAGCATGTCGGGCTTGGAGAGCAGCAGGCGGCACAGCGCCACGCGGCGCTTCTCGCCGCCCGACAGCGGGCCGACAATCGCATCCCACGCGGGCAGCCGCAGCGCATCGGCAGCCACTTCCATCTGCAGATCGGTGTTGTCGCCCTCGCCCGCGGCAATGATGGCTTCGAGCTGCGCCTGCTCTTCCGCCAGCTTGTCGAAGTCGGCATCGGCGTTGCCGTATTCCACATACACCTCTTCCAGCCGTTTCTTGGCGGCGAGCACACCGCCCAGGCCCTCTTCCACCGCCTCGCGCACGGTCTGCGCCGGATCGAGCTGCGGCTCCTGCGGCAGGTAGCCGATGCGCAAGCCCGCCATCGGCACGGCTTCGCCTTCAATATCGGTATCCACCCCGGCCATGATCTTGAGCAGGGTCGATTTGCCCGAGCCGTTCAGGCCCAGCACGCCGATCTTGGCGCCGGGGAAAAAACTCAGCGAAACATCCTTAAGAATCTGACGCTTGGGCGGCACGATCTTGCCGACCCGGTTCATGGTGAAAACGTATTGAGCCATCTGTGTTTCAGACCTGTTTGAGGAAAGACTGCGCGCCCGCATCCCATGGGGCAAACCGCTATTGTCGCTGCAAGGCCACGGCCATGACGCGCAGCAGCAAGAATTCCATTACCATACTGCTCAGCGGCCATGTCCAGTCTCCCAGCCGCAGTCACTTTTGACTCCTGCCGAGCCTCTCGGCCCACTCCATCTGTTGCAGACTGGCGCGCTTGTTCAAGCGCGGTGGCAGAGTCCTGGATCGGTTCACACACCGCTCCCGAAAGTTTTTCACATGTCTTTTCAAGATCTGGGCTTGATCGAGCCCCTCGTGCGTGCTGTTGCCGAACAAGGTTACACCGTACCCACTCCCATTCAACTCCAGGCCATTCCGGTTGTGCTCGCAGGGCATGATCTGCTGGCCGCGGCGCAGACCGGCACCGGCAAAACGGCCGGCTTCACCCTGCCCATGCTGCAGCGCCTGAGTGGCGGCGAACCCGCTCGCAACGCCAAGGGCAAGATCATTCCCCGCGCCCTCATCCTCACTCCCACCCGCGAGCTGGCTGCGCAGGTGCATGAAAACCTCGCCGCCTACGGCCGCCACCTCAAGCTGCACAGCATGGCGATGTATGGCGGCGTGGGCATGCAGCCGCAGATCAACGCCCTGGCGCGCGGCATGGACATCGTCGTGGCCACGCCCGGCCGCCTGCTCGACCACCAAAGCCAGCGCAATATCGACCTGTCCGCGGTGCAGATGCTGGTGCTCGACGAAGCCGACCGCATGCTCGACATGGGCTTCGTCCACGACATGCGCCGCATCGTCGCCCTGCTGCCTAAGCAGCGTCAGAACTTGCTGTTCTCCGCCACCTTCTCTGAAGAGATCAAGCGGCTGGCCGGCGACTTTTTGGTCAACCCGCAACAGGTTGCCGTCGCACGCCAGAACGCCACGGCCGATCTGGTCGAACAGATCGTGTTCCCGGTCGACCGCGAGCGCAAGCGCGACATGCTGGTCCACCTCATCCGCGAACGCAACTGGCCGCAAACTCTGGTGTTCACCCGCACCAAGCACGGCGCCAACCGTCTGGCCGAACAACTCGACAAGGACGGCATCGTCGCCACCGGCTTTCACGGCAACAAAACCCAGTCCGCCCGCCTGCGCGCCCTGGCCGACTTCAAGAGCGGCAAGCTGCAGGTGCTCGTCGCTACCGATATCGCCGCGCGCGGCATCGACATCGACCAGCTTCCGGTCGTGGTGAATTACGAACTACCCAACATCCCAGAAGACTATGTGCACCGCATCGGCCGCACCGGCCGTGCGGGCAGCAATGGGCAAGCTATTTCGCTGGTCTGCGTGGACGAACTCGGCTTCCTGCGCGACATCGAAAAGCTAGTGCGCAACCCCATTACGCAAGAAGTCATTCCGGGCTTCGAGCCCGACCCCAACGCCAAGGCGCAGCCCATCGTCATGGGCCGCACCGTGCTGCACGGCGGCGAGCGCCGCGGCGGCAAGGGTGGAGGCGGCGCGGGTGGTGGCCAAGGTCAACGCCGCAACGGTGCAAGCGCAGGCAATCGCGGCGCAAGCCGCAACGGCCCCGGTCAGGGCCAAGGACGCGCCCAGACACCCGCCAGCGCCAAACCGCAAGGCCAGCGCCAATCGGGCAACGGCAACAAACCTGCTGGCGCATCCACTGCCGCAGGCGGCCTGCCACCGGAACGCCGTGCCGACTCCTGGCAAAGCACCCCTTGGGTCGAACTCGACCTGCCTCCGCACATGCGCAACGGCCAAGGCCGTGGACGCCGCCCGTCCCGCGGAGGACAAGCTGCTGGCTTCAGCGGCCAGCGCCGCCAGGGCGGGGGTCAGCGCACCCGCTGACGCAGAAATTGCGATCGGGCAATTCCTCGGGACTCGCTCGGTCGCATTGGCGTCGTAGGGGATTTTTCGGGACATAGCATTTCGCGCATCTATCTCGATTCATCGGAGTTTCGCGCATGTTCAAGTCCCCGCTTCATCATCTCAGCGTCATGGCGCTGGTCGAAGGCTCGTCGCTTATCGCTCTGGTGCTGCTGGCCGTGCCGCTGAAGTACGCGGCCGATTGGCCTGCGGGCGTGAAAATCATCGGGCCGATTCACGGCGCGCTGTTCATCTGGGCCACGATCGCACTGGTGGTGACGCTCTCGCGCGGGCAGCTCTCGCCCTTGCGCAGCCTGGGCGTTTTCCTCGCCTCGCTCATTCCGTTTGGCGGACTGTGGTCGCACCGCATGATGCGCCGCCAGCTCGACAAAGCGCCTGCGACAGCAGTCTGAGTGACTGCGATACTGCAGGGCTACTGCAGGATCAATCGCACCGCCCCGCTGTGGGAGAAGGGAATCTGCAGCATCGTCTGGCCGATCTCGGCTGTCCCCTGAATCATGTAGCGCACCGTGCCGTCCGACGGCAGGGTGGCGATGAGGCTCAGCAGTGTTGCGCTGTTGACCTCGACCTGCACCGGAACCTGCGCCTGCTGCTGCGCGGCGATGGTGACCGGCGCGGTGCTCACGCCCTGCGCCACGTCCAGGCCGTTGAACTGGATCTGAAACCGCAGTTTCTGCAGCGGCAGGGCCAGGCCCCCGGTGTTACGAATATTCAGGGTGAGATCGAGGATGGCGGTTGCACCTTGCAGGGCGATGCTGTCCACACTGCGAATCGACACCTCCGGCGCCACGGCGGCTTGCTGGGCCTGCGCTTGTGGCGAGGCGAACAGGGTCGCCGCGCACATCAGGGCGGGCAGCAAACCTCGCCAGTTGCTGATCAGCCGTAGCATCATCAATGCCCGGCGAAATCCACCAGGGTGAACAGCGGCAGGCCGGATTCGCGCAGCAGCTTTGAGCCGCCGAGTTCGGGCAGATCGACGATGGCCGCGCCTTCGATCACGCTGGCGCCGAGCTTTTCGAGCAGACGCTTGCCGGCCATCATGGTGCCGCCGGTGGCGATGAGATCGTCGATGAGCAGCACGCAATCGCCCGGCCGCACCGCGTCGGTGTGAATCTCCACCGTGGCGCTGCCGTATTCCAGCTCGTACTCCTCGGACACCGTGTCGAAGGGCAGTTTGCCCTTCTTGCGGATGGGCACGAAGCCGATGTTGAGTTCGTAGGCGATAACAGCGCCGAGAATGAAACCGCGCGCGTCGATGCCCGCCACCACGTCCGGGCGCAGATCGGGGGCCATGTAGCGATGCACGAACTGGTCGATGAGCACGCGGAACACCCGCGGGTTCTGCAGCAGCGGGGTGATGTCGCGGAACTGCACGCCGGGCGACGGCCAGTCGGGCACGGTGCGGATGTGTTGGCGCAGATAGTCGATGACATTCATGGTGATCCGTTCAACAAACAAAATTCAGGCCGCCGCCTCGTCGCCAAACACGTCGTGGTACGACGCAAACGACGCACCCGACAGCACGGGAAACAGCACCAGCAGACCGAGGCCGAACGGCAACATGGCCACGATGGAAATGGGCAGCAGCAAAACGGTAAACAAGGTAATGGGCGCCAGATTGGTGAACCCGGCCCGCACGGACAGCTTGACCGCGTTCCACGGACTGACGCCCCCGAGCGCCACCAGCGTATTGACGAACCAGAACGCGACGCTGAACAGATAGAGCGCCAACAGCACCAACAGCAACAAGGTCATGAGCGAACCCGCCAAGGCGCCCAGACCTGCGGCCATGCCCACGCCGGGGGTCATGACTTTGGCAAACGCGCCAAAGCTGGCCAGCCCCAGGCCGAACATCGCGCCCAGCCCCATCACGATCACCGCGCCGATCACCCCGCCCAACGCGAGCACCAGCAGGGAGACCAGCAAAAGCGGGCCGATGCGGCCGGTCCACCGCTGCGTGGTCGACGACAGCGTGCCTTCATTTTGAGGTTCGACCGGCATGCCTTGCGGCGTGATCGTTCGCGCCTGCGCCGCCCGCTTGCGCAGCAGCGCCGCAAAAATCACGCCGAAAGCCAGCAGCGGCAGACTCAGCCATTGCGAAAGCAGCCCGCCCATCGGCAACTCGCCCAATAGCCACAGCAGCACGAGCAGCGCCACGGCCAGGCCCAGCCAGGGCAGCGGCGCCTGCATGAAACTGCGCCAGCCATCCATCCACCAGCGCAGGCCGAATGCGGCGGGAACGCGGCGAAACACGGGGTCTGGAACGATGAGATCGGTGGAGGTCATGGCGGGCCGTGGGGAATGAAGACGGCCCATTATCCGACGCCGATTTGAAAGCCTACCGAGCGATATCCTCCAGCCGCCGCTGCGTCACCCGCGGCCCCATGATGACGATGACCAGCGCCACGCCGACCATCGCGGCGGCGATGAAAGTGAACACGCCAACGTCGCCCGAGGTCTTGAGCAGATCGGCGATGACAAAGCCGGTGAATACCGCGCTGATACGGCTGAACGAATAGACAAAGCCCACTGCCCGGGCACGGATGCGGGTGGGGTAGAGCTCGCTCTGGTAAGCGTGGAAGGCGTAACTCATGATGTTATTGAAAAACGCCACCGCAATACCGAACGCAATGATCGCGGCCGCCCCTTGCGCATGGGCGAACAGCAGGCCAAACAACGCCACGGCCAGCGCGGGCACGGCGATCAGCCATTTGCGCTCGAAACGGTCGCCGAATGAGGCGCCGATGAGGGACGAAATCGGATAGGCGAAGGCGATGATGAAGGTGTAGAGCAGCGACTTCGGAATGTCCAAGCCCTTGGCGATGAGATAGGTCGGCGCCCAACTGGCAAAGCCGTAGTACCCCACGGTCTGCAGAATATTGAACAGGATGAGCATCACCGTACGTTTGCGATAAACACCCTCCCACATCTCGCCCCAGCGCGCCTTGACATGCTCGACATCACCCACAAAGCCCTTCGGCTCGGGCAGGGGTTGTCCGGTTTCGCGTTCCACCTGCTTTTCGATGCGGCTGAGAATCGCGTCAGCCGCGTGATGACGACCCTTGTCTTCCAGCCAGCGCGGCGACTCGGGCAGGCGCAGCCGGATGAACCAGATGACGATGGCGCCCAGCGCGCCGATGATGGCCACCCAGCGCCAGCCATCGAGCCCCGCGATCTGATGCGGCACCAGCAGCCATCCCAGAAAGGCGACCACCGGCACGGCGCTGAAAGTGATGAACTGGTTCATCGCGAAATACGTGCCCCGCTTGGCCTGCGGCGCCAGTTCCGAGACATAGGTGTCGATGTTGACCATCTCCAGGCCGATCCCGATGGAGGCGATGAAGCGCCAGATGTCGATATTCATCGCGGTCTGCTGAAACGCCATGATGAGGGTGGCGATGCAATACCAGAGCAAGGCCCAGGTATAGACCGCACGCCGCCCATACCGGTCGGACAGCCAGCTCACGAACAGCGTGCCCACCCACAAACCGAGAAACAGTGCCGCGACAAAGCTGGCAATCCCCTGAAAGCCGAACAGCCCCTTGGTCGTCGCGGTGAACACCCCGCTTTTGAACAAGCCGGGCGCGATATAAGCGGTCAGAAACAGGTCGTAAAACTCGAACAGCCCGCCCAGCGAGAGCAGGATGACCATATTGCGCACGGTCTTCGAGGGAGGGAGACGGTCGATGCGCGCCGCGATGGTGGGCGCGCCGTGGTGGCCGGGACGGGGGCCTTCAGACGCCTCTGCGCCGACTGGCGCCGGGATAGTGCTCATGCTTGTCTCCTGTATTTATCCTTCCTCCATGATGGATGGAAAAAACAGGAGACGGGGTGTCGAAATGTGACTTGGGGTGAAGCGTTGCATCAACTGGGCTGCAACACGCTGGCACCGGGCTGCTTGAGCAGTTGCGCCCATTCCTCGAGCTCGCGCGGCTCGCCGAACAGATAGCCCTGCATGCTTTGCAGGCCCATGCCGTGCAGCGCCTGGGCGCATTCGCGCGTTTCCACCCCCTCGGCGACCACGTTGATCGACAGGCGCCGGGAAATATCGACGAGCCCGCGCACGATTTCTGCGTTGCGCACGTCCTTGGTCACATCCGCCGTGAAGCGCTCGGTCACTTCGACCATCAGGCGCTCGGGCGCCCAGGCGTAGCGCTGCAGGGTACTGCTGATGTGCTCGATCAGGGCCGGATCGCCGATCTGATCGGCCTCGATATTGACCGAGATATAGCCGTTCCAGCCCGTCCAGTTGGACAGCACCCGCGCCTCGGAGATGGCTTCTTCCATCACCCAGAAAAACAGCTCGCTGGTCTGTGCAGGGGTCAGTTGCGGCAGAAACATCAGCGGGGAATGCCGCTTCGGCGCATCTTCCGCGCGCCAGCGGAACAGCACCTCCAGCCCGATGACCTGCCCCGCCGGGAAACTCACCTGCGGTTGATAAACCAGCGCCGGAGCCCCCGCTCCCGCATGTGCGGCAATCTCAGAAAAAACGTCGCGTTCCACAATGAAGGTGCCGCTCAATCGTTGTTGAAGAGTGTTGTTGAAAGGACCAAGCCTGAATATTTCCGGCAGGTTAGCATGGGTTTTGAAACGCTCAAATCCGGACTTACAAATTCCGTGCTCTCTGACAACAACGCGCCCTATCGATGCCAGCGCACGACACCATGACCTCCTCTGCCTCACCTCGCTCCCGTACCGCCGCCCTTGTCCAAGCCCCTCCCGGCAGTTCGCAGACCGGCCCGAGCTACTGGGTATCGGTTGCCGATGCACTCGCGCACCAGTTTCTGGTCGAGCTCGACCTGCCCCACCCGGAACCAGCGGGGCAGGAGTTCTGGCTCCCGGTCTGGATTCCCGGCAGCTATCTGGTGCGCGAATTCGCCCGCCATATCTTGCAGCTGCAGGCCTGGTGCGCCGACAAACCCATCGCACTACACAAAATCGCCAAGAACCGCTGGCGCGCCGCTCCGTGCAACGGGCCGCTACGGCTGCGCTACTGGGTGTATGCCTTCGATCTCTCGGTACGCACCGCCTACCTCGATACTCAGCGCGGCTTTTTCAACGCCAGCAGCCTGCTGCTCGCAGCCGCTGGACGCGAGCAGCAGCCGCACACCGTCACCCTCGCCTGCCCCGACTTCGCGTCGCACTGGACAGTGGCCACCACCTTGCCCGCGCTTGAATGCGACGCCAACGGCTTCGGCAGCCGACGCGCGGCAAACTACGACGCGCTGATCGACCATCCCGTTGAAATGGGCGAACTGCTGCGACTGGAGTTCAGTGCGGGCGGGGCCCCGCATGCCATGGTCATCGCCCAAGGCAATCAGCCGCACGACACCGTGGATACCCGGCGGCTGGCGCGCGACCTCAAGCGCATCTGCAGTGCGCAGATCGCCCTGTTCGAGCCCCGCAGCAAGCGCGCACCGTTTGCCGAGTACCTGTTCATGGTCGCACCGACCGCCGAGGGCTACGGCGGGCTGGAACATGCCGACAGCACCGCTCTGATGTGCACCCGCCGCAGCCTGCCGCACCCGCGCCTGCAAGACACCGACAGCGCCCATAGCGCCCATAGCGCGCACAACGACTATCGCGACTTTCTCGGTCTGTGCAGCCACGAATACTTCCACGCCTGGAACGTCAAGCGCATCAAGCCGCAGGCCTTCACCCCCTACGACCTTCAAGCCGAAAACCCCACCACTCTGCTGTGGCTGTTCGAGGGCTTCACCGCGTATTACGACGATCTGATGGTATTGCGCGCGGGACTGATCACGCCGCAGCAATACCTCGACGGTCTGGCCCGCACCCTCGGCGCGGTGCTGCGTACGCCCGGGCGCCAGGTTCAAAGCGTGGCCGAGGCCAGCTTCGATGCCTGGACCAAGTATTACCGTCCCGATGAAAACACCGCCAACGCCACGGTGAGCTACTACCAGCTCGGCGCGCTGGTCGCCTTGTCCATCGACCTGCGGCTGCGCCGCGAAAGCGCGGCCACGCTGGACGACGTGATGCGTCTGCTGTGGACGCGCTATGGCCGCGCCGACGCGCCGCTGCGCGCCGAAGGCGTGGCCGAAGACGCCCTGCCCGCGCTGCTCAAGGAAGTGAGCGGCCTCGACTGGCGCGCCTTCTTCCGCCGCCATGTTCACGGCACTGAACTGCCCCCGGTCAAGACGCAGTTCGCTGATTTCGGCATTCAATGGGCCTCGCAAGAAGACACTCCGCTCGACGCGCTGGGGCTGGCTGCGCAGGAACAGGCGGGCGGCTGGCTCACCGTGCAGCGCGTGCGCAACTGCGGCTGGGCCGAACGCGCCGGGCTGGCCGCTGGCGATCTGCTGCTCATGCTGGACGGCGAGCGGGCGCGCAAAGCCGTGATCGAGCGCCGCCATGCACAGGCCCGAGCGGGCGATGTGTGGCGTCTCACCTGGCTGCGGCAAGATCTGGAGCAGCACAG
>JABEBX010022508.1_pt1 | contig 11504 bp, 10 predicted proteins | sample 7245971 | NCBI WGS metagenome assembly JABEBX01 (sample SAMN14506365, study PRJNA622280) | hot springs metagenome | biome: hot spring [ENVO:00000051]|acidic hot spring [ENVO:00002120]; feature: spring [ENVO:00000027]|sediment [ENVO:00002007]; material: sediment environment [ENVO:01001048]...
GTTTAGAATTTATTATATGGACATTAAAAAATTTCTTGAAGAAATAAAGAATTTCTATAATAAGATGTCAAAAAAACAAAGGATGGTTTTGTTTTCATCATTTGTTGGTTTGATTGGCGTTTTAATGTTGATCTTTTTGATTGGCTCTCGCATAAGTTATGCCGTGTTGTTTTCTAATTTAAGCGATAAAGATGCTGCAGGTATTACAAACTATCTTGACCAACAAAAAATACCTTACAAAATTGTTGGCGGAAATACAATTGAAGTGCCAAAGGATTCTGTGTATAAATTAAGGCTTGATCTTGCATCAAAAGGTTTGCCAAGCGGAGGAGTTGTAGGTTTTGAGATATTTGACAAACAAAATTTGAGTATGACAAATTTTCTAGAAAATGTAGACTATACAAGGGCGCTTGAGGGTGAATTAACACGCACAATTGAAAATATCTCAAGCGTAGATTCTGCTCGCGTAAACCTTGCCATACCAAAACCTTCCGTTTTTGTTGATAAAGAACAGCCTCCTACGGCTTCTATAGTATTAAAACTAAATTCGCCAATTAGTAATGCTCAAGTATATGCAATACAAAAATTGGTTGCAGCAAGTGTACCAAATTTATCACCAGACAATGTAACGATAGTCGACTCAAATGGGAATCTAATTTCTAAAAAAGAGAACTCAGAAGATACAATAGCAAGTAGCGAACTCCAATACAAACAGTTAATTGAAAAAGAATATGCACGCAAGATTAAAGAATTGCTTTTTCCAATTGTAGGTGAAAACCAAATTGTAGCAACAGTAAATGTGGATTTGGATTTAAGCAAAGTTACACAAAAAAGCATTAAATATGACCCAAATAGTGTTGTAAGAAGCGAGCAAACAGAAGAAGAAAAAAACTGGGCACAAGCTAGTGGTGGAATACCAGGTGTTATATCAAATATTGGTGCAAACGCTCCTTCTACAACTACACAAACTACTACTACACCGGCTCCAACTACACCACAAACTACTACAAATCAACAAGGTCCTCTAACAAGCGAGAAAACAAAAAATACGACTAATTATGAAATTAGCCAAACTGAAACAAATACAATTGAACCGCTTGTTAAAATAAAACGCGTATCGGCTGCCGTTATCGTCGATGGGAACTATAAATACGATAAAAAAACAAAAAAAGATAATTATGTGCCACTATCGCCTGTGCAGATGTCAGATATCAAAAAGACTGTAGAACAAGCCATCGGTTTTGATCCAAAGCGTGGTGATACAATAAGCGTTGTCAATATGCAATTTGAAAGCACAAAACCAAAACAGGTGAACGTAATGTCAAGTCTAAGTCAATATTATCCATTCTTAAAATATCTACTAAGCATAATTTTATTGCTTCTATTTTACGTATTTTTTTTGAGAAAATTTATCAAAAATATATCATCTTATAAAAAAGGTGGTATTGCATATGAACAATCTCAAGCTGCAAAAGCTTATGCACAAGGTGGCGTAGAATCAAAAATAGAAGGCAAAAGCATTCGAGACCTCGAAGATGAAATATCAAAAGAACTTGACAATGAAAATGTATTAGACGAACAAACCCTAAAAGATAAAGTTATAGAAAAGAAACTAAAAGAAGAGGTAGAAAAAAATCCAGAAGAAGCTTCAGCAATTCTAAAGGCTTATATTTCTTCAAAGTGAGGTTATCCAAATGTGTGCACAATCATCCTCAGCCATTAACTCAATTAATGATTTAACACCTTATCAAAAAGCTGCCATTTTATCTGTAGCACTAGGAGAAGAGTTATCTTCAAAACTATTTAAAAATTTAAGTAAAAATGAAATAGAAGCCATTAGCCGTGAAATAGCGCTTATGAAAAAAATAAACCCAGAAATATCAAAAGCTGTTGTTAGAGAATTTTATCAAATGTTAAAAGCAAAAGAATACGCAGCAACAGGTGGTATAGAGTACGCCAAAGAATTATTAATAAAAACGCTTGGACCAGAAGAAGCAAGGAGAATCATTGATAAGTTAGTAAAATTGTTGGAGTCTAATGTAGGTTTTGGTTACCTAGAAAACATTGATTCAAAACAATTAGCAAAGTTTATACAAAATGAGCATCCACAAATTATAGCTGTAATACTTTCTCACCTTGACCAATCTAAGTCAGCAGAAATTTTATCTTTATTGCCAAAAGAAAATCAGATTGATATTGTGTTTAGGATGGCTTCTCTTGAAAACATATCACCTAGCGTTGTAAAGCGCGTTTCTGAAATGTTGGAAACCAAAATGGAAGACTTAAGTGGTAGCAATGTAGAAATTGGCGGCATAAGGACTGTATCTGAAATTATAAATCGAATGGGCAGAACAGAATCAAAATCTCTAGTGGATCAAATTGCAGAAAAAAACCCTGATCTTGCAAGTAAAATACGCGATATGATGTTTGTATTTGAAGATATTATAAAACTATCCGATTCTGATATACAAGAAATCTTAAAACATATTGACAAAAAAGACCTAACAATTGCTCTAAAGAGCGCGCCAGAAGAACTAAGCAAAAAATTCTTCTCCAATATGTCAAATAGGGCAGCCGAAACACTTAAAGAAGAAATGGATTTTTTAGGCCCTGTAAAGGTAAAAGACGTAGAGCGTGCACAAAAAGCTATTGTCGATGTTGTAAGGCGTCTTGATGAAGAAGGCGTTATTTCAATAAGTGGTGGAGGCGAGGAAGTAGTTGGATGAAAAAGATTACTATAGAAGAATTTGTGTTGGAAGAATTTGATCAAGCCAAAAAAGAAATTGATAACGAACAAATACAACAAAAAGAACTAAAAAATGAACCTTCAAACCAAACAACACCAGATATTGATAAAATTTATCAAAAGGCTTTTAGCGAAGGATATGAAAAATCTAAAACCGAAATAACAAATATTTTTGAACAACAAATTGCCAATTTAAAAAACGAGTACGAATTAAAATTGTCAAGTATAAATACAGAACTACAAAAATCAATTCAAGCGTTTGATAACAAATTAAGTGAATTAAAAAATACTATTAGTCAAATCGAAAAAGATATTGTCAATATTTCAATTGATATTGCACAAAAAATAATTGAAAAAGAAATCCAAAATCCCGATACAATAAAAAACTTAATCAAAAAAACATTATCATTTGCAAAATCCGAAAAAGTTAAAATAAAATTAAATTTAGATCAAGCAAAACAAATAGAAAATGAATTTGAAAATATTCAAATCGTAGGTGATCCCAATTTAGCAATGGGAAGCATAATAATTGAAGAAGATTCAAATATTATAGATGCGAGTATTAATACAAAATTAGAAGAATTAAAACGTAGTTTGATAAATGAATCATAGCAAAATAAAACAACTTTTAGAAAACAATAATTTTATAGTCAACTGTGGCAAAATAAAGGAAGTAATAGGCCTAACAATAGTATCAACTGGCCCAAGTAATATAAAAGTAGGTGATTTGTGCTTTATAGAAAACGACAATGGCTTTATTGAGGCAGAAGTAGTTGGTTTTAGAGACAAAAATGTTGTGCTTATGCCGCTTGGAAATATGGATGGTATAAAGCTTGAAAGCAATGTGCGTTCAACTTCAAAAGGGTTAAAAGTTGGTGTTGGTAAAAATATGTTTGGAAGAATACTGAATGCACTAGGAAAACCTATTGATTCTAAAGGCTCAATATTAATTGAAAAACACTACCCCCTTTATCCTAAACCAATAGATCCAATGATGCGCGAGATAATAAATGAACCTGTTGTTACAAAAATAAAAGCTATTGATTCACTATTAACACTTGGAAAAGGTCAAAGAATAGGAATATTTGCAGGAAGCGGAGTGGGTAAATCGACCCTACTTGGCATGATTGCAAAAAAAGCAAAGGCTGATGTCAATGTAATAGCATTGATTGGTGAGCGCGGCAGAGAGGTAAGGGAGTTTATAGAAAAAGATTTGCAAGAAGAAGGTTTAAAAAAAAGCGTGGTTGTAGTTGCTACAAGCGACGAAGCCCCACTACTAAGGCGAGAAGGAGCTTTTCTTGCTAGCGCAATTGCCAAATTTTTTAGCGATCAAGGACTTGATGTAATGTTTATGATGGATTCAGTAACAAGGTTTGCAATGGCACAAAGAGAAATCGGCCTAGCAATAGGTGAGCCCCCAACAATGAAAGGCTACACTCCAAGTGTGTTTTCGCTTTTACCAAGATTAATGGAGATACCAGGAAAATTCAAAAAAGGTAGCATAACAGCAATTTATACTGTTTTGGTTGATGGAGATGATTTTAATGAACCCATAGCCGATACTTCAAGATCCATTTTGGATGGCCACATTGTGCTGTCAAGAAAAATTGCCGAAAAGAATCACTACCCAGCTATAGATGTTTTAAGAAGCGTATCGAGGCTTATGCCATCTATAGTAAATGACCAACACAAACAATTAGCAAACAAATTAAGAAAACATTTATCTGTATATGAACAAGCAGAAGATTTAATAAATATCGGCGCATATTCGATGGGCTCAAACCCAGATATTGATGCAAGTTTGAGGGTAATAAATAAAATCAATGAATTTTTAATCCAAGGCGTAGATGAATCACACGAATTTTCTCAAACAATTGAACTGCTAAAGCAAGCGGTGGAATAAATGTTTATTTTTCAGTTTGAAAAAATAAAAAATCTAAAAGAAAATTTAATGAATATTGAAATATTAAAGTTAAACCAAATCAATAACCAAATCAAACAAAACACTCAAATATTAAGTGATTTAAATGACCAAATAAAAGCATTACAAAAACGATTTGATAATCAAATTCAAATAAATCTAGACTTTAGCATTTTAAAGTACATCGCTGAGTGCATATTGGCTTTAGAATTAAAAATCAAAAATATTCAAAAAATAATAGAAAACCTAAAAGTTGAGAAAAACAAACAAATTGAAATCATCAAAAATCTTCACAAAGAAATTAAAAAATTTGAAAAACTCAAAGAACACTACAAAGAGAGGTATATGTATGAAGAAAAGCTCAAGGAACAAAATTTTATTAATGATATTAACACTATTTTTTACAATCGCAATACCTAAAGCGTTTGCTCAAAACATAAATGATATTAATCAAAAAATTAATGAGTTAAAAGCGTTGGAGAAAGTTATTGATGAAAAAACAGCTCAACTCAAAACTGAAAGTATAAATATTGCAAATCAAAAAAAACAATTGGAACAAAGTCAAAATGCTCTTAAAACACAATTAAAAACTTTAAATACTCAAATAGAACAAGCCAAAAAAGAGTTGGAAAATTTGCAAACAAACATTGTTAGTCAAAAAATTCAAAAACTATCAACTATTTATGCTCAAGCCAAGCCAAGCGCAGCTGCTGAAGAATTATCAAATATGGATCCACAAACAGCAGCGCAAATTTTAACCTACATGCAACCAAGACAATCAGGCGCAATAATTTCAAAAATGGACCCCAAAACAGCTGCAAACATATTTACCTTATATCTAAAATCAAAACACCAATAAAATTAATAGGTATTTTTTCTAAACTGGAAAATACTACCAAACCCTACTAAAAGTATCAAAATTAATACAATACTAAATGCGTACCACCCAAACTGTTTATAAACAAATCCAGGCGCATAAGATCCAATCACACCTCCACTGTAATAAGAAGCTATATATATACCATTCACAATTCCTTTCTTATCTTTGGCTAGTTGATTTAAAAACCCGCTAGCAACAGAATGAATCAAAAACATACCACCACAAAAAATAAACATACCAACAAAAATTACATAAACATTTGCGATATCCAAAATTAATATAGCGCCAATGTATACCAAAAAACCAAACAACATTGCTTTGATTTGAGATCCAAAGACTTTGACAAATTTTGTTGCAAAAAAAGACACAAACATACCCATTAAGTAACCGCTGTAGGCAAGTGCAATAGTTATTTGAGAACTTCCTTTGTCTATGCTTTCAATTCTAAATGGCAAAAAATTGGTCATTGCAGCAAATACAAAAAACATACAAAATACAGCCAAATAAACAAAAAAATACAAATTGTTTTTTACTATAGACAAATAACCAGCAAACAAACTTTCACTTTTCTTTTCGCTAGAAACATCGCTAACAAAATAATACACAAGCAATACACCTATTACAAAACTTAAAGTAGCAAAATAAAAACTAAAACGCCATGATGAAAAATAAGCTATAATACCTGAAATTAATCTGCCCGAAAAACCACCCATAATGGTTGTTGCTATATAATAAGACATATACAGTGATACTTTGTTACTTTCTGTGCTTAAAGAAATATAAGTCATATTTGAAGTCAATACTGCCGATATTAAAAATCCCTCAAATAGTCTCAAAACAATAATCCAATATATATTTTGTGAGACAGATATGAAAAAATTTATAAAAACAAGGATTGATAAAGACACCAATATGAGTTTTTTTGGCGTAAAGAATGATAAAATATAACCATAAATAATAGGAACAATAGCCAAAGGTATAAGTGCAACACTTATAAGTAAAGATACTGTATTCATGCTTTGATTAAAATACCTGCCAATCTCTGGCAGTAGTGGTTGTGGAACATAAATAGCACCAATTGTGACTACTGTTACATACATTAAAACAAAAAAACTTTTTAGACTCATAATATCTATAATATGTAAACTCGATTTTAAATCAAGCATATAACTATTATTTAATTATTTCTTAATATTTAATTTCAACATTGACTTTAACAATTAAATTTTATATAATGAATATGGTATATTAATTAGGAGGATTAATTATGTCACAATCTCAATTAAACTCAGATGAAACGGGTAGATTATTAAATATTTTACATTCCATTCAAGATAATTTAGGATATATACCACAAGAAGCTATCAATGATTTATGCAAATCTTTTAATTTATCATTTGCACAATTGTATGGTTTTATAACTTTTTACAAAGATTTTCGCATACAACCAACAAACGCAAAACATCATATACGTGTTTGTCAAGCAGAAAGTTGTCAAGCAAAAAATGTTAAAACACTTACAGATTATATCAAAAATAAGCTGAGCCTAAACATCGGCGAGTTTAATCAAGATTTCTTTTTAGATAGTGTTTATTGTTTGGGCAATTGTCCACGTTCTCCTTCTATTATGGTTGATGGCGTTGTATATGGCGACATGAATATAGAAAAAGTGGATAAGCTGCTAAATCAACTAAAGGAGAAATAGTATGAATATTTACATATCACTTGATACTACTCCTTTGTCAGTTGGCTCTTTAGAAATTTACAATAAACTTAAAAGCGTTCAATCTGAGCAATTAAATATTTACACGTATTCAACAAGAGGTTTGATGTGGCTTGAGCCACTTTTAGAAATAAAGCAGGACAATCAAAAAATAGCTTTTGGCAACGTTGAAGAAAACGATATTGATGATATTTTAAAAAATCCTCTAACTAATAAAAAATACTTGGGAAATATTGAAGAGTTAGCGTATTTAAAAAATCAACACAGAGTAATTTTCAAAAATTTGGGTAAAAACAATCCTTTAAGCATTGATGACTATATCAAATTAGGTGGATTTAGCGCTTTAGAGGCTGTTATCAATCTATCCCCACAAAATGTAATAGACAAAATAAAAGCAGCCGACATTCGAGGCAGAGGCGGTGCTTATTTTCCAACCTTTATAAAATGGCAAACTGTTTATAATGAACCATCTGACACAAAGTATATTATTTGCAATGCAGACGAAGGCGATTCTGGGTCGTTTGCAGACAGACTAATTATTGAAAATGATCCATTTAGCTTAATTGAAGGTATGATTATTGCTGGTATTACAGTTGGTTCAAAAAATGGCTATATTTATTTAAGGTCTGAATACAAAAATGCAAAAAATATCTTGGTAAAAGCAATTGAAACAGCGTACAAAAACAATTATCTAGGCAAAAATGACAGTTATCATTTTGATTTAGAAGTTATAGTAGGCGCTGGCGCATATGTATGTGGCGAAGAAACTGCATTAATTGAAAGTTTAGAAAACAAAAGGGCCCTTGTTCGCCCACGCCCACCTGTGCCTGCAGTAAGTGGTTTGTTCAATAAACCAACATTTCTTTCAAATGTATTAACTTTTATTGACATTGCAAGATTATTTGAAGGTTCAAGAAATAAGGCTACAATTCCAGTCCAACTAAGTGGCGCTTGTAAAAGGGGCGGTCTATTTGAAGTTATTGATAACAGCATAACTATAGAAGAGCTAATAAGCGATTTTGGCGGAACACACATTGATGAGGTTAAAGCCGTGCAAATTGGCGGACCGCTTGGCGCATTTGTGCCCAAAGACAAATTTTACCTTAAACTAAACAATAATGAACTTAACAAAGAAGGTTTTATTTTAGGTCACAGCAGCATTGTAGTGTTTGACAAATATACAAATATGAAGGATATTTTGCTTAATCTTGTTGATTTTTATATACATGAATCCTGTGGCAAGTGCACACCGTGCAGAATTGGTCAAGTAAGACTAAAAGAGATTTTAGCTGATTTATCAGATAATACAGCGTCAAAATTGGATCTGTTGAACGAGCTTTTAGAGACAATGAAAGAAGCTTCGCTTTGCGGACTTGGCGGATTAACACATGCAAGCGTTTTAAGTGCTTTGAAGTATTTCAGCAATGATTTCGATATAGGGGGCTAGAGTGAACACAATTAGTTTACTGATTGACGGCAAATTAGTTAAAACACAAATGGGTAAAACAATCTTGGAAGCAGCCAAAGATGCTGGCATTAAAATACCCACACTGTGCTCATTTGAACACTTAAAACCATATGGCTCATGCAGATTGTGTATAGTTGAAATTGAAGGTAAAAAGGGTTTTTTTACAAGTTGCACAACTATGGTGCAAGATGGTATGGTCATTTACACTCAATCAGAAGAGATTAATAAAATTAGGCGCAATATTGTAGAACTTTATTTAAGCGAACATAATTTTGATTGTACCACGTGTGCAAATAATTTAAGATGTGAACTTCAAGAAGCTGCAAGTTTGGTTGGCATTAGACAAGTAAGATACGATGTCAAAACACAAATTAAAAATTTAAAGGATTACACAAACCCTTATTTTGAGTTTGATTCGTCAAAATGTATTTTGTGTGCACGTTGTGTGAGGGCTTGTGAAGAAATTCAAGGAAATTTTGCACTAACTATATTAGCAAGGGGTTATGAGTCCTATATTAGCCCAGGACTCAGCGATTTCATCAATTCAGAATGTGTATCATGCGGTGCATGCGTAAAGGCCTGTCCTACTGGTGCTTTAATTGAAAAAAATATAGTTAATCTAGGATCTGGAAATACATTTGCAAAAACAACCTGTGGGTTTTGTGGTGTTGGTTGCCATGTTATAGTTGAATCCAAAGCAAATACAATTGTAAATATTGTGGGTGATAACAATGGTCCAAACCAAGGCCATTTATGCGTAAAAGGCAGGTTTGCATGGGAGTTTGTAAACTCAAACGACCGCATTAAAAACGCACTCATTAGGGAAAAAATAACGGACGAATTTAAAGAGGTCTCAATAGAAGAAGCATTGGATTTTACTGCAAAAAAATTTTTACAAATAAAAGAAAAGTATTCAAAATACGCTCTTGCTGGCTTGGCATCTTCTAGATGTACTAACGAAGAGGTTTATTTGGTGCAAAAACTCGTACGATGCGCTTTTGAAAATAATAATATTGACAATTGCGCCCGCGTATGCCATATGCCAACGGGTTTTGCACTTGGCAATGCATTTGGAACGGGTGCAGGCACAGCAGATATAGAATCTTTGAAAAAAGCAGATTGTATAATGATTGTAGGCTCCAACACAACGCATGCTCACCCAGTTGTTGGATCGCTCATAAAACAACTTGCGATTCTAGGTAAGAAAATTATTGTTATTGATCCAAGAACCATTGATTTGGCAAAACAACCACACATACAATCGCTCCATTTGCAGCTAAAACCCGGCACAAATGTTGCTTTGTTAAACTCAATAGCTCATGTTATCGTAAAAGAAAAACTCTATGATAAGGATTTTATTGAAAATCGATGCGACTTAGAATCGTTTAAATTGTGGCTTGATTTTATATTAAATGATGAAAATAGTCCAAGCAATGTATCAAAGATAGCCAAAGTAGAAAAGGAGCTAATCGAAAAAGCAGCTATAGAATTTGCAACTTCAAAAAAGACTACAATAGTATACGGTCTTGGTGTAACAGAGCATGCATATGGTTCAAGCGGTGTTTTTTGTCTAACCAATTTAGCAATGCTTTGCGGTTTTGTTGGAAAAGAAGGCTGTGGAGTTTCCCCGCTTAGAGGCCAAAATAATGTTCAAGGTGCTTCAGATATGGGTGCTTTCCCAAATGTATTCACATTCTACAGACATATAAGCGATGAAAACACACGCAAAGCATTTGAAGGTATGTGGCAAAAAAAATTAGATACAAATGTAGGTCTAACTATACCGCAAATGTTTCGCTCCGCTATTAATGGAAGGCTAAAAGGTATGTACATTGTTGGTGAAGATGTATTTCAAACCGATCCAAACACGTATCATATCCAAAAGGCATTAGAATCGCTTGAGTTTCTTGTAGTTCAAGAACTTTTTCTTAGCCCAACAACTAATTTTGCCCATGTAGTATTGCCAGGTTCTTCATTTTTAGAAAAAAACGGCACATTCACAAATTGGGAAAGACGTATATCAAAAGTAAACAAAGTTATCCAGCCCCTAAGCGGCATGGATGAATACAAGATTATAACAAAACTATCAAGCAAGCTTGGCTATGCAATGGATTATAATAGCGAAGAAGAGATTTTTAATGAAATTTCAGCTCTAAGCCCACAACTTGGTACTTTGACATATGAGAAATTAGAAAAATACGGTTCACTTTTGTGGCCAGTTGACCTTTACACATCCTAAAACTAACGCACTATTAACGGAAAATACAGATTGGGCAGTCGATACACCAGAGTATAAATTTACACGTGTAAAAATAAAAAAATCAAACGATGAGATTTATGAGTTAAAAGAAACGAAGCCTGTATCTATTTTAGAGCAGTTTAATAGAGTTTACTTATTTTTCGAAAAATATCCAACCGATTTAAGGTTAAATCTAATTGTCAATCATATTAGAAAAAACTGGGACGTAAACAGAATTAATGAACTAAAATTTGCTATTATCAATGACGAAAAATTGAATAAAATAATAAAAGAAATTTAAAGGAGGCATGAAAATGGATGAAATTTTAACATCAAAAGAAGGCAAAATTGGCTTTATTACATTAAATAGGCCACAAAGCTGGAACACATTCAATGTACCATTTGCAAGAAAACTAAATGATGCTCTTGTGGGTTTTGACAAAGATGATGAAGTAATGGTAGTGATTATAAAAGCAAATGGTAAAAATTTTTCTGTTGGTATAGAGCTTGAAGAGTTTAGAAAGGGT
>JABEBX010019952.1_pt1 | contig 11503 bp, 7 predicted proteins | sample 7245971 | NCBI WGS metagenome assembly JABEBX01 (sample SAMN14506365, study PRJNA622280) | hot springs metagenome | biome: hot spring [ENVO:00000051]|acidic hot spring [ENVO:00002120]; feature: spring [ENVO:00000027]|sediment [ENVO:00002007]; material: sediment environment [ENVO:01001048]...
CCTTAAAACAACTTGAGCATCTTGAGCACCTTGAACCAAACCCGCTCCTATCAAGGCTTTCATCAATATGCTCAACTTGAGCACCTTGCCCCCCGAACTTGAGCATCTTGAGCACCTTGAAATTCACAATATAAAAAAAGCGAGGCGTCTTCTCCGGTATGATTAAATCCGCGTAGTTCGCGCAATCCGCCATAACCCAATCCCGCAATATCCCGACCGGCAGTGAACATAGACGCAAGGCGGGTTTGCCGCAAGGGAGAAAATTGAGGGAGAAAATTGGTACGACAAAATTGAGTAAGGTAGTGGCAAAATTTGCAAATTCCATTAAAGTGCTCATTGATTTGTCGGTTTTCTCAAGGAGGCGGCCATGGCTCGCAAACGTGAAGCATCCCCGAAAATTTCTGGAGGCAGCCAGTTGATACTTCTTATGCTGGAGCAGTTTGGATCTGTAGAAGCGATGCGGAAGGCAATTCCGGAAATTACCGATGCCCAGATGGCGGATTTTGACCGCGAAGCACGGGCAATTTTGGCGACGGGTATGATTACCGGCGTACCACAGATCAAACGCAAAAAAAAGGCGGCCCCCAGTGGCGATGCTTATCAACTTAAAATCACACTCAATGGCAGCAAGCCTCCGATCTGGCGGCGTGTGGTGGTCCCATCCGAAATTACCCTGGCCGGGCTTCATCATGTGATTCAGTTGGTCATGGGCTGGGGGGACGAGCATCTGCACGCCTTCAACATTGATGGCCAGGAATATTCCCAGCCTTCGCCGGATGATGAAATGGAGTATGAGGATGAGGCGGAATACCGGCTTGGCGATGTGATGAACCGGCCCAAGGGCAAGTTTCGTTATGTGTATGATTTCGGCGATAGCTGGGAACATGACATTGTGCTGGAAAAAATAATTCCCGCCAAAGATGCGCCTGCGATGATGGTTTGCACCGCCGGCAAAATGCGCTGTCCTATGGAAGATTGCGGCGGCATCTGGGGATATTATGACTTGCTTAAGGTGCTGGCTGATCCCAAAAATCCGGAACACGAAAACATGAAAGAATGGGCCGGCGGCGTAATTAACCCGGAAGATTTTGACATCAATGCGGTTAATAAAAACTTAAAATCGCTGGCGTGACGGCCACTGGCCGATGATCGTGTTGTTCAGGCGGATTTATGCGGCGACGGGGTACCAGGAATTTTATCTCACACTGGCAGCGGCCAACCCATGCGGCCGCAACGCCGGTGGAATTCAAGCCGGATGTTGATGCCGCACCGGCCGGCAGCCGGCTCAAGGCGTTTACGCCGCGCGCGGGCATGGGCTGGGTGCAATTGCGTAATGCTGTTTTCAGCACCTCCATATTCAAAAAAATGGTGGGGAAAACATCGCCTGGATTGGCCGCGGGTGAACTCGTGACGGTATATGACCGTGACGGGGTTATCTTTGGTGCGGGGCTGTTTAATCCGCAATCCCAGATTGCGCTGCGGATGCTAAGTTTGAGTGATGCGGAAATTGACGAAACTTTTCTGGAAGAGCGGCTGACCCAGGCGGCGGCGTTGCGGCGGCAAACCCTGAAACTCGATGAAACGACCAATGCGTATCGTGTGGCCCATGCCGAAGGCGATGGCCTGCCGGGCTTGATTGTGGACCGGCTGGGGGATGCGGTGGTGGTGGAAATATTTTCCATGGCCATGTTCAAACGCATTGGCCGCATTAAACATACGCTCATGGACGTGCTGCCGATCCAACGGGTGATCTTTCGATCCGATGAACATATTCAACGGGCGGAGGGCTTTTTTCTCCGACTGGATGATATACGCGATGGGCAGACCCGCGGCATGGTGGAGGAAAATGGTCTGCGATTTGAAGTTGATCTGGCGGCGGGGCATAAAACCGGCTTCTTCTGTGACCAGCGGGACAACCGCCTGGCGTTGACCCAATTGACCGCCGATGCGGACATGCTGGATTTGTGCTGCTATTCCGGCGGCTTTGGCATATATGCCGCCGCGCTTGGTAAAGCAGCCCGCATTACCGCGGTGGATTTGGATGAAAACGCGGTGGCGCTGGCGCGGCGCAACGCCCAGTTGAACCGCATTCCCAGCGGCAAATATCAATGCGTTCACGCGGACGGCTTTGCCTACCTGCGGCAGATGAAACAGAATGGCCAGTCATACAATGTGGTGGTACTCGATCCGCCCAAACTCATTTCCGGACGCGATGAGTTTGCCGAGGGGCGCAAGACTTATTTTGATTTTAACAAGCTGGCCATGGGCGTGGTAAAACCGGGCGGAATTCTGGTTACATGCTCATGCAGCGGACTGATGGACATCCTGGAATTTCAGAATATGCTGCGCGGCGCGGCCCGCAGCGCTCAAAGGCGGGTGCAGATTTTAAGCGTCACCGGGCCGGGGCGGGATCATCCGGTTATGACAGAATTTCTGGAGGGGCAATATTTGAAATGCGTATGGTGCCGGGTGGTATAGCATTGGGAATGTCTGATTTGAGATTTCAGATTTGATTATTCCTGATTTGAAATTCAAAATTTGAGATGTGGTCCAAATTTGAGATTTCAGATGTGATGGTTCTGATTTGAAGCCGACGGTCAAATGGCCAGGGAAGAAAGTGTGAAGTTATTGTTTCACGTTCCCTAACCGCGAACTTCATCGTCATCCTTTTAACCACGTTCTACGACTGCAGCATATCCACAAGTCCATTTAAATCGAACCCGCCCCCGGTTCCCAGGACGCCGGCAAAGCCCATCCCCCGCCCCATTCCTGATGGAGTCGCATTGGTTTGCGATGGCACACGCTGTTTGTGCATATCCATGCCCAGGCTGGCCAAGGCATAACGGTCTCGCATTTCGATGACCTTCGGATCGACGCTGTGGGTCAACTCATAATAGAGACGCTGGGTCATGGCCAGTTTGCCCACATCCAGCCAGACATAATTGCATTTTCCGCAGAACTGCATATCAATGGGAATCATAAGATGCAGGCGATCGAGAGTCATCTGTTGACGGCACTCCGGGCAGGGAAATGGGCGTTTATTTTGGCCTTCTATGACCAGAGCGGCCAAATCCTTCAAGGAAGGGGTATCCGGACCGGCATCGGGTGGTTCAACCGCACGGACGATGTGCATGAGACTTACACGGGAAATCCATGTGCCAAAGCAACTGTTACAGGTTTTGACGTTGACACCACCATAATTGGTCGTTGTCAACATTACAAAACAACCGGGGCATCGCGGCATAACAGCCTCCAGAAGTATTCGTTGCCAGGCGGAAGAAGAGCGCCGTGTTATTGTCCGACGCTTTGAGATGGATAGCAAGCGAGATAATGGTTAAAATGACTATGGAGGCAAGGGATGCATAAAATCCCCGGTCGCCGATGCGAGGTATGACCATGCCTGAAGATAAACCCCAAGCAAGTCTGAACGCCGCAACCACTCTGCCGATGGAAATTGCCGCCCCTCTGCACCGCATTGTACGCAGGCACCGCCGGCTGAAAATTATCAGCGCGCTACTCAAGGCGATACTGTTGAGTTTGCTGCTGGTGCTGGTGGTGGTGTTGATCATCGGCGGTTCGCCGATGATGCCGCTGGCGTTGCGATGGGTTCTTGTGCTCTCCGCGTGGACGGCGATTATTGCGGCCACGGCCTGGCTGCTGCGCCCGGCGCTGGGGGAAGTAAACCTGCAATCCGCCGCCGGCCTGGTGGAACAAACGGAGCCGGAACATGAAGAGCGCATCATCAGTGCGGTGGAGTTTGCGGAAAATCCGCCGCCGGTTGAACACGCATCCCCGGAGATGATCCAACATGTCATCATGCAGGCTGGAGAACACACATCGCGCATCAACATGGAAGCGGTTGTTTCCACAAAATATATCACACGTTGGATGATATATTGCCTGCCCGCTGTATTGGCGTGGCTGATACTGTGGCCGCTGTTTCCGCAAACGCTCACAACAGGCGTGCGGCGGATGTTTGCGCCGTGGAGCGCCCCGGCGGGTTCAGCGCTGTCCATATCCGTAAACCCTGGTAATGTTACCCTGGGCCAGGGCGCAGGACTTGAAATTATCGCCAAAGCCAAACCGCCGCTGGGAGGCAAGCCGGTGCACACGATGACACTGGCGATGACGAATACCACCGGTGCAAAACGGCTTGTGACCATGACGCGGATCGGGCCGAATCAATTTCGCGCCGGCCTTTCAGATATTGAATCTACATTCCAATATCAAGTTACCACCGGCGATGCTCAATCGCCCTGGTATCACGCCAATATCATCGCCCGGCCCAGAATTTCCGAATTGGAATTGCGCTACACCTATCCGGCCTATACCGGCCTGACCGCCCGCAGCGTCGCTGGCAAAGATGGCGCCATCCAGGCGATCATCGGAACGCAGGTGCAGGTGATTGTTCACGCATCCGAGCCGCTGGCGGACAAAAGTTCCATTGTCATGCAAACACCTATTGCCGACGTGCTGCAAAATCTGCCGCTGACACCCTTGACGGGCCTGGAGTATCAGGCCACTTTTCCGATTCAATACAGCAGCAGTTATCAGATAAAACTGCTGAATGCACAAGGCATCAAAAACAATGACAACCACCGGTGGCCAATCACCGCCATGGCCGATCAGCCGCCGCTTATTCACATCCTGCAACCCGCCCGGCGCATACGTGTGCGGGTGGATGATGTGGTGCCGATTGTTTTTGAAGCATCCAATAGGTATGGACTTTCCGGCGTGCAGGCCATTGTGCGGGTGGATCACTCGGCGGCCATGCGTTATCGCATTGATCTGGCGGTAAAAAATCCCCGGCAGGTGCGGCAGCAATGGAAACTTTCAGTGGCGGATCAATTATTAACGGCGGATCATCCCCATGCCCGGACCATTTTTTACCGTCTGGAGGCCATTGATAATTGCGAGCCAACGCACCAGATAACCCGCACCAGCCTGCATGAATTCATCATTGACCGCCGCCTGCAACAAAGCTATCAGCAGCGCCGGAACATGCAGGCGTTTAAGGCATTGAATAAAACGCTTGCCCAAGCCCGGAAAGATATTATACGTGATCAACAACGCATCAGCAGCCTGCAGCGTGTGCCGGCAAATCACCGCCTGTCGGCCAATCAGCAGCGGATGGCGGCGGCGGTGCAGCAGAACCTGGCGCAAACCGCAGACAATCTAAAAGCCGCCGCCAAGGCCGCGGAAAATTCCGCTTTTTCCCACAACGCGAAGAAAGCGGCGGCGGAAATGGAGAAAACGCTGCCCCAAGCGGCCAATCAGATCGCGGCGGCTACATTTGCCAATCCGCAACGCAATGAGAATCTCTCCGCCGCTCAGCGAAATTTACAGCAGGCCCAGCAGGCATTGGGGAATATGCAGCAGCACATTGCGCAGCAGGCCGGGCAACAGGAACTTGCGGATAACCTTAAAACTCTGGCTCAAGAGCAGCAGAATCTCGCCAAACAAATGACCGAACACCCCGATTCACCCTTTACGCAGCGGCGGCAGCAGCAGCTTAAAAAGCAGTTAACCCAATTGCTGAAACAAAATAAATCTTTGCAGACGCCCGTGGCCGCCAAGGTGCAACCCACCATGGCAAGCCTCAAGGATCAACTTGGCAAGATCATGGCCGCACAACAGAATGCCGGCAACACACTGCGACAGCAACTGCATGCCAGAGCCGTTAGACAACAACTCGACCAACTGGCCAGCCAGCAGCGGAAACTCAATAAAAACATCCGGCAACTGGAGCAGTCCACCAAATCCGCCGGACTTGCCCGGACCAATTTCCCCAATTCGCCGGCGCTGAATTCGGTGGTCAGCAATCTGCGCCAACATGCCGCTCAAGCGGCCTTGGCGGGACAACACGCAATATCCGAGCGTCTCAAGCAAACTTCGCAACAATTGAACAATGCGGCTCAACCCCCTACCGCGCAACAACGCAATACCCGGCGGCGGGCGCTGGCAAATCAGCAACAGCTTTCCGATTTAAACCAGCAGACGGCCGGCCAAAAAAATCTCACCGCCCAGCAACAACTTCAAGCGGCTCAGCACGCGGCCGGCAACATAAATCAACTGGCGCAGAAAATGCTCAATGAAAGGCCGACACCCGCTGAAGCGGCGGATTTGAATGCCGCCATGACGCAGGCACAACAGGCGATGCGTGCGGCGGCGGACCAAAATATCAGGCAGGCCCAGGCCTCTTTACTGCGAGCGGAAAATTTGATAAATCAAGCGGTTCAGCAGCAGCTTGCGGCCGCGGATGCTCAACGGGGCGGGGCCAATCCGGAGCAACTGCGGCAATGGGCCACACAGGCCACGCAACTGGCACAGCAACAAGAGCAACTTGCCGCTCAAACCCGGCAATTGATGGCCCGGAAATCCGCCCCGCCCATCAACGCCGCACAGCAAGCCCGGACCGCCCGGCAAATTGCCGCACAAATTAAGCGATCGGCGGCACTGGCGAAGCAACTGGAAACGCAGACCCAATCCGGAGCACCAGATCTGAATTCCGATCTGGCACAGGCCCGGCGGCAAATACAATCTGGAGGCAAAGCGCAGCAGGCATCCGCGCAGGCGCTGAGCCAAGCCAATACTGTGGCGGCACAAGAACATCAGCAATCCGCGCAACAACATATTCGTATTGCCATGGATGATCTCAATGGTGCTTTACATTCGCCGGAAATGCAGGATGTCCCGCAATATAAAAATATGATTGCCGGGCAAATTCAGCGGCGGCAAGGTGCTCCGGAAAAATCTGCCAATGGTCAAATTGGTAAAAGGCAAAGCGGACAGAACAATTCGCAACAACAGACCGGACAGAGCCATTATCAGCGCATAATGGCGGCCGCGCAACAGGTGCAAACCGCCATGGAGGCCCAGCAGCAGGCCGGAGAAGGAAATTCGCAGGCGGCACAGCAAGCGGCGCAATCGCTTGGTGCCGCGGGACAAACCATGAACACGCAAAGCGGTACTTCCAGCGACGGAACGCCAGGCACCGGGGCGGCAGCCGGAGCCGGTTTGGCCATGGGCCGGCAGCCCGGACAGGCCAGCGTGGCTGGCATACCCGGTGCGGCGGGGACAGGCATAAGCGGCAATCCTTCGGGTATCACCGGTCCGGGCGGTCCGGCAGGTACGCCGCCAAAACCTGTGCTGGCCATGGGAATCAGTCCCGCCCAATGGAGTAATCTGGGGCCGATGGCGAAGCGGCAACTCTTGAACACCGCCCGTCAGAATATTCCCGCCGGTTATAAGCGGATGGTGCGGGATTATTACATCCGGCTTTCTGAAATGCGGTCACAATGAAATCGAATATATTATTACCATCAACAGATCGTATGATACAACGGCTTCGGGATCGTGAAAGCATCAATCATCACGGCTCCCCACGATGGCGGTGGCTGATGATGCCGCTGGTGCTGGCGATAGCGGCGGCGGGATCGCTGACACCGGCCGTGCGGGCCGCGCGGCCTGTCCCAGCTTATGTAAAAAGCGCCATTGCCCATGGCTTGAACTGGCTCACAGAACATCAAACAGCCGGCGGAACATTTCCATGCAATCACAATGACCGTCCTGCCGTAACTTCGCTGGCCGTCATGGCTTTTCTGGCACGCGGATATACACCGGGAACTGGACCGCACCATCATGTCATTGACCGCGGCATTGAATGGGTGCTGAATCATCAACAGGCCAATGGATATATTACTGTGCCCGGAGGAACCATGTACGATCATGGCATTTCCACCGTGATGCTTTCCGAAGCCTACGGCGTGGCCAACCCGGCGTTGCGGAAGCGCATCGGCGTGGTTTTATCCAAGGCGGTGGCACTTATACTGGCGGCCCAGAAAAATTCGCGTGGAATTGACGCCGGTGGGTGGCGCTATCAGCCTTCATCTACGGATGCGGATATTTCCTGCACCGGCTGGCAGCTTATGGCGTTGCGCGGCGCGGCGGATTGCGGTGCGGCGATTCCAGAGGCAGCAATAAAACAAGGTATCGCTTTTGTAATCCGCGATGCCAATCCCAATGGTGGATTTGCTTATCAGCCCGGTGGACCGCCGGGACGGGCACGCACGGGCACAGGAATTCTGTCACTGGAACTCATGGGGAGGCGGAATTCACCGCAGGCTGCGGCGGGGGGAGATTTTTTGTTAAATCATCCCCTTTCTCCCAAAGAAAATTTTTACTTTTATGCGGTCTATTATTGCAGCCAGGCGGCCAATCAACTGGGCGGCAAATATTATCAGCAGATTTACAGCCATATTCGCCATGAATTAATTCAACTGCAAAACGCCGGCGGTTCCTGGACTCCCACCGACGGCATTGAACAACAGGGTTCCAAGGCGTACGCCACGGCGATGGCCGTGCTGGCGTTGTGCGTGCCGTATCACTATTTGCCGTTGTATCAGCGATAGAGATTTTTCCGGTTAGGTATTGTGAAAGAATAAATTCACATTTTTATAGTTTGTGGCATGGATTTATGGTACGTGTTTTAACATGTACCTGCGGGGGATAGAGTTCAATTTGACTTATTTGCGCGGCGTTGGGATAACGCAGCGATTAGACGTAAAGAAGGGTTTAAACATGGCAATGGGTGGAATTACTCCCGGGGCGGCGGCGAATGTTTCAGGTGGCAACGGTGAGCGGACATATCGCGGGCCGTTTACTATCATGACCATTCTCTTTTTCATGTGGGGGTTCATGACGGTATGGAATGATATTCTCATTCCCCGGTTTAAAGAGGCCTTCACGCTAAATTATTTTCAGGCCATGCTAATTCAGTTCGCATTTTTTGGGGCGTATACCTTTGGCTCATTGATCTACTATCTGATTTCAATGTTCTGGGGCGATCCGATTAACCGCATTGGCTACAAAACCGGTGTGATTATCGGGTTGTTGCTGGCGGCGACAGGGAGTTTTCTGTTTTTTCCGGCGGCGCTGCTGGTCTCGTATCCGTTTTTCCTCGTGGCTTTGTTTATTGTGGGCATTGGTTTTGCCATGCTTCAGATTGCCGCTAATCCTTACATTACCATATTGGGGCCGGAACGCACGGCTTCCAGCCGATTGAATCTTTCACAGGCGTTCAATTCATTCGGCACAACGATCGGACCAATCGTGGCGGGTTGGCTGATTTTTGATGTGTTCAATGGACCGGGCAGTCATGGAGCTCAATCGGTGAAGTTTCCTTACCTCTGTCTGGGATTGGTATTTTTAGCTCTGGCGATATTTTTTGTATTTGCACATCTGCCTAACTTCAAAAATACCGAGCATGTGACACGCGGGGCCGGGGCATTGAAGCATCCGCATACGGTTTTGGGTATGTTAGCTATTTTCATGTACGTTGGCGGTGAGGTTTCCGTAGGCAGCAGCCTCGTTAATTACCTGGGCCGTCCCCAGATTGGCGGATTGTCCATGATAGCGGCCTCCAAGATGCTTTCGTTTTACTGGGGTGGGCTGATGATTGGCCGGTTTATGGGGGCCTTTGCGTTAAGCGATGTGAGAAAATCAATTCGCAATACGGTTGTAATTATGCTGCCGGTGGCGGCGTTTATCACAATATGGGGGCTGTCGGGGCAAGCCAATGCGTTACATTATGGCGTGATGCTGGCTCTCATGCTGGTGGCTTTTTTCCTGGGATCAGGCAGTCCGCAGCGGATGCTGGCCTTGTTCAGCTTTATTATTATTGGATTGCTGCTGACGGGAATGCTTACCATCGGGGCGGCGGCGCAGTGGGCAATTCTGGGTATCGGCCTGTTTGATTCGGTCATGTGGTCCAACATTTTCTCCTTGGCCATCGACGGACTTGGCGCGTTAAAAAGCCAGGGTTCTTCTCTGCTGATTATGGCTATTCTTGGAGGAGCGTTGTTGCCCCCCTTGCAGGGTATGGTGGCGGACCAATTTGGTATCCAGCACTCGTTTATCATCCCAATGATTTCCTACTTTTATATTGCATTCTATGGTTTGTACGGCTATCGCGCCGGCAAACCGGCGGGCGGTGCGCCAGCGGTGCTTTCCGCGGGTGTGGCACCGGAAATTACCAGTGTATAGAAATGTCCACAATTGGGATACCGTGCGGTGCCGGTTCTCCGCATTGGGATAACCGGTTTTACAGTGGATTCGATATACATGAAACATATTGTAATTTTAAGTGAAGATATTGAACCGGTTCCGTTTGCATGGTTAAAGGATCATGCGGATGTCCGGGAGGTGTCATATAAAAATCGCACTGCATTGAAAACGGCACTGGCGGATGCGGTGGGACTGATTGTCCGTACATATACGCAGGTGGATACGGATTTGCTCTCCGCCGGGCCAAAACTCAAGGTTGTGGGCCGCGCGGGGGTGGGGCTGGAAAATATTGATCAAGAGGCCTGTGGCAAACTTGGTATCAAGGTGCTTTCCACACCGCAGGCTAATACACACGCGGTGGTGGAATACGTCTTTAACTTGATTTTTTCCCTGGTGCGTCCGGTGACAAATCTGAAAACACCAGTGTCGGAAGATGAGTTTCATCGTTGCCGCAAGTCGATTCGCGGGTTGGAACTGCACGGTAAGACGCTGGGAATTCTGGGCATGGGCCGCATTGGCCGCGCGGTGGGGCGGGTGGCGCATGCCTTTGGTATGAAGATTATTTACAACGATGTGGTGGATGTGTCGAAATTTGTGGATATTCCCGCCCAAAGTGTGGAGAAGCCGGAACTGTACCGGCGGGCGGATATATTAACAATTCATGTCAGCCATCGTCCGGGAAACCGGGGGATGATCAATCGAGAGGCGTTGGCGATGCTGCAACCCCATGCGATTTTGCTCAATACCGCGCGCGGTGAAGTCATTGACGCCCACGCGCTGGCCGAGGTGTTGAAGTCCGGCAAAATTGCGGGCGCCGCCCTGGATGTGCATGAACCGGAACCTCCCGGCCCGGATTATCCATTGTGGGGGCTGGCAAATCTGATTCTGGCTCCGCATATAGCGGCGCGGACGCAAGGCGCTTTGGACGCCATGAGTTGGGTGGCCCGCGATGTGGTGGAATATCTGAATCAGCGGCAGTAACTTCCGCAGAATCCAGAATTGAGATAGTGATTTTAGATTGCATGGGGTTTCTCAGGCACTTTTTGCATTTGTTTCATCGCCTGCGGGCGGATTTTCTGGACACATATCAGACGCTGTTGCTAGCCGAACCTGAAAGCGCTGTAAGCCATGCGCTGCAAGAAGCGTTCCTGACCCTGCGTAAAACCGCCGAAGGGGCTGTGTAGGGATGATCTTACAGAACCTCTGACGAGGTATACTCGTCGCTCGTGCCTCGCCGGCGGCCAAAATTCCTACGCCATAAAATGCGAATTTGTTTTTTCACGATTCCTTGGCGGTGGTAGTGATCGTATATCGCACCAGTAAGGTGCTCAAGGTGCTCAAGATGCTCAAGTTGCTCAAGTTGCTCAAGTTAGCCGGGCAAGGTGCTCAAGTTGAGCATGTTGATGAAAGCCTTGATAGGAGCGGGTTTGGTTCAAGG
>JABEBX010017925.1_pt1 | contig 11500 bp, 9 predicted proteins | sample 7245971 | NCBI WGS metagenome assembly JABEBX01 (sample SAMN14506365, study PRJNA622280) | hot springs metagenome | biome: hot spring [ENVO:00000051]|acidic hot spring [ENVO:00002120]; feature: spring [ENVO:00000027]|sediment [ENVO:00002007]; material: sediment environment [ENVO:01001048]...
ATGGATAAAGCAATTCCTGCATCTCGGCTCATAAAGATCCTTTCCTCCTACCTTTATAATCTCGCCAAATGCAGGCTTTCCGTTTATGATTCTCTGGGTGAATATTGCGTCCCCACCGCAAACAGCACATACAGCTGTCAGTGAAAAAATCTCGTCTGCATACCCGAGCAGTTTTGATGTTACGTTAAAGGGATTTCCAAAATGGTCCCTGTTCAGCGCGGATGCATAAACCATCTTCCTTTCAAGCGCAAGGTTTTCAAGCAGTTCCGGGATTCCCGCTTCACTCTTCCAGAACTGTGCCTCATCAAGGCCAACTACTTCATAACCCGACGCCTGATCAGCTATGAATTCCCTTGCCCTGTAGTCCACAGGAGAAAGCGTTGCCGGCAGCTTTATGCCCTTGTGTGTGACAACATCTGTTTCAGAATAGCGCCCGTCTATGTCAGGTTTGAACAATATTGCCTTCCTTCCCGCCAGGGTATGCCTTTCAAGAAATTCAATGAGGCGTGAAGTTTTTCCTGAAAACATCGGACCGGTTATAATGATAAGTTTTCCAGTGGTAATGGACATCTTTATCCTTGACGGATATATAGATATATAATTCAAATCTTGCGTTTTATAACCCTGTTTTCAATATAAAACTTGAAAAAATGCCGCCGTTACATGTTATCAGAGATTTCTGGCACTTTTATATACATTTTAGGCATCCGGGATCAATGGTGATACCCTGTGAAATGTCCCTGACATTGAATAGTTGTTGATATTAATGGAAGGCCTTTGAATAATAACTCGGCGACAATCAAAGTGCTTGAAGGTACTTCATTGGTTTAAACAGGGCACCATGAATGTAGGGGTGATCATAATGGATGTCGAAAAGCTGAATAAAGCACGTATGGACGAGCCGAGCATGAGCAATATTATCCTTGAAGCTGATGGTATTGATTTTTCCTATGATAATGGTTACAAAGTTTTTGAGAATATATCCATAGAAGCGGACGAAAATAAATTCGTCGCCATAATAGGCCCCTCAGGAATCGGCAAATCAACTCTCCTGAGAATAATGGGTGGGTTTCTTAAACCGGATCGGGGGGAGATACGCCTTATGGGAAAGATTATAACGAAGCCCACTCCAAAGATGATGCTCATCCATCAGTCAATAATAACTTTTCCATGGATGACTGCGCTGGAAAATGTAAAACTCTCGCTGAAGAACAAGCGGATGTCTGACGATGAGCAGGAAAAGGTGGCCGGGAGTGCCCTTGAAGATGTGGGGCTCCAGGGCTTCGAGAATCTGTATCCGAAGGAGATGAGCGGGGGAATGAGGCAGAGAGTCGCCATTGCAAGGGCACTCGCAGCCGATCCCGTTGTGTTCCTGATGGATGAGCCCTTTGCACATCTCGACGAGCTCACTGCTGAAGGCCTCCGCCAGGATATATACAATATACTCTTCAGCGAAGACACCCCCCTTAAATCCGTCATTATGGTATCCCATAACCTGACAGAGGTTCTGGAGCTTGCGGACGTAATATACATACTGAATGGATCACCGGCTACGGTTGTCGGAAAGGTTTCCGTCAACCTTCAAAGGCCAAGAAGCCCGAGAAGCGACGAATTTAACGGATACCTTGACATGCTGTACAACTATCTGACGCCGCCAAGGGTGAAGAAACCATGAATGATGTCATACTCATAATACTGGCTGTGCTGGCTACATCAGGAAGGGTTCTCGGGCTGATACTCTTTTCTATTGTTTCCGGGTGGTTCCTTGCCTATGCGGCCATAAAGGGCCGAATTTTTGAGAATATTTATATCGCTGTTATCGAGGTATTTGAATCCGTCCCAGTGATCTCGTTCTTTCCAATAGTTCTCGTGGTATTCATTACAAGGATCGGTGGGCCTCTAGGTGTGGAGCTTGCATCGGATTTCCTTGTTTTTACCGCGGTCGTATGGAATATATGGATGGGCGAGTACCAGGCCTTCAAGACGGTACCGAAGGAAATGCTGGAAGTTACTGAAAATTACAGGATGGGCATACTTTCAAAAATGAGGAATCTCCTCATACCATTTTCTGTGCCAAGAATAGCCGCGAACCTTTTTCCAAGCGTGTCGGACGGCTTTTTTTACATAACGGTGAGCGAGGTTTTTGCCATAGGTATCCATTCGTACCAGACCTTCGGGATAGGGACAGTACTGGATTCATTCGTGGCATCGAACAACCATGTAGGGGTCGAGCTGTCATTAATAATACTCGGGATAATCATAGGGATCATAATAGCAGGTTTGCGAAAATTCAGTGAATACGCAGTATCAAGATATACCATTGATACCGACACCCCGATCATCAGGAGAGGAAGGCTGAATGTCAAGCAGACGACAAGAGTCCTGTCAGAGATTGCAACAAACCCCTTCAAGAGGCTTGCGGTTTACTACAGGTTCAGGAATGAGGGAAACAGGCGCGAGCCGGATTACGAAAAGAAATCAAATGGGGAGAAATACGGCAGGTACATATGGGCAGGTGCAGGCATAGTGCTTCTTTCTCTCATACTCTATGCCTCTGTGAGCGCAATGGTAACAGTATCGCCGGCACAGTGGAAGATACTCAGGGATTACACGCCCGGCCTTCTTTGGGACCTTCTTTATGATTACGCGAGGGTTCTTACGATAGTCCTGGTTTCCCTTGTGATCTCGATATTTCTCGGGTACTACCTGGCAGTGAACAAGAGGGCTGAAAAGGCCGGAGTTCCCATCATACAGATCTTCAGCGCTTATCCGGCGCCTGTGTACTTTCCATTCCTGTATATACTCACCATACCCTTTGTTTTCAGGACATTCGGCCCTGCAACAAATGAGCTCTATGTTCTTTTCCTGGGATTCATAAGCACTTTCTATTACGTCTTCTACAGTTTCTGGATGGGTGTCAAGGCCCTCCCCTCCGAGTACTGGGAAGTTATGAAAAACATGAATCTCGGCTTCTTCAAGAAGATGCGGATGATCGTTTTGCCGTCAACCTTCCCGTACATGATAAGCGGCATTTCATCGACAATAAACAGCGCATGGGGCGGCCTTATGATCGGGGAATACTGGCCCGATATCTACGGAAGCCATACGCTGTCCGTCCACACCGGACTGATGAAAGTAATTGATGTTGCAACAAAAAACGGGGATATCATGCTTGCGGCGTGGGCATCGTTCATATTTGGCATAATCGTTGTCATCTATTCGATACTCTTCACAAGGCGCATGATGGATCTGGCAAGAAAGAAGTACGTGGCAGAGGAAGGGATATTCGCTGCCTGATCACAGAACAACGGTCCAATTTTTTATTTCTTTGAAATAATCCGTATAATGTCTCCGTCCTTCAGGATATAGTCCTTTCCCAGTATGTTCATGGTCCTTCCGTTAACTGCCCTGATGAATCCATCGCCGATGTCAGTATGGACACGGTAAGCAAGATCGAGCGCAGTGGACCCGTCCTGCATTACAAAAGCGTCCGGAAGGACATGGCCGGCCTTGTCGGTCCACTTTGATTCATCGTAAACTGGATATACTACAATATACCTCAGGTAATCTTTTGAAATCTTTTCGATCAGCGAATGTATCCTTGTTATGCGTTTGTCGGATAATTTTGCCCTGATCATTTCAAGTGCTTCCTTCTGTTTTCCATTTCCGCCATTTATTGTGAAATCCAGATCTGTGGATGATATTAATCCTGCGTTCATGGCCTTCTTCAGGGCAAGCTCATATTCAGCCGATACAAAAATCGCGTCATGATATTCTTCAATCACTTTATTCATATACTCATCCGGTGCTATATCTGCCTTGTTTCCAACTATAACCATCGGCTTGGAATATTTTAGGATTGCTTCGGCAAGCTTTACTGCATCGTCCTCAGTCCAGAGCATTAACTTCGCAGGGAAAAACTCCTTTTCCAGTATGATCGATATATCCTTCTCCCTTATCCCGAAGACGGATATCTTTCTCAGAAGAGCTCTGGAAAACCTTTCATCCGATGCATCTGCACGCCTTGCGAAATGATCCCAGTCTGAATATATCCTTGACGATATCCATTTCACCAGCTCATTTCTCACGGTTTTGATGTCTTCCCATGGCTTTGACTGGTTGTATTCATCCTTTCCCGAGAGATCAAAAAGAAGGATTATCGCATCCACGTCCCTTATATTGTCAAGGAATTCGTTACCCATCCCCTTTCCCTCGCTTGCACCTTCTATAAGGCCGGGAACATCGATGATCTGCACCGGGATGTATCTTTCCCCATTCTCGCATTTCCCCTCATTGGGTTCGCACTTTTTTCCGAGGTCCTGGTCCGGGCATCGCGTCTTGAAAAAGGTAACGCCAATGTTTGGCTTCACCGTCGTAAAGGGGTAGTTTCCAATCTCCGCTTCATTCTGGGTGGCAGCTGAAAAAAATGTGGACTTCCCGGCATTGGGCTTTCCTATGAGGCCTATCTTCACTGACACGGCAATGTATCACTGGATTGAAAATAAACTTGTCTAAGATGCATTATTTGACGTCAGTGCCTTGGCATTTCTTGAACGGCGTTCAAAGCCCAGTTTCGCAAGGAAATATATCGCCTTTGCGAATCCGGAGAAGCTGTCAAAGTCAACCTTGCCAAATTTCTCAGCCACCTTTCCCTTCGTCTCCCCGAGTTCCTTGAATATACCTTCAACCCCTGAAAATACGCGATCATTCATGTTTCTCACTGCCCACTGTATTATGGGGTTGTCCATATCGCTGGTAAGATATGGGAAGAGTTCCTTTGTAACCCTGATCGAATGCTTCCATGAAATGTACAGTATATCCCAGTATTTCTTCGGTATTGTATCGATCAGAGGGAAGGCGTTCCCCTTGAGCCTGCTGTCAGTCATGGGAATAACAGGAAGCGGGAATATCCATGCCTTGAGGTCGAGATCCACCATCCTTTCGACAAGCTTTATGCTCTCATCTATATCCTCATCCGTCTCGTCCGGGAACCCTATTGTCATAGTATAGCATGGATGTATATGGTTATCTACAAGTATATTCGTTGCCTCGATAATTGTATCGCCCCATTCATGCGCAGTCCACGGAAATGGCTTTCCACGCATGTACTTCGATATTATCCTCTCGCTTCCGCTCTCCATTCCAACAACAGGAGCCTCTGCCACATACTTATCGTATTCAGCTATCTCGGAAATGGCCTGCACGGTTCTGGGGCTTGACCTGACGCCGGGCGCGGACATATGGGGGAAATATATATGCGTGACACCAAGTTTTCTCACCTCCGTGAACAGGTTCACAATTGCTTCATGATTCACCTGAAGCTTTTTCGATCCGTAGAGCATGAGATCATCGGTCAGCAGCTCTGCACCATGTATTCCATTTCTCAGGTTCAGCTCAACCTCCTTCTTTATATCATCAATTGGAATGGAACGGAATGTTTCCGGCGTTATTGAACAGAACTGGCATCCCCTGGGGCAACCCCTGGTGATCTGCACTTCCCCGAAGCGTGACGGCTTTATGATATTCGGTATCTCCTCTATTTTCGCCATTCTCCCCATTATGCTTTTCGGCACCTCTTCGTTGTTTTCCATCTTCCTCACAATATCAGGAAGATCCAGTTCTGCTTCACCATCAAACACGGTATCGGCCCATGGCGGCATGTTCATGGCGGCCTGCCAGGCCCCGGGCCCACCTATAAGTACCTTGAAATGGTATTTTTCCCTCAGCTTGCTGATTTTTTCGCCGAGTTCAAGGAAAAAGTCCTCCGTCCAGCTGTCTCCTCCGCCGAAAATCATGGTGAGCTTCGTGCTTACCGGGCTCAGGCCATAGGGATCGTGGACATTCACGCCAACAACCTTTGTACTGGAATCAATTGCTTTTTCCAGCTTATCTGGAGGAACAACTGCAACGTCCGGAATACCTCCGGCGACCAGGGCAGCCTCGACCTTCCTGAGACTGTACGGTGCCCTTACCGCTTCTCCGTTGCTGTACGATTTCGACGGCGGAGTGAAAAAATGATTCATGAAGATCTTTGGCACAAGACGTGCAGGCAAACATGCAGTATAACCCAGCGGAGAGGCGCCGTTATATTCGGTGAACGTTCCCCTGTCAGCAGTCAATACCACCTTGAAGGACATACGGTTATATTATTAGAAAATATTTAAAGATTTTATCCTGGAAATTTGACATACTGAAGTTTTTTTAACAAATACCGATAGTCGCTTCTCAAAAACCTCCCTGCCTGTACCTCTCGAGAAGCTGGATGCGCTTGGCAGGATGTGGATGATCCGACAGGATGGATGATGCAAGCGAAACTTTCTGATGCCTCCAGCGTTCAAGTATTTCCTCAACGTCGCCCGATATCCTCTTATCATCGGCAAAGAGCAGCATCGAGGCCGTCGATTTCTTAACAGGCAGGCTGTTCTTATCGATCTTTGCCAGGGCCCTCTGCAGATTTTCAGCGCCGCCGGGAATGGTTGTAGCCGCATTGATATCAGCGTATGATTCCCGCATCCTGTTGACTCCCATGACCATGATGCTGAACAGGAAGCTTACAGCCATAAGCAGGGCTGCAATGATAAACGATGTCCCGTTTCCTTTCCTGCTTCCGGCAAAGATGGTTGTGTATCCGAAATAAAATATAAGCGTCGGTATGAGCCCTATGGCAAGAAGAAGCTCAGCATCATGATGCCTGAGATGGCCGATTTCATGTCCCAGAACGGCCCTGATTTCATCGTGGTTAAGCACGGAAAGGAGGCCACGTGTAACTGCAATTCTCTTTCCTGCAACCGGAGAACCGTATGCAAATGCATTAGGCATCCTGACCTCGGAGATGAATACCTGCGGCGCTTTCATGTGATTGAGTTCTGCAACCTCAGCGACGGTCTGTATAAGAAAAGATTCAGCGTCATTTTCCCTGACCGGGTGCACATGATAAAAGAAGCCTATGAGGTAAGGACCGAAGAGCCACTGAAAGATGTCCATGAAGAGGACGATCAGGATCACGAAGCCTATTATCCCGATGCCGCTGTAGCCGTAAAGATAATACAGAACAGCGTAAACGAGAACTGCAGCAATCATTGCAATGGCTATTCCCGCAAGAACTGAAGCGACTTTCAATTTAAAGCCTGTGGTGTCCATAGTCCGAAAGGATAGATAGCAAACATTTATTTAAACCTTGAAAGGTGCCTGTCATTTATTCCAGATTTTTTGGATAAATATTTATTCAGATGATACTATAACCGGATAATGAATCATATATCAGATATATTGTCGGATGGTTTTACAGGAAAAGAGATTTCTGTCAGGGGTTGGGTATACAGGATCAGGAGCAGCGGCGGAATTACTTTCATAATTCTCAGGGATTCAAGCGGAATTATACAATGCACAGCAGCAAAAAAAGCCTTTGATGAGGATCGCTTCAGGGAAATATCTTCGCTTGGTATTGAAAGCAGCCTTGAAGTAAGCGGCACCCTTAAGAAGGATACAAGGGCAATGACCGGTTATGAAATTGAAGTCTCGTCTTTCAGGGTGTACCAGAAAAATGATGTTTTTCCGATCACAAAGGACAAGGGCGAGGAATTCCTGCTGGACAACCGCCACCTGTGGCTCAGGAGCAGGGAGTTCACATCCGTCCTTAAAATAAGGTCGTCGATCTTCAGGGCGTTCTCTGATTACTTCTATGAAAATGGGTACTACCAGGTCCAACCGCCATTCATGGTTTCAACTGCTGTGGAAGGCGGATCCACACTGTTTAAGGTCGATTTTTTCGGAGAGCCCGTTTTCCTGAATCAGAGTGCGCAGTTCTACCTTGAAACCATGATATACGGCCTGGAAAAGGTATTCACCATAGCACCAAGCTTCAGGGCTGAAAAATCCAGGACGTGGCGACACCTGACCGAGTACTGGCACGGTGAGGCTGAAGTGGCATGGATTGACAACAATGAGATGATGGATATAGAGGAAAAGATGATCTATTACATCATATCCAGAGTAACGGATGAAAACAGGGAAGATTTTGACATTCTGGGAAGGGATGTCGATACGCTTAAGAAGATGAAGCCGCCGTACTATCGTATAAGGTATTCAGATATAATAAAAAAGGCCGTCTCACTGGGCATGGACCTGAAATACGGGGACGATCTCGGAGCAGATGAGGAGCGGAAAATTACCATGGAATACGACAAACCGATATTTGTTACAAATTATCCGAGGTCACTGAAACCTTTTTACATGCCCTCAGACCCCGATAATCCGGATGAGGTGCTGAATCATGATCTGCTTGCTCCGGAAGGCTACGGGGAAATAATCGGAGGGAGCCAGAGAATATGGGATTATAATGAGATGATGCAGAAGATAAGGGAGGGAAACCTGAATGAAAGCGATTACTACTGGTATATTGATCTCAGGAAATACGGGAGCGTGCCGCATTCTGGCTTTGGCCTTGGCCTTGACAGGCTTGCAATGTGGATCATGAAGCGTGATAACATCAGGGAGGCAATTCCTTATCCCAGGACAGTAAGGAGAATACGGCCGTAAAAGTTTCAACATGAACCTGCACGGTGAATCCTCCGGATTCCTGGCAGATAATTTATGTGCACTGTCCGTTCACATCTTATTCAAGCACAAAAAAAACCGGGCCGCCTATATTGAAATTATGGCGGTTGCCGCAACGGTTATGAAAGATGCAAGGGCGTTGACCTGGCCCTTGTTGAGTTTTCCCCTGTTTTCGAAAACTGAACCGAGTACACTGTCAATCTGGCATCCGACGAATCCCGCAGCGGTTATAAAAAGAATGGGAATAAAATTCAGTGCATGAAACTGCAGGACGGAATATGAGATTCCAATGACCAGTCCGCCCAGTACTGATGCCAGCTCCCCGGTAACTGAAATCCCACCGTTAATCCCCCTCTGGACTCTCCTGAAATTTGTGATGAGCCAGACCTTCCTGTCAAGCACTCCTATCTCTGATGCAAAGGTATCAGCTGTTATCACGGAAAAGGATACCGCAAAAAGTTCAAAAAGATGGAATGAAAGAATCGGATCGATACCGTGAAGCAGCGTTATAAAAAGCCCGACACTGGCCGCATAGGCCACGTTTGATGTTTTCCTCTCTCCACTTTTCCCTTCCTGAAGGTGCATCTCCGCCTTCTTCCTGAACCATGCCTTTGTTGCGATGAATGAAACGATAACGAAGATAAGCATGAGTATAAGCCATTCAATGGACCCGAGGAAAGTGACAAATATGCCGACAAAAAGTGCCATCATTGTCCCCTTCAGGTCAAAGACCTTGAAGGTGAGCGACAGTACCGATAGTATAAGAAGCAGCAACAGCGAGATGAGGATGGTTTCTGTTCCCGTCTTACCAGCCCCTGTCCTGGAGTTTCATCTCCTTAGGAATGCTTTCCATCTCTATTCCGGGCATTCCCTGAAGATCTTCAGAAACTTTTGCAACCACTGCATAATCGCTGAAGTTTTCCACAGCTTCAACTATGCTTTTTGCCATCTTCACAGGATTCGGAGACTTGAAGATTCCGCTTCCGACAAAAACACCGTCTGCACCGAGATCCATCATCAATGCTGCATCTGCTGGTGTGGCTATGCCTCCCGCAGCAAAATTCACAACCGGCAGCCTGCCCATTTTCCTTATATCTTTCAGTATAACGTTTATTTTCTTAACTATTTCAGCAGATCCCATCCCGTAAAAAACGTTGTTCCTTGCAAGGTAATCAGGATCACCGAAGAAATCAGATGAAGCCTCGCTCCTCAATTCGTAATACGTTCTGGATATATTTTCCGAAACCTCTTTCAGCTGTTCAGAACTCAGCCCTTTGAGTATCGATATTTCTTCATTGACCTTTCTTATGTGCCTTACAGCCTCAATCACATTGCCGGTCCCGGCCTCTCCCTTTGTCCTTATCATGGCTGCTCCCTCGAATATCCTCCTCACCGCTTCAGGCAGGTTTCTGGCTCCGGCTACGACAGGAACCTTATAGTTAACCTTGTATATGTGGAAGAAAGGATCGGCAGGCGTGAGAACTTCGCTTTCATCGAGCATGTCAACACCCAGCGTTTCAAGGATCCTTGCCTCTGAGATGTGCCCTATCCTGACCTTTGCCATAACAGGAATCGATACAGAATTCATTATCTCCTTTATCTTTTTTGGATCAGCCATGCGTGCTACTCCGCCGGCAGCCCTGATATCGGCCGGAACCCTTTCAAGGGCCATAACGGCAACAGCGCCTGCATTTTCGGCTATTTTTGCCTGTTCTGCGTTGGTAACGTCCATTATGACGCCGCCCTTTGTCATCTTTGAAAAACCTCTCTTTATGAGTTCGGTTCCAAAGTGCAATTTCTCAATCTCTATAGGCATACAAAGATATAGGTTCTTTAAATATAAATATTTAACATGCGTCAGACAGGAGATGAAAAATATTGCACTTGCACTTCAAAGGCTTTACTCCGGCTTGTATCCTGAAAAGCCCGGTTTCATGAACTGTAAAAGAAAACAGGGGAATTTTTAATATATTTTTAGCATCCCCGGGGATTGTGCATAAAAACGATGAAGCATGAAGATGCGTTCTTCATAGCGGGATGATTCATCATGAAGCTGTTATCACTCATTCTGGTACAGAAGCCTGTTCAGGGCATCTGCTACCTTTCCGGCAACTTCGGAATCAACAATTATCCATATTTCACGGCTCAACCGGTATATATTCCGGACCTGTATTCCGTTTATGGTGAGGAACTCGGTTATCAGCAGGGTGATTCCTGCAGTTGTAAGGGCGTTTTCCGGGAGCATAATTTTTGCTATAACAAAACTGTTGATCTTATTTGATTTTATAAGGCTGGTGAATCCATCCTTTTCGCGCACAATAAGAATTGCATCATTCACCACATCTTCAATATCGCCTGAATATCTTTCTTCGTAATTATATTCAAGGAGAAGGGATGATTTTTTCAGGATAGTTAATGTATCCATATCGTCTCCATGTACCTCAATATTGGTAAGGGCCTTCACAATGGTGTTCAGCTTTATTTTTTTTCCTACAAGAAACTCAACCCTGGTCTTTATCTTCTTTGCCATTTTGGTATAGTTGACCAGCCCGGTATTTATAAGCAGAGAATATATATTATTATTTGAGATTATTGTTTTTACAGCATCTGAAGCTTTTGTCATAAGTCGCCATGAATTTTTCATATTTCAGTTTTGTCATTTTTGAGAAGTTTTTTATAAAAGTTCACAGGCCCGCAAAATTTTTACATAACCTGCCTAAGATCACGATCTTCCGTCATATGTATAAAAAGATCGGATCGTTGCAGTTACAGTTCAATTATCCCTTCTCTTATATCCCTTATCATATTATAAAAAACCTTCATTGCTCCATCCTCGTCAAGACCGCACTCAATAACTTCCCTGTAAAGCTCGTAATTTTCATCATCATCACTCCTGCCACCGTAGACATTCACATAGCCGCATATCTTTTCTCCGGTGAAATTT
>JABEBX010001840.1_pt1 | contig 11498 bp, 8 predicted proteins | sample 7245971 | NCBI WGS metagenome assembly JABEBX01 (sample SAMN14506365, study PRJNA622280) | hot springs metagenome | biome: hot spring [ENVO:00000051]|acidic hot spring [ENVO:00002120]; feature: spring [ENVO:00000027]|sediment [ENVO:00002007]; material: sediment environment [ENVO:01001048]...
CGGCTATGGAAAGAGCAATTCGCAGCAAATCCGTTACGCTCTGATCTCTATCACATCCGCAAGCCTGCCTGAAGAACGCCGCTCAGCGAGCGCTTACGTAACAAATAACATAACCATTGCCGCCGTCACCTGCAAATCTCTGTGCGGTGTCGTAGTTACTTGACGTCGAAACCAAGATGGACTTGTCTCCTAGGCCAATGTTACCCGCAGAGTGGAGGAAGTAGAGGTAGTAGTCTCTTGCACCTTGCCCGAGACTACTTACAGCACCGATAAACTTTTCCAGGTTCTCTGGCGAGTTGAAAAATTCGTAAAAATAACGGTTGCGCTCAATAAAACGTGCTATTTCCGCGCGATTATTTTTAAAAACCTTACGTATCTTTTTAAATATTTCCGCACAGGTAGCCTGAGACATGTCTTCTATCCTAGAAAGCCAGCGCAAAGATGCTGCTTCGACATCATCAAATTTATAGTAGTGCTTGGCTTTGTCTCCAAAATAGAACAGCAACGACAGCAACTTCTCCTCACTCAAGTGGCTGCCTTGTTTCGAGAGTTTCTGAATCAGGTGTTCACGACTTACACCGCGATAGGTGACGAGCGGGCGGCGGCAAGAGCAGAAAGTTCGTCCAGCCAGAGCGTCCAAAGTTCGGCGATACTTTTGATCCTGGTTATCAGTAAGCTCTTCAAGGAAAGTAGACCCTTGTATGGTCTGAACCTGGCACTCTTTCTGCACTGAGTACAGCTTGTGAACTCTATTTATCGAAGAAAGGTTGTCCATTGCCTAACAGTTAATGTAGGGACCTGTAGGTCAAGAAATTGCTTGACATGGAAAGGGCATCCACAACATTATTATGTTTTAACAAATTGGCACTCCCGTCAATATATGCATAAACGAAAAGACGAACTTGGCATTGTCGCCCTTTATGTGTTGGAATTATACTCTAATTTTTTGTCGGCGGCGATAGGAGCGAACATCATGGGGTCACACCGCACCCTGATGGATCTGGTATCCATGCTACTACAGTCCCCGCACCGAGGACAGCTACAAGTGCTGGATCCGTTAGTTCTTCTATTTCCGTGACAAACGCCATCTCTGCACGCTGGTGGCTCCCTAGATGGAAGTCTTCCTTAACCACTTGGCCCTTGAGCGCAGCGTCTCGGCTTCTTCGATCCAAACCCAGGCGCTGAAGGTCCACGTTCCAAAGCGGGACATGAATGACCGCAAACGCTGCGTACCTGTCGTTGACGCACCATCGGCGAGCCCGCTGTAAACCGTCTTGTCTGGCGTAACTATACCCGTTCTGGACTTTATTACCCGCGAGCCAACCATCTGGAGACGGTCGCCGACGATCTCTGTGGTGTAGCGGTCCTGACCCTCTTTGTCCGTCCATTTGCGGGTGCGCAGGCGACCCTCAATGTAGACCATGCTGCCTTTGCGAAGGTATTCCCCCGCGACCTCGGCCGTCCGGCCCCAGAAAACTGCCCGATGCCACTCCGTACGCTCTTGCTTGTTGCCGTCGCGGTCTTTGTAGGTCTCGGACGTTGCCACGTTCAGGGTAGCGTTGGCGGTCCCGTCGGGCATGTACCGCATTTCCGGGTCCCGGCCCAGGTGACCGAGTAAAATGGCTTTGTTGACTCCAGACATGGCGTTCTCCTTGCGTTTCAGAGGCTGGGAAATCCGGCCTTGGGTGGGTATAGCATCGGGTTGTTGCGATGGGCGGATAGTGGGGATGGTAGCCAGATCAATGCACCCACGCGTCCCCCACCTGCGTCTCGACGGCGGCGGGCACTCCATAGGGCATCAGGAATCGGTTGGCGGCCTCCACCATAGTCTTTTCGACGATCTGCACTACCTCATCTACCCGACTTTCCGGGACCTCCAGAACCAGTTCATCGTGCACGAAATTGATGAGCATGGCCTGGATGTCCTGGGGCAGGGTGCCAATGGCCAGCAGTGCGATTTCCGCTCCCGTACCCTGATCCTGATAGTTGGCTGCGGACGTCAGCTTGGAAGAGAGGACTATCCTGCCGGACAGCGTGGACCAGCGATAAATCTTGCCGGTCAGGTCCGCCTCTACCGGATTGTACGGATTCAGGATCGGCTGCTTTTTTTGCACGAAAAACCGACGGATCAGCCAGTGCCACAGGCCAATCTCCGGGTACAGGTGGAACCAGGCTTCGTGGGCCTGGGCGGCCTCCTGCCCGGTCCATCTGAGCCCGTACCCCACCACCCCGAAGCGGTGCAGACCAGCCGGCTGCTGGCCGTATAGCGCACCAAAGTTGACGACCTTCGCCGCCTGCCGGGCGTCTTTCATCCGCTTCTTGAGGATGTCGGTTTCCTCTGCCGGGAGACTTTGCAGGTACTGCAATGGCGACATCCCCCGCAGGTCAAATTCTCCGGACTGAGCCCGCATGGCGATGGCCGTCAGCAAATGCGGATCCAGGCCGTGCAGGTACACTGCGCGGAAGGGTAAGCGTTGCGGGTCCCCTCCGGTTGCCTTGCGTAGGCGGGAAACCCACTTTGCCAGATCGCAGGCCGCGGACCGGGCGTAGTCCTCGATCGCGGCTTCGCCGAAAACGGGCGGATCGGCTTCTATCAGGCTATCCGGCGGGTCCGGATCGCCGCTTTTCAGATACGCTACCAAGTCCGGGCAGTGCTCCAGTATCCAGCCAATCCGCTTGCGGATTCGGGGAAGGCTTTTGTAGTGTGGGCTGTCCCGGCCGCGGGAAAGGGCGTCCACCACCACGGACAGCACCTCCCAGGCCCGCACCCCGAGCGCCGCGGCAATTCGCAGCTCGATGGAAGCAAAATCGGTGGCCACGATCCGGTGCCCGGGACGAGCCGCAAACACCCCCCGGAATCGGGGGTCCCGGGGTACCTGCTGCAAGGACGGATTGGTGGCGGAGGTCCGTCCGGTGATCGTCGTGACGCCGGTCAGGGGGTGGATACGCCCGTCCCGCGTGTCTCGCGCACAGGCGGCGAGCGTACACAACATCGCCCGCTCTTTTACCGCGCCTTGCACGGCGGCCAGCAACTTGACCACCTGGGAATCGGGATAATCGAAGGCCAACTGCTTCGCGTCCAGCGTGATGGATTCCGCCGGGCCGTCGCCGCTCTGGTCCTCTTCGCCGCCGTCCGGCGAGTGAAACAGGGCGCAGTTGCCCGTTTCTTGCACGATGGCGTGCGCGATGGCTTTTTTTACGGGAGCGGTCAGTCCCTTGCTGGGCGATAGCAGATCTTCTATGGGGCAGATCTTCCAGGGTTCCGGGTCGGGGTGCTTCTTTGTGGGCTTGCCGGGCACTTCGATGGTCCGCCCCAGCTCGGGCGCGATCTCCAGGAGTTTCTCCGCCGCTTCCCGGGCCTCCCGCGCCAGATCCGCATCGAGGGCGGCCGCCCGCTCGGCGGACCAGGGCACCCCTTTGTGGTGCATCCGGGCTATCGTATGGAGCGCCGATTCCAGGATCCGGTAGGCCGGAGCCGCGCGGGCATCGCCATCCAGGGCCTGCAATATCTGGACGGCGTCCGCCTCTTCGGGCAGGTGCAAGAGCTTGCGGGCAATGCGCAGAGGGGTTTCCACGTCCCCCATGCAATACTCCCAGTGCGCCCGGGTGAGCCGGTCCACCATCCAGTTGTGTGGCTTCTGGTAGGATTTGTCGAGGCTTTCCTGCAGGTAGAGCAGGGACAGAGATTGCAGGGACAGCGCCCCGCCGTCGCCGTCGTCCTGCTTTTTGCGGGACAGCTTCCCTTGCACATAGTCCCAGAGGGCGTCCCGTATGTTCCACTCGTGGATCCCGTTGGTGACCAGCGCCGCCTGCATCTCGTACAGGGCCTGGGGCCGGTGCGTCGTGGCCAGCAACAGGGTGTCGATGATGCGCCGGGGCCGGACCTCTGGATGCAAGGCCAGCATCCAGGCGTAGTCGAAACCCAGGTTATGGCCGATCCATACCTTGTCGTGGAGGGCTCCGGCCAGTGCGGCCCGGTGGTCTTCCATCAAACGGTCCAGATCGAAAGCCACCCGATACCCGTCTTGTGGGACGTAGAGGGATAGCACCCGTGCCCTGGGCCGGATGTCCAGGGAGCAGCCGGCTACAAGCAGTTCTTTGATGGTTTTGTCTCCGATCTTCTGCGAGAAGGCCGGTGCCACCGGGTGATCATAGGCCGAGAGGGCCGTCGTCTCGACGTCGAGCACCACGGCATCGGCAGCGGACAGCACGGCCAGGGTCTCCGGCAGGCGCTCGGATCCTGCAAACGCTGCCTCCTCCGCGGCCGCTGGCGAAAAGCGCTCTTCCTCCAATGCGGTAAACCCGGGTTCCAATACCGGGGATCGCACCGTCGGTTCCCCCAGATCATCGAGGCCCAGGTGCGGATCCGTATCTTCTTCGTTTTCCCAGGTACCCCCGGGATCTCTGGATAGATCCAAGCCGTTTCCATCGTTCGCCGCCAGCTGGATAGGGGTACCCACGGAAGATTCAAAATCCTCCGCCTGGGTTCCTTTGACATAGGTCAGCGTCCTGGTCGCGTTGTCCCAGACGGCGTCTCCAAGCGCGATATCCATGACTTCATCCGGGGTAAAAATCCGGTTGCCCACCACCACTACGCAGTTCATCAGAATTCCTCCTGCTGTTCCCGACGCCTGGACGAACCAGGCCCACGGGTAGGTATAGCCGCGGGTTGTTGCGATGCGCAGACAGCGGGATTTTCCGGCGGGGATCCGGGGATCGAAGGGCTTGGTGACGAATCGCAACGGATCCCGGCTATACCCGGAAAGGCGGTCGGCATCGGGACGCAACGAATAGCCGCTATATGTACATAAACCTTGCGCAGGTGACAGAGATGGTCGAAAAGCAAACGCTGCAAAATCTCGCGGAGGCCGACCTTGCGCGGTCGGGCCTGACGCTGGCCGATGTTCGGGGGGCGCAGGTCCTGGATCATATCGCGGCCCGGGCCGCTCTGCGACGGGACCGGGAGCAACGCATCCACGCCGAAGGCGCGTACAGCATCCCGTACTACGCTCTGGAGGGGGCGCCGCTGACCGATCAGGACGTCCCTTTTTTGCGGCTGCGCCTGCTGGGGGCCCACGATGGGGAAACCCCCCGCTACCTGGCTCCCTCGGGGTCCGGCTCACACGTCTATGTCCCGCCCCAATTCCTGGATGCCCTGCCCCACGCCTCCGCGGGGGTCGCCGTGCTCACCGAAGGGGAGAAAAAAGCCATCGCCGGGTGCAAGGCCGGCATCCCGACCCTGGCCCTGCCCGGCATCCGCATGTTCCGGAACCCGCTTGGAAAAGACGAGGAAGCAAGACGGGGCATGTTGCCCGAGCTGGCCGATCTGCTGCACCGGCTGGTGGAAGACTACGGGCTTCACACCCTGATTGTCCTCCTCGACTCCGACGGCAGGCCCCTCAAGAAATCCGAAGTCCCGCTGGAACGGATCGACAGCTATACCGGATTGAACGGCGGGCGATACGTGCTCAACGCCGACGTGTACTTCGCCGCGCTTCAGGCGGCGAAGCTCATCCGGGGGACTATCACGGGATTGCGGGTATCCGCCGGATGGGTGACCCCGGCCCAGGAAGGCAAAGGGAAGTCCCGCACGCTCCGCCATCGGGGCCTCGACGACCTGCTGGTCGATGCGGGAGAAGACGCCGGCCAGGCGTATTCCGCCCTGATTGCTCCGCTGGTGGAGCGGGCCACCAACACGGATGCCACGGCGCGGGACGGAGGATACCTGCCCCTGGGCATGAGCAGCGACAGCCACGCGGTCGTGCTTTGGTCGCGGCCGCAAGACAACCTCATGACGGTCTCCCTCTCGGCCCTGACGCAGCAGCCCATGCTGGTGGCCATCATGGGCAGGGGGTATTTCGAGAGCCACTATGGGGACCTGGACGCGCACGGCAATCCCCGCTTCGACGCGGCCCGGGCCGGGCGGGAGATCGCCGACGCCTGCATAACCCGGGGGATTTTTTCGGAAGAAAGCCGGGTGCGTGGTTGCGGGGTCTGGCGCGATCCGGACCTGGGCGGCCTGGTCGTCGTCCGCCGGGACGGGGCGCTCGACGCCACAGGCCAGCCGGTGGAGCGGCTGGCGGAGGACCGGCGCACCATTTACACGGCCCAGGGCAAGAATCAGCCACCGGCCTACGTCCGGGCGGGCGAGGCGGAATACGGCCAGGTGCTTCGCCGAATCCTGGGGGATTTCGGCACCTGGAATTTCCGCTACCGGAGTTCCGCCCTCCTGGTTCTTGGCTGGGCCCTGTCCACGGTGTTTCTGGGAGCCCTGGAAGCCCGGCCGAGCATCTGGCTGATCTCGCCCAGAGGCTCCGGCAAATCCACTTTGCTGGATTATCTGAACCACGCTCTGGGCGGCTACGCCTGGTTCACCGACATGGGCAAGGAATCCACCCCCGCCGGCATCCGGCAGGCGCTGGAGAGCAGTTCTTCCCCGTGCATCCTCGATGAGCTGGAGCGGGAGGCAACCAGCCAATCCGCGAGTGCGGCGCAGAACGCGGCCGGGATGCTCTCCCTCATGCGCTCGGCCTACAGCGCCCGGGGAGATGTGCGCAAGGGCACGTCCGACCAGAAAGGGCGCAGCTTCCGTATCGCCACGAGCTTTGCCCTAGGGTCCATATCGGACCCCACGCTCGAACCGGCGGACGCCAGCCGCATCGTCCGGATCTACCTGAGGCCCCTCATCACCCGGTCCAGGCAACCAGCGGTTCTGTCCCTGAATGAGGCCCGGATACTCTTCTGGGGAACGATCCAGCGCTGGGACCGCTTCCGGAAGGCCCTGGACGCCTTGAAATCGGAGTGGCCCCGTCTCTCCCCCGGGGGAGATGCCCGCGAGGCGGACACCTTCGGGACGCTCATCGCCGCCGCATGGACGGCTGGAGCCATGCCGGGAGTGCCCATGCAGGACATGGCGAAGGCCGTCATGTACGACCACGCCGAACAGGTGACCGAAGCCCGGGAGCAGGCCAGCGAGGCCGAAATGTTTCTGCAGGCGCTCTGCTCGGCGATCCTGACCATCGAAGAGACCGTCAGCACCGAAAACGGTGACGACCGGGTACAGCGGGTCACCGATACGGTGGGGGAGACCATCGCCCGTGTGCTGCGAAAGCCCACCCCGGACCCCGATGACGAAAAAGCCCTTGCGATGGCGGGAATGGCCGTCAAGACGACGGGAGATAGTCCATGTTTGGCTGTGGCGGTGCGCAACCCGGGCCTGGCCAATTTGCTTCGCGGGACCCGATGGCACGCGGACGGATCCTGGGGGTCGGCGCTTCGGGAAGTGCCCGGCGTAGAGAAAAAAGTCGCGTGGCTACGAGGGACATCGGTGAAGGTGTATCTCATACCGGTAGCGGCCTTGCCGATCGTGTTGGATGCAGATTCGGGGGAGGCCCCACATCCCAGACACCCGGTGGCCAGTCTCCTGATGTAGCTGTGAGTTCCAATCACCTGCCTTGACCGCCTGATGGGCGGTCTTTTTTTGCAGCCTGGCGCCTCTCAACGACCGACCCCCTTACCGGTCTTACCAAAAGCTATACCAGATGGTAAGGGAGTTTTTCTTTATTTTTCAGATACCTTACCGCCCCTTACCGGTCTTACCGCTTTTGACACCAAAATATGGAGAAAAAAATTTTTCCGAACCTCTCCCCTATATGAGAATCAGTTCCATCTAAAAAACGAAATTTTTCCTCGCTACGAGTGTCATTTTGCGGTAAGGGTGGTAAGGATGGTAAGACCTATGAAAATTAAGACATTTTTCCCTTACCATCTGGTATAGCTTTTGGTAAGAGTGGTAAGGTTGTTGAAAAATAAAGGATTGTTTATCGCCAGAATGCAGGCTGCCATGCCGGACGCCGCGCAGCCCCTGGCCGCAACGCCTCTTGGCTATACCACCATGGAACTCACAGCCAAGGAGATCACCATGGAAAAGCGCATTTCCCAGAACCAGGACCTGGAAATAGCCCGTTTGCTGCCCATCCAGACTGCGGATCTGGACCAGGAAGCCCTCCCGACCGCCAATGCCCGCGATCTGCACAGCTTTTTGGAGGCGGGCAAGGACTTTTCGACCTGGATCAAGGACCGTATTGCCAAGTTCGGATTCATCGAAGGGCAAGACTATGTTTGTATTGAAAGTTTGAGCTCCCCAAATTTGGGGAGCTCAAAATCCCGCGCCCAGCGCACCATCGAGTACCTGCTCACCCTCGACATGGCCAAGGAGCTGGCCATGGTCGAGAACAACCACAAGGGCCGGGAAGCCCGGAGGTACTTCATCGCCTGCGAGAAGGCGTTGCGGGAGCGGCCCCGCAAGCCCTCCTGTGGAATTCCCGACTTCGACCCCCAGGAAGTAGAGCGGGTAAGCCGGATGGCCCGGCTCGTTGAATCCTATGCCCGGAACTTCCGGGCCATGGGGATGGGCTTGCCCGACCGGCAGGAAGCCCTCCTCAACGCCATGTGGGACCATCACGGGATAGATCTGCGGGCGTTTCTGCCGAAGGAGCGCGCTGCTGAGCGGGGTTGGGAAACTGACCGATCCGGGCTCCGAGATCCGGAGGCCTTCCTGAGAGCGTTGATCTGTGCCCCGTTGCGGAGAGGTCCAGAGACGACGCTGGTAGGCCATGCCTTGTATGAATCGGCTATGTGTGAGGATCTTGCCAGTAAACACGCCCTTGCCCTTGTGGGTCTGGCCGCAAAGTGGCGAAACGGCCTCCCCTACCTTGTGGTGGCGGTACGCAGTCCTGAACTTGCTGAGGTGCTCAGCGGTACCCTCTGGCATCGCAACGGATCCTGGCGGGAACCGTTGCGAGCGTTGCCCGGTGTGGAGAAACGCGCAGCGGCTTTCCCGGATCGCATCGTCAAGACGTATTTCGTCCCTTGGGAGGCCATCCCTTTGCGTTCGCTGACCGGATAGAATGGTTTGCCATCTTGAACACCTGCCCTGGCCGCCTTGCTGGCGGCCTTTTTGCGGGCTATCGCAACACGCTCTGGCTATACCGACAGGAACTAGGAATCCTGGAGCGTTGTCATGAAGAAAACCAGCACACCGAAGCCCAGCAAAAAAGACCGGGCGGCCCGGGTCCTGCCGGCCACGGACTTGACCCTCGCCCTGCTGGAAGCCCGTCTGTTTCTGGAGCAGGGCGTCCCGCCCGCCCCGCCAGGCGTCTTGAACGCCACGATCGTGGCCGGGCTGCTGCGGGATGCGGTCATCCGTCCCGCCCTCGATAGCCTGGCCTTTCTGCACCTGTCCCAGGCCCACGATCTCACGGTGCGAAATGCGCCGTGGATAGCGGATAACCCGGAGGCTCCGCGTAAGCCCGAGGGATACCTCCCCATGTTCCAGTCTCCGGCCGGATTCCTGGTCGGATGTCTGCTCTTTCACTATCTGGTCCTGCTGACGGATCAGTCCACCCATGCGCACCGGACCTACCGGGCGGCGGCGGAAGGGCAGCGGCTGGTGATCGACGTGGACATGGCGAAGCCCTCCATCCAGATTTATCTTCCCGAGCCGGTCGCCCTGGCGATAGGGCACGCGGTAGCCTCGCACCACATCCTCGGCAAAAGCGTTGCGTAATCCCGGCTACCGATCCCCGCCGGCTCCGGCTATACCCCGGTACGTGGGCTATACGCACTGGAAACCGGAGAACCCCAATGCTGGAAGACGATTTTCACACCCTCGCGGCGGCGGCAACCGCCCGCCTCTTTGCCAACTTGGTTTTGGTCGCCCAGGAGACCAGCCCTGTGGATCGGCAGGAGGATTTCGACGGCCGTTGCCGGGATCTGCTGACCGACCTGCAGTCCGGCCTCGATGCCTGCTTGCAAGATCCCGGCGAGCGGGAGCCCTACATTTTTGCCCTGCATTACTGCGACGCAGCCAAGGGCAGGTATTGGCACGACCCGGTGGCCTTGGCCATGGAGGCCGGACTCAGCCACCTCGCGCCTGCTTTCGAGGAGTTGTCTCAAACTCCAGCCGAAGCGATCCGGGGCTGGCTCCAAGCGCACGCGGACAAGCCGCATACCCTGGCCTGGCTGTCCGAGCAGACCGCCGCTTTGATGGTGGCGGACGCCTCCACGCAAACCGTTCAGTGAAAGGGGGATCCATGTCTGAACTCGATGACCTGGAGGCGGTGGCGTCCGGAGCACCCTCACCGTGTCCGCAAGAGCCAAAACCCGCGCCCACGCTGGATGGAATCCTGTCTCAGGCCGAAGCCGCGGGACACCCGAAATCCGCTCTGGAGACCCTAAGGTCCCACGCGGATCTGATTCGCCGCATATCCAGGATAGCGAAGATCGACCTGGACGCTGAAATACAAGCCGTCTGGGATCATCTGCCCAACTTCCGGCGGGCTCGGGCAGAGCGGGAGCGTCAGGCGGCATCCCAGTCCACCTGCCCGGCCGAGCGCGCGGCGCGTTTACGCCACGCCGAGCAGCTGGCAACACAAGCGCAGAATCTGGCCAGCCCAAGCGCGGAAAATCGATTCCGGGCCCGTGCCCTAGTGACGGAGTTGTCCATCCGCCTTGCCGCCCGGCTGCGCGGTATAGAGGTGTCCCTGCCGAACGTGGAACCGTCGAGCCTCAGGACCTTCGAGAAGACCTTTCAGGATCATACGCGGGGAGTCGAGGCCTCCGGGATGTCCCGTCAGGACGCCCAGCACACGGCCCGTCTGGCTTTTCTGCAAGCCTTGGTCGAGGCGGACGCCACCCCGGACGATCCGGCAGGCTTGCGGGCGGCTATCGTGCGATACCGCAAGAACACGACCCGGGACTATGGGGTGGAGCCCGGCCATCTGCACGACCAACCGCTGTCCCAGACGCCGCAAGCGATTGAAGTCCCGGCTCAGGTTGAATCCGAGGCCCTGGATACGGATCGGGCCATCGCGGTATCCCGGCTATCCCGATCCCTGTCCCTGGCCGCCGCCGCGGAACTCAACCCCAGGCATTACGCCATCTACCGGGTCCTCTCCGAAAACACGCATCTGTTCGATTGGCGGCTGGGGCCGGACGGGAAACTCGTCTTCGTGAAGCGCGACGGAGCCGGGCGGGGCGAGAATATCGCCGTCCAGGTCATGCAGGAGGTCGGCGGGTATGCCGGCCGAGGGGCGGCCTACCGTGCCGTTCACGACACACTGGACCGTCTCGGGGAAGCTCTCCATAAGTACGGCCGTGACGTGACCACCGAGGATATTCCTGTCGAGAAGCGGACTCGCGCCACCGACCGTCTGACGGCGAGCCGGAAGCAGGTGATGGAAGCGGCCAGAACCCCGCGGACGCCGGCCGAGGCCGTTCCGGTATCCCGGAAGCAGGAAGCCGCCGAGATCGAATAGGCGTCCGCCGACCCCTTCCAGGCCCGCCCACCGTGGCGGGCCTTCTGCGGCCGCTAGCTCAGCATTTCCGCTTCGACACGGACAATGTATTCCTTCGGCTTCCCACACCCATTGGACGCTTTCGTCGGGGCGAGGATGCCCAACTCTACGAAGCGACTGACACACCGGTTCGCCTGAGCG
>JABEBX010000655.1_pt1 | contig 11491 bp, 9 predicted proteins | sample 7245971 | NCBI WGS metagenome assembly JABEBX01 (sample SAMN14506365, study PRJNA622280) | hot springs metagenome | biome: hot spring [ENVO:00000051]|acidic hot spring [ENVO:00002120]; feature: spring [ENVO:00000027]|sediment [ENVO:00002007]; material: sediment environment [ENVO:01001048]...
GATTTGCGGGATGTGGGCGCTATTACGCCATGTTCGGACGATGTCATGGCGTTCCAGGATGCAGGCGACGAGGCGATTCGTCATGGCAGTGGTCAGTTCATGGCACACCCGACGGAGACCGATGCATGGTTTGCCGGTGCGTCTTTTTTGTCCGCATTATTACGAAGAGCTAATCGTAGCGATGCGGAGGCTTTGCACGCATTTCTGGAGCGGATGGGGGTTGCAGTCCCTGAGTTACCGCTGAATCCCGGCACAGGGGTTGAACTGCTTGGCACAGCGGAACGTCACCTGTTGCTGGGCGCGCTGTGGAAACTGATGCGAACCGACTTGGCCGACGTGTCTAAGCATCTCCAGGAATCCGGTATTACCCGCCAAGGTTTTGTGAGCAAGGGAGAACGGATGCCAGACTTGTTCGCTGAGGTTTTCGCGCAACTGCCTGATAACGCCAGAGGGTACAGAAAGCAGGCAATACGCGAACCTGGCCAACCCCGGCCGCGTCACGAAGTAATGCGCATGTGGCAGCGATTACAGCGCAAGCTGGAGATGTCGCTGCGATGATGGATATGGTGGTGACGCCTTCGGCTGAGGTGATTTGCGACGAATGTGGCAAGCGAGGCAGAAAAATAACGCGGGTTTATCACGGCCATAAGTATTGTTCCACATGCTACGCACGAGAATTTAAGCGCCGACTTTGTCCGAAGTGTGGGAACTACGCACGGTTGCCGCGCAGGGATATGGCTGCTGTGTGTCGTCGCTGTGCGGTGGCCCGGCCCTGCATCCGGTGTGGAAAGACAGACTTCCGAGTGGGACGGGTGACGCGCTCTGGCCCTGTATGTAATTCCTGTGCGAATTATTTTAGGGAGGCTGAGGCCTGTGAGCTTTGTGGCGAGTTGTCGAGAAGGCTAACGCGGGTATCTCGGTTCAATCATAATCTACGGCTTTGCCCAAAATGCGCCCATGCCGATCACGGAAACTGCCATGCCTGCCACCACCATAGACTTTTGGTGGTGACCGACGATGGGCGGCGCTTGTGCAAAGTATGTCTTGATGGCGGAATGATCCTCTGCCATGAATGTGGACAATCTATGCCGGCTGGCAGAGGTGCTCAGTGTGAGTCCTGCTATTGGCGATGCCTCATGAGAACGCGGATATCTATGAATCGGGCAGCTTTTTCTGTGCGGGTTATGGCGGATCATTTTGAGGGATTTGGTGCATGGTTGGCCGTCACTGTCGGGGATAACAAGGCGGCCATTTCCGTGAACCGCTATCTATCCTTTTTTCTGGAGATCGAGAAAGTTTGGGAGGCTATCCCCAACTATAACCGTTTGGTTGCTCACTTTGGCGCTGAAGGGCTACGCAGAGTGCGGCTTCCCATGCGATGGATGCAGGAAGTTGGGTTGGTGGTCAAAGATGTTGCTGTGCAGGCAGAGGATTCCGAGAAACGGCAAATTGCTGGTATGCTAAAAGCGCTGGAAGGCGATCCGGCAGGATTACGGATACTGAAAGGCTACCACGACACACTTTTGGTAGAGGTAAAGGCTGGAAAGCTGAGTTTGCGCTCCGCGCGCCTTGCCATGGTACCTGCGAAAGCCCTGTTGCTGGAGAACCAGAAAATGGGACTGAAGAAGCCAGACCAGAATACGGTGGAAGTTTATTTGGCTAAGGTGCCGGGTCAACGAGCAGCTTTATCGGGTTTTGTGCGATATTTGCGTGAGGTGCATTCGGCGGATGTTGTGGTGCCTAAAGTCAAAGATGGTGCCGCCCAAAAGGTCCGTCAGCGAAAATTAGAGCAGGAAATGCTGGCGATGATGCGTGAAAGTGGGGAGGGAGAGGAATTTCTGCGCCGGTGGGTGTCGGTGGGGTTGGCGTATTTTCATGGATTGCCGAGGAAGGTGGGGCGAGGGGTGGACCTGAAGATGCTGAAGGCTGATGGCGAGGGTGTGGTTTTGTACTTTTCAGGTAAGTCGTACTGGTTGCCCTCGTTCACTGGTATTCCACTCGTCCAGGACCGCCTCCATGCCAGATGCTGAGAGTCGTGGACCCTGGCCGTATCGGCATCCGGTTGCGAACCAGCTTGTGCTTGCGGTCCACGCTCACCGTAACCTTGTGGCCGTGATGGCTTTTCCCGTGCTTCCTGGTCCAACTGGCATCCCGATCCTTCTGCCGCCGTTTGGCCGGACGCCAGTCCGCCGGGACGGCGTTCTGCTCTAGGATCTCTTTATCCCCCTTGGTGAAGTGCTGCTTGGGAGCGGGCACCAAGGCCGCATCATGATTTGCCCCGCGTGGGCTTCCAGACTCTGGGCACGGATCTGTCGATCCAGTTCAGCGAACAGTGCCGCCACATCGTCCGCGTCGACGCGGTTCTCAAAGTTCCAGATGGTCGTGCGGTCCAGAATGTTCGCGGATTGCTCCAGACCACAGAAGTGTTGGAAACTGCGGCGACCCATGAGCTGGAGCTCGGTCTGCTCGTCGGACAGTCGGCGATACAGTCATAGACTTCCTGGCGGCTGGACGCTTGGAAGGATCTGGCCTGGGTACCGTTGGCGAAGGCACGTAGTTGCTCCAGGGTGCTGAGCTTGTCGGTATGTAGAGTCACGATCATCTCCGGATAATCCCAGACTCCAGTCCGCTTTCAAACCCATCTCAGCGTGGAAACACGCTATCCCGTTCAGACTCATGTGTCGTTGGACAAGGCTTTACCTTGACAGGAGATCGTTGTGAGGGATAATGCAAATATGCTCTGTCACACTGCTCCCATCGGACGTTGGCCTACAGGAGAAGCATCGGCGTCGAACGTTCTTTCCTGCCCTAGTTCTGCGAGGAGTTTTGTATTGCGTCAGAGGCTCCCCACCGTAAACAATACTACCCAACTGTTGGAATCTTCCGTCTGGATTTCCAATGATTCTCGCCCCGATATGCCATGTCGCCGGCCATTGATCTGGTTGGAGTGCTGCAATGCTAATGGTCGGAGGCTCACCTTGGACGCTTTCGTTGGTCCAGTATGGGCTGGAAGCGGTGCAGATCAAGCATCGGTAGAAACACAACGGAAGACTCCATGTCAATGCTAACCGACGTTGCTGAATCCAGCGCACGTATCTCGGGATTGACGTGGCAGAAAAATAACCATTTCATTCTTTTCGACGCAGCTGTGACACGCTATCCCGACAAGGTCGCCATATTCGACGCAGATCGTAGTTTCACTTACCAGGAACTGTTCGTGCGAGCTAGGAACCTAGCCGACGTATTGCGTGTTGCGGGAGTCGACAGGGACTCGGCGGTTGCCGTCTGCCTCCAACGGTCTACAAATTGGGTCTTAACGCTATTGGCGATATGGGAACTAGGCGGTTGTTACATACCCGTGGATAACATGGCCCCGGTAGAGCGAATCAGATATGTGCTCGACACCAGCGGAGCGTCAATCGCGATCATCGATGATACTACTGCCGAAAAGTTCGTCGATCTGGCAAGTCTCATCAACATTGAGCGTTGCTTTACGGAAAGCGTTCATGAGTCGGCCAGTGAGGCCCCGATCGGAAGCGAGGTCGGAGAATGTAATCGGGCCTATGTCATTTTTACCTCGGGCACTACGGGCTATCCCAAAGGTGTGCAGATCGATCACGGCAACGTGACGAACATGGTCATGGAGCATGTTCGCAGTGGAGAGATCAAATGCAGCGATCGGATTGCGCTGTGCATGTCCTTCGGATTTGATGCGTCAATCCGCGACATCGTCGGCGCATTAGCAACCGGTGCCACCTTGTATATCACCAGCGCAGAAGAACTCGAACTTTCGGCCTTTTGCCATATGTTGGCAGAGCGTCGGATCAGCTATGCAGTCGTGACGCCTACATTGCTGAGTGCGATCGGCGTGCCACCACCACTGCCTGACCTGAATACCATTGTCTTGGCCGGAGAAGCGCCGAGTCGCCAACTCATTCGAACTTGGGGGGTGGGCCGGTTGTTAATTAACGCTTATGGCCCAACCGAGGCGACGGTCTGCGCAACTAAGCGTCTCTACCCTGGCGGAGTCATCGGAGCGGATGAGCCAGTCTCTATCGGTCACCCTACCTATGGAATCCTTGCGGAGGTGCTGGATGAGAAATATGCCCCCGTACCAAAAGGCGATGTAGGGGAGTTGTATATCGGCGGCGCATCGCTGACCCGCCTAGGGTATATCGGTGATGCTGCGCTAAACGCACAAAAATTCGTTGACTTACCAACTATCGGTAAAGCATATCGAACTGGAGACAAATGTCGCCTATTGCCGAATAACGAGTTGGAGTGGGTGGAACGCTTAGACGACCAGATCAAGATCAACGGTTTTCGCATTGAGTGTGCAGAAGTTAGGGAGGCGATTACAACCATTCCCGAGGTCACCGAATGTCTGGTTCGCCCATGGCGGACCGCTGCACGCACCTATCTGATCGCCTATTTGGTAATGCGTTGGACTCGAAACCGCCTGTCACGCGAGTCCATCGCGCAATATGTCAAGGATGCGATTCTCAGACGATTACCAGCATATAGCATCCCTTCGTTCATCATCGAACTGGATGAAATACCAATGAATATCAACGGCAAGGTAGATATCAAAAGGCTGCCAATGCCAACATCTGACACGACGCATCATCCGCCGTCCGGATGTAACGAAATAGAGGCCGCGCTTTGGGATGTCTGGTTTGACGTGTTGCCGAAAGATCTGGCAATCGGGTTTTCAATTGACACGGAGTTTCACGCAGGTGGCGGAAGCTCTATTGAAGCGCAACAAATTCTTCACCGAGTCGCTCAGCAGTGGCATTGCAGAATACCCTACCACATGTTTCTGGATGGGCGCGGTACTATCCGCTGGACAGCACAGCTGCTACAAGCAGGAGTTACCAAAGCCTCTGTAGCCAGATCGGAACAAGCTTGTGAAAGCGGCGATCTTTCGATCTATGTTAAGCCCGCTGCTCCTTGTCTTTCAATTGTCCGACAGGAAAGTCGCAGCGAGAACCCAACTCACCACTTTCTCTTGACTGGCGCGACCGGATTCCTGGGTGTGCACCTGCTAGCAAGCTTAGTTCGTCTTGGCGTCGAGGTGACATGTCTAGTCCGGTCGGATGCCGAATTATCAGTTGTCATGCGCCTACAGCGCACCTTAGACAAATACGACATTCCCTTGAATGTCCGGGAAGAAGGTATTGAGATTGTCGTCGGGGATATCACGGACGTGGACTTCGGTTTGTCGCGCCACGAATTTCGACGGCTTTCACACAGCATCGATGCTATCTTCCACTGCGCCGCAGACGTGGACTTCATCAAGAGTTACGAGCAGCTCGCGCCCACCAATGTAAAAGGGACGGCGCAGATTCTTCGGTTTGCGGCCGCAGGGCGAATAAAGAAATTCAATTACATCTCGACCCTAGCGGTTTTCTTTTCAACGCAAGCCGCCACAGGGAGTTCAGGCGAGTCATCTTCTTCACATTACAGTCGAGGTCTATTCGGTGGCTACGCACAGAGCAAGTGGGTTTCCGAACAGATCGTGATGGACGTCAAGAGCCAAGGTTTAGACGTTAAGATTTTTAGACCTGCACGACTTTGGGGCAACACGCAAACGATGCGGCATCACGAACAAGATCTCTATGTCCGCTTGCTGAAGCTAATTGCTCTGACAGGAAAAGCTCCCGATATCGATTACTCAATGGACTTCACGATGGTCCGAAACGCTGCGGACGCTATGGCGCGGCTTGCATTGGTTGCTCCTGCAGACTTCTACCATATTCTGGACGAAAGGACGGTGCATCTCAAGGATCTTGCCGAATGGGTTAATGAATCGGGCCACAAAATCGAGATGATTAGCTATGAAAACTGGTTACACATCTTGAACACTGAGCTTGCGGCCAAGACGCTCGGACCGCTGGTCTCGGTATTCTTAGATCCCATCAATTGTCACGGCACTCTGTTCGACAACTTGCTGCGCCTGCCAAGATACGCAACTGGCGTATTTCCGAACGATAAGGCCAAACAGATGCTGGGCAATTCAATGTTATTTACGCGAGGTGACACGCCAAAGGAGTATATTAAAAGGTGTTTTAAAGCATGGCACAGCCAGAAAAAAACCACCTGCGTTTAGCGGAATTGGTATGAAAATAACATCAAACCCAATCTTTCTCTGGGCGCATCCACGGTCGATCTCCACCGCCTTCGAACGAATCTTCATCGAGCGGGGGGACTTCAACGTTATTCATGAGCCATTTTCGCAAGCTTTTTTCTTCGGAGGAGAAAGGGGGCATGCAAGGTTCGCCGATCAGCCCGTGCAAGCAGGGTACACTTTCAAGGAAATCTGGGACGATATTGAGCGGGTGGGTCGAGCAAACGGGAAACCGTGCTTTGTCAAAGAACTCGCGTTTCACATGCGGACGCCGTTACGAAGCAAGTTTCTTTCACAGATCATCAGTACCTTCCTCATCCGCCATCCTGAGAAGTCGCTCGCGTCCATGTATAAGAAACTGCCGGATTTCGACTGGATTGAAGCTGGCTATGAGTCGCTCTACGAGATATATGAGGAATCGTCGCGCCTGCAACCTGAGGCTGTGATCGTATTTGATGCAGACGACCTTCTCCGAAACCCAGTGACGATGCTGAAGGAATATTGTAGCAGCATTGGCGTAGCATTCCTGCCGCATAGTCTGAGTTGGGAGCCAAAGGTCATTCCAGCTTGGAAATCGTGGGAAGGTTGGCACGACGAGGCGCAGTATAGTAATGGCCTCATGCTGGAGGCGCAGAAGAACGCTTCTGTCCTGCCAGACCGTGTCCATCGAATGATCGAACGAGCGATGCCGATTTATCAGGCAATGAAGTGTATTGCCGACAGAACTTGGCACGAGGCCGAACGACACAGACGTAAAGGGGATCAGGGCGATTGTCAAATATCCGACGAAATTCAGCAGTGAGTATGGCCGGTCCGTGCTGATTGTAGTATATTTTCATGCACTACGCCTTCGCTAGTACCAAGCATGCTGTTCACAATTGAGGTGGAGAATGGGTGGATGCTCTCAGAGACGCTAAAATGACTACATCGCTCCTCAATCTGCGGAGTGCCTCGTCAAAATGGGGGCCAAAGGTGACAATATGAATGTAATGCTGATAGTAAACGCTAGATGCTATGTTTTTAAGGCTGCTCTGAAAATGCTGTTGGACATGGAGGAGTGAATGAGTACGTATTGGAGCCCGGCGTTGGCTGATTTGGTCCCATATATTCCGGGTGAGCAGTCTAATCAGGTGGGCTTGGTCAAGTTGAATACCAACGAAAACCCATTTGGTCCCTCGCCCGCGGTCATTGAAGCGCTACGAGTGTGGCCAGGCGACAGGTTAAGGCTCTATCCTGACCCTGATTCCACAGCTCTGCGCGAGGCGCTTGCGCATTATCATGGTGTCGAGATCGATAGCGTCTTTGTTGGGAACGGGTCTGACGAAGTGCTCGCCCATGCGTTTTGCGCACTACTTAGGCATGACCTGCCGATCTTGATGCCGGACATCAGTTACTCTTTCTATAAAACTTTTTGTTTGCTATATGATATTGATTATATGGAGCTTCCACTTGACGCGAACTATCGCATCAACGTTCGCGATTATGGAGCACTTTGTGGGGGTGTCATTTTAGCAAACCCCAATGCACCGACCGGGCATGCCATCAGCAACGCTGAGATAGAATATCTGCTGACGTTGCACCCAAATCAAGTTGTAATCGTTGACGAGGCATATGCGGATTTTAGTGGCGCTACTGTAATCCCATTACTGGATCGTTATCCGAACCTCCTGATAGTTCGGACCTTCTCCAAGTCACGTAGTTTGGCAGGCATCCGCGTCGGCTATGCGCTGGGGAACTCAGAGCTGATCGCGGGTTTAGATTTGGTCAAAAACAGCTTTAACTCGTACCCTTTGACGTCGCTTTCGATTGTAGCGGCAATCGCATCGCTGGGTGACCAGAGTTACTTCACCGGCACCATTGCTGAGATCGTGCGACTACGCCAATGGATATCAGAAGAGCTTCGACATCTGGGGCTGACCGTGTTACCGTCGTCAACAAACTTTATCTTTGTAACCCATCCAACTTATACCGCTTCGCAACTCATGACTGGTTTGCGCCGACACAGAGTGCTGGTCAGGCATCTCAATGGGCCGCGTATCCAAAACTTCCTGCGAATCACCATTGGTTCCGAAAGCGACTGCTTTGGTTTACTGGCAGCTTTCGAGATGGTTTTATCTGAACAGTTCTCTGTGTCTTAACCTGATTAGGCAGCCTCTTGGAGTTTATTGCGGGACCCGAAAGGCTGTGTTACGATATTAATCGTTAAAGGTAAAGTGGGCTTGAGGGACAACTGGATATGCATGGTAGGAACGGCTCTTAATCCACCAAATCCTCCACAAGTTCCAGAAGATCCTAAGGGTTGCTGGGACTTGCGTGGGGGAAGAGAAGCCACCACATCTGGGCTATAATTAGTCTAATTGCCAATTCGAACGAGCACTATCACCCCTCCCGTGAATATCTTGTATGCTGCTGACAACGCGAAACCCTTGCGATAAGGTCCCAGCATTCGATTGACAACAAAGATTAGCATGTGCGCTTCGGTATCAATTGCCGCCAGTCGTATTGCCGAAAAGTCGAAATAGTAACCGACTTTTGGATAAAGTGCCTTAAACACACTCTCCTTTGCTGAAAATAACAGCGTGAGCGCCTTATGGTAGGTTAGTCCGCACGCCGCAAGCAGATCGCACTCCGTGCGGTCCGCTGCCTGCGCTTCCAGTGCGCTACAGATATATGGTGCAATCCAGTACTCGATATCTATGCCAATAGTATCGGTATGCGTGGTGCGCCAAACGGCGCAAAGTGCCTTGTTTTTCGCATGACTTATTGAGCCGACGATACCTATGGGCCAAAGCGGGCATCGCCGTTCATCCGATTCGATGTCACATTTAAAGAAACCGAGCCTCTCCAGTGCGAGTTTTGCCACATACCGTCCCGCGAGGTATTCAGCTCTTCTTTTTATTACAGAACTGGCGATTTCTTCAGTAAAAGAAATCCCCAACCTCTGATACAAATTGTCCATAAACTTCGAGACATCAAAGCTGACGAGCATAAAAACGCCGTCGGGGTTTGACTGCAACGTATTCGCAGAAATAATAAAGCCCCCCTCTTCATTTACTGAAGGAATACCCTGAAAACGCTTCATGCCTCCCTCTTAACTTTTTTCAACTGCGAATCGGACGACTACATGCTCCATGCAGGCAGATGTTTCCCAGACACTCCGTGCAACGCGCTCAAAGGAAATGAAGTCTTGAGGCTGCCAATGGATATTTGCACCCAAGGCAACCACTCGTCTACCTAGAGCCTAGTCCGATGTGGTCACGCACCCCTCATGCTCATGGCACCCACCCAGTACCTGCAGCGCTACCAAGACGTCCGTGCGGGCCGGATGTCCTGGACGCAGATGACTCGCGCATACAGGCGGTCTTGTTGTCTCCCCGGAATACGCCCTAAAGTTCAGTATAGTACCACTCCTACCTTTTTCAACGCATTCCGTGCTGCTGATTCGCAAGCCACTTTGTTACTTTTTGAATTCCTATGCGGGAACGTCCAAGCCTGTCCTGGGCAGGATTTTAGCAAGCCTGTGCTAAACACCCCATTAGTTAGCGGAAGATTCTGCATGACTAATGTGATCCATTTACCTATTTCCTTTTCTTTATCGAGTCGGAAAACCAGACCACTAAATGAATCTTCTATGTTTTTCGTAGTTCCATCGGATTGAGTCTCTGTCCATGTGCGTCGTTCTATCTCTATTATGAACACATAACCTACGCTGGATCGAATCCATATAACCGAGACACCACGTTGGCGCTTCGGTGTGGTATCAATGATTGACCAAGTATAGCCCTTGTTCCCCTTGTTGAGTGATGGGAAGGGTATCATTAATGGTCTCACACCACTCTGCGCGCCATTTTTTAACGTATAAAATCCGATGTCAAAGATATTCTCACTATATTGTTTGGCTAGTCGGCGGAGAGCTTCCCACATATCTAATAAAGCACCACTTGATTCTAGCTGGATCGGCTCGTGGATAGACGCACGTCCAGTGTCCTTGCCTGTACCATGGGGTTCACCGGCAGAGACTGCCGAATTGAAGGCTGGGCTGATAATTGCCTTTCCATCCCTCGTGCTTTGCGTGCGCGATCGCCTGATAGGGATTAATACGGGCGATCTCCCAAGCCACTCCCATTTCGATTCATCCAGGTCTACAGCCCCTGTTCCTTGATCGGGCGCTTCATCTTCGGTCAGTGACAACCCTTCTGGGACCAAAGTACAGGTCACGCGTACAGCGCCTGTCCATGCCGATCCATTTATCGTTTCTTCGTCCGCTTCTCCAGTTTTATTTGTGTTCGCACGATCATATAAGATATTTGGGCTCTTCGGTGGAGACATGCCGAGTATGTTCAGAGCTAGGAATGTTTTTGTTTTTGGAATGTTGATCCCAGCTACGCGGATCTTGCCTAGCCCCTGATTCCATGGCGACACTTTCAGGAAAATAGGTTTGGTGCCCGACATGCTTTCTGCCTGAGACCAAATTTGCTTTGCTTGGTTACGCGCATAGGAATCGTATTTCAGGTGTGCGAGGAAAAGGGCATCGTCGTCAAGCATGTCTCGGCCCAGACAAATTGCCCATGTTCCCGGGTTGGATGGCAATGGTTCAGATGGTGTGGCAAAAAATCGCCGTTCAGCAGCACTCCAAGGCAAGGTCACTAATATACGTTTGACTGTTTCGGAAAATCCATAGCAGCGGGAGAAAAACTCCATACAAGGAATCAGAAGCGATGATGTATTTTCATCCTCTGTAGAGAAGTGGAGCAGCCAACTGTCAGCCATCGCATTGGGACAACCCGTGAATATGGGGTACATATCACGGGGAATGAGTCTACGCTCATCTGATATGGCGTTTTTACCTATGGAAGAGTAGTGCCATCCGGCTGGTGAAAAATTGACGTCAAGTATCTTGGTGGTGTAACTGGCTCTGGCGACCAGTTTGCCGTCGTGCCATACAGTTCCTATGCGCATAAACCCTAGGCTGGTGACGTTAACGCGCTTGCATTGAAAATTATTCAGTAAAATCCCTTCGCCATCGATTTCGCGAAACAGGACAGTCACTTTTGGCTGGTATTTGTCGGAGCGGTTGGGCGACAGCACCCCATACCACCAGACCATAAAGCGTCTGTCAGTCAGATTGCCTATGTCTATGAAAACCGGGGCGTGGGCTTTTTCTAGGGGAATTTTTTCCATGATCCACCAAAAGGCCCCACGGTCTGAGCGAGAATGTCTGTGTTGTAGCAGCTATTGTCAGAATGTAGCTTTAATTGGTGGAAGTCACATCCCCCACCCACCAGTGCTGCCGAAGAGGCACTATGATGAGGGGAACGAAAGGGACGTTGTCCCCAGCGTTGCACATCAAATCCACCGCTTTGC
>JABEBX010020581.1_pt1 | contig 11474 bp, 8 predicted proteins | sample 7245971 | NCBI WGS metagenome assembly JABEBX01 (sample SAMN14506365, study PRJNA622280) | hot springs metagenome | biome: hot spring [ENVO:00000051]|acidic hot spring [ENVO:00002120]; feature: spring [ENVO:00000027]|sediment [ENVO:00002007]; material: sediment environment [ENVO:01001048]...
CGTTTGCGCTGGCTCGGCGCCATCCTGCTGCTGCTGGTAGTGGCGGTGGGGGGCTTTTGGGCTGTGCGCTTCATCTGCCTACGCCAGGGGTGGTGGCACACGCTCCTGCCCACAGACGCGGTTTCCCATGGGATCCATACCGCATGGAACTGGATCGCGCGCCTGTTTGCGCGGGTTCTGACATGGCTGCGGCATTGAATGAAGACGCGTGGACACGGTTTGGGCGATCCCGCAGCATTGTCAGGGGCCGAGGGGAGATTTCTGAGATTTGCGGTCGCCAGGCGGCCCCGGAAATTTCGCAGTTGAGCGGCCAATATCTACCATCCGCTGCACAGCTTTGCTCCAGTCGCCCCGCCCCAATTAACATGGACAGGATGCAGGCTTGCGCCTGATCCCCGCTGCATGCCGGGCTCAGTGCCTGTATGCAGGAAGGAGCTAACCCAAGTTGAGCGACCGTTTTCTTTTCACCTCTGAATCCGTGACCGAGGGCCATCCAGACAAGATAGCCGACCAGGTCTCCGATGCCATTCTCGATGCCTGCCTGGAGCAGGATCCCTACAGCCGCGTAGCCGCGGAAACCCTCACCGCGACCGGTCTGGTGGTGATCGCGGGCGAGATCACCACCAAGGCCTATGTCGACTTCCAGTCGCTGGTGCGCGGCGTGGTGGCCTCGATCGGTTACGACAACGCGCTTTACGGCTTCGACTCCAATACCTGCGCCGTGATCTCCAGCATCAACAAGCAATCGAGCGACATCGCCCAGGGCGTTGATACGGGGGGCGCGGGTGACCAGGGAATGATGTTCGGTTACGCCTCAAATGAGACGCCGGAACTGATGCCGGCGCCGATCTCGCTGGCGCACAAGCTCTGCCGCCAACTCTCCCATGTGCGCAAGAACGGAAAGCTACCCTATCTGCGCCCCGACGGCAAGAGCCAGGTGACGGTGGAGTACGGCGAGAACGGGAAGCCGGCGCGCATCGATGCCGTGGTCATTTCGAGCCAGCATTCCGAGTCCGTCTCAAACGAGGAACTGCACGCCGATATCCTCAAGCACGTGATCCAGGCCGTGCTCCCGGCCGAGTGGCTTGACGAGCACACCAAGTACCACATCAATCCCACCGGCCGCTTCGTGATCGGTGGGCCCATGGGCGACACTGGATTAACGGGCCGCAAGATTATCGTGGACACTTACGGCGGCATGGGCCGGCACGGCGGCGGAGCCTTCTCCGGCAAGGATCCGACCAAGGTTGACCGTTCTGCCGCGTACATGGCGCGGTATATTGCCAAGAACATTGTGGCTGCGGGGCTGGCGGAGAAAGCGGAGGTGCAACTGGCCTACGCCATCGGCGTCGCTGAGCCGGTTTCGGTTCTGGTTGAGACCTTCGGCACCGGCAAGCTGAGCGAGGCCAAGCTGACTGAGCTTGTGCGCAAGAACTTTTTGCTTACGCCGAAGGGGATCATTGAATCTCTGAACCTGCGCCGTCCCATCTTCCAAATGACTGCGGCGTATGGGCACTTTGGCCGCACTGAGCCTGAGTTTACCTGGGAGTCGACCGCCAAGGCCGCCAATCTGGCCGAACAGGCTGCCATCGCCGTGGCTCGAAAGTAACGAACAATCCAGTCCCCTCCTTTCGCTTTTCTTGCGCGGGGATGGAATGGGACATTTTGAGCGGCTGCTGAGGCAGCCGCTCTTTGTTTTTGCGAACCTTTTCGAGAGGCGGAATGGGCGACCCATAGGACAACTGCAGTGGATCGCTCAGGATGGCCGCGGCTGGAATGGTCGCGCACCAATTCCCTTTTGTGATTCGCACTTCGAACGCCGATGCCGTAGAATGCTTCGGAGATAACGATCCGTCTAACGAAACGGGAGAAAATATGCGTCTTACTGCCTTGACTGCACTGCTGTTTGCCTGTTCAACCCTTTGTAACGCGCAAAACGGACCGAAATGGAACTATGCAGGAAAGACCGGCCCCCTGGTCTGGGGCAAGCTTGATCCGGCCTACAAGGCCTGCTCCAGCGGTCATGAGCAGTCACCGCTCAACATTCGCAATACCCACGTCAACAAGAGTCTGCAGCCGCTCCAGTTCCACTACATTGGCGGGCCGGTTACGCTTGTCAACACTGGCCGGGGCATCGTGGCGGAGGTCGATCCGGGAAGCACCCTGGTGGCCAACGGCATCCGCTATCAGTTGATTGAACTCGATTTTCACGAACCCAGCGAGCACCCCATCAAGGGCCACTTCGACGACATGGAGGTCGACCTGGTGCATCGCAGCGAGGACGGCAAGATGGCCATTGTGGCCGTACGCCTGACGCAGGATCGGGGCTTTCCGAACGCGCTGCTCTCGGCGCTCTGGGCACATCTGCCCACCAAGCCCGGCGCCCGTGAAAAAATCAACGACATGTTGAATGCCGGTGGTCTGCTGCCAGGCGATCAAAGCTACTGGACCTACGTTGGATCGGAGTTGGAGCCGCCTTGCACCGAGGGCGTGCGCTGGTATGTCCTCCAGGAGGATCTGACGATCAGCCGGTCACAGTTCCGCGCCTTTACGGATCTCTATAAGATCAACACGCGCCCCGTGCAGGATCCGCACGGCAGACGCATTGAGGCGAACCAGTAAAGCGAGGGAACTGGAACCGGGGGAGCAGAAGAAGGCACTTGGCTTTCTACTGCTTGCGGTCACTTTTCCACCAGCGGCGTAAACTGCAACCCGATCTTGCCGTGGTTCAATGCGACCGAGATCCCCGTCAGATCCTCCACCAGGTAGTGCGCGGCCGCGAGCGATTCGGCGGAATGCGAAAAAGTGGTAGCCACGACGGTGCATCCGGCGTTGCGGCCAGCCTCGGCGCCGGAGGCTGAGTCTTCAAAGACCACACAATCGACAGGCGGAACGCCGAGCAGCGCCGCTCCGGCCAGGAACGGCTCGGGGTGCGGCTTGCCGCGGGTGACGCGGTCGGCTGTGATTAGGCGCGCGGGCACGGGAATGCCGCTGGCGGCCAGACGGATGCGCGCAATTCGCTCCGTGGCGCTGGTGACAACCGTCCAGCGATCCGCCGGCAACGCAGCCAGCAGCGGGAGCACGCCGGGCAACACCGTCAGTCCTTCGTTGTCAGCCAATTCAATCTCTTCAATGACTTTGAGTTCGTCCTCGGGGTCGAGATCGGGGCGCAGGATGCCGATGGTTTCGACCGCGCGGCGGCCGTGCGCGGTCTCACGTGTCAGCGCGGGATCGACGGCACGAAGTTGCGCCCACGTGGTCCAACTGCGCTCCACCGACGCGATCGATGAGATGAGAATGCCGTCCATGTCAAAAAGGACGGCTTTGCAATGGACAAGAACCGGGGAGGAGACAACAGGAGATCCCATGATTCGATTGTATGAGGCCGCTTCAGCGATGCGGAGGAAGAGAATCGACCTCAATCCTCCGCCGATCAACAGGCCGGCGCGACATCAGCGCTTTGCGGCGGGCTGCTTTGGCTGGGCGAAACTGACGACCGGCGGATCAGCGATGGTGACTGTGACTGCGACGGATTGTTTGCGTGAACCTGCAATCACGACGTTCTGATCCAGCCGAATCACTCCATCTGCGATGGTGCTATCGGCGGTCCAGTGATCGAAGCGGCTGATAGCCGCGGGAACTCGTTCTGGCTTTGAAGATTTTGAGGATTGGATGCTGATGGCTCCATGACCGCATGTGAAGTGGAGTTCGCCACGGGCAGAGGCGGCGAGCTCTTTGCCTGTGTAGCCCGTGAGCGTGACCTTGCCGTTGCCGTTCAGAGAGGCTCCGGACCAGCGCAGGCCAAGCAGCGCTCCAAGCTGCGTGACATTCAGTTTCTGGAAGTCGCCTTGGAAGGTGTAGACGGGCTTGTCCCGATCAGTGGCCGGCTTTTCGACGGAGCCCGCAAGGTGGACGCTGCCGCCCAAGAGACCCGCGTCGAAACTCTCGACCGTTGCTCCGGTTGGCAGGATGCGCAGATCGGCAGAGACAGCGTGAAGCGTAGCGGGATCGAGGACCAGTGCATCCGCTTTCACCGTGCCTTCAAGGACAGGCCAGGGTGGAGAAGCCGAGGGATGCAGGCGATCGATGAGATTGGAGAGCAATGTAGACTTCTCTTTCGCGCCCAGCAGCGCGGTTTGGACGGTACCCGCATCAAGCTCGTTGAACTGCAACTGGAATTGCGTGGGGCAGGAGCGCGGCTCCGGCAGATCGGTGGAGCAATTCAAAGGCACGCGAAGAGCCGCCGTTCCCTTCACCGGGCCGTACGAAAAGACAACCGGATCCCAGCGCAGACCTGCGCCGTCAAGGTGCAGGGTAGCCTCGGCAATCTGCACGCGGTTGGCGAGATAATCAGCCTTCCAGTTGGCGTTGCGCAGGGTGACGGTTCCGGTGAGCGAGTCGTCAGCAGGAATCGCGCTCGAAGACCAAGCGGGAGCGGACGATTGATGCGCCGCGGTTGGGGGAGATGCATCGCCGGTGACAGCAAGGAAATTTTCTTCTGGCGGCATCCAGGGTCCGGCGGCGACGAGGTCCACAGTGAGCGGGTCGCCGGCGATCGTAGCGAGCGCCTGAGACTCAGGAATGCCCGCTGCGTGGGCCAGCTCACGGGCCCGCGCGATGGCCGCCTGGCCGCGCACACCCACTTGGTAACCAGCAAAAGAGAAGCGCAGGTTCAACACCAGCGGGACTTCGCCGCCGGCGGGAATGGCCACGGTCCCGGCAAGAGCGTCAACCGGGGCATGTGGAGCTGCCGAAGGTTCAAACACAACCCTGGGCGCCCGTACCGGCTTGCTCAGGCCGCCGCCGGTAAGCGCAAAATCCGAGACCGTGAGCGATCCCGCGAACGGACCCGCCGGCTCGGCATTGACTTTGCGCGCACGTTTCCCGTGCACAGGTCTGGCCGGTGGCGCGTTGCCGGCGGGGCTTGAGGCGTAAACGATCTTTCCGCTGATTGTGCCGCCGGCTTCAAGGCCTGGATCGATACTGTTGCGCAGGGTGCGCAATGCATCAAGGCCGGCAGCGACGGGAATGCGGTCGAATTCGACCGCAAACCGCGGCGGCAGGCCCAGGCCGAGCTTTTCGCCGGTGAGACGCATGTGACCATCGCCGAGCGGCGAATCGCAGACAAGTTTCTCGAGGCTGCGGCGATCATAGTGATAAAGAAAGCCACAGTTAGCGTCAAAGTCCAGAGGCGATGCGGGAGCAAACTCAGCGCGGCGCACACTCGAAGCGCGCAGGCGCACGGCGACTTGCGCAGCATCGGCTGTGCCGTCAACGTGCAGCTCGCCGGTAACGTCACCGCGCCAGCCGGATTCGGAGCCCGTGACGAGACGAGCGAGTTGACCCAGTTGCGCCTCGCGCCAGTTGAGATAAAGATGCAGCGGCATCTGGGAGAGCGCAGCAGCCGCATGGACGCTGGCCTCCATCCGCACCACGCCGGTCTCCTCCTGGTGGAGACTGACATCAGTGCGCGCCGGCTGGCCGCGCAGACGGATACGCCACTCACCTGGCCTGACCTGCCAGACCGAAAGATCGGCGTTGACCAGCGAAAAGGGCAGCTTCTCAGCACCATTTTTAAAGTCGATGCGCAAGTTGGTGGCCTCAAGCGAGGGTAACCGCACGGCGCGCCGCGGAGGAAGACCCTCTAATCTGCGGGCTGAACCATTGCCCGATACGCCGGTCTGTACCGCGGCGGTGCGGAAGAGAGGATCGAGGTTCCATTTTCCCGGAGCGGCGCGAACGACGTTGAGGCTGGCCTCGTCGACGCTGATCTTGTCGATCTCGAGCCGGCCGCTCCACAAGGCAAGCAGGCGGAGCGAAGCGGTAACCTGGTCGGCGTGGAGCACAGGCTCGACGCCGTAGGCAGGATCTTCTGCAACGCTCAGATCAGAGAGCACGAAGCCTGGCCAGGGCAAGAGCCGCACTTCCACCGCAGAAAGCCGCACCGGACGGCCGAGCGACTGCGCAATGAGGCTCGTGATCCGGCCCTTGTAATGGTTGACGCTGATCAGCGGAGGCACGACCAGAGCGAGGACAAGAATCGCCGCGATGGCCAGGGCTATCCGCAGCCGGCCGTGCAACTTTTCTCTGCTGGCGGCGCCGTTTGTCATGGAAGGTCCAGGGACCATTGTAGCTGCTCAGACGGAGCTGCTCAGAAGCAACCGACAGCCGGCAGGCAGATGCCGCGCCCCGTGGCAGAGGAATCATGAATCAACCTGGATCCCGGCGAAGGTCCGGATGCACATTGTTTGCCTGCGCAGAGAAGCTACAGGGTACCGGCTACACGCTGACTCACCGCGTCAGATGCAGTGTCCGGCTCCAGCGGGTCTGGGTGAAGAAATGTGTTGCCACATGGAGGATCCAGGACAGGCGCGCGCTCATTCCGGTCTGCTCGTAGGCCGTTTCTGACGATTTGAATGACCAGTAGTTGAACAGCGGCCGGCCGATAATATTTTGCCGGGGGACGAATCCCCAGTAGCGCGAATCGAGGCTGTTATGGCGGTTATCGCCCATCATGAAATACATGCCGGACGGCACAACCAGGTCACCATTCACGACGTGGTTGGGCTCGTCGACGGCCCAGGCTTCAGTTGCGGCGCCGCTCGGCGCCTGGGCCGGAGGAATGGCGGGAAACTCGTCGAGGAAGACCTGATCGATGGCCGATCCCGGATCGTCCGCGCCATCCTTGGGCGCGGGCTGGGCGACTCCGTTGATGTAGACGACACCGTCGTGCAGGTGGATGTGGTCGCCGGGCACGCCAATCAGACGCTTGACGAGAAAGAAGTACTGGGGCTTGCCGTCGGCGTCGGGTTGCGGCTCAGCCACCGGTTTAATGAAGACGATGATGTCGCCGCGCCGCGGCTCGCGATAGCGTACCAGAGGCATCCACTTTGCGGGCGGAGCCAGCGTGATGCGGTCGACGACAAGGTGGTCGCCAACAAGCAATGTCCTCTCCATCGATCCCGAGGGGATGACAAAATTCTGTGCGAGAAAGGTGAGGATGTAGAGGCCCACCACCAGCACCGAACAGATGCTGGCCACTGCCTCGAAAGGTGTTTCCTCGGCCTTCTGCGAAACGGCAGCGAGTTCCGGTTGTTGTCCAGGGACTTCTTTGAGTTCTCGCGTCTTTTTCTTTGTCATTCAGTCGCTCATTGCGGAGGATGCGGGGCCGTCAAGGCCGGTTTCACGGTCAAGCTCAATGCACCACGTGAAAAATGCGCCGCCAGCGGGCAAATCCCTCAATCTTTGCGGCAAGTTCCCGCTCGTGTCCGAGTCTATCATCCGCGGGCGGCAGCGCCGACCTCATGGATGGAGGATCGGCACCGATCGGGGTGGAACGATTCAGCGAGAAATAAATCACAAGAGGACGGCCGACGACAGCATCGCGCGGCACAAATCCCCAATAACGTGAGTCCCAACTGTGATTGCGATTGTCGCCCAGAACAAAATACCTGCCCGGCGGAACGGTCAACTCGCCGTTGCGCGTAAGCTCCTGCATCTGAAGCCACCAGGCGGGATCGATCTGAGGTCCGGGATAGATTTTGCCAGGAAAGTTGTCGCGTCCGGCAGCGAGCAGCGGAGCCCCGAAGGCAGCGTAAGGCTCAGGGAGTGCAGCATCGTTAATAAAAGCGTGGCCGTCGACGATGCGCAGCCGGTCGCCGGGAAGACCAACGACGCGCTTGATGAGCATCGGCGGGTAGGAGTGGCGGAAAACGATAATATCGCCGCGCGCCGGGTCGCGATAGGGCATGATCCAGCGGCTCAGAGTGCCGGCAGGAGCATAAGTTTGCTTGTCAGAGAGCAGAAAATCACCCACCAGCAGGGTGTGCTCCATGCTCTCGGAGGGAATGAGCAGCGGCTGCACCACAAAGGTGAGCACAAACATGGCCACCACAACGGTCTGCATGAGCGAAGCTAGGGCCTGCGCGATGATCGGAAGATGGGCGCGATGCTGCGCAAGATCGCCCGGCGGTCGATGAGACGCCTGCGCGGGCGCAGCCACGGGATTGGAATCTCGGACCAGATCGCTCATGGGATCGATGGCTCCTCAGTTGCCGGATCCGCATCCGCAGAGGGCCGCAACCGAGCATGAGCCGCGGATTGAGTGCCCGCGCTTTCCAGGATCTCCAGCGCGCGGCGCGCGGCATCCTGCTCAGCCAGCTTTTTGGTGCGTCCCATGCCGCGAGCCAGCGGCTTGCCGCGCTCCCCCTCCGCGCCCTGGATGCTGACCTCGACCAGAAATCGCTTATGATGGTCCGGACCGCTCTCGCTCTTGAGGCGGTAGGTCGGAGCGCCCAGATGCGACGCCTGCAATCGTTCCTGCAGCGCCGACTTGTAGTTGCCCATGGCCGCGCCGGAGCGCAGCTCAGAGGCCAGACGGTCAGCGGCCTCGCCCATCGCCCGCTCGCGCACAAAGGCCCGCACCGGCTCCAGTCCGCCATCGAGATAAAGCGCGCCCACCACGGCTTCCATGCCGTTGGAGAGCACCGTGGCTTTGCGCCGCAGACCACTGCGCTCTTCCCCGCGGCTCAGGCGAAGATGCTCTCCCAGACCGATGGCCGCTGCCACCTGGGCCATGTGCTCGCGGCTCACCAGGCCTGAACGCACGCGCGTCAACTCGCCCTCGCGCCACTCGGGGTGTGTCGCGTACAGCGTCTCCGCCACCACCAGGCTCAATACCGCGTCGCCGAGAAACTCCAGACGCTCGTTATCCTCCCGGGCCGCAGTCTCAGCGCCGCCTTCGGCCTGCGCCAGTTCATGCGCCAGAGAGCGATGAGTCAGCGCGCACACAAGCAATTCTGGGCGCGAAAACCTGTGCCCTAGCGCCGCTTCGAGCGCCGCCCGACCGGATTCCGCACGCGCCTCGTCCACGTTCCGCCCTTCTCTACCCTTTACTCATTTTGACGCAAACCAAGGCAGGTCTGTTCATGGAAAGATGAAGAATTGACTGGACCCGGCAACAATTCATCATTGCGCGGTGACGGATAGAGAAACAATCTCGATCCGGCCCATGAATCGCCGTCATTCCTCCCGTCCGTTTCCGCAGCGAACGCGCAAATGGATGACGTAAATCGGCAGCATGAGCCGCCCGGATCGCTATTGCTGCTTTGGCGTTCCCTGCTGCGCCTGCTGCGCGGGCTTGGCTGGCCCATTGTCCGGAGCCGCGTCGCTGGAGTCATCCTCACAGCTTTGGTTGCCCACTGTATATGCGCGCTTGACTCCGCGCTCGGCGGCAAGCCGCGTGTCGAGGCGGCCGTCACGCACCGCGAGAGCCTCTTTATACTCCGCAAGGGCCGAGCTGCGATTGCACTGAATATCGAGGATGCGCCCCAGGTAGATGTGCGACCAGGCGAGCAATCGCTGGCTTTTTCCGGTCTTCAGCGTCTCTTGAAACTGCGTCACGGCTTCGCCGATGGTCCGTTCGGCCTGGTCTTCCGACACGCCGGGATGCACGCTCAGCAGATCGGCGCGCGCCATGATGAAGTGCGCCCGCGCCACGTCGTCCTCGGAGGCGGTTGCGCCATGATCCCCGGCCAGCACCTTTTGCGCGATCGCCATGGCGCCTTTCACGTCGCCGTCCGAGAGCTTCGCCTCGGCCAGATCCAACCCCGTGAGCTGCCGCGGCTTGCTGCGCTGCAAGACATCCTCATCGGCCTGCTGATCGAAGTCCGTCTGCCGCGCGCGGTGCACCTGCTGATCCACGTCCATGCTGTAGACCATCTCGCCCATGATCTCTTCCAGGCTTGACGGCTGCTTCTCAAACTGGATCATCTGCTGGTAAAAGTACTGTGTCAGCACGAATCCCTGCCGCATGTCGTGCTCCACCGTGGCCCATCTCACCGCGTCCACCTTTTGCTGATAGAGCTCGCGCTCGTGCTCATAACGGGGCAACTGCGAGCGGTCGATGCCGGCGGGAATCTTGTACTCGGGGACGCCGGTGTCCATGGTGCGCGCCTCGATGGCCTTGATCAGGCACTCGACAGTGAGCGCCGTGGGATCGGAGCGGAAGCGGAACGGAAGCGGCGCGTCGCTAATTGCTTTCATAATCGGCTGCTCACGCGCCAGAGCGTTGGTGCGCGAGTAAAGCAATGGATCGATCACGTAGTGCAGATAGGCGTGGCGCACGGTCGCCATGGGAATCTGGCCGTACTTCGTCGGAGAGACCACCACGATGTAGTCGGTTCCGTAGATGCGGGCGTTCACCATGCCCGGCGAAAGCTGCGGTTCGACGATCACGATGAAGCGCCGGCCGCTATATGTGACCGCGGGCATCTTGAGATAAACGTTGGTGTCGACGATCATCTTCGAGAGCGGGTCGTGCAACTGCGCCGTCTCCTCGTCGTAGGTGTGGTGCATGGTCAGCCAGATGCCGTTCAGGTCGACGGCCTCGGCAAACTCCCGCAGAATCGGCGCAATTTCCGCCACCTGCGTGGAGTCGGGCGGCATCTCGGTCAGGTCGGCTGTGACTTCAAGCGCCGGCGGCGGCGTCAGGTACAGCGCCAGCGAGATGTACTGTGAAATATCCTGCTCGGTGCCGGTCATGCGGTGCTGCGCGATGTAAAGGCAGAGGGCGTCGCGCTTGGCGCGCGCACTCTCGCTTTGCGCAAAGGCCTGATTCATCTCGTCGCGAATACGCTGGCGGAGGGGCGCGCTCTCCGGCAGGCCTTCGTCGTAGCCGCAGGCGTTGAGCGCGGCGGCCATCGCGAACACCGGCTCGGCGCTGATCAGCGAGATCGTGGGACCGGCGGGATCGATGAGCGACGGCGCCTTTTCGCGGGCGTAAACCTGCGCATTGGAACCGCTGGAGGCGCTCGACGAGGACTGCGCGACGGAGTTCGCTGCCAATCCGGCCAACACGCTGAAAACTGCCACGGAGGTCAAAACAAGATGCTTCGGAGAACGCAAGATCATGAAGATGCCCTGCCTGCAAGTCTAGTGAGACGTGCCGATGGGGTCAAACGGAAGTGCAGGCGAAAGTCGTGCTGCGCCAAAAACTGAAGCCGGTTAAGGGGCATCGACATGCAGTTTGTTGACCGTACTGGCCAAAGTTTATAGCCGCCATCTCCGACATCTCGTGAATCTCCCGCCCGTAGATGCCTACGTGGAAGATGGGAGGGGGTGGACATCATCGCGTCAAGGTTGGCTGCAGCGCGTTCCTTGCCGCCCATCGCGTCGATGAGCCCCGGGATGTCCTGCATGACATCCCAGCGATGTTGCCAGGCAGAGCCTTCAACGTATGGGCTGCCCCATTGGAACTCGTCGAAGGGCTCGATCCATGCTCCATTCGTGAGTTTATCTCAAGAGGGGGTAAACGGTGCTTGGAAAGCTACCTCGGAGCCAAAAACGCTTCTGGGGTGGCGAGCAAGCAAGACCTGGGAAGCGGAATCCGGCGAAAATCCGCTGAGGCCCTCCCAAAACGCCGACCCGCAAGCTCGCCCAGAAACTTATCGACGGATTATGGGTCGCCATTATCT
>JABEBX010017820.1_pt1 | contig 11462 bp, 12 predicted proteins | sample 7245971 | NCBI WGS metagenome assembly JABEBX01 (sample SAMN14506365, study PRJNA622280) | hot springs metagenome | biome: hot spring [ENVO:00000051]|acidic hot spring [ENVO:00002120]; feature: spring [ENVO:00000027]|sediment [ENVO:00002007]; material: sediment environment [ENVO:01001048]...
ATAATGTCTTTACCAAGGTTTATGTACTATGAAAGAGAAGCATTGGTCTACCTGCTGCAGCATAAGAACGATTATGCTGGAGCGATGCGCTTGATGCCCAAGTACACAAGATTGTTGATATTGCAGTCTTATCAGTACTATCTTTTCAATAAAACTTTAAGTAAGATATTATTGGAGGAGGGGTTAAGGGAAATCGAAGAGATTCCTCTGGTAGGGTATGATCTTGATTTGAAGGAGGGCAGAGTATCCGATATAATAAGAGAAACATTAAAAGAAGAGGGTATAGATGATCTGCAGGTTTTCAGGATAAATTCAATGCCGGAAGCCAGCTTAAAGACGTTTAATCATCCCGCGTTCTTTATACCAAAGGATTTTAATATGATAATAAAAGATGATAATGCAACGATAACATTTGACTTAGAGAAAGGGTCCTACGCGACTATACTGCTGATAAAACTGTTTGGAATAAATAATCTATACAAAAGCAATGAATAAAAAAATTAGAGCAGGATATCTCTGTGTTTTTAGGCAGGGTACTTTGCCAAGATAAATATTATTAAATACACTGTGATAATAGGTATAATAAAATATGTTGTCAGCAAGTGATTTATTCACGGGTTCAATAGTGTTCGTTCTTCTAGTTATATCTATCTTTTGGATACAGTTTTTCTTTGACATAAACAAGAACATGAAGACGGAAGAAAGGAAGGAACTTATCCTCAAAAGCAATCCCTCAGTTGCAGTATTGATACCCGCAATATTTGAAGGGAAGCGGTTGAAAGAGACCGTGGAAAACGTAAAGCAGTCGATCTACAGAAATTATAAAATATATATAGTACTTAATAAGTCATCGACTCCTGAAACAATCAAGGCAGCAAAGGCAAGCAAAGTAAAGGTTATAAAAGCCCCCTTCGACGGAAAGGCAAGGGTCATGAACTATGCGATTAAAAACTACATAAATGAGGACTTTACATTGGTGTTGGATGCTGATACATTCATAAATAAGGACTTGATAACAAGGCTTCTTTACCATTTCAAAAGCAAGAAGGTGGCAGCAGTCGTTTCAGCCGTGAAAGTGTACAAACCAAAGAAGGTAGTGGAATATCTGCAGTACTATGAGTATCTGCTGTCAATACTTGCAAGGAAGGCATTGAGCAGGATTGGTGGATTGGTGATAATCCACGGCGCTGGCTCGATGTTTGATACCAAGATATTAAAGAAGGTGGGCTGCTTCGATGAGGATAATTATTCGGAAGACATGGAAATCGGGATGAGGATGCTTACAAATGGCTACAAGGTTGAAAGTTCTGTCAGGGCAATATCCCATACGGTTGCTCCGAACACATTCAGGAAGCTTTTCCGGCAGAGAGTAAGATGGTTCTCTGGCTTTTACTTTAACATCATAAAATATCGGAAGACTGCTTTGGATTCAAAGAGGAACGATATCTGGAAGATCGCGCTTCCATTCATGCTTATCTCCACATTTCTGAGTTTCTTTGTCATCATAGGCATAGCATACTCCTTGTTCATCTTTCTGCAGCCGGTCTACGGCATACTTAAAAATACCAGCCTTTCCTTTTTGGTGGGTTATTTCCTTCCTGGGATATCCTTTTTGTCATTGGATTCGAGGATTTTTCTTGAGATAGCTGGTGCAGCGATCGGAATCTTCTCAGTAGTATACTCTTTGAGGGTAATAGACCATAAATTTGAGATATTGAAGGATTTCTTTGGGATACTGGCATACATGACATTCTATTCCCTTTTCCTTTCATTTATATGGTTATATAGCTTGTCTACTCTGAAAAAGTTTAAAGCAGGTAAATTAATATGGTCTCCAAATATAAGCGATTGACTGTTTCAGTTTTTATAGCTCTGGCGATAGTCATAGTCATATTCATATTCGGCTACTATTTTGATTCATCAAAGATCTCCTACTTAAGCAGCAATCTGCAGAATTACGAGCAGAACATAAATGAATTGGAATTGGCAACTCTCTTGACGAATACAAATAGCACCTTCGCCTGCAATGTGCTGACAAGCAATCTTTACCAGATTGCAACTGAAATGCAAAGTCTGGGCAGCGAACTGTCAAGCTCAACCGTCACAAACTCGGAGGTGAGTTACAACCAATTAGACGATGAATACACCTATGCAAGGGTTGAATACTGGCTTTTGGCTAACAAGATAAATTCCATCTGTGGCAATAGGTTTGTGACAATCATGTTCGTTTATCCGACTAGCAGCGGAACTCAAAGCATAGTTGAAGGCGATGAACTTTCATTTTTATCTGGAGAGAACAGTTCGTTGGTTGTAAGCGCAATCGATGGCAACTTAAATTTATCCATAGTAAAGGTAATAATGGAATCTTATAACATATCAAACTCATCCTTACCCGCCATAATAATAAATAATAACTTCGTTAAATCCGGTTTCTTGAATACAACTGCTATTGAGAGTTTAATATGCAAATACGGAATATGTCTGAACTTTTCATCTTAGAGAAATTTGAACATGAAATTAAAGCTTGGAAAGATAAAAATACATAATATCAAAAAAATACGTTAAAAATGAGAGATTTATATGGATCACATCGGATTAAATTCCGTGACCATCACACAAAATCGTACAGAACCGATACTTAGCTTCGGCAAAGTGAATACCACTCTGCCGTTGATAGCAAACGTCAGTGACATCTACTTATACGGTCCTAAGGCCTGTAGTTATTACCCTTCGATTCTATGATACAGAGCTTATTATCTTATACAGCAGGAGGATTTACCTGACAACGCATGCTACTAGCTTTTCGGGATAAACCCGAAGATAAATTCACTTTACTCTGCTTGTAATTCTATAAATTCCTTGCTATCTAAAACGTTAAAATAGATTAACTCTTGAAAAATGTATATGAAAAAAAGTAAAATTAGTTTGTATTTTAAAGCCATTTGGCTTTACTCCCTGTTTTTGTGGGTTTATATAGCAATTGAAAATCTTGTTTATCCTTCTCTCGTTTACAACAGTGTTTTTTCCCGTTATATCCCGATTAAGACGGATTTACTTGGCATAATGGCTTTCGTACTCTCATTCATATTTTACATCCTTTGGAATATCTACAAATAGCTATTCTTTTATTAACCATGCAAACTTTTCAGATAATACATGATTGAATATAAAAGCTATAATAATCTCTATAAGATTTGCTATTAAGTATTCTATTCTAAACGAAAGGAAAGTTGCGATCACAATGTTTATTAAGTAGGTTATCTAAGTCCGTAGGCGGAATCATGTCTGTCTATATTATCTATATATACCTTACCCTGCATTGTTTTGAATATTATGACATACTTGCCGGAATGCTTGCTAGTGTAACCGCTCATCATATTGCTTAGATGCTCTCCCTGCTCTGGATTCAAATATATCTGTGAGATCGCCTTACCTATTCTTTCAAACTCTTCCTTGTTTTTCCTATACATTCTCTCAATCTCTTTTTCCACGGTCTTTGAAAGGTCAAGTTTTTCAGTCTTTAAACCAAGGGTCTCTTCAAGTTTCTTTCTAAAATCGATTTCCATCATTTTTACTGATTTAAATTGATATTAATACTTTATTACAGTTCATCTATCTGCAATCTATGCTTTTCAGCGATCTCTTTTAATTCAGAGACTATTCCGCTTAATTCTTTGTCCGTTAGATTGTTGCCGGAGTTCTCTTTTTCATGGAACGACTGCAGGAATTCTTTTTTGGATATCATCAACGGGTCGTTTCTTTTCCTTGGTATGATGTGGAAATGGAGGTGTTTGATGCTTTGACCGGCGTTTTCACCTCTTTGTAGCAGAAAATCAAATTCATTTGAATCGCTGTATTTTAATGCGATGAAAATGGCTTTATTTGAGAAAGAGACAAAGTCTTTTCTCTCTGCTTCATTAAATTCGTACATTTCGGTGATATGCCGCTTTGGGATTACAAGGCAATGTCCTTTTAATACGGGCCTTATGTTGTATATAGCTACGAAATTATCGTCTTCGTAGAACGTCTCTCTCTTGATTATGGTTTTGTTGCAAAATATACATTCCATTGTATCTTTGTTATAGTAAGTTATTTATATAAATAATTTTTAAGAGTATAATATGAATAAGACTGTTCCTGTAGCTGTTGTTTTGGTTATCGTGATTGTGGTAATCGCGGCAGTATTTTTGTACAAACCGAGTATAATCTCAAAGGTAACTACTACTCCTTCGGTTTCGACCGTATCCATTCCGATAGCAATGACTGATCCGGCAGAGGTTCCAGCTAATACTACTAGTTTGTACATCTCTTACTCTTCTTTTAAAGTCACGTTCTTCACAGCAAACGCTTCAGGAGGCATCATAGCCGTTAATTCTTCAGGCAGCATAGATCTCCTTTCATTGGTAAATGCTTCAAAGGTGCTTGCGGTAGTAAATTTACTTCCGAATTCTTTTGTGAAATCGATCCAATTTACCGTTGTTTCTGCAAACGCTACGATAAATGGTACTACCTACAATGTTGAGGTACCAAATCCGATAGTGACCGCAGCGGTATCGGCAAACTTCAATAAAATAAACAGTTCGTCCTCATTAGTGCTTGATTTTACACCTGCTTTGATAACGGTCTATACAGCAAATTCAACCGAATATGTTTTAGTTCCTTCCCTACTAGCGTTATCATCGACAGGGATAAGTAAGAGTATCGGTTCAATAGCGAAAATACCTGCAAATATAAACAGGACTTTCTTTGCAGCAAGGCCAAACATAACCATAACTTCTGCTACTTTACAGCAGATTGGAAATTTGACTAAAATAAGCGTCACAGTAAAGGATAATTCGAATCAATCGGTCATTCTGCAGCATTTAAGACTTAAAATGACCAACGGCTTTGGAGTCTCGATGTTTAATTTCAGCCAAAATGTGTTAAATGACACGAAAATAAACGTTAGAAAACATCTATTCAACATCAGTAACGAAATGTCTGATATAAAGGCTCGTCTTCCTTCTTTTATAAGTAATTTAAACGATTCTATTTACTCGAATCTAAGCAGCATAAATCTAAGTGTTAAAGGAGGATTAGGAAATATTCCTTCAGGATCCAGGGGAACGGGTGGTTTAAATGTAGGTGGTGCTTTCTCTAAATTTGGAAACATGGGTTCATCGATGCAGGAGCAGTTTACTAACATACAAAATCAAATGAACCAGAATTTTGTGGCTAATCAAAACAGAGTAAACATCATGAACAGGATTTTAGCGGGCATGTCGATAAACTTTTTCATATCGTCAAATGGAACTTTATTCCTTCCTTTCTCGGGACATCAACTGTTTAATCTGCCATTTAATGTGACTTCTGCTAGGGTAAACAGGATAAACATGACAGACATGAACATCACTTATAACCAATCAGGGTTCTCGCAGGATATTGTAAATAATAGCTCTTTTTCTTTACCGGCTAATTTTGGGTATACTCTGCTGCCAAGTAGCAGTGTTACGTTGACTTTTAGCGGCGAAATGAACGTGGGGGATGGTTTGGTCTCTTTAGCTTTACTTCCTGGAGTAACGTATAATCTTTATCTGCAGGGTACAGGGGGAGCATTTGCTTTTTACACAGTGAATGCAACTAGTTGATCTTATAATAGAAAGATAAGATAAAGCCGCTTTATTTGGCTTCTACCATTAAGGCTTAATCGCCTGTTAACTTAAAATTATAATCCTTTAATCTCTGAGAAGCATCAAAGAAGAAAGTGGCTTCAATGTTTTTTCCGTGTAAGACATGTGGCAGCCATAATATGTCATCTTCCCACATCTTATTGAAAGGGATGCTGTCTTTTACAAACCATTGAGGTGCCATCTCCTCGCTTTCCAATGGCTCTCCTTCCCACTCTTTGCAGACAAAGAGGTTCATCTCCTGATTAAACTCCGGTTTTCCATCGAAGAAGAACTTTATGACGCCTTTTTTCAGATAGCTTTTAGGTACAACTGATATCTCTTCTTTTGTCTCCCTTAACATCGCTTCCTCTACAGTTTCATTGTCATTTAGTTTTCCGCCTACGCCATTCCACTTTCCCACGCCGAAACCGCGCTTTTTCATCGCCAAAAGGACCTTATCATCTTTAACCAGCAGGCAAAGTGTGACTTTACGTAGTCTTTTATCATCGTCCATCTTATCCCTTGTGCGTGTAAATTTAAATAATCTCGCTTGGGGATTTCCACTATGAAAGCAATACCTATCTTATAAATCATTAGTTTTTTCTGTTGTTTTATAACTATAAATACTTAACAAAACATATATTTACTATATATGAAAAACAATATGTCCCATGATGAGCAGAAAATATATTTTAGTCTGGAACCTCTTCATATATATGACCTGGATTTCATTTCAAATGAAGTAAAAATCAAAAAAGAGACTTTGTTGGTGCTGCTTTCAAGACTGCAGAAAAAGGGATGGATCACCAGGCTAAAAAGGGGGAGATACCTCATAAATACTCCAAAGGGTGCAGAATCAAGCGATTATTTTACTCTATCCCTCAATATATTTAATGGCTATCTGGGTTTTTCTTCGGCTCTTTATATCTATGGAGCGATGGACGAAATGCCGTCCACGGTTTATGTTTGCACAGTCGATAGAACCGCCACAAGGATCGTACAAAAAACCGAGATAAAAGCAGTTGCTCTTGGGGATAGGGCGACAGGAATGACATATCTTAAGAATTATTTCGTATCTTCCAAACCAAAAACGTTATACGATTGTTTTTATATGCCAGAATTTGCCGGAGGGTATTCAAACATACTGGCGGCGGTAGAAAGACTCGGTCTAAATGAAGACGAATGGAAAACTTTCTTTTTTTATGTCAAAAGATTCGGTAATCCTTCCTTTTGCAGAAAGGTGGGATTCCTGCTTGAGCTATTGTCCATCAAGACAACCGCAGCAATTCCACCATGGCTGCTCAACGATCTTAACGTTGGAAAACAGATCGCAAAGATCGGCAAAGGTAATGAAGGAAAATTTAATAAGAAATGGAAGATAGTCAATTACATAAGTGAAGAGGATCTGATGGGAAAGATACCATGGAAGAAATGATATATAGGGAGCTTGCAAGTAAGTATGGATTGTCGTCGAATTTTATCGTAAAGGATTATTATCTCATGAGGCTTCTGCAGTATGTAGCGCTCTATGGTGACAAAAAATTTGTACTGACTGGTGGAACCGCTATAAACAAGGTTTATTTAAGTGATAAAGCGAGATTTTCTGAAGACGCGGATTTTGAGATGATAACTAAGCCAGGCATGGATTCGATAATAAAATCAATAGATAACGTATCCGCAAACGCGAAGGAATTTCAAGATAAAAGAAAGAGACTGTTAAAGATTTATTGTCAAGTAGATCTTTCTTATCGTACACTTGATAATTTCACCGACAAAGTCAGATTGGACGTGGCTTTTAATGAACTGGCGGATAAAGGTTCGTTTACGGTTATGGATGAGATAACTTCACCGTTTAGTCATGAGAGAGTCCATGGTTTGGAGGTTTATAAGCTTGAAGAGCTGCTCGCTAGAAAATTATACGCAGTGTATAGAAGGAATGAAGGAAAAGATCTCTATGATATCTTCTACAGTCTGGAACTTGTGGACAAAGAGAAGTTTTATGATGCCGGTAAGCGGTTCTTAGAGAAAAAAGGAATAGGATTTGAGGCTGCCATATCAACAATATCAGAAAAGCTACGGCATGTAGATAATAAATATTTTGCAGCCAAGACCAACAGCTACATCCCAATCGCATTAAGGCCTACCGATTGGAGGATAATATCGAATTCCATAGCAGATTATTTGCTAACGATGAAACCGTAGAAATATCATTATTGCGGCATTCTCCATTATATCTTAAGATATAAATACCTTTAGATACAATAACTATTATGAAAGGAATAAAAGTTTATATTAATGATGATATAGACGATAGAATAAGAAAGCTGGCGATGGAGCGATTTGGCTATAGCAAAGGCTCTTTAAGCAGAGCAGTTGAATCAGCAATTATGCAATGGATTGCTTCTATTGACAATGCAGAAACTATATTAAGAGGCATACAGGAAAAAGCGGGAAAAGATGAAAATGTCACCGCGGTTTATCTATTTGGAAGTTATGCAAATGGAGATAAATACTTCAATGACATCGATATAGCTTTTTTGGTTAAAGATGAGACAAAATTTGATAAGAGCGCCTATAGAATAGACGATAAGCTGGATATATCAGTCATGCAGGATCTGCCATTAAACATACAAATGCGGATATTTGGAAGCGGAAAATTATTAGTAGTAAATAGGAATTCAAAATTATTGGATTATTATTTTGAATGCCTTGAAAAATGGGAAGACTTTAAAGACACTTTTTATGACGTAATAGGGATGGCAAAAAATGGATAGGGAAAGGATATTCTCAAGACTTAAGGAGATGGAATACTACATTGGCTTACTTGAAAAGATTATGCCGGAAAAAAGCAATGAATATGTAAAATTGGATGAAATAAAAAAAGCAGCGATAGAGAGATACTCCCAGTTAATAAGTGAAGCGCAATTAGATATCTGTAAAGAAATTTATAAGAGCATGAATTTGCCACCGCCAAATTCAAACGAGTCGATATTTGAAAAACTCAAAGGAAAGATTGACCAAAAAACATTATCAAAAATCATAAAATTAAGAGAGATAAGAAATGAACTCATACATGCATATTCAAGCTTTGATGACCTAAAGTTGTTTAATGTTTTAATCCCTAATAATTATATGCAGGATTTTGTGAAGGAGATAAAAGAAATTACAAACTGATTAGCATAAGGCCTCTATCGTTGGAATAGGAGACGAATGCTGGAGTATATAAAAATATATTGTCATCCATGCAGTCACAGTGTTCTGCAGATAAACCATTTTATCGGTTCTTAGTCTATGGATGTTACTCATTCTAATCTTACCAATAAAGCACGTGGATTTTCTGCTTATGGTGTTAAATTGGGGAAGTTTTTAGAATTTATTGAAGAGGAGGCAAACCTTTTCTTTCTCTTATCTGCTTTATCACCGTGGGCTGTATGTCTCTTGGTAATTTCTTGAAGGTCTCTCCTGCTAATGACCATGAACCTCTGCCTTCCGTGCTTGATCTAAGTTCTGTAGTGAAATTGAACGTGGAGGATACGGGCATCTCTGCCGTTATGATTGCTTTGTTTCCTTCTTCTTTCACTCCGTCTATCACGCTTCTTTTTGATTGAATCAATGCGCTCACGTTGCTTAAGTTTGCCATCGGCAGATCCACCCTTATTATCTGTACTGGTTCTAAGATTATTGGATTCGCCTGAAAGATCGCGTCTTTTATGGCATCTCTTACGGCCGGGATGACCTGTGCAGGACCACGGTGTATTGCATCCTCATGCAGTACCATATCCGTAAGTATTATCTTTACCCCGCGGACTTCTTCTTTTGCCTGTGGGCCTTCCTTCATCACTTCATTGAATGATTCTATGCACATCTCTATCACTTCACCGATGTGAAGTATACCCTTTGTGCTGTCTACTAACATGTTGTCACCGAATATGGCAACGATACTTTTTGCTTCGTCTCTTTCCATCCCTGCTTTTATAAGTAAATTAAGATTTTCAGGCGTAAAGTTCTTTATCTTTCCGGTAGGCATCCCTTCGTCGTTTAATGCCTCCACAACTTCATTTGATAATGGCTCTGCGTAAAGATAGAAACGATTGTGTTTGTTAGGTGACTTGCCTTCTACAATAGGGCTTTTAGAAGATATGCTTTCCTTGTACACTACTATAGGCTGCGAGCTTATTATGTCTATTCCATAAGTCCTTCTTAGCTTGTCCTCGACGATCTCTAAATGTAAAGTACCTAAACCAGCTATCAAGTTTTCGCCGGTTTCATGGTTTATCGAGACTTTTAACGCTATATCGTACACTTCCTGCTCTCTTAATGCCTGTATCAGCTTCGGCAGGTCCTTTGGGTTCTTAGGCTCTATGGCCTTTACGACGACTGGTTGTAAAGAGTGTTTTATCGGTTCGAAAGGATCCACGTCCTGATTGTCCGCATTGCTAAGTGTTTCACCAGAGACTATGTTCTTTAGTCCTGCCATCCCTATCTGGTTGCCGGCTAAAGCACTTTCTACCTGGAACCTTTGCGGTCCTTTCCATATGTATATCTGCTGGACTTTGTTTACTTGTTTGTTGTTTACTAAGTAGACATCCTGCCCTCTTACTATCTTTCCTGAGAATATCCTGCCAACGGCTATCTCGCCCGCTTGTGGATCGATCTCTATGTTCGTCACTGAAATCATTAAAGGGCCATTGTGATCGCAGGCAAGAAGTGATTTTCCTACCACACTGTCAAGGTCGCCATGCCATACGATTGGTACTCTGTATTTTTGAGCTTCAATGGGATTAGGCAGGTGCTCTATGACCATATCCAGCAATACCTTATCTACAGGAGTCTTCTTTGAAAGTTCTTTGATCTTCTCTTTGTCACCCGAAGTATATGTCTCGTACACATCTTTGAACGATAGACCTGTGTCCTTCATCCTCTTGAACGATAATGCCCAATTGTCCCGCGAAGCTCCGAATGCTACTGTGTTGTCCTGGACTGCGACCTGCCATTTGGCTTTCACGTCATCCGGTGCCAAGTCATTAATGAAAGAATTGATCTGCGTTATCAACTTTGTCAGGTGTTTCTGCATCTCTTCAGGGGAGTAACGCATCTCGGTGATTAATCTGTCTATCTTATTGATATATAGTATAGGCCTTACCTTATCCCTTAAAGCCTGTTTTAAGACCATCTCAGTCTGTGGCATTACGCCCTCAACGGAGTCCATCACAACTATCGCGCCATCGATAGCTCTTATCGCTCTTGTGACATGTCCTCCGAAATCGACGTGTCCCGGTGTATCGATCAGATTTATCAAGTATTCATCGTTCTCCGCCTTTTCATAGACCATGTTTACGTTGGAGGATTTGACCGTCATCTGTCTTTCCTGCTCGACCTTTTCCGAGTCTAAGTAAAGTTGTTTACCGGCTTTTTCTTCGGAAAGCATTCCACAGCCGGCCAATAAAGTATCACAAGTGGTCGTTTTACCGTGGTCTACGTGCGCTATGACACCGATATTCCTGATCCTTTCCTGCTGATTCATCAGCCTCATTACCTTATCCGTTAAAGATTCTTTTTCTGGCATTTTAATCACTTCTTATTCTTATCGTTATTTTTAGACTTTAGAATTGATACTATTTATACTTAGCTATTTATTTTTTAGGCAATTAAATACAGCAAAAACACTTTTTACGGCCTTTGTTCTGTTTGTGTATTCAATAAGGAAGGATGGAATACTGTAATCCTCGTTTTCGTGTAATGATATTATCGTTTTCTCTTCTTGATAGTATATTGACCCATCGAGTTTTTGCACGTGTAATAAAAAAATAGTAA
>JABEBX010017448.1_pt1 | contig 11457 bp, 10 predicted proteins | sample 7245971 | NCBI WGS metagenome assembly JABEBX01 (sample SAMN14506365, study PRJNA622280) | hot springs metagenome | biome: hot spring [ENVO:00000051]|acidic hot spring [ENVO:00002120]; feature: spring [ENVO:00000027]|sediment [ENVO:00002007]; material: sediment environment [ENVO:01001048]...
GCTGCTGCCGAGCGGCTTTGTCGTCGGCGGCACGGCGCCTGCACCCAGCCCCAGTGTGCCTGCGAGCAGCGCTTCATCGACCGCCAGCGTCCCAAGCGCTAGCGTCGGCTATGGCCTGCGCATGGGCGGCCGCACCCAGTCGGGCGGCGTACTCACCCGCTTCGATGCGGTGCTGGTGCCGCAGAACAGTGAGCCGGGCTGGGCGCAAATCGCTCAATACAGTTCTCAGCACAGCGACGGCGTGAATTGTGGGAGCAACAGCAGCATGTTTGGCGTGCGACTCATGGGTACGGGCGCCACAGTAGGGGGGTTGGTGCTCGGCGCCTGCGTCATGCCGCAGACCGCAGGGCTTGATCTCAGTCAGGCTCTACCCAACGGGAATGGACATGACTATAGCGACGACGATTTCAAGCCCGGCGCCAGCGTGAGCTTCGGCAATTTTTCCCTCAACAACACCCGCACTACGCCCTACATCCTGAATGCCCCCAGCGTCACCATCACCCAGTCCAATCCCTCCGGAAAAAGCAGCACCTTCACCGGCCAGATGTTCTATGTCATGGGTGCCAAGGACATGATCTACAGCACCGCTGCGCCCGCTTCCAACGGCCTGTTCGTGATGAACGAAAACCCGCTGGATACGCTGCAGGAAAATCCCGCCCATCAGGACCATTGACCATGGGCGCGCCGGAGTTCATCGCACCGTCGGCCTTGTCTACTGCAGAATCCCTCCTTCCGGCCCAGTGGGTGCGGGAGCGGCTGGGCGCCGCCAGCGGTAGCGACGCCTTTGCGCGCGCCCAACTGCGGCTGGCCTTGCAGGAACAGCGGCTGCGCGTGGCCTATCAACCCATCCTGCGTCTGGACGATCTGCAGACAATGGGCCAGGAGGCGCTGGCGCGTCTGCTGACCCCGCAAGGGCGGGTGGTGACGGCGGAGGCGTTCATCGGCACGGCCGCTAAATTAGGCATCGAGCCGCGCATCGACGCTGTCATCACCGCGCAAGCCATGGCCGCCGCTTCTCAGCCCGTACCGTTCGCGGCGGCCCCGGGGAAATTGTTCCTCAACTGCTCCAGCGCTTTCCTGGCTGAGCCGTCCTGCATGGACAAGCTCGCGCGGCAGCACCAGCACTGGCGGCAGAAGCAGAGCGGCGCTGATACAAGCCAGACACCCTGGGTGCTGGAAATCACCGAGCGCAATCTCGACACCGATCCGGCCCGTCTTCTTGCGAACCTCGAGCCCTTGCTCGATCTGGGCTTTGAACTGGCGCTCGACGATTTCGGCAGCAATCACAGTGCCTTCCCCTATCTGCTGGCCCTGCCCATCCGCTATCTCAAACTGGACCGAAGCCTGGTGCAGACGGGCCTGCGCACGGCCAAGGGCGAGCAGGTGATGCACCACCTGCTCCAGCTTGCGCAAGACCTGAACCTCATCACCATCGCCGAAGGCGTGGAAAGCCAGGCGGCGCTGCAGTGGCTGCGCGACCTCGGCGTGCATTGGGGACAGGGGTTTTTCTGGGGGCAGCCAACCCCCGTGCGGTCGACGCTATGACGCCCGACATGTCCTCCACCGCGCCTTCACGCGAAATATCCATCTGCCCGTCAACCCGTTTCCAACCCGAACCGTTCATCCCATCATGCAAACCACCAACTCCCACCCCCGCTTGCCTCATTTGTTCGCAAAAACCCTGGCGGCAATCGCGCTGAGCACTGTCGTCGCGCTCCCCGCCGCGCATGCGGATGACTCCCCACTCTGGTCACTGGCCATCGGCGTGCCGGGGCTGATCGCCAACGTCGGCAACGCCTACCCGGTGGCGCCGCAGCCGGTCTATGTGGCGCCACCGGTGCAATATGTCCCGGCCCCGGTCTATTACGCCGCACCGCCGCCCTATTACGCCCCCGGACCCCAATACCGCGGAGAAAGGCGCGATCACAGGCATTGGGATCGTCACCATGGAGAAGACGACCGCGGCGGCGACTGAGACGAGCGCGCACCCGGGCAGCGCCTGCCATCGCTCTGTGGGCGTTCACAGCTCGCTCCCTCCGGGGGGCAATGCGGATGACGAAATCGTCATCCGCTTTTCATTTTCACGAGCGCATGTCTTCACGAAAATGTGGCGCTTGCACGCCCGACAGGCTCCTGGCGGTTATAGGCCAATTTGCCAAACTCTTTGCCAAACTCCATTCGCAATTCGCTTTTCATGCGTCACAGCACCTCCCTGCATTGCTCAACCCCACAAGCCGCAGCAACGCCTGCTCACAAGCCAGGGCGGATCGCGGCGCTGGCCGATGCGCGGTGGCGAACCAGTCTTCTGCTCGATGGCCTTGTGTTGCTGATTGCATCGGCGAGCCTGTTCTGGCGTCTGGGTGCCGCCCCCATCCGCGACACCAACGAGGCGCTTTACGCCAGCATTGCCCTGGCGATGGCGCATGGCGGATCGTGGATCATCCCCCATCTCGACGGCGTTCCCTACATCGAAAAGCCGCCGTTGCTTTATTGGTTGATGGCGTTGAGCTTCAAGGCCTTCGGCGCCGGGGCCTGGCAGGCGCGGCTGCCCGACGCCCTGGCCGCGTGGCTGACGGTGCTCGGGTGCATCGTGTTGGGCCGGGCGGTGTCCGCGCCGCTTGCGGGCCGGTTCGCTGCGCTGGTCACCGGCACGGCATTGGGCTATGTGCTGGTCGCCCGCAACATCTTGTTCGATCCGCTGATGGTGTTTTTCTGGCTGGCCGCCCTGGCTCTGCTGGTGCTTGCGGTGGAGCGCCGGCAGCGGGCCTGGCTGCGTGCCGCCGCTGTTGCGGTGGCGCTCGCCACGCTGACCAAAGGCCCGGAGGCTCTGCTGTTGCTCGGCCTGGTCGCCCTGGTGCAACTGCTGGCGGCCCCCGGCGCATGGAAGCGCCGCGAACTGCTGAAGTTCTATCTCGATCCTTGGGCCATCGCCCTTTTCGTACTGGTTGCGGCCCCCTGGCATCTGGCCGCGCTGCGCATCCTGCCGGGTTTTGGCTGGTTTTTCTTTGTCAACGAAACCATCGGCCGGTTCCTGGGCACCCGCATTCCAGATGATTTTCACCATGGTCCTTGGTGGTACTACGGCCCCAAGCTGCTGATCGGCTTTTTTCAGTGGACGCCGCTGCTCGCCGTGCTCGCCGCGTTTGCGCCCCGCTTGCACGGCGACGATACGGCCACCGCGTCAGCGCGCTGGGCGCGCAACACCGCAATCATCCTCACCGTTTTCTTTAGCGCTGCGAGCGACAAGGGAGCGTATTACCTCCTGCCCGTGGTGCCCTTGGTCGCCTGGTGGCTAGGTGTGCGGCTGCAGGCGGCCCTACGGGCCGGTGACGACGGCGCCGCCTTGCCCCGTCGGCTTGGGCTGGGGGCGCTGCTGTTCGGCATGGCCGCGCTGGGCCTCTGGGGATTGACATTCACGCCGCCGCTGCAGGCCGAATTGCTGCGCTCTGGCCTGCCCGCAGCGCAATTCGGCTGGCTGCCCGCGCTGGTCATCGGGGTTGCGCTGGCGGCGTTCATCGGCGGCGCGCTGCTGTGGTCGCGCAGGCTGGCCCTCGGTCTGGCGGTCTTCAGCCTGAGCGCGGTGATCATGGTGGATTTCTCCGCTCAGCTCGCTGTCGCTAAAACGGCCGAGATCTCGCAGAAACAGGTCGCTGGGGTCATGCATCGACTCTTGCCCGCAGACACCGTATGGTTCTCCTGGCAAACCTTCGAGGATCACGACGCATCGCTTTTGTTCTACGGCGTCCCCCACTTGTTCGTGATCGACAGCGCCAGCGAAGACCTTTGGTTCGGCTGCCGGGACGACAGGCGGCAGAACACTTGCGTGAACGAAAACGCGCTGCAGAAGGCCCGGGCCGAGGGCAAGCCCTTCGCTGTGTGGGTGTCGCGCAAGCGGCTGCAAAGCTGGCTGGCCAGCGGGCTCGCCCAAGGGTTGCACAGCACGGCTTTCAAGGACAGCGTGGTGTTTTACAGCCGCGGCGCTAAACGCTAAACCTTAGCGCAGCGTTTTTTCAATCCGCCGGTCAGGAACCAGCCAGAGCAGCGCCACCCCTACATAAAACGCAAGCGCCGCCCCGGCCTGCCAAAAACTGACCACGATGCCTGCAAGGTAGAGCACTGGCGAGAGCTTGCCCTTCCAGTCCTGGCCCAAGGCGCGCCGCAGCACCGATCGCTCGCCTTCCGCGGCGATCAGCGTGTTTTGCAGAATCCAATAGGCCATCGCAGCCATCAGCAGCACGATGCCGTACACCGCAGCAGGCAGCGCGGCAAAGTGGTTTTCCCCCAGCCAGCCGGTGACGAAAGGGAATAGCGAGAGCCAGAACAGCAGGTGCAGGTTGGCCCACAAGACCGCGCCCGAAACCCGGTCGCACGCCTGGAACAGATGATGGTGGTTGTTCCAGTAAATGCCCACATAGACAAAGCTGAGCACATAGCTGAGAAAGACCGGCCACAGCGGCAGCAGAGCGTCGAGATGCTCGCCGTGCGGCACTTTCAATTCCAGCACCATGATGGTGATGATGATGGCGAACACGCCATCGCTGAAGGCTTCCAGACGTCCTTTTTTCACGCGCTCAACTCCCCTGATGCCAGAACGGCACGCCCACCATGGGCGTGGAGGCTTGAGCCACTTCGCGCGTGCGCATGGGCAGCGCGCGGTGGGCCAGACGGCCGGCCTGCACACTCAGTGTAAAAGCGCGGGCCATCGCCACCGGGTCGCCAGCCTCGGCCACTGCGGTGTTCACCAGCACGGCGTCATAACCCAGTTCCATCACCTGCGCGGCGTGGTGGGGCGCGCCGATGCCGGCATCGACCACCAGCACGTTGTCTGGCAAGCGCTCGCGCAGGGTGCGCAGCGCGGGCAGGTTGCGCGGCCCGGCGCCGGTGCCGATGGGCGCGGCCCAGGGCATGATGGCGGCGACACCGGCATCGCGCAGCTTGAGCGCGGTCACCAGATCGTCGGTGGTGTAGGCGAACACGGCGAAGCCTTCACGCACCAGAGTTTGCGCGGCGGAGACGGTGCCCCAGGGATCGGGCTGCAGGGTGTAGTCGTCGCCGATGACTTCGAGCTTGATCCAGTGGGTGCCGAAAATTTCGCGCGCCATCTGCGCCAGGGTGATGGCTTCTTCCGCAGAGTGACAACCGGCGGTGTTGGGCAGCAGATGCCGCCCCATCTCACGGATGCGCTGCCACCACGCCTGCCCGGACTGACTTTCTGGAGCTAAGCGGCGCAACGACACGGTGAGCACCTCCACCTGCGCGGCCTGCACGGCCCCGGCGAGCACGCTGGGCGCCGGATAACGCGCGGTGCCCAGAAACAGGCGGCTGTTCAGGCTGACGCCGCCAACCTGCAAGGGGTCGGGCTGGCGCAGCACGGCGCAGTGGGGTTGCACGGGAGAAGCCGTCTGATTCATGTTGGCGAGATCCATTTCATCCTCCCACCACGGGGCTGACCACTTCGATGGCATCGCCCGGCTGCAAGACCTGTTGAGCCCAAAGGGTGCGCGGCACGAAATGCCGATTCACCGCGCAAGCCAAAGCCTGCGTGGCGTCGTAGCCGCGCTCGGTGAGCAGGTCGGCCAGCGTGGCGCTGGAAGTTTGCACGGGCTCGCCGTTGATTTGCACCGACAGAGCCTTTGCGATTTGAAGATTGGGGGTGCTCATCCAAGAGTCTCCACGGTCTGCGAGCGCAGCAGGGCCAACAGATCGCGCTCGGCCCGCTGCACCATTGCCGGAGCCACGAGATAGCCGTGACGATAGAAGCCATTCAAGTGCCAGACGCCCTCGCGCTGTGCCCACACGGGTTGATGGTCATCGGTTGCGGGGCGCAGGCTGGTGGCCACGCGGGTGATGCGCGCTTCGCCAAACGCTGGATGCACGCTGTAGAGCGCGCTGGCGAGTTCGAGCATGGAGCGCACGGTGATCGGCCCGGTGTCCTGCGACTCCAGTTCGGTCGCGCCGATGATGAAGCGCCCTTCGCTGCGCGGCACGATGTAGAGCATGTAGCGCGGATGGATCAGCCGCACCGGGCGGCGCAGGTTCACCGCCGGGCAGGTCACGGTGAGCACTTCGCCGCGCACGCCGCGCACGCCCGGCCAGGCCGCGTTCACGCCGCGGCAGTCCACCACCGCATCGGCCTCGATCAGCGCGCCGTCGGTGGTGTGTACCGAGCGGGCCTGCACGCTTTGCACAGTGGTGCGCTCGAGCCACTGCCCGCCCACGCGCGCCATGGCCTGCTCGATGGCGGCTTGCAGGGCTTGCAGCAATTGCCCGTTGTCGAGTTGGCCTTCGAGCGGCAGCCAAAGACCGCGGCTGAAACGTCCAGCGAATTCGGGCTCCAGCGCGGCGATGCCCGGCCCGTCCAGGCTTTGCACCGCGTCGCGTTTGTCGGCAGGCAAGCGGTAGCGGATGAGGTCGGCATAGTGCGCCAGACCGGGGTAGTCGGGCGCGTGCGCGACCACCAGCGAGCCTTCGTGGTGAAAGTCCACCGCCTGCCCGGTCTGCGCCTGCAGCGTGGCCAGCCATTGCGGCCAGATCGCCAAAGATTGCTCGCCGAGCGCGAACAGATCGGCATCGCCCACCACCAGCTCGGCATAGGGCGCCAGCATCGCGGCAGCCACCCCGGCCGCATGGTCGCGATCATCGCGGCCACGGGCATCGACCAGGGTGACCGGCACGCCTGCACTGAGCAGACGCCACGCCAGCAGGCGACCAGCAAGCCCGGCTCCCGCGATCACCACTTCAGCAGTCCGCGTCATGTCTTCAGTTCTCCTGCTGTTGCGGCGCAGGAGCCCGCGAACCCGGCAGCGGAGTCAAAGCCCCCCCTGCTGCGGCTCCGCCTTCGCCGCCCCCCGAGGGGGCACGCCCCGCCTTGGGGCGGCCCGGCAGCGGGGCGTGCACATAGACCTCGCTGCCTCCCGCGCGGAACTCGGCCGACATTTCCGCCATGCCCACCTCGACGGCCTGCTCTGCATCCACACCCTGTTTGGCGGCGTACTCGCGCACTTCCTGCGTGATCTTCATGGAGCAGAATTTCGGCCCGCACATGGAGCAGAAATGCGCGGTCTTGAAGGCGTCTTTCGGCAGGGTTTCGTCGTGGAATTCCTTGGCCTTCTCCGGATCGAGGCCAAGGTTGAACTGGTCGTCCCAGCGGAACTCGAAACGCGCCTTGGAGAGCGCGTTGTCGCGCGCCTGCGCGCCGGGGTGGCCCTTGGCCAGATCGGCCGCGTGCGCGGCAATCTTGTAGGTGACGATGCCGTCGCGCACGTCCTGCTTGTCGGGCAGGCCGAGGTGCTCCTTGGGCGTGACGTAGCAGAGCATCGCGGTGCCGTACCAGCCGATCATCGCCGCGCCGATGGCGCTGGTGATGTGGTCGTAGCCGGGCGCGATGTCGGTGGTCAGCGGCCCGAGGGTGTAGAACGGCGCCTCGCCGCACTTCTCCAACTGCCGGTCCATGTTCTCCTTGATGAGCTGCATGGGCACATGGCCGGGGCCTTCGATCATGGTCTGCACGTCGTGCTTCCAGGCGATCTGCGTGAGTTCGCCCAGGGTGTCGAGCTCGGCGAACTGCGCTTCGTCGTTGGCATCGGCAATACTGCCAGGACGCAGGCCGTCACCCAGCGAGAACGCCACGTCGTAGGCCTTCATGATGTCGCAGATATCCTCGAAGTGTTCGTACAGAAAGCTCTCCTTGTGATGCGCCAGGCACCACTTGGCCATGATCGAGCCGCCGCGCGAAACGATGCCGGTCACGCGCTTGGCGCTCAGCGGAATGAAGGGCAGGCGCACGCCGGCGTGGATGGTGAAGTAGTCCACGCCCTGCTCGGCCTGCTCGATCAGGGTGTCGCGAAACAGCTCCCAGGTGAGGTCTTCGGCCACGCCGCCCACCTTCTCCAGCGCCTGATAAATGGGCACGGTGCCGATGGGCACGGGCGAGTTGCGCAGAATCCACTCACGGGTCTCGTGGATGTGTTTTCCCGTGCTCAAATCCATCACCGTGTCGGCCCCCCAGCGGATCGCCCAGACCATTTTTTCCACCTCTTCGGCAATGCTCGACGTGGTGGCCGAGTTGCCGATATTGGCGTTGATTTTCACCAGGAAGTTGCGGCCGATGATCATCGGCTCGCTCTCCGGGTGATTGATGTTGTTGGGGATGATGGCGCGGCCGCGCGCCACTTCATCGCGCACGAATTCCGGCGTGATGCGCGATTGAATGTTCGCGCCAAAATGCTGGCCGGGGTGCTGCTTCAGCCGTCCGGCATCGAGCATTTCCTCCTGCCGCTGATTCTCCCGAACGGCGATGAACTCCATCTCGGGCGTGATGATGCCCTTGCGCGCGTAGTGCATCTGGCTGACGTTGGCGCCGGCCTTGGCACGTCGCGGCAGCGGCAACTGCGGAAAGCGCACCGCATCCAGACCCGCGTCGGCGTTGTGGCGGCGCGTGGTGTCGGAGCTGAAGGCGGGCAGTCGCTCGGTATCACCGCGCTCGGCAATCCACGGCGAGCGCAGCGCGGGCAGGCCGCGCGCCAGGTCGATGCTCACCTGCGGATCGGTGTAGGGCCCGGAGGTGTCATAGACCGCGAAGGGCGGATTTTTTTCCACGCCAAATACCGCTGGGGTATCGGCCAGCCTGATCTCGCGCATGGGCACGCGAAGGTCGGCACGGCTGCCCTGCACATAAATCTTGCTGGACGCGGCGAAGGGGGTACGGGTGATGCGCTCGGTCAGCTCAGGGGCATCGACCTTGTAGCGGGATTCGGGCAGTGCAGACATGGTTCCTCCGGGGATGGATGAATGCCTGCCGTCGCACCGGCGCCTTGTTCCCTCCGCAGGTTGGAAGCGCACTCGCGGCGCACTTCCTAGCCCGATCAGGTTCAGCGGATTCTGCGTTACGCAGTCTCAGCCGGGAATTTCGCCCGGCGCTCCGACAAGCTCAGGCGCAGTATAGGCGTAGCCCCGCCAACTCGATCGCTTACGCCGCAATCTGGCCGAAACGGCCGCTGTTGAAGTCTTGCATCGCCTGATGAATCTCGGCTTGCGTGTTCATCACAAACGGACCGTAGCCGACGATGGGCTCGTCGATCGGCTCGCCGCTGAGCAACAGCAGCGTGGCGTCGTCCTCGGCCTCGACCAGCACGCCGTCGCCTTCACGGCCGAGCAAGCCGAACTGTGCCGAGCGCACCACCGCATCGCCGTTCACCTTCACCGCGCCGTGCAGCACCACCAGCGCCAGCGTGCGCCCCGCGGCGATGTCGAAGCGGGTCTGTGCGCCCGCGTTGAGCCGCACGTCCCACACGTCCATCGGCGTGAAGGTGCGTGCGGGGCCGCGGTGGTCGGCATACGTCCCGGCGATCACACGCACCCGCCCTGCCGCGTCGGGCAAGGCCACGTCGGGAATGGCGGCGTTCAACAAGGTCTGATAGCCGGGCGGCGACATCTTGTCCTTGGCGGGCAGGTTGACCCAGAGCTGCACCATCTCCAGCGTGCCGCCTCGCTCGGTGAACGCCTGCGAGTGGAACTCGTCATGCAGGATGCCGCCTGCGGCCGTCATCCACTGCACGTCGCCCGGGCCGATATGCCCGCCGGCCCCGGTCGAGTCGCGATGATCCACCTCGCCCTGATAGACGATGGTCACCGTCTCGAAACCTCGATGCGGGTGTTCGCCCACGCCGCGCGGCTGCTTGCCGGGCGCGAACTGCGTCGGCCCGGCGTAGTCGAGCAGCAGGAAGGGGCTGAGCTGCACGCCATGGCTGCTGTAACTAAACAGCGAACGCACCGGAAAGCCGTCGCCAACCCAATGCTGGCGCGGGTTGCTGTAAATGCCTTGAAGGGTTTTCACGCTGTTTCTCCTGTAAGCCGGGGCCCAGCCCCGCGATGGCTAAAGAATATGGGTGGAACGATACGTTCGGTAGTCGCAAAATTTGCCTTGATCGTTCTATAAATGGAACAATAAACCGATGCGCGACTTGAATGATCTGTATTACTTTGTCCAAGTGGTGGAATACGGGGGTTTCGCACCCGCCGGACGTGCGCTCGGCCTGCCGAAATCGAAACTGAGCCGCCGCTTGGCGCGACTGGAGACGCAACTGGGCGCAAGGCTGATCCAACGCTCGACCCGCAGCTTCGTGGTCACCGAACTCGGGCAGACTTACTACACCCATTGCAAGGCTATGCTGGTCGAAGCCGATGCGGCCGAAGAAGCCATAGCCCGTACCCATGCCGAGCCCTGCGGCGCCGTGCGCATGACCTGCCCGGTCGCCCTGCTCGATGCGCAAGTCGGGGGCATGGTCGCGGCCTTCCTGGTGCGCTATCCGCAGGTGCAGTTGCAGCTTGACGCCACCAACCGGCGCGTGGACGTGGTGGCTGAAGGCATCGACGTGGCCCTGCGCGTTCGCCCCCCGCCGCTCGACGACAGCGATCTTGTGCTGCGAACACTTGCCGAGCGGGTGCAGGTACTGGTGGCCAGCCCCGCCCTGCTCGCCCGCACGCAGATGCCGCAGACCCCGGCCAGCCTGTCCGGGCTGCCCAGCCTGGCTCTGGGCAGCCAGCTCGGCATCACACAGACCTGGGAGCTGCACGGCCCTGAAGGCGCGCAGGCCGCGGTTCGGCATCAACCGCGCCTGGTGTCGTCGAGCATGCCCGCGCTGTGCGACGCGGCGGTGGCGGGGGCGGGCATCGTGCAGCTGCCGCTGATGATGGTGCAGGCGCAGCTTGCCAGTGGCCAACTCACGCATGTGCTGCCCGGCTGGGCGCCGCGGCCCGAGATCATTCACGCCGTGTTCGCATCGCGCCGCGGTCTGCTGCCCGCGGTGCGGGCGCTGCTCGACTTTCTGGCCGAGCAATTCACAGCGCCCCCAGGGTCGGCTCGCCGACCCCCGTGGGGGATGAGGCCCGCAGCTCCAAGCTGCCCTGCGGCAGCTTGGACGGAGCCGAATCCGAGCAGCTTGCAAGCTGCGAGGTGGTCAAGGAAACTTGGGGCGGCCCGGCGTTTCCTTGAGCGCAATCGGGCCACGCAACTGGCGCAGCAGCGCACGCGCATAGGGCTGGGCAAACTGCCGGTCTTGCGCACTCTCCGCCGCGGGCAATTTGCTCCAGGGCAGCGCCGGGTGGCGATGATGGGTGGCGTGATAGTTGAAGTGCAGAATCAGCGCCGAGGCCCAGCGCGGCAGATCGAGCTGGCGCGCCTGTCGCACATCATCGCCGGGGGCGTGCAGCGGGGTCGCATAGTGATAGGCGTTGTCGGTGAGCGAAATCAGCAGCCCCCGGCCCAGCAGCGCCAGCAGCAGCATCCAGACATGCGCGCCGTAGAGCCAAACGCTGCACGTCACCAGCGCCAGTGACGCCAGGCTGTCCAGACGCATAGCGCGCAGGGTGTCGGGCTTGAGCAGTTGCCGCTCCAGACTCTGCGCCAGCGACGGCAGACCGGGCTCGGCCGGCAGACGCTGCGCCAGCCGCAGCAGC
>JABEBX010000656.1_pt1 | contig 11454 bp, 9 predicted proteins | sample 7245971 | NCBI WGS metagenome assembly JABEBX01 (sample SAMN14506365, study PRJNA622280) | hot springs metagenome | biome: hot spring [ENVO:00000051]|acidic hot spring [ENVO:00002120]; feature: spring [ENVO:00000027]|sediment [ENVO:00002007]; material: sediment environment [ENVO:01001048]...
GGCATCAGCTTTCAGAATCCTGGCTTTCCGCCAAATATCAAGGTTCATGAAATCATCGGCTCCCTCTTCACCCTGCGTGGCATTGAGGTTAGCTCGGCCAGGATCAAGCAATGGGCTGAGGAATTCCTGCTGGCCGACACGCTGATTAACACACGGACTTTTCAGCATCCCTTCGGTGCGGGTGCTCAATGCAGGGCCGTAATCTCCTGCCCAATCGCCTCGGCCAGGGCTGCTACGGCATGGCTCATCCCTAAGGCTTCTGTTTGCGGACTCTGTCCGCCCTTTTCCCATTGACGAAAATGGGCAGCACAGAGGGTTTGCCCTTTTCCATCCAGCAGAAAATAATCGGCCTCGAGAATCACCTTGCCATTGGCCAGGGGCAGAAATTGATTGACCTGTACCCGGACGCGGATTGGCTGCACAGCCGCAGGAAGGGGAGCTCCGGCAAGCACCACCGGAGTATGAGGAAGAGAACGCTGTAGGTCAGCGGCAAGAACCCGTTGCATCATTCCCCCCAAAGGTGCAAGCCATCGGGCATGGGGGGCAATCTGCAAACCTCGAGCCGTTTCCTGGGTGAGACTGAGGCGATCGATCTCGGCGGGTATCTGCACATGATCAACAATGATCCAGCGGCTTTGGCTTGCAAAATGCTCGTTAACAGCACTCCCCTCGGGGGTCCTTGCCTGCAGAGCCAGATATTGGGTTGGGACACTCGCACAGGCACCAATCAGAATGGTGATGAGCAGCACAAGGAGTATCTTGGTTTTCATGGCTCTTTCCCGAGAATCAAGGCATTGGGATGTTGATCCAAATAGTCGCTCAGCGAGCGAAGCGACTCACTGGCGCGATTTAATTGGTAGAGAGTTCGCGGCAGATTGCTGGTTTCTGGCGCGTTTTCTCCCTCCGCACTCAATAGTTCCTGCGCAGAATGGGCTGCCTGCGCCGTTGCTTGGCTGGCTTGGTGAATTTGCTTGAGGATCGCCGGTAGTTGGCTTTGGCTACTTTGGAGTATGGCATTGAGGTGCCGACTTGCGGCCGCCAGATTGGCCAGTGTCCGGTGGGTTTGGGCTGACTGACTGAGCACGGCAAGTTGCGCGGTGGTCGCTTGCAGGTTACGAGCGATGGCGGCCAAAGGAAGGGCATGGATTTGGCGGAGGATCCCATCTACCTGGCCAAGGGTATCTGCTAGGCTGCTCCCAGAAACAAAAGGTATGCGCGGTGGCCGAGCGGAAACCAGTATGGCTTTTGGGGCGCTACGATGCATCGTCAAATCCAATTGTGTGGGCCCGACGATGGCTGGGCTCTGACCAACGGTGGCGCGCAGACCCTTGGTAATGAGAGAAGCGATCATGGTATTCATGGCGCGCTGATCGTCCCTGGCAGGCCAAGCCTCACCAACCAGGGGAATACTTTCGGGCTCCAGGTCGAAAAGCACCCGGGTTTGCAATTGGTGGGATCGAGCATCGTAATACATTTTGACCTGCTGGACCGTACCAACACGAACTCCTTCGAGTAACACGGAAGACCCGGTTTGCAGTCCTTGGGGCCCACCGGGTATCAGGACTTGATATGGAACCGCCTGCGCCGAGGGCGCCCAGCGAGCAGCCTCCTGGTTGGGATAGAGGAAGAAATGCTGATCTGCTTTTGGCTCGGCACCGCTACACAGACTCATAACCGAAATAGCACCCGAAAAAATGGCGTTGGTCGGAGGAATATGGAGGCCGGAATCCTTACCAAAGAGGTGGAATTGGATATTCCCGGAAAGGTAAAAACGGCTGTGGGTATTGATGAGATGCAGGAAACGCTCGGCAATGAACACATAGACCCGAAAGCGTTGCTCTCCAGGAGCCGCAGCCTTGCCGCGCACTTCGCCAATCTGCATCCCCTTGTAAAAGACCGGCGCACCCCGATTGACCCCTTCGAAACGGTTGCTGTCGAGTACGAGGGTCAGACCCTTGGGTTCACTCTTGAGTACTGGTTCCTGCGTCAAGCCACGTACTTTCTGGATGGAGGGACCTGGATGGGGATCGACACCGATATACGGTCCGGCAATAAGGGATTTCAGTGAGCGAAGATCGGTCAGATTGACTTCTGCACCGCCGATCCAATAGCGCGTACCCTTGCCCAAATGGCCTGCCATATATGGATCAAAGCGTAGGGTTACGTACATCTCTTGCAAAGATCGAGACAAGCGGGTACGGGTCACATGCCCCACCGTTACCCCCCGAAACTTCACCACTGTATGATCCGCTTTGATCCCCCCGGTAGTGGGAAACTCCACCGTGACCGTGGGACCTTGGGCCAGATAATCCTGGAGGGCGAGCCAAGCAACGATCATCAGTGCAGCAATGGGCACAGCCCAGATCAAACCAGGCCAACGGGGCCTACGGATTGGTGCCTTGGGCACTGGGGATTGCTCGCTCATGCCGCCTCCTCCGTGAGAGCGTGCCAGAGCAATCGTGGATCAAAGGCTTCCGTAGCAAACATGGTAAGGACGACCACAGCGAGAAAAAAAGGAAGGGCTCTGCCAACATAGACGGCCAGCAGCCCAGACAAGTGCATGAGCGGGAGAAAAACGGCAACCGTAAAGACGTCGATATGGGACCAGCGGCCAATGGCGCGAATCAATCGATAGAGCTGGGTTTTCAAACGCAGGCGGGACGTCGAGTGACGGTGAACGGAAATCAGCATCCAACTCAGGCCAAACAGTTTCAGAAAAGGGGTAACCACGCTGGCCAGAAAAATGATCAGCGCAAATAGATAAAAATGTGCTTCGATGAGTTTATCGACACCGGTCATGATGGTATATCCCTGCAAGCTTCCTAGTTGATAGTTACTTTCCATAGGATATAGATAGGCAAAGGGATAGCAGAAAAAGCCCGCGAGGGTCAGGGCCAAGGTTCGGGTTTGGGTGCTGGGTCGGAAGCGCCAAACGCGCTCACCACAGCGATGGCAAGGCGCTCCTTCGGCGTCCTTTGGATGGGGAAGACCGCAGAAGGGGCAACCGATCAATCCGTTGCCTCCCTCATGTATGGTTTCCAACTGGGGGCTGATGCGCCGCCAAACCTCCCGGCGATCGAGGCTGGCGCGGGTCAGCAAGGTCAAGAAAGCAACGGCGATGATACAATAGCCACCAACACCCAAGGAAATCGGCAAAAAGGGTGCGACCCGACCATAGCCAATGGCCAGTCCGATCAGAAAGACATCGAGTAGTGCCCACTGATCTATTTGCTCGCTCCAACGAAAGAAGCGGCCTAAATAGGGATGGTGGTGACCATGGTAGACACCAAGGAGGACAATGGTCAGGAAGGTGAAACGAAAAAAAGGCAGGATGAGGAGTTCCAGGATTAAAATTCCTCCCGTCACCGGCCACCCTTGCGCAATGATGCCGGCAATGCCCGAATAGAGGATGCTGGTATGTTGCACCCCAAAGATATTCACTTGCAACAACGGGAGAAAATTAGCGGGCAATAACAACAGCAAGGCACTCAAACTCAGGGCCAGGGCGGCATCAATACTGCGCCCACGGCTGCGTTCCAAAGTGGCGCCACAACGAGCACAGTAGCTGTTCGCCCCTTTGGCAAGCAGGGGATCCAGCTCTTGGAGTAAACCGCAATCAGGACAGCAAACAAAGCCCTGACCAACATTCGGTGCGATATCATTATTGCCGACGAGCACCGTGCTCATTCGCTACCTTCCTTGTTCCATAGGAGTTTTCAGTATAGCAAACAGCAAGGTATCAACGGCGCATGCCAAACTCATTGCTCCACGGACCGAGATAGTGGTACCCGATGCCCCTGTCCCCATTCCCAAAAAAACCACGGCATCCCGAGGAGGAGATACCAATAGTAAGTAAATAACCGCCAACCCAGCAGACTAAAGGCAACGTCTGCTTGGGGTAAGGTGCCACCGAAGAGAAGCGAGTAAGCTGCCCCCACACTGCCCGCTCCACCCGGAAGGAAACTAAGCTGTGAGGTCAGATTGAGCAGAGTTTGGCTGACGACGATGTAGGGGACACTCACCCGCCCACCCAGATACTCCATCAGCACCCACAACACCAAATAACGAGGCGTCCAATACCCAGCTGCGGCGAGTAAGATCATTCCTCGCTGTCGCCAGCTGGTCTTTCGAAGTATCTCTAACGTTTTCAAAAGTCGCAAAAAAAAGAGAGCCACACGCTTACGGTACCGTCGATACCAAGACCAGTGCAAAAGCAATCGATCAAGGCCATGAACGATTGTATTTCTTTCAAAAGTCCAGAGTACGAGCAACAGTAGGGAGGTGATGATGACAAAGCCGACGAGCCAGAGAATCGTGCGAACATTGGGTACAAAGTTATCAAAGATCAGCAAATAAAACAAAGAAAGAAGGAAAATACTGACCATAAATAGAATATCGGTGATGGCAATGGCAATGAGTACAGCAGTTGCCGTGCCAAAATTCAAACCACGACGATATAGAAAGGCCAAATAAGCTGCTCCCATTCCCGACGCAGCAGGGGTCGCAGCACCAGCAAATTCTGCGGCCATGACCAAAGGCAAAGCGCCACGTAAGGAGAGTCGCAGACCAACCGCGGCACAAATCCAGCGTAACCGATTGGCTTCAAAAAACCAACTGATCAACATCAAGATCACCAATCCAAATAATAAAGGAAGCTGGATATGAGTCAGCAGATGTAGCGCACGGCCATTAATTAACGCGATAATCGGAACAAAAGATATAGCGATTGCCAATACTAGAATCAGCCAAAAACGTATATTAAGATTCATTGAACCAATCTCTTCCAGACGCAGACCGTATCTACGGAAAAGTCACATAGTTGGTCAAATAAGCTGCAGGTTTTCCGATCATAAACCTCCAGTCCATAGCGTCGGTAGGGGATCTCGGGACGATGTCTGGGCCAGGAAAAGAATTCCCCATAATACACCAAAATATCACGGGCCATCAACAGCTCTTCAAAACCTTGCCATAAGTATCTTCCAATAGCATGTCCACGTTCAGAATATTGAACATTAAAATGCATATGCGCAGCATTACTTGGTCGTAGCGGCCGCTCTCTAAAAGCTCGAAAAAGCAACCAATGGAGGAAGTGGAGATTTTGTGGGTCGTCATGATAGGTACCAGCAATTTCTTTGGCAATCATCCGTAATGTCGCGTTCGCGCCAGCTTGCAAAATGGCCAAATCAAAATTCGGTGGCGCTCCCAATAGGTAAGCTACCACCTCGGCATCACGCTCTGCGACTAGACTCCAATCCAAAGTGTACTTCAGATAGGCATCTACCATCAGATCAGCGAAAACCTCCCGGTCACTACACAGCGGTTCCACAGCTGCACCAAGGAAGCCGTTATCACAGCAGATTTGCCGCACCTTGGGGGCGTCCTCTTGCCGCATGGTCCTGATCTTTAGATCTCCATCTAACTGGTTGTTCACCAAAATTTCATAAGAGCGCACGATGTAAAATGCCCTGTGATTTAATTGGGGATACCGATACTCAATCATGAGTATAGATCTGTCATGCTCCTGAGAGTACTGCAGAAACGGCCTGCTCCTCAAATATTTTACTATCTACCTTGCAATACACGGCCTTCTCGTCTTTAAATACGGCAACCTCTGCAACTCCAGGGAGAGCAAGCAAGCGTTTTTCGAGATTGGGCTGCTGCTCAGCGATGTCGGTCAGAGTAAAAACCCTTGTCGCCAGATACCGCGGTCGTTGCATGGTCAGCGCAACAACCAGCCATAGAGCATAAATGATGGATACTGCCCAGAAAATATCACTGTAATTTCTTGCTCCGGGGATATAGAGCAGGCCACCCAGCAAACCGCCACAAAAAGCACCCAGAAATTCCGCTGTGGTGTACACGCCCGTGGCTGTTCCTTTGGCACCCGGATGGCAGAACTTTGCGACCAGTGAGGGCAAACTAGCCTCCAACACATTGAACCCTGTAAAAAAAAGAAAAAGCGCAAGCGCAATGAGCCAAAGCGCATGGGCAGAAAGCGCCATCAGAATAACCGACAGCAATAGAATCGTAATGGCGATGACAAAGACTTCTTTGAGCTTTCTTTTTGCCTCGCCAATGATGATCAAGGGTAGCATAGCCACAAAGGAAAGCAGCATCACGGGCAAATAAAGCATCCATTGATCAGAAAGAACCAGGAGTGGGTGGTGGGGATCAATCAATACCAGTGGCAGCACGACAAAAATTGCGGTCAGCCCCGTATGCAGGGAAAAGATGCCAAAATCTAGGCGCAATAGGCTGGGATCCCGTAATACTTCACCGAGCATGGCTGGACTCAACTCTGCATCACGATGAAAACGGGTTGGGACCTCGGGAATCACCAAATACAACACCCCAATAGCCGCCAGGGAGAACACGGCTGTTAGCCAGAAGATGCCATTTACCCCAATCCAATGGGCAAGCGGGGCTGAGAGAATCAAGGAAATACTGAAACTGATGCCGATGGTAATGCCGATGATTGCCATTGCTTTCGTCCATCGTTCTTCGCGGACCAAATCGGCAGTCAGGGCAATAATGGCTGCAGCAACGGCCCCTGCTCCTTGCACAATACGACCGATCAATAACCACTCGATGCTGGTAGCCATAGCGGCAATGGCGCTGCCAATGGCAAAAATTACCAGTCCTAAGGCAATCACTGGTTTCCTCCCCCAATGATCGGAAAGTTTGCCGAAGGGAATCTGGAAAAAAGCCTGGGTCAACCCATACGCACCCAGAGCTATGCCGATCATTGCCGGATGATTCATGGCTCCCTGTAAGCCATGGGCATATACAGAAAAAACTGGCAATACCAGGAAAAGACCCAAGAGGCGTAGGCCAAATATCCCCGCCAGGGAGAACACTGCTCGTCGTTCTTTTTGGTTCAATGCGGCTTCTACATTACTCATCGTTACTCCTTACGGTTTTCGGATGAATCATTTGTATGAATGATTTCTTGTACAACATAATGATTTTCTGGAACATTCAAGCCCTTCTTGCATAAAGGAGAGGTATAAATGCTTTGCGGAAGGAGTGCGCGGCGCACGGCAAACGCGGTCATTGCGGTAACCATGGCAGGCAGTAAAATTTGATAATTATTGGTAAGCTCAACAACCATAATCGGGGAACTAATTAATGCACCCGTAGTGGCGCTGACCATTCCCGCCATTCCACACATGGCAAAAAGCGGGATATTCGCATGCCATCCCCAAAAAAACTGAACACAATAGCCAGCAGCCGCGCCCATGGCAGCCCCGAGAAATAATGACGGGGAAAAAACGCCACCAGAACCGCCAGTGCCGATGGTCAGGCTCGTCGCAATACCCTTCAGTACCAGGAGTACTATGAGGAAGCCGACAACAGACAATTGACCCGTAATAATGGAAGACATGGCAAAATAGCTGCCGCCGATTAGATAGTAATGACCGCTCCTCCAAGCCATGCCGTACAAAATCAACCCAACCAGCAACATGGCACCGATATGACGCACATAGGGATTGGGAAAATGCTGTTTGCTAAATTGACCAGTCCAGGTGAGAAGGAAAATGAAAAGGGCGCCGAGTAAACCTACTACGATTCCCAGTAGAACAAATATGACCAGGGTAAGGCTGCCCGAGGGAATCTCTGCCGGTACGTATGCCAACAGATGAAAATCCCCCAATCCAAATTTTGTCACCCAAGTCGCCGCAATGGTTGCCGTAAGGGTCGAAAGCACCGTCCACGGCCGCCAGTCCGGAACGATAATTTCCATAGCAAAAAACCAAGCGCCCAAGGGAGCGTTAAAGACGGCGGCAATCCCTGCCCCCACGCCACAGCCCACCAGATGAATCCGGCGATTGTCGGAAATGGGCAGCAAATGACCCACTAATGCCCCCACTGCTGCTCCGAATTGCATGGCAGGGCCCTCACGACCAGCAGATCCGCCGGAGCCAAGAGTGATAGCAGTTGCTATTGGGCGGATGATGGCAACGATTGGTCGTATTCTTCCCCCATTGCTGTGTACGGCTTCCATGACCTGACTGACCCCAGCGCCCTCCGCTTCGGGAGCCAGGCGCTGCACCAGAAAGGTTACCAAGAGAGCGCCCAGTGCAGGGATCAAAATAACCCAAGGTCCCCAGGGAGAAAGTGGGGTAGGCTGATGGACATCATCCAGCAAACTCCATTTCCCAAAAAGAAATAGGTTATGCAAAAGAGCTATCAGGTCATGAAAGAGTAATGCACCAGCTCCAGTGCCAAGGCCCACGATTAACCCGAGCACAATCAATCCTGGTCCGTCATCCGCTGGAGTTGGTAATCGGCCTGGAAACCGGCGCCGCAGAATTTCCCATACCTCACTCATTGGCATTTGACCCGCCCCGGTTCCTTCGCGGGGGGCTGCCATGGGGTCGCAGTAACAACTGGGGTAGCGAGGCATGACTCAGAATATCCTCCACGGTTACTATGGCTACCACATCCTCATGGTGTTCCGGTGGTTCCTGTTTGCAAAGTAATGCCGTTTCACTGCCCGACAGCCGTAGTTTGGCCACCAAATCATACAGCTCGCTATCCGGAGATAAAGTCACCCAATCGGTACTGGCCAGGTCCAGTAAAGAAACGTCCTGCATTTTCCGACGGAAGCTTTCCGCCACCCGATGGGCTGGAATCACCGCCACCGGCTTTGTTCCGCTCATCAGGAGAACATGGGGAAGCTCACGCCGATGCAGCAACAATTTCTGCAAATCGCCCAGGGTTCGGTCCTCCCGCAGACGTACCATAGGGGTCTCGATCAGCTCTGCTGCCGGACGCATGAGATATAGATTGCTATGGCGGGCCTCGGGAATAAAATGTCCCCGACGAATGAGCTTGCGGGTATAAATACTCTCGCGTGTGATCAGCCGCCGCACCCCAAAGGCTAGGCCCGAAACCACAATCAAGGGGACGATGATGTGATAATCGTTGGTCATCTCGAAAATCATGACCGCGCCAGTGACAGCCGCCCCAGTGGAGGCACCAACCATCCCGGCCATGCCTAGGGCAGCACCCACGGCCATATCCATGTTAAAACCCGGAAGCCAATTACTAACCAGGAGGGCAAAGGCACCACCCAATACCGCTCCCACAAATAAAGAGGGCGAAAAAACACCGCCGGAGCCGCCCGAACCCAAGGTCACCGAAAAGCTCAGCATCTTAAGCGCTAGCAATAGCAACAAAAAGCCAGGATTCCGTACGATCCCGTCCAAGACATCCTGAACGGTGGCATACCCTACCCCTTCCACATAATAATGACCGGTGAATTGCTGCAGCAGATACAGGATCAGCCCAACCAAAGCCATTCCAAACACTGCCCGCAGATAAGAGTTGGGGAACCATTTTTCCAAGAGATCCTCGGTCCAATAGAGTGCGTTGGTAAATAACAGCCCGATCCCGCCCACCAGCAAACCCAAAAGCAGATATACCCCATAATCGACAGCAGTTTCGTGGACCGTATTGGCGATGATGCTGGCAGGAATCACGAAGGATGGATGGTTGCCGAGGAAGATCCGTGAGACAAAAGTGGCCGTGCCCGTAGCAATCATGACTGGGACCAAGGTGCGGGCGCTGATCTCCACGAGCATGAGCTCAACGGCAAAGAGGATTCCGCCCACGGGCGTATTAAAGGTTGCTGCAATTCCAGCCCCTGCACCCGCCGCAATCAGCCCCAGCCGTTGCCATTCCCGTAAGCGAAGCCACTGGGATAGACTGGAGCCAAAGGCCGCCCCCATTTGAATGATGGGGCCTTCCCTACCAACGGAACCACCGCTACCAATGGTGATGGACGATGCTAAGGCCTTGATGAGCACCACGGTTGGGCGAATGATGCCCCGCTTATAGTAAATGGCATCCATGACCTCCGGGACGCCATGGCCTCTAGCCTCGGGAGCAAAGGTGCGCACTAACCAAACGACCAACAGCCCGCCAATGACTGGGACCAGGATGATCCCTGCCCCCCAGGCGCTGTGACGAGAATGTTGCAGGGCATCAAAGGCAATGGACCACTGACCAAAAAAGAAAAGGTTATGCATCAACCCGATGAGTCGCCGAAATGCGACTGCACCGAGTCCAGCTATGATGCCAACAAAAAGGGCCAAGCCTAAGTGGAATAAAGGATTACGCCGAAGCCGACCTCGCCATCCACCCACCCCTCTCTCGAATACCAAGGATTGGATCTCATTAGCAGGAGAAGTTAGATGGGTCATGGTCCACTCATAGAAATTGTCGTCCGAAAATACCCTGTGATACTTTATTAGGCAAATCGATTTCGATGAATGCAGATTCGGAATAACCGATGAACTTGACCGCAGAACAATGGCTCACCTTGCTGCTCTTGGCCGAGACCGGCAGTGTGAACGAGGTCGCGCTTCGCCTGCACCGTGGGCAACCAGCCATTTCCGAGCGCCTGCGCAAACTTACGGAGGAGGTGGGAGAGCCGCTTTATGTGCGCGAAGGTGGAGGGATTCGTCTGAGTACCTTCGCGCAGAGTCTGCTACCAGAGATCCGCCAACTACGGGATATCCTTACCAATTTGGAACAACAAGTATCGCGTCGGCAATCCCTGCAAGCGGGTGATCTACGGATTGCCTCTACCAGTCTTATTGCCAACCATCTACTACCGACCTACCTACAAAATTTTCAGAAAAATTATCCGGATATCAATCTATATATCAAAAGTGGGGTGACATATTGGCAAGATATTCATCTGTCAGAAATAGACATACTCTTTTTTGAAGGAGAAATGGATATTCCAAATCTGCCATCGCACTTTGAAATACTGCCATGGCGAAGCGATGAAATCATTGCAATTGTGCCAAAGAATCACCCATTGGGCAGAAAGAGTAAACTACCTATTCGAGATTTTCAGCCCTACCCGATCATCTGGCGGGAGCCTTCCTCCGGAGTCCGGAGAATCATGGAAGAGGCATTTACTCTTTGGGGAATCCAGCCCCAGAGACAGATAGAAGTCGCCGATGTAGAAACGGTGGGTGCCATGGTACAAGCTGGATTGGGCGTGGGATTTATTACTCGGACGGTTTATAACAAGCGTTCAGACTGGGGTCTTCATGGCATTCAGATGGAAGCCCCTAACCCAGTCTGGAGAAGCTTTGTTGCCGTCCCCAAAAGCCGACAACGATCTCCTGTATTGCTACGGTTTTTGCAGATATTAGCATTAGTTAATTAGACTGTGAGGCCCAGGCTTCCAGGAGGGTCGTCTACCGAGAAATGCTCTTCTGATAAGAGGCCCTGCCCCCGCGCCTGCTGGACCACCGAGCGGAATAATTTGATTCCTCCCCCTATGCATCTTGCATTTGGACTAGTGACGGGTATAAAGGCATCAAACATTCCTGACAGGAATAGATCATCATGAAAAATCTGCCCCAACCTCGAGCAAGTACCCGCGAAATCTGGGGACACGCGGTTGCTAATATTACCCCTTCGGCCATGCCG
>JABEBX010024335.1_pt1 | contig 11445 bp, 12 predicted proteins | sample 7245971 | NCBI WGS metagenome assembly JABEBX01 (sample SAMN14506365, study PRJNA622280) | hot springs metagenome | biome: hot spring [ENVO:00000051]|acidic hot spring [ENVO:00002120]; feature: spring [ENVO:00000027]|sediment [ENVO:00002007]; material: sediment environment [ENVO:01001048]...
GAAAAGCGGATACATTATAAGTGTCATGGGCGAGGAATCGCTTCATGCCGCAAAGGTTCTCGGACTGAAGCTTCGGATAGAGTTCTCTCCGGTCAGCGCGTCGTTCGAGGCATGCGTTCGGGGCCTAGATACGCTTCTGATAGCCTCTGCCGAACGATTCCATTATTCACTTGAAGAGATCTCCAGCATGGAGGCAAAATACGGTCAGGTAAAAGTACACATAACGGATTTTAGCTGATTTTTTTTATTTAGAACTACGAAATATATTATTATATAAATATATATTCGAATATACTTATAACCCGTTTGGAAAGCACAATTATATAACTATACATAGATTATTCTCATAACGGGCGATCCAATAAAATATTTAAATACAACATATTAATTAAGATGCCGTTAGTCTGGGGTGAAATTAAAATGGAGGATGATGAAAGTGGGAGTAGGCATTCACATAATAGCAGATTTTTATGGAGTCGATTCAGATCTGATAGCTACTACAGAGCGTATGTCACCTATCATAGAGGCCGCTGTAGAATATAGCCGGCTTACTAAGATATCTTCTGACTACTATCAGTTCAGGCCAAGGGGCGCAAGCGGGGTGGTTCTCCTTGCAGAATCGCATCTGTCTTTCCACACATGGCCGGAATACGGCCTTGTAACGCTGGACGTTTACACATGTGGAGATCCTACGACAGCGGAAGATGCTTTTTCTTTCCTTGTTGATAAGCTTAAGCCGACATCTGTGATGACGAAAAAGATAACGAGAGGGGAACTGATTAACGAGAATGCACCCGAAAACGTTGAAGAAATTTCGCTATAGGAATTACATTTTTTTATTTATATTTATAATCCTTTTATTGTTTTATGTTTCGGGCAGGAATTCGCTTGATGCCGTTATTTCGTTTCCTTTTTCCATAATATTCCTTGTTCTTGCAAGCGATGCGTTTCTCGACCAGATGATTGCATTTTCAGCCAGATTCGGTATCTCCGAAAGATTTACCGGAACAGTGATCGTTTCGCTCATATCAGTTGTAGACGAAATAGCCGTAGCCTCCTTCTCAGTCATATCCAGGCATCCCGTGATAGGGTACGGTGCTATAGAGGGATCGACGGTCATAACGATCTTCGTTTTCATCCTTATCATACCGGCCCTTTCCACACTCTACATAAAGAGGTACAGGAAGGACGGCTTTTTTGTGCTCATAGCTTCTTTCGTTATATTAGCGTACTATTTTGCCTTCCACACCATACCATGGTATGCCGGATTTCCGCTGATTATAGTATTTGTGGCTTACATGTTCGCAACAAGGGGCGCACCAGGCCGGCATGACAGAAGTACTGAAAGGAAAGGTATCGCACCGGCCATAGCGGTATTCTCATTTCTCGTGATATTCCTTTCCTCCGACGTACTTGTCAAAGACACAATTTTTATATCATCTTACCTGCACGTGCCAGTAATTTACGTAAGCTTATATGCAGTGGGCTTTTCATCATCGATACCGGAGATTGTCATGATACTTTCCTCCCTTTCGAAAAAATCATATGAAATATCATGGGGCACGCTCACCGGGAGCTCAATTTACAAACTTGGCCTGATAATGGGGCTTCTCATGATGGGAGGCGGTATTTCACTTTCCGGATCACTCTACCCTGCCATCGCAATGGTCGCCTTCAGCCTGATCTTCATCCTGTACACATATGCAAAAATAAGCAGACGGTTGATCTTCATACCGGTAATCTCGGCATCGGCCATAATGCTGGCCGCTTTTCTTATCTGAAATACCGGTTGATGTACCTATACCTTTGTTCCCCAGAATGGATTCTCCAGCCTTTTTATCTTTATGATCTCCTCAAGCGCACTCATCGTGCCTTCATCTAACGCGTTCTTCTTTAGATCCTTGACCACGTTTTCGGGTATGTCCACGTAAAGTGTATCGCCGGCAAATATCTGCCTGTTGAGCGTTACGTTGTCGATTGCAACTGCCACCTCTGCCGGCGCATTTATATAACGGACGCTGACCTCTTCCTGCCTTATGCTTTTCACTACGCCGGCATACTTTCCATCGATCCTCATCAGGGTGTCACCAACCTTAAGCTGGCCGGTCTCAAGCTTTATGCCCACTATAACAGGCTTGGATGCCCTGAATATGTATTCAGGCATGATCTTCATCCTTGACGGTACCGGCATCTGCAGCTTCCTTTTCTCTGTTATTTCTAACTTCTTTTTCTCAACCCATTTTTCTGAATCTTCAATGATCTTGTAAATTATATCGCCTGTTATTACATCAACGTCAGTGCTTCCAAGGAGATCTCTAGCTTCAGGCAGGATTCCAACGTTGAAGCCAACTATAAGTTTTTCAAATGGATCAGAGAGCGTTAATGCATCTGTTATGTCCCTTTTTGTTATATCGCCAACCTCGGCTGCCCTTATGGGTATTCCGGCCTTGGAAAGCTCATATGCAACTGCCTCAAGGGATCCTATAGCCTCTGCCTTCAGGTATATTCCCTTCTCGCTGAGCTTTATGTCAATCCTCGTTTCCTCCTCGATCTCCCTGAAGGCATTATCCAGATCTCCGTCTGTGGAAATCAGCGGCGAACCCGAAAGGACATCAAGCTTGTCGCTTATTAGAACCCTGATACCTTCTGCTGCTGATATTTCCTGGACCTCTTTCAGTGTCCTCTTTCCGCGCCCGGTGTTAACAAATATTGCCTTTACCCTTGTTACGGCAGGACCAGAACGCGTATTCAGGGCAACCACATCGCCAGACTTCATCGTCCCCTGATAGAGGACTGCATCAAGTATTATGCCGGCAGATTCTTCCCTTCTGACCTCAATTATAGTTGCACGCCCATTCGTTTCCCTGTATGTTATATCGTCCTCAAGGAATCTCTGGGCCAGCCCTGCGATCACCATGAGTATCTCCGGGACCCCGATGTTTTTCTTTGCGCTCACCGGCACTATGGCAACGTTCTTTGTGAAGTCCGATATCCTGTCGAAGCGCTCACCGCTAAGCCCGTATTCGTAGAGGCGGTTTACAACATCATACACCCTTTTGTCAAGTTCGACCCTATACTCTTCACGCTGCTTTTTGAAAAATTCTGTGAAAAGATGCGTCCTGACCTCTGTATAGAAGGGAATCAGATCTATTTTGTTTGCGGCAATTATAAAAGGCGTTTTGAATCTCTTCAGTATATCAATGGATTCCACAGTCTGCGGCATTATCCCTTCGTTTATGTCTATGACAAGTATGGCAATGTCCGCAAGTGCGCCACCCCTGGCCCTCATGTTTGAAAATGCAACATGCCCCGGGGTATCTATGAAGAGCAGGCCGGGTATTGAAAGCTCCCTTCCTTTAAGAAGGTTTTCGGTTTCCCTGTAAATCTTGGCTATGTCAATAGTTGTTGCGGCAATCCTCTGCGTGATGCCACCCGGCTCCTTGCTTGCCAGCGATGTCCCGCGTATATCATCAAGCAGCGTCGTTTTTCCATGATCAACATGGCCAAGGACACAGACTATTGGCTGCCTGAATTTTTTATTCTTTACATCAACTGATTTTTTGGCTTCCATGATCCTATTCGACTATTTCACTGTCACTGAAGAATATCGGCATTTCGTGCCCATAGGATTCAGCTGAATCTGAAGCATGAATCACATTTTCCTCAATACTTATGGAATAGTCCCCCCGTATGGTTCCAGGAGAAGCTTTTGAGCCGTCTGTTGAACCGCACATGATCCTTGTGACCTCAACTGCGTGGTTCCCCTCAAGTATCATTGCAACTATTGGCCCTGATGTGATATATTTAACGAGATCATTATAGAAAGGCTTTCCCCTGTGAACAGCATAATGGCGTTCAGCCTGTTCTTTAGTCATCTTCATGTATTTCATGGCAACTATGATCATTCCCTTGTCTTCAAAACGCTTGATGATAGATCCGATTATATGCTTCTGGACACCGTCTGGCTTTATAAGGACTAGAGTCCTCTCAGCGCCGCTCATGCTTTCGTCCTCATCTTCTTGATCTCATGATACTGGTTTGTCCATCTCACATATCTGGGTGACCGGCCAAGGCCTATCATGTTCTTTTTGCATTTATTGCTGCAAAAATGAAGAATTGAACCGTCCTTCTTAACGTACATTACGCCGGTTCCGGGTTCTATTGTTTTTCCGCAGAAACTGCAAGTTTTAACCGTCTTCATCACCTTATGGATAATTTCTTAGCTTCCCTGGCTGTTTCCATGAGCATCAGGATGTCACCGACCCTTACAGGCCCCAGTACATTTCTGGCTATGATTCTTCCCTGGTCCCTGCCGGAAAGTATCCTTACCTTCACAGTTGTGGCCTCGCCTGTCATGCCAGTCCTGCCCATCAATTCAACAACTTCTGCGGGTGTAGCCTCTGATGGCATTTAAATCACCTTACTTTTTCAGCTTCTCCAGCGATGAAATTATGGACTTATACATTTCCTCGTTCTTTCCATAATCAACGATAGATATTGAAGCTGCAGATGCAATGCCAACTTTTGAGCCTAGATCGCTTCTCTTCTTTACATACACATATGGCACTTTCTTGTCATCACAGAGCGTTGGCAGATAGTAAACAACCTCAGGCGGATTCACATCCTCCGCTATGACAACAAGTTTGCTTTCTCCCCGCTCTATTGACTTTATAACTTCATTTGTGCCCTTCTTAATCTTACCCATCCTGAATGAGTTTTCTACCAGATCCAGTGCCTTTTGCGAAACATCTTCGGGAGTTTCGAATTTCACGTAGCTTTTTTCCATATTATATTGCCTCCTTCATTTTTAAAGGACGATGGAATGTTATTCCTTCCCGCCTTTTATCCTTTACCCTTATAGCAAACATATATTATTGCGTTTTGGTGATCAGTTGATAGCATCTAAACCTTTTGAAAGGCACTGCAACTCAAAAGAATCGCCAGCCCGTAAATGCCGCAGCTAAAGGGCGGGAACGCGACTTTCCAAAGCTCACGCACTATTGCCATGCATGATATTAATGTTTCTGATGCCTGCCAATTGTTTCTACCCGATCTGCGTTTGAAAAATGAATCCAGAAAAATCCTGTTTTACGCCAATAATTTTTAAGATGATGACCAACACTGGCAATTTCGCATATTGAAGCCGCCGGACGAAACGCTGGAATATATACTGGCATGGGCCCCGTATCCGTCTGGTTAACGTGAAACTAATATACATTGTAGCTATAGGAGATTTCTAAATGTACAGTTACGGTTTTAGAGGACTCGACAGGAGGGTCGTTTTTCTGGCGCTTTCAAGGTTTATAAGATCCACGGGAAGGGTATCCACCTTCATATTCCTGCCACTTATACTGATAGAAATGTACGGCCTTTCATTCATCCTGTCGGGACTGATACTTGGATCATCCGCGATAGTCATGGCCTTCGTGCAGTACTATTCAGGAAAGTGGACGGACAGGATTGGGCGGAGGTTCTTCCTGATAGTGATTCCGATACCTGCCGCCGTGTTCTATCTGATCATGTTTTTTTCCGTCTACGATAAGATAAGCGTTGTCTACCTCCTGGCCGCATGGTACGGGACAATAATCATGAATTCGCTACAGTACCCGGCAATAGAGGCATCAATAGCGGATATAACAAAAACTTCCGAAAGGCTGTCAGGTTTCACGCTTGTTCGGATAATGGCAAATATGGGTGCGGCAATAGGCCCCCTAATAGGCGGTTTCATTTCCTATTATAATTTCGCATACATATTCCTGATAGCTTCACTGCTTACAGTCGTAGAAGTATTTGTCCTGTTCTATAATGTCAGGGAAACCTATTTTCCGGCTATGAAAACTCCGGAAAAAGTGCAGATAAACATCTTCCGTGCGGACAGGTTCTTCTTCCTGTTCACGCTGGTCGGAATAGTCCTTGGCTTCGCCCTCAGGCAGGACGGGCCCACCCTGACCGTTTATGCTTTCGATCTTAAGAACCTGCCGATAATAGACATAGGCTATATATATTCCGTCAACGGCCTTATGGTAATAGCCCTGCAGATGCCCATACTGAGGATCATGTCATCGCATGGAAACCCGGTGTTCTGGAGGGGGATAGGCACCCTGTTCTACGCGGCAGGATTCGGCCTGCTTGGATTCATGAATTCCTTTACGTTCATTCTTCTGGCAATGCTCATTTTCACCGTTGGAGAAGACTTCATGGCACCGACAACCCAGACCATAATAACCACCCTGGCTCCTGTGGACAAGAAGGGTACGTATATAGGATCGTATAACCTTCTCACAAGTTCCGGGCGGTTTTTCGGAACATTCATCGGCCTATACTTACTGTACATATTCAGGTACATTTCTGGAACATTCTGGATTTATATAGCAGCCATTACAGTCGTTATATCGTTCCTCTATATCATAATGGGAAATTCCTTCGTGAGGCGCATATCCGTCAACAAAAGCGAAAGTTTGGGAAAAGCTTAATACTCACTATTTGATTGATTTAATATGAGATTAATAATAAAAGAATTTAAAGACGGAAAGGAAATTCCACTGAAATTTACCTGCGATGGAAAGGATGAAGTGCCTGAGATCGAAGTGAAGGACGCCCCCGAAAATGCTGTTTCCCTTGCGCTCATTGTCGATGATCCTGACGCCCCTTCAGGCCTATTCACCCACTGGACGATTTATGATCTCGATAAGGATACAAAGAAGATAGACGGAAAAACGGGAGGTCTTCCGGGGATCCTGCAGGGAGTGAACGATTTCGGGAACAGGGGATACGGAGGCCCTTGTCCTCCGCCTGGAAAGGCACACCATTATTATTTCACCATTTATGCCCTCAACACAAAAATAGGGAAGACCTCCCTTAAGCGGAAGGAACTGGACAGGGAAATAAACGGGCATGTGATCGAAAAGGCTACATACCTTGGAACATATAAGAGAAACAAGAATTGAAGGATGAAAAGTATGCGAATGAATGACAGTCGTCTGAAGGTTGTTCTGATAGCGGTTTCGGCTATCTTCCTAATATCGGCGCTGTCAGGATCCGTGCAGGCACAGCAGAAAAATGTTGTGGTGATCAATCTCAATGAGGAAATCGATGCCGGATCGTCCAACATGATCGTTACAACGCTGAACGGTTTGAGCAGTTCAACAACGGCGGCTGTTGTTATATCCATGAACACTCCCGGAGGTATCCTGGAGAACATGCTTCAGATGGTTTCAGCCATAAGTAGCGCAGAATCAAGGGGCATAATGGTATATACCTACATACCTGTGGACGGCATGGGCGCATCTGCAGGATCCTATGTGGCAATGGCCACACAGGGCATATACATGAGTAATGGATCATACATAGGGCCATCAACGCCAATAGTTGAAGGCGGAACAGCCCTTCAGCAGCAGCACACAACATCGGCAATGGAGGAGCTCATGGTCAGTATGGCATCACAGTACGGGCGGAACACCACAGCAGCTTTTTCGATGGTCAGCAACAATACGGCGTATACGGACGAACAGGCTTACAATATAGGGCTTGTGGAGGGCATATACGGCTCGCTTTCCTCCATGCTTTCAGCAAAGAATCTCAGCGGATATCCAGTGGTAAATGTGTATCCGTCGACATACGATAATTTTTTAAGTTTTTTGAGCAATCCCTACGTGGATGGAATTCTGATAATACTTGGTTTTGTCGCGATAATGCTTGATTTTATTCACGGTACGGTTGTTCTTTCTATAACAGGTGCTACTATGTTAGTTTTAGGTTTTCTCGGTGCGCAGCTTATCTCAGCTTCAATAGTCGGGATAATTCTGCTTTTAATGGGTGCGGTTCTTATTCTTCTTGAAGCAAAAACGGGCCACGGGTTCTCCCTCTTAGCAGGGGTGGCTATCGGGCTTGTGGGCACATTTATGCTCGCATCGCCATATGGTTCGTCCAATCCAGGTTATTCTCCTTCCCCATTCACTACATTTGACCTGCTCACCACCGTACTCATACTGATAGTGGTTGGTTTTCTGGTATTTTACATAAGAAGGATACTGAAAACGCTGAAATACCACCGGATGAAGAACAGCGGAGCCGAGGCCCTTATATCCCGCGAGGCTACTGTTATGGCTGACCTGAATCCGCGTGGATGGATATCAGTAGATGGAATAGAATGGCAGGGCGAAAGCGAAAACGGATCATGGATAAAGAAAGGAGAAAAGGTTACAGTGGTTGGAAGGAATGATCTCGTGCTGATAGTCAAAAAAGAGGAGAAAGATAAGGATATAAAATTAAAATAATGCATCAATAAAATTAAAAAAATTTTTATGGTTAAACGAATGGTTAAAAGTTTATGAGTTATGAAATGATAAGGGATAAAATGATTTGCGTAATCTGTGGAAAAAATCAGGCAGTCGATCATGGCATGTGCGAGGAATGCATCAAGGAGAACATAAAGGTTGAAACTATAAGCCAGGTTAACCTTGCTTTCTGCCCCAAGTGCGGATCAATACGCATAGGGAAGAAATGGTACAAGAATGATTATGCTGGAAGGCTTATGCCCGTTCTGATGGATGAGCTCAAGTGCACTGACAGGGATGCCATTTTAACCGGCAACCCGAAAAGCATTGTCATGAATGATCAGGACAAAACAATAAGTTTTGAAGTATCAATCGACAGAAAATATATAGATTCACTGAATGAAAAGATTTCAGTCCCATATTCTGTCAGTTATATAAGCTGCCCCACATGCAATAAATTCACAGGATCTTATTATGAGGCCATGATACAGTTGAGAACAGTGAGCACGGAGTATGACGATTCCCTCAATAATGTTCTTGATTCAATAGGTAACATAATGGAAAAGAGGAAAAGAATAGATGCAGCTTCATTCATATCCAAAGTCGAAAAAAAGGCGGAGGGCATAGACATATACCTGGGGAAGAAAAACGATGGCGATATGCTATCCTCATTCGTCATGGATCACTTTTTCTCGAACATAATAGTTACAAAGACACTGGCTGGCGTTAAGGATGGCAGAAAATTCTACAGGTATACGTACAGCCTGAGGATACTCGATGCAGGGGAAGGTTCACTCATATCAGTTGATCACAAAAACTACATACTGACAGCTGTAAGGAACAAGCATATTGACGTCATAGATGTGGATACGGAGAGAAAGATAAGAATCAACAGGAATACGTTCTTCATGAAGGATGGCAGGATAGTAACCAAAGAACCGCAGATGAGGAAATTTATTGTAATATCAAGATCCGGCGATGAAAGCCAGCTTATGGATGTCCAGAATTTCAGGATCATAACGATAAGGGGGAAGCCTGAAGGGGATGAAGTCAACCTCTTCATATATAAGGGAAAATACTTTCTATGAATCGCAAAATGACGAAATTTAATTAATTGCGAACGATGACAGGGCATGCGTATTCTTGCTGAATGGGATAATCTGACGGATGTTCTAGTGCATCGGCCTGGAATTGAAATTGAATATGGTATGCTTGCCCCAAAATCTTTTCTTTATGAAAGGGCGTTCAACGTTGAAAAAGCCATTGAGGAGCATGTACTTCTGGAGAATCTTCTGAAGGAAAACGGGGTTAACCTGAGACTTCTCGAGGATGTTGTGGTTTCAAAGGCAAGGGAATCCAGGGAGTTCAGGGCAGATCTAGAGAATTATGTGAAGGATATCGTACATTTCTACGGGAAAATGGATGATGTCAGGGAAGCATCAGAAACGCTTTCAAAAAACCTGGAGATAATAGATGAGCGGACACTGTTTCATTATATGACGCTTGAACCTTCCATTGACCTCAAGAAGGATTATGAAAACATGGAAAATTACCCAACAGTTTATTCAAACATACCCCTTGCAAATTTGTATTTTATGAGAGACCAGCAGGCGGTTGGATCCGGCGGGGTTATAATCGGAAACATGAAACGCGATCAGAGAAGCCGCGAGCCGCAGATAACCAATTTCGTCTTCTCAAAAATATTCAATGAAAAAAGGATATACAGGACGTCAAATAATGGGCATTTTGAGGGTGGAGATTTTATGCCAGCCGGAAGTTTCTGCCTGATAGGAACAGGATCCCGCACTGACATAAACGGTGCATTCGAAGCCATGAATTCCGGCATGATCGATTATGACAGGATTGGCATTGTAACAAATCCGTCCTATGATTTCTCGGCAAGCGACAGGATGGTTAACATGCACCTGGACACATATTTCAACATTGCCGGGGACGGTTTATGCGTAACATCAGTATATCTCGCAAAGAAAGCCACGATCTCAATCTATGGAAAAAATGAGAAAAACCAGTACGTGAAAGAAAGCGAGAGCAACCTCTACGATTTCATGAAATCACAGGATTTTGAAATAATTGATCTGTCCATTCCGGAGCAGCAGAGTTACGCTTCAAATTTTCTGACACTGAAAGACAGGAAGATAATTTCTGTAAATGTGAATGAGGTCATAAAGCGGCTTTTAAAAAATCACGCTTTCAATGGTGAAGTTGAGGGCATAATCAGCAAAGAGTACAGTAAACTAGCCGGCAATGTCTTTCCTGTCAGGAAGGATGTGAGGGATCATGGAATCGATCTCATAAACGCAGAGCTTATAGAGCTCACCGGTGGCTATGGTGGGGCCCATTGCATGACGGCGGCCCTCAACAGATCATGAAAATACTGATTATTTATATTTATATATAAATAATTTCATTAAAATATTCATTTCGTCCTTTGCAGATCCTGTCGATGACATAAATCCTGTTCAGTTAATCAGATATGATAAAAGAAATACTCCTGAAGTGTAAAGCTGTGCTTTATAAAACATTCTGGAAATAATAAGCCCTGAAAACAGATAGAACTGTGTCTGGTATTATGGAAAATAACAACAAAAAATAAAAGTTTCCAAAGAATCGCGCTTAAAGAAATACAAACATATGAATAACCTTGAAATCTCTGTTTTTTAGCCATTTTCAGAAATAAATGTATTATAAACCGTTTTAGCTGTTAAAGTTTTGAAACACGTCTATTATCGAAAATTAAACCTGTCGCAGTATGCCGGGATCGGGGATCGAACCCGAGACCTCCGGATTTCTCAGTTATTCTTATGAGTCCGGCGCTCCTCCAGCTGAGCCATCCCGGCACTATGCTATTTCAACCGTATTTTCATTCGCAGGTGTTTCTGCAGTTTCCTGCCCTGAAAACACCAGCGCGGATTTTCTCACTTCTATTTTTCTGAGCGGGTATGTATCCTTGGTAATATTAACCATATCTGTATAAATATCATCACCAATAATATACCTTACAAAATCCGAATATGCACTTTCAGAAGCCCTGTTTACTATAAAGTCCGAGAGAATCTTTCTTATTTCTGTTTTCTTTGTATTCGTAAGCTTATTGTCACTTACAATGACAAGCTTCACAGTAATAGTGAAATTATCCCTTGTCTTTACA
>JABEBX010018391.1_pt1 | contig 11440 bp, 9 predicted proteins | sample 7245971 | NCBI WGS metagenome assembly JABEBX01 (sample SAMN14506365, study PRJNA622280) | hot springs metagenome | biome: hot spring [ENVO:00000051]|acidic hot spring [ENVO:00002120]; feature: spring [ENVO:00000027]|sediment [ENVO:00002007]; material: sediment environment [ENVO:01001048]...
GTTTCGAGTGAAGAGGCAATAGATATAATTTCATCTAAAGTTTACAAAAGTATAAAACGGAAGGAATTGGATTTAAACGATGCACTGGGTTACGTCATTTCTGATGATTTATATTCTGAGATAGACATACCTCCATTCGATAGGTCTGAGGTAGATGGATTTGCAGTCAACCATAAATCAGTCGAAGGAGCAGAAGAAGATAACCCTGTAACACTAAAAATTAAGGGGGAGATACAAGTTGGAAAGATGCCGGATGTTGAAATATTGCAGGGTGAAGCTGCATATATTTCAACAGGGTCAGTAATACCTCGTGGAGCTGATGCAGTTGTCATGGTAGAGCATACTTCTAAAGATAAAGAAAATGTGAGAATATACCGTTCGCTGGCACCGGGTGAAAATATATCGCACGCTGGTTCAGATTTTTCTTATGGAGAAGTACTCTGTAGAAAAGGAGATATTGTACTCCCTGAAACAGTTGCGCTATTATCAGCTGCTGGCAGAAATAAGATTGAAGTTTTTGATAGATTGGAAATTTCTGTATTTTCAAGTGGCAATGAGCTAAAGGAACCTGGATTTGCTATTGAGGAGGGACAAATATATGATGTTAACTCTCCATATTTCATTGCGGCCTTCAATTCTACGGGGATAGGTCGTGCTAATTTTGCAGGAATAATAAAGGATAATTTAGATGAGGCCACTTCTCTTATTTCTTCTCTAGCGGGAAAATATAATCTCATAATTTCTTCTGGTTCTACCTCCGCGGGATTTCATGATATGCTTTACAAAGCTGTGGAAAGGGTAGGAGGCACTATGCTATTTCATGGTATATCCATAAAACCTGGTAAACCAACTTTCGCTGCGGACCTCGGAGAATCTCTATTTATTGGAATGCCAGGATTTCCTCTGTCTTCAGCATCCGTTTTAAATTATATCGTTATACCTGCAATTAAGAAAGCATATGGATTGCCTCCATCTTACTCTCAGAAAATGAAGATACCATTCAAAATAAATGGAGAAAAGGGGAAAGATTATATTATTCCTGGGATTATTAGCAGAAACAATCGTGTCTATCCAGTGTTTGGTGATTCTGGATCTATCAGCAGGATTGTTTATTCTGATGGTTTTATCGTCTTATCAAGAAATAATAATTATTATTCGAAGGATGAAGAGGTTGACTTTTATTATACAAGGAAAAAGGAGAGGGATATTCTTTGTATAGGAAGCAATGATCCTCTTCTTGAAAGGGTAATTTTCAATTCATTCAAGTCTCCAGCGATTATCAATGCAGGTTCTATGGGTGGTGTAGAGGCGATGCGGAGCGGGGAATCTGATGTAGGCGGTATACATTTATTAAAAGGAGAGGATTACAATAAATTCGTTATGGATGAAGAGATGAGAATGAACTCTTATTTGCTAAGGGGTTTTATGAGAGAGCAAGGATTTGTTTCTAGAGATGGAATAAATTCATTCCGGGAAATTGTAGACAAAAATCTAATATTTATCAATAGGAATAAGGGATCTGGTACAAGAGATTTAATTGAGAGTTTGATTATAAAAGAATTAGGTAAAGATTTTCCTAAGGAGAAAATAAGAGGATACTTTTGGGAGGCGAAGAGCCATGGAGCTGTCTCCAGAGCAGTTAAACAGGGTCGTGGGGATGTTGGTATATCTATCAGGTACTATGCAGATATACTAAATATTCAGTTCCACAAAATAAAGGACGAAAATTATGATATCCTTGTATCAAAAAAATTCTATAACTCTGAAAATGGAAAAATTCTTATTGAAAAACTCAAAGAAGCAAAGAAGTATGAAACTAGTTTCCCCGGTTATATTGTCCCAGATGATATAGGAGAGATTATAATTTGAATCTTAATTTCTTTCTGTCTGCAGGGATATCATTATCCTGTATATTGAAGTTAATCTACCCGACAGCGAATGATTATTTTATTCTTCAGCTTGTTACCTTAGGGCGGCACCTTAGCAGGACTAGCGATCATAGGGATATCCATATGTTATCTCATATATATTTTCATCCTGAGGAATTCCTCCCCTAGATTTAGGTAGTTCTCTATTATTACCCTGATTATCAGCTAGCATCATAATCTATGCCCGTCTTCTTTAGTATACCGTTAACCCCTTTTTATCCCATTCCTTTGCTGATGAGCCTTTCTACATACTTTACTATTTCATCAGGATCTACCTCACTCCTTAACATTTATCACAGGTATCCTAAGTGCTTCATTACAATCTTTTCAAAGACGCTCTTCACGTTTTATGATATTGAACTATTTTACAAATGAGATAACAAATGCTAGGGCAGAGGAATCCAATTAAAAAAACAATTATTGAAAAGATGGCTTATCGATAAGAATCAGGTTACACCTGAATATTACAATGAAATCAGTACGCAAATTAACATCATTCCCATAAAACAACACAAAAATACAATGAAACAATAAATTAAAAAATTTATTGTGAAATCGCAGAGATGTCATACACGGTAATGTTATACTCGCCCGTTGTATTAGTTAAGTTCCTGCTGTTTATTATGCTTAAGGGGGTGTTGATTGTTATGACCTTAAGTTCCAGACTATTTGGTGTGCCTTGGATAACTTGTTGTACATGGATATCTCCCATAAAAGGCAACATTCCTGTAACAAATACATAAATTGAAGAAGGCATACCCGTAATTGCAACAACATCGCTTTCTAGATTAGTCCATCCTGATTCTGGATACCACCCGGTTCCAGCTGCTATAACTGCAATTGTACTGAATCCAAGCCCGAAAAGCCTTGTGTCCCATTGTGTAGTTTCCCCATTGGTCATATTGTAGTATGCAGTCTTGATGCTACCGGATGTGAATAAGTATTTAACCAGGTTTTCAGGTTCCATTAGTGACCATGTACTTCCCCTTGTGAGATTCATATATCCCATCTGGGATTCAAATTTGTCAGAGTTCACTGGGTTGATAGATGCAATTTCTGTTATGCTTTGAATGTTATTCGTTGGTTGCCAACCTCCCGCTGTGTTGACGTACAGTTGGTATACGTCTATGGTAGTGGAACCCATAACGTAAAGCATAACACCAGTCGGTGCTCCTTCTTTAACGGGAAGAGCGCCATAGGCGACGGCCCCGATAACCCAATTATAGTTATAGGAACTTCCATTCAGGATAGACCACGAATAAGTCCCATTCTGATAAGTGACTTGTCCGGGATAGATGAGTGATGCTTGATTAGTAGAGATCAAGGTTACTGAAAGATCAATTTCCTCGGTGTTATTTTGAAGTATTGAGTTGTTTGCCCACGCTAATGGTATAGGGTAACTGCTGAAAGTGTGCTGTTTTTTGAGAACCCACATGTAATGCCCGCTTCCTCCAGCTATGCCCATCTGATGGATATATTGGACTCTATATCCTTTGAGAGAATTTAGTGGTGGGTGAGACTTGATGCTGAGATTGTAGAGATGGTGATAACCTTCAATAGTAGTAACCTTCTGGAAACTACCAACAGGGGAAATGAAGAATGCAGGATCTATTGGAATTATTACAGTGTTGAAGTAAACATAATAATATGACCCATTCTTGTACAAGTATGATATTTGCATAGTAAGAGAAGTGCTTGCGCCCGTATTGTTTGTTTCCATAAAGTATAGCGTCCAGTTCTCTGCAAGGGATAAGAAGCTGGCTGAGATGTTTACAGATATGTTACCTGTTGAATTGACTACTCCGTTGAATAAGGGGGTAGTATTGGTGAATGCTTCCACACCCTGAGTGACTGACGGAGGGTTGTTCATATACAGTTGAACTGATGCATTAATCAATTGTACTGTATTATTATTGAGAATCTGGACTTGAGATGGCTTTATTGATAGCTCCAATCCGGGTCCGAGCTCTTTTACCACGCTTCGATTGTTGCTGATGAAAGAATATATTGCCACGGATGATACAACAATGATCAGAACGGCCACGATGGCTAGAATTTTATTCTTATTTCTGCCATTTATTTTTGGCATTCTAATCGCATTTCAAATTCTTACTTATTTATAAGCTTTTTCCTATGACTGAAATTATCTGTCAGAAAGATTTATCGTTTTCTACTTTTTCTGGCATTGGGACAAAAGTCCTCTAACCATGGATAAGCAGGATATTGTGGATTACTACTTTGCAAAATCCTGATGTTTCCTTTCTGTTATTCCATCTCTGAAATATGAAACCACCTGTTGTTCTCTTATCCGATGAGAATTCTGATTCAAATAATTTTCTCTTGGAGTATTCCCTAAGATAGTTCATAGGATCTTCTATGAACTTTCTTATGATACTCCTCCATCCCTTACTTTCTCCACAATCTGTGAATAGTTTCTGATTTTTTTAGATTTCACTGGATTGACTCAGATGATTATACTACATAATCTACCAACATATTATACTAAGAATACAATTGGTATCAACAACAAAAATGAGAAAATAGTTAGATCTAAATTGAGAAGAAATTATGTGAAAAAGTCAAGTTAGAAAAAGATTTTATTCCTTTGTTATCTCCCTGTAAAGGTGGTTCATCATCCCTTCAATTAATTTGTAAGCTACTTCCACTGCATCTGGTGATCCTGGGATGCAGTATATTTGCTTATTGTCTCTTAGAAAAAGGCCCGCATTAGAAATATATGGCAGAATCCCCCCAGATGATTGCCTAAAAAGTTCTCCGAATCCTTTGATCTCCTTATCTGAAATCCTAGAAACTGCTTGTACTGTGACATCCAGTTTGCTCGCGCCTGTCCCACCATCTAGAACGAATACATCATTCTCATAATTGCAAAATAAGTTCTTCAATATTTCTGATTCATTGTCCCTGCATATTGTCCTTTTAGTTCTATAACCATTCATCTTAAACAAATTTTCAAGTTTTTTTCCTGTTTCATCATTGTCAATGTTTCTAGTTGATGATACTGTTATTATCAATATTGAAAGATCAAACTTTTCATCATTGGGATGAACCATCTTTCCCCTTCCTTTTTTCGATAACTTTTATATTAGTAATTCTAGTATCTCTATAGATCCCATTAACATCCTTTTCCAGATATTTAACCATGTCCCATATCGTTAATAGCATGGAAGATACACATGATAAGGCCTCCATTTCTACCCCTGTCTTGTAGTTTGCCTTTACTGTGCATCTCACTGATACCCTATCTTTTCCTATTTCCACAACTGGATCAACAAATGATATAGGAATGGGATGACAGTGCGGAATATTCATAAATGTCATCTTTGCTGCATTTATACCACTTATCTTTGAAACTTCTATTACGTCCCCTTTTTTGACAGTTTTCTCTTCTATAGCTATCAGGGTTTCCTTCTTGAGAACTATTTCACCATAAGCGGTAGCAATTCTATCAACATTTTCTTTTTCGCTTATGTCTATCATATTTGACTCTAGGCGATCATAATTTAAATCTGTTTCCTTTCTATTTCCCTCTCATATTTTTCATATGCTTGATAAAGGTCATTCCTGGTGATTATCCCAATGAGCTCATTATTTTCATTGGTGACCGGTAATCTCCCTATTTCATTTAAAGACATTTTCTTTAGGACTTCGTGTAAGTTGTCTGTAGGCTTTACAGTAACAACATTCCTGGTCATAACCTTTGATACATTAGTTATATTTTGTTCATTCCTTGGAACGTTCATAAGATCAGTCTTTGTTACTATTCCTACAACTTTTCCGTCATTGACGACAGGTAATGCCTTAAATCCTTTCTCGTTTAAGATATTCAATGCCTGAGAGATTGATGTTGATGTACCGATAGTTATAGGGTTAGGAGTCATAGCCTCATTAACTCTAATCTTATCTAGCAACGGAGTACTGTATTCTCCGCGATGTGCTGGAGAATCTGCTCTAGTCCTGACTTGACTTTTATAAATAGTGTCTTTTGGTCCTACTATATAATAAGAAACAACTACCGCCACCATAGCCGGTATTATAGCTGAGATAGAACCCGTCATCTCACTAACCATTAATATGACTGCAATTGGTACTCTTCCAACTCCTGCAAAGAATGCCATCATTCCTATGATAACCATTGGTGCGAGCTGAAGAAATAGATTAGGTATCATCATATGAAATGTTAGCCACATTAGAGCACCTATGAATCCTCCAATCACTAATGATGGGGCAAATACACCTCCACTCCCTCCAGAACCGATAGTAAAGGATGTAGCAACTATTTTTGCGATTATAATGGCTATAAAAAGGACCAGCAATGGTAGTATTATGTATTCGCTCTTGATGTTACCTATGTTGCCGTTTATAAGATATTGTAAATAACCGTAGCCCATTCCTGTCACTTCTGGAAAGAAAATTGCAATAATTCCGGTAAACAATCCACCAAGTGCAGGTTTAAAATATTTAGGCATTTTCATTTTTGAAAATCTGTCTCGTGTCCAGTAGAAAAAACGTGTATAGAATTTTCCTACTAGACCTGTTATCAGTCCCAAAATAGCAAATAAAATTAGATTAAGAGGATGGGTAAAGGAATAGGAAAATGATGTACCAAATATTGGTTCATAGTTTGTGAATGATGCAAATATTACATATCCTAGTGGAGAAGCTATAAAAGATGGGATCAAAGCCTCAACTTCCATGTCACCCGCACTATAAAGAATTTCAGCGCTAAGAATTGCACCACCAAATGGAGATTTAAATATTGATCCTATACCAGCACCTATACCTGTAGCTACTGCTATTCTTCTGTCCTTATTTGAAAGGCCAAAGAGAGAGCCAAGAATTGAACCAAAACCAGCTGATATCTGGGCAGTTGGACCTTCTCTTCCTGCGCTTCCTCCAGAACCAATAGTAATTGCAGAAGCTATTAATTTTACAATCGGTATTCTCTTTCTGATATATCCATTTTTATTGTGAAATGCATCTATAGCAGCATCTGTACCATGCCCTTCAGCTTCAGGTGCTACATAAAATAATAAGAAACCAACTATAAGACCTCCAAGTGTTGTTGAAACTGGAATAAGAAAGTAGTTGGGATTCATAGAGAGCCGAACCGGTAAATCCCCTGCAGGATTAGGAGGAATAAAACCAGTAATGCCTCCAAGCATATAATTTGTAACAAACTGTATAGAAAAATAAAATAGAGTAGCACCCAATCCTGCTACTATTCCTATTAATATCCCTATAATTGCCCACTTTCCCATGTAGCTCGTATTTATGAATCTTTTTACTGTTGCTGCTAAAGAAGAAAGTCTACTATGGGGCATTTAAAATTCTGATTTGATCATGGTATTTAATGCTTTTTAAATAAATGCAGCAATCCCAAACTCTGAATATTTCTAAACTAAATTATGATATTGAAAGAATAAATACTATCGCGCTATCGGACTATATTCTACCGTCTATTTGTATAATAAGTATTAGATTAAATAAAATATTCTGATCCCCTTTATTTAAATTGAGCCATCCCTTGTAAATTTGTGAAACTTAAAATTATCAAAATGAAACTATCTGCAAATCATGGAAAAATAGATTTTTTTTTAATTGTTATCATTCCATTAATATCAATTATCGTAACTTAAATGCTTTTAAGTGAGAAAACATTTTAGTAGTATTGATTAAAATATCGTTTGGCCCATCGAAATTTAATAAAAATTATGATAATAACCCATACAAGATACTTATAAACATAATATTTGGTACTATAGTTTCATTATCAGCCATAATTATTCTTTTTATTTTATTAATTATAATCCCTTTGTTATACAAAGTTAATGCACTCTCAATGTTTTACTTTAAAACTACAACAGATTACTTAATTGTTGGTGGAATATTTATTTCAATAATTGTAACTTATTTGTCATTACTTTTTGTCAAAAATAACTTAATGGTTCTTTCATTAGATCTAGAAAAGAAATCTCAAGTAATGAATGAAGCTCATCCTAGTGAAATTGAACCAGATAAAGATATAACGAAATTCCTGGATGAAAACGAGAAAAGAATTTATTTTCTCTTAATTGATTCAGGAGGAACAGTTCTCCAACGAGACCTTGTAGGAGTGGACGGATTTTCCAGAGCCAAAGTCTCAAGGGTTTTGGATCGCCTCGAAAGAAAGGGATTAGTTGAAAAGATTCGTTATGGTTCAACTAATAAAATCGTGGTGAAACGCGTTGTGAAATGATTATTGCAATATGTTTCACTCAATTTCACTGAACTTTTATTAACCATTTCACAATATTTACATTTAGGTGAAAAAATGAAAAATAGATTCAACCTTATGAATATCTTCTGGATTTTCATAGCAATCATAGCTATTATAGTGGTAGCGTCGATTGCTATTGGAATAATATTCTCCGCGAGATATCCTGTTTACGGATATAGAATGATGGGAGGCTACCCTGGCATGTGGTACTTTGGCGGGATATTCATGATAATACCGCTGATATTGTTCTTTCTTTTTATATTCTGGATAGTGTCAGCATTTTCACATAATACAGTGGGAGGAAATTACTATGATTATTCAAATAAAAAAGATGCACTTGATATACTAGATTCAAGATATGCTAAGGGAGAAATCAGCACTGAAGAGTACCAGAAGATGAAACAGGAAATACTAAAGAGATAAATAAATTTAACAAAATAAATTTATTTCCAACATTTTAATTTATAAATTAATAACCATTTTTTTAATTAAGAAGATTTTAATTGTTCGTTTACTTTATTTCATTATATTTCTATAAAAAAAATATAAACTAGTGGATTTCTGACTATTCTCACTTTAAAATAGGATAAAAAATTTTAATACTTGAAGATTAAACAAAAAAAGATATACTTAATGTTAGAAGAAATTTTTTTGGAATTCGTAGTGTCCGTAATCGTAGTGTCCATAATTATGTGTAAACTCAAGTTTGGAATCATTTTTTGGTTAAAAGTAGGTGTTTCTTTTCTAATTAAGAATAATACCTTTTTTTAGTCGTTGTTGAAGAGTGGAATATGATAAGCCATATGTTTTTATTTGGTCTATTTCGTTATGTCATCTCTGTTTTGTTAATAAACTTCAAACCCTGAGGAATATGGCTTCTGTTACATTTGTTCAGAATTCAAGATATTCTATCTTGCATATGTTATACTGCCATAACAGCAGTTTAGGATAAATAAGATAGAAATATGAAGACTTAACGCACTATAGATACTGAACAACGCTGAGCATTGGATAAAGCTTGAAGTTGACAAACCAAAAATCAAGCATAAAATAGAGTGCAGTCATTGAACTATCTAAAAATGAGTAATATGGCAGGAATGAATTTTTAAAAAATATTGAAAAATCAGGGCAATTAGATATTCTAATCTTCAGATTCTCTATTCCTATGACAATGCCTTCCCTTTAAGTCATAGAAAGTTTCATAAGAACCGCCCTCGATTCTTATAGCTTTGCCTTGTACTATGGCAGACGCTACCTTCTTTCTTGCATCCGTTATAAGTCTGTGAAAAGTTGACTGAGAAATACCCATAATCAAAGCAGCTTCTGTCTGTTCTAATCCCTTGAGATCTTTTAATCTAATTGCTTCGTATTCATCTACAGTTAATACAACTTCGTCCGGCGACGATGCACCATTATCTCCTGGGACGAAATATCTAACGGAGGGTATCTTCTGTACCCTCCTCATCATTTTCGGGCGAGGCAATTATAATCACTCAAGCTCCTTAATTCTTTTTTCAATCTCTTCCTTTTCTCTTTCAATTTCCTTTAATTCGGCTTCCAGTATTTTTCTCTGTTCCTCCTTGCTAAATTCCTTATACTCAGGAAAGTATCTATCGTACGCATACGGACCAAAACCTCCCCTCCAATAATGCTCTCGTGGTATGCAGGTATATCTTCCTCGATTCATTTCATACCAACCGTCATCTCTATGTCCACAGTATCCCCTGTGGAAAAATCCGTAGGGACCATCTCCATATGGTCCTGTTCCATCTCCAAATGGCATTTTTTATCACCTCTTTATTTATGAATATATATTCATAACAAATACTTTAATCTTTCCGCATTACTTTTAATCATTACGAGATGACTTCAACATTTCTGGCCTTAGTATTATAATTATTTACTATCTTAGTTATCTCCACGCTAAAATGAATATACATTCATTACATAATCCGAACCCTTAAAATAGAGGATGCTAAACGAAAACATAATTAAATTATCAAAATATACAGTGTCAATGGATGACTTATCTGGAAAACAGAGGAAATTTGTTAGAAAGGTGGTAGCACTTTCATCAGCTGGTGTTTTTCTTGACGGTTATGATCTATTTATTATCTCAGTTGCCCTAATTTTCATAGAAGCACAAGGCTGGCTATCAACCAATCCCTCCATGAAGAGCCTTCAGATGGGTCTTCTAAATTCGTCTGCACTTGTAGGAATGTTCGTTGGTGCTCTAATTGTCGGTAATTATGCAGATAAAATTGGAAGGAGGGCACTTTACGTTATTGATCTAACTTTTTTCGTATTCTTTGGCCTATTAACATCATTAGCCACAAATATGACAGAGCTTATCATATTCAGATTTTTCTTAGGTATAGGAATAGGAGCGGATTATCCAGTTTCTTCGACCTATGTAGCGGAATTTTCTCCAAAGAAGAATAGAGGAAAACTTGTCACAACAACTTTTATGTTCTGGGGGATAGGTTCTATATTAGCCGCTATAGTAGGATTTACTTTTGGTAGATTTGAATATGTGAATTTATTTGGTTATCACGTAGAATCCTGGAGAATTATGTTGGCATCCGGGATAATACCTGCATTTCTAGTCCTCATTTTAAGGCACACTATGCCTGAATCTCCAAGATGGCTTCTGAGTAATAATAGAAAAGAAGAAGCAAATAAAATAATTGAAGATATAAAAAATAAGTACGGCATAGACTATTCCCAGGATCTCTCATTAGTTGAACCGGAAAGAAAAGGGAGAATATCAGAACTTTTGGGCCCCAAATACAGAAAAAGAACGCTATTCTCATGGATACCTTGGTTCTTTATGGATATAGGCGTTTATGGGGTTGGCATCTCGATACCGTATATATTAGAAAATATAGGATTCAGAGGAACAACACTTTTAGATAAAGTCAACTCTATATTTGGCACTATTATATTGGATATATTCATTTTGGTCGGATTTATTTTGGCTATATATATTATTGAAAAAATTGGAAGATTAAAGCTTCAGGAAATAGGTTTTATCGGAATGGCCTTATCCCTTATACTTCTAGGATTATACTATTACAATGGTCTGGCAATTGTGATGGCTTCTCTAGCTTTATTCCTATTATATGAAAATGCAGGCCCAAATGTGACAACGTGGGTTATACCAACCGAGATATTTCCTACTAGACTAAGAGCAACTGCTCAGGGAACTTCATCTGCTTTCAGCAGGATAGGAGCA
>JABEBX010020582.1_pt1 | contig 11440 bp, 9 predicted proteins | sample 7245971 | NCBI WGS metagenome assembly JABEBX01 (sample SAMN14506365, study PRJNA622280) | hot springs metagenome | biome: hot spring [ENVO:00000051]|acidic hot spring [ENVO:00002120]; feature: spring [ENVO:00000027]|sediment [ENVO:00002007]; material: sediment environment [ENVO:01001048]...
CCCTCTATGAGAACCTCAGCCGCACCACCATCCACACCGTCAAGCCCGATAACATCGCCACCTTTCTGGGCCGTAAACTCGCCCCCCGCTACGAGGGCGAAATGGGCAACCGTTTCAATGTCCGCATCGAAGGCACGCGCATCAAGCACACCATGGGGCCGGTCTCGCTCAAGCTCTACGATAAGTTCGGCCTCATCCTGCGCATCGAAACCACGGTCAACGATCTGACCTTCTTCAAGCACTACCGCGAGGTAGAACACCGCGACGGCAGCCGCGAAACCAAATGGGCCGCCATGCAGAAGACCATCTACAGCCTGCCTGCGCTGCGCGAACTTTTGCAGGCCGCCAACCGCCGCTATCTGGAGTTTCTGTCGGCCCTGGAAGACCCGCGCAACGGCCGCAGCAAACTCGACAAACTGTCCCAGCCGGTCCGCCAGCAAGATCGGTCCTATCCCGGCTTCAACTTCTTCGATGCCGGCGACGACGAACTCTTCCGCGCTATCGCCCGCGGTGAGTTCAACGTCAGCGGCATGAAGAACAAAACCTTGCGCCGCCACTTATCGAGTAAAACTTCCAGCCAGGTGTCGCGGCTGCTCAAACGCCTGCGCCTGCACGGGCTGATTCGCAAAGTCGGCCGCACCTACAAGTACTACCTGACTCCGTTCGGAAAGCAGGTCATCGCCACTGGACTCAAGCTGCGCGAACTCATCGTCATTCCGCAACTTGCCTGCAGCCAAGCTGCATGACTTATCCATTTCCTGCACGCTTTGCGCAGGATTTCAATGGATAGGTACTAATTGCAAATACGACATTTTCGATCTTGCGAACGCTTGACACAAGAGATTCACCGTTAGGCAGTTGATTGCGATGTATCCGCATGAGGGAGATCAAGCGCAAGAGATCATTGCCATTTCGCTGATGAAGAAAAGGAGCGCAGCGGTAGTCGCTCTCATGCGCGAGGCCGCATTCGCACATCTCAAGCCCGGCATGACCGACGAAGACAACCACTATTTCTCCCTGCAATACCTTGCCGACCCCTGCTGGGAATCCTCAGCGTTTCCTGCCTGCCGTTCATCTTCTTTTTCCGCAATGTGAAGCTGGAGAAGAAATCACAGCGCGGCGCTACAAGATATACCGCGACAGGTCCTGGTCCTTCACTACCGATGCCACCATCCTCTTTACATACTCCTCATCAACGGTGAACACCTTTTCCGGACCCGAGGCTGTCACGCGCTCTGCGTAGGGTAGCTCTGTGATCGCCTCATCCTTGATGGCGTTTTTGAGCGCCGCCGCGGCCTCTTCGTCCGGCGCGCGCCGCGCCACGTCGGGAGCGAGGAAGCTGATGTCCTCCAGCACACGTTCCATGATGGTGTGCAGCCGCCTCGCGCCAATGTTCTCCGTGGTCTCGTTTACCTTGAATGCAAACTCTGCCATCTCGCGCAGCGCTTCAGGCGTAAACTCCAGCCGCACGCCCTCGGTCTCAAGCAGCGCCGCATATTGCTTGGTCAGCGAGGCTTTGGGTTCGGTCAAAATCCGCAGAAAGTCGTCGACCGTGAGCGACTGCAGCTCGACACGGATCGGGAACCGCCCTTGTAATTCCGGAATCAGATCGCTCGGCTTCGAAACGTGGAACGCGCCGGCAGCGATGAACAAAATGTGATCGGTGCGCACCATGCCGTAGCGCGTATTCACGGTGGTGCCTTCGACGATGGGCAGAATGTCGCGCTGCACGCCTTCCCGCGAAACATCAGGACCGTGCCCGCTTTCGCGCCCGGCAATCTTGTCGATCTCGTCGAGAAAGACAATGCCGTTCGACTCCACGCGCTCCACAGCCGCGCGGTTCACCGCGTCCATGTCGATCAGCCTGCCCTCTTCTTCCTGCACCAGGTAGTCGAAAGCGTCGGCCACCCGCATCTTTTTCTTCTTCGTGCCACTGCCAAAGATGTTCGGCAGCATGTCCTTGAGGTTCATCTCCATGTCTTCAAGGCTCTGGTTGGAGATGATGCCGAGCTGCGGCATGGAGCGTTCGCGCGCATCAATCTCCACCATGCGATCGTCGAGCTTGCCCTCGCGGAACTGCTGGCGCAGTTTCTCTCTGGATCGCTGGTGGCTGTCGGCCCCGGGCAGCGACAGTTGGCCCTCCTGCCCATGCGGCGCCGCGGGCGGCGGAGGCAACAACACGTCGAGGAGCCGCTCTTCGGCGTTGATTTCGGCGCGGTCTTCCACCTCTTCCAGCCGCTCCTCGCGCACCATGTCGATGGCGATCTCGACCAGGTCGCGGATCATCGACTCCACGTCGCGGCCCACATACCCTACTTCAGTGAACTTCGAGGCTTCAACCTTGAGGAAGGGCGAGTTGGTCAGCTTGGCCAACCTGCGCGCGATCTCCGTCTTGCCCACGCCCGTCGGCCCAATCATGATGATGTTCTTGGGCATGATGTCGTCGGCCATGTCGGGCGGCAGCTTCTGCCGGCGCAGGCGGTTGCGCAGGGCGATCGCGACGGCGCGTTTGGCTGCCTTCTGGCCGACCACGTGCTTATCGAGCTCGGCAACGATCTCGCGCGGCGTCAGCTCGTCGAGCGCCAGCTCCTGTTCTTCAGCGGATGCGGGTAGATAAATAGCCATTTCGTCTACGTCCTATTCTCTCAGGCTTTGCCGCCGCGCGCGAGGCCGAGGCTGATCATCAGGGCGCGATCCACCGCTCTCATGGTCTCCGGGGAGAGAACGCCAAATGAGCGACGAACACGCGCGAAATCGACGGCGCGAATCTGGTCGGTCAGGACGATGCTGTCTTTGCGGATGCCGCCATCGCCCTTTTTCACCAGGACATAAATGGGAGATGGCGCGACAAGGCGCGCCGCATCGGCGAGGGGAACGACGATGGTGATCGACGAAAACCGGTTGCCTACGTTGTTTTGCACCACTATGCAAGGACGAGAGCGGCCCTGCTCATGACCCAAGACAGGGTCGAGATCGACTTCGAGGACCATGCCGCGAACCGGGCGGCCCATCATGGAATCTTCTCCCAAGTCTCGCGATCGGCAGGTTCGAATTCTTTCAGGATCTGAAGATTGAATGCGGCGTTCGCCTTGTAAGCTGCTTCCAGCTCGCGCTCGAACTCGACGGCGTCCATCTCTTCGAGCCGGCGTTCGACGGCTGAACGGATGAACTGGCTGCGGCTGACGCCTTCGGCGCGTGCTGCCTGGTCGGCGCGGCGCAGGGCGGTAGCTGGGAACTCGATGAGAACGCGCTCCTTGGCGGGCTTGTTGGCCTGACGCGGACAGGCTGTAGCGATCTTGCGTGTACTGTTTGTTGAAGCCATGAAGCCTCCAATCGACGCAATATATCATTAAGCATATATCGGTTAATATAATCGTACTATACGTTCGATGGCTAAGCCTCATTCGCGGGTTTCTCGGGAGGTTTTTCTCCCATTTTTACCTGAAGCAACTGGCTACCTGCCACATAGAGAAACTTGTCGATCTGCTTGTAGTTGAAGTCTTTGAGCCCGAAATGTTCGCGAAACTCCGTTATTACTCTTTTGAGCGTCGGATAGTCATAATACAGATCCTGCCGGTGAAATGACGTGAACAAGGTCTTATGCTTCAGCTGCCAGAGATACTCGTCCACGCGCGAGTCATAGATCGGGAACATCCGAGGTCGATGCCAATTGCAGTACTTTGTTGCAAACGAATAGTTCCGCGCCTTGCGCCCGTCTTTCGTCTCCACGCTGGCAATTCTCTCGACAAGGCTCACGTCCCCAGCGTCTAGATCTCTGTCAATATCCAAGGAAACAATATGGCGGGCAAGGTCGTAGAAGGATGGCTTCATGGTGCTGAATCCGCGGATCAGGGTTGAATATGTCGCATTCAGCGCAATCACTTTGAGCAACACATGATCGATATCTGTGTTGTATGGAAACTGCGTGAAGAGAATGCTCAATGCCGGGTCGGGATTGTCCGCCCATTCATCAAATGTCTTGCATGCAATATGTATATTTTCAGCGGTTGGTTCTGTCCAATTCTCAGTCACCGGAATCGCACCATTTACTCCCATGGTTCACAGGCCTTCGCCTGTTGCCCAACCTGCGCTTGGCCAACAGATCGCAGCTATAGCTCTTCCACCGTCACGTGATCGTTGGTATAAATGCAGATCTCCCCGGCGATCTTCATCGCCTTTTCGGCGATTTCGCGCGCCCCCAGCTCCGTATTCTCCATCAGCGCGCGGGCCGCGGCCGTGGCGAAGCTGCCGCCACTCCCGATCGCCGCCAGCGGTTCGTCGGGATCGATGACGTCGCCTGATCCCGAGATCAGAAACGTCTGTCCCTTGTCCGCCACCAGCAGGAGCGCCTCCAGGTTGCGCAGCATCTTGTCGGTGCGCCAGTCCTTGGCCAGTTCCACGGCGGCGCGGTTCAGGTTGCCGGCATACTGTTCGAGCTTGGTCTCAAAGCGCGCAAAGAGGTTGAAGGCGTCGGCCGTCGATCCCGCGAAGCCGGCGAGGATCTTGTCCTGATAAAGGCGGCGAATTTTGCGCGCCGAGTGCTTCAGCACGTGGTCGCCAAAGGTCACCTGGCCGTCGGCGGCCATCACCACCTGGCCATTGCGCCGCACACAAATTACGGTGGTCGAATGGAATGAAGGTTGATTTTTCATTGCAATACTCTCGCCCAAAACAAGGAAGATACGCCTGATGCAACCTAGAGTATAGGTCATTTGCCTTGCAGGAGAGCCGCTCCGGCGCGACTTGCTGGACACAGCGGGCTAACCCCGGCGCTCCGTCTCACAATCATCTTCCCCTTGCGATATTCTCAATTCAGGGCTGCGCTGGGGGAAGTCCGGCCCGTCGATGACCTTTCTGAACCATAACGACTGGCAGATCGTAGCCGGCATCGCAGGTGTGGGCGCAGCGGCGGCGCTGGCGATTTGGCTGGTGCTGCGCCGCCGCCCAAGCGCTGAAGAGATCGAACGGTCCCGCCGACATTTTCTCGTTCAGTCGGGGCGTCTTGTGGACGGCATGTTGCTCGACGTGTACGAGGTCGACGGCCCCGAAGGCGAAATGCTTACCTTTCTCCTGTATAACTACCGCATCGCCGGCGTAGGCTACGAGTGCTCGCAGGAGATTACGGCCATGCAAGGCGTTGTCAACGGGAACGAAGTACGCGCCGGATTCCCGTGCACGGTCCGCTACCAGCCCGGCAACCCGTACAACAGCATTGTCGTCGCCGAGGGATGGACAGGTTTACGCGCTGCCTTGCCTCAACTCCCCAATTTCGACGACCCCAATCCCCTCGACCGCAGCCACCTCCACCGCGGCCGCCGCTAAGCGCGCAACCCTCGCTCCTTCAATGGAGGCTTCAGCCTTCTTGTTCCCTATACCCAACCCCGGTTACACTATCTCCATGCACTGGCACCCCGCGCCCTCTCAAAAAGACACGAATCGGACTAAACTCGTCCTGTACTTTTCGCTTGCGGCCACGCTGGCTTATGTCGTCGTCACCTTCATTGCAGGCTTGCGGGCCCACTCGCTGGCGCTCCTCTCCGAAGCCGGCCACAACGTCTCCGATTTTCTCGCGCTCCTGATCAGTTTTATCGCTGTCTATTTTCAGGCGCGTCCAGCCGACGAGGCGCGTACATTCGGCTATCAGCGCGCCGGTGTTCTGGCTGCGTTCATCAATGCCGCCACCCTGGTCGCCATCTCGCTCGGCATCGCGATCGAAGCCATGCATCGCCTCAGCGATCCAGTCGCAGTGCAGCCCCGCATCATGATGATCGTGGCTGCCGCGGGTGTCGCCATGAACGGCATCATTGCAGCTTTGCTTTGGGGAGTGGCCCGCGACGTAAACCTGCGCAGCGCCTTCCTGCACATGGCCGGCGACACGCTTTCGACGGCATCTGTTATCGCAGGCGGCTTTGGCATTCTTCTGACCGGCCAAAACTGGATCGACCCGGTTCTTTCGCTGTTCATTGCCGCGCTCATCTTCTGGTCCAGCGTCGGCATCGTTCGTGAGACGCTCAATATCCTCCTCGAAGGAACTCCGCGCGATTGCTCCATCCCTAGAATCCGTTCGGAAATGGAGGCGGTCGATGGCGTCCTCAACGTCCACGATCTACACATCTGGAGCCTTGGCTCACAGTCGCGCGCGCTCGCCTGTCACGTCACGATCGCCGACATTCCTCCCTCGGCGAGCGCCCCGATTCTGGATCAGATCAACCGACTTCTCCGCGAGCAGCATCGCATCGGCCACTCTACCATTCAGTTCGAGATCGGTGACTGCGAGCGCCTTGGCGGCTGCGTGGCGCCTTCTGAAACCAATCGCGCCGTCGATCCGCATGGCTATCACCTCGCGCACCATCATTGAGGCCGCGCTCCATCCAAAACTCTCGATCGATGTGTCCGACCTCCGGAGTTCGCTGATACCCTGATCTGTTGAAACGAATCCTGGAGACATCCTCGTTGAACCTCCGCCGCGCCTTGTGTTTCGCTCTTTGTCTTGCATGGCCTCTTCATTCGGCGCTTGTCGCGCAGAGCGCAGTATCTCCTCCGCTCAGCGCCTTTGCCGGCGAATACACCCTCTCCGGCGAGCCCGGCAACGCCTTCAGCTTCTACGTGCAGGACAACAAGCTGATCGTTGAGTCCGACCGCTGGGCGCCCACCGAGCTTAAGCGCCTTTCGGCAACGATTTTCGGGTTCACGCACAACGATGACAAAGTCGCCTTCACCCTCGATGCCTCCGGCAGCGTCAGCGCTGTGACCTTGTCCCTGCTTCCCGGATCGCTCTATATGCGCAGCGGCCCGCCGGTGCATCACGTCTTTCACGATTACCAACGCAGCGAGGCGATGATCCCCATGCGCGACGGCGTTAAGCTCCACGCCGTGATCCTCAAGCCAGCGGACATCTCCGCTCCGCTGCCGATTCTTCTTGAGCGCACACCCTACGGCGTAGGAGGTGAAAGTCGCGAGTCCTTCTTCGCGGAGCGCCCCGAGCTTGCCCGCGACGGCTATATCTACGTTGCTGAAGACATTCGCGGCCGATTCAAGAGTCAGGGAAAATTCGTCATGATGCGCCCGCTGGCGGATCATAGAAATCCCAAAGCCATTGATGAAAGCACGGACGCGTACGACACCGTGGCGTGGCTGCTCAGGAACGTGCCGGGCAACAACGGCCGCGTGGGCGTTCTCGGGACCAGCTACGACGGCTTTCTGGCCATGATGGCAGGCATCGATCCGAATCCCGCGGTGAAGGCCATTTCCCCGCAGGCGCCCATGATCGACGTTTGGATCGGCGACGACTTCTTCCACAACGGAGCCTTTCGCCAGAGTTACGGCTATGACTATGTGCTCGGTCTCGAATCCACGAAGAATTGGACACCCGTCGATTATGGTCATGACAAGAGCGGCCGGCCGGTCGACGGCTACGATTACTTTCTTTCGCGCGGCAACTTTGCCCGCGATGTGAAGGAATCAGGCGCCGAAAAGCTGCCTACATGGGATCTCTTCCTCAAACATCCCGCTTACGATTCCACATGGTCCTTGCGCGCCGTCGAAGACGACCTCAAAACAGTCGCCGTCCCCACGCTGACGGTGGGCGGCTACTATGACCAGGAAGATATGTACGGCCCGCAGGAGGAGTACGAGAAGCTGGAGCCACACGACACGCAGCATGAGAACTTCCTCGTGCTCGGTCCGTGGCGGCATGGCTACTGGTCTTCGTCCAGTTGGAGCCTCGGCAATCTCGACTACGGCGAGCCGATAGGCGACGAGTTTCGCAGCCGCATCGAAGCGAGGTTTTTCGCGCATTACCTCAAGGACCAACCCGGCTTTACGCTTCAGGACACGGCCAGCTTTCAGACCGGCTCGAATACCTGGAAGTACTATGCGTACTTCCCGCCTGAAGGAGCGAGGCTCACGCGTCTCTATCTTGCCGGTAACGGCCTGCTGTGCTGGAGCGCGCCTGCCACAACGTCAACCGCGTCTTATGTGAGCGATCCGGCCCACCCCGTTCCTTATCGTCACCGTCCCATCCAACCCACCTACGGGCCTGGCTCGCAATGGTACGACTGGCTTACGGAAGATCAGCGCTTCGTCACCGGCCGCAAGGATGTTGCCGTCTGGAAACTGCCCGTGCTCACGCACAGCCTCACAATCACCGGCGAAGTTGTAGCCGATATCTTTGCTTCCACCACCGGCAGCGACAATGATCTTGTGGTGAAGCTCATCGATCAATATCCCGACAACGACCCCGACGCGAAGATGCGCGGCTATCAGCTCATCGTCAATGCCGAGATCTTTCGCGGCCGCTATCTCTCGGGCTTCAACCACCCGACCGCGATCGCGCCGGGATCCATCGACGAGTACAGATTTAGCCTTCATGACGTGGACCACGTTTTTGAGCCCGGCCATACGGTGATGGTCGAGATCCAGAGCACATGGTTTCCGCTCTACGACCGCAATCCGCAAACCTTCGCGCCCAACATCATGAAGGCCAAACGCTCGGCTTACAAAGCGGAGACGATCACCGTCTACTCCGGTCCCGGCCACAGCTCCGCGATCGAGCTGCCGGTGATGAATCGCTAGATTTCCTCATCCGTTTTCATGGCCTGAGCCACATCGCCCATGCGCGCCACCCACACATAGAGCGTAGGAAGCAGGAAGATGCTCATCAGCAGGTTCATGATCAGTCCGCCTACGATCACGGTTGCGAAGGGACGCTGAGAGTCGGAGCCGATGCCGTGCGAGAGAGCCGCCGGAAGCAGGCCCAGCGTAGCCACGAGCATGGTCATCATGATGGGCCTCAACCGAAGTACTGCGCCTTCGACGGCAGCGTCCTCGATCGAATCACCGCGTGACCGGCGCTGGTTGATGTATTCGAGCATGATGACGCCGGTCTGCACCGAAACGCCGAAAAGCGCAAGGAATCCGACCTCCGACGAAACGCTGAAGTTGGTGTGGGTGATCAGGAGAACCAGCAGGCCTCCAACGCTTGCCATCGCAACCGTCGCCAAAATCAAGATTGCCCACTTCAGCGATTTGTACATCGAATACAGAATGATGAAGATCAGAAGCACGGTGAGCGGAACGATGATGGCCATGCGCTTCTCCGCCCGCACCTCGCTCTGGTATTCCCCTTCCCACCCGATGCGATAGCCGCGCGGCAACTTCACCTGTGCATCCACGTCGTGGATGGCCTGGCGCACCGCATCGCCGAGGGCTCGGTCACGCACACTATACTTGATGGCCACATAGCGCTGGTTGTTTTCGCGATAGATCTCCGAGCCTTCATCGGCCTCGCGAATATCGCAAAGCTGCGCCAGCGAGACGCGCTCGCCCGTGGGCGACAGCAGGCGGATGTTCGCGATAGCTTCCCGCGTATCCCGGTAACGCGGCAGATAACGGAGGGTAAGGTTATAGACCTCCTCGCCGCGCAGCACCTGTGTGAGCGCGTTGCCGCCAACCGCGGTCTGAATCGCGTCCTGCACGTCGGATACGTTGATTCCCCAGCGCGCCGCTTTGGCGCGGTCAACCGTCACGTCGAGATCAGGCTGGCCGGTGACTTGTAGGACGCCAAGGTCGGTGATCCCTGGAACGCGGCTCATCACGGCGGCCACCTTGTCGGCCAGATCTTCGAGCGTGTGCAGGTCGCTGCCGTAGACTTTGGTGGCGAGTTCTCCCTTGACTCCGCTGACCGCCTCCTCCATGTTGTCTTCGATGGGCTGCGAGAAACCCCAGATGACGCCGGGGAATTTCTGCTCGAGCTCAAGATTCATTGAAGCGATCAGGTTGTCCTTGTTACCGCGAAAGACGGGACGCCACTCTTCTTTCGGCTTTAGCCCGACAAAGAACTCAGTGTTGAAAAAGCCGGTGTGGTCCGTGCCGTCGTCGGGACGGCCGGTTTGGCTTGTGCATTCGGTGGTTTCGGGAAAGGAGCACAACAGCTTCCGGGCTTCATTGGCCATCGCGATGCTCTGTGCGGGGCCGACGCTCTGCTCGAGTTCGCCGCGCACCCAGAGCGAGCCTTCATCGAGATGGGGAAGAAACTCGGATCCAATCACGCCGCTTGTGGCAAGAAACACCCCGAGGATAAGGCCGGCGACACCAACGCCGAGCGTTAAGGCGTGATGATGAATAGCCCAGCGGACGCCGTTCCGGTAATGCTTGCGGAGGAACTCCATGAATGGGTTCCTCCACTCTTTCGCGCCTTTGCTGAAGAAAAAACTGGAAAGAACCGGCGCCAGAATGATGGAAAACATGAGCGCGCCCAACAGCGCAAACGCCACGGTCCACGCCATGGGACGGAAGAGACGACCCTCGACTGCCTGAAGCGTAAAGATGGGCAGATAAGCGGTGATGATGATAGCAATGGCGTAGAAGACCGGCCTCTGCACCTCATGTGCGGCCTCGCTGATGCGTAACTGCATCGAGCGGCCGTTTTCCTCTTCGCGCGCAAGATGGCGAACGATGTTCTCCACCATAACCACGGCCCCATCCACCACCATGCCGAAGTCCAGCGCGCCCAGCGAGAGCAGGTTGGCGGGAATGCCCTTGAGGTCGAGACAGGTGGCGGCGAAGAGCAGAGAAAAGGGGATGGTGATGGCTACGATCAACGCGCCCCGCGCGTTTCCAAGGAAGAGGAACAGCACAATCACCACGAGGACAACGCCTTCGCTCAGGTTGTGGAGCACCGTATGCGTCGTGAAGTGGAGAAGGTCGCTGCGGTCGATGAACGGTACAAGCGTGACCCCCTTGGGAAGAATCTGGCCGTTCAACTGCTTCACCATCTCGTGGACGCCGTCGAGCGTGGGCTGGGCGTTTGCGCCCTTTTGGAGGGCGACAATGCCCGAGACGACGTCGTCGTTGTCGATGAGGTGTCCATCCCTGTCGTGGTAGGTGTCGCCGAACTGCCCCAGGCGGATCATCGGTCCCTGCTCGACCACGCCCAGATCCCTGATGCGGATCGGCGTACCGCCTTTCACTGTGACGACCGTATTGCCAATGTCCTGAATGTCGCGGACCAGGCCCACCTCGCGCACATTGACCTGCTGTTCGCCTTGCTGGATGAAACTGCCGCCGCCATTCGTGTTGTTGCTGCTCAGAGACTGCTCCACCTGCGCCAAGCTGAGCCCGTAGTCGATGAGTTTGTCGGGATCGAGGCGAACCTGATACTCGCGTGTGGGGCCACCGAATGGATTGATGTCCACGACGCCGGGGACGGACTTGAGATGCTTTTCCACCACCCAGGTTTCGAGCGACTTGAGATTCATCGCGTCATACTCGGGATTGGCGCTGCGCAGGGTGTAGAAGTAGATCTGACCGACCGGACTCCAGTCAGTCCCCATCTGCGGCGCCACGCCGGCCGGCAGGTTGACCTGTGAAAGTCGTTCGAGAACCCGCTCGCGATTCTCGAAGTTGGTCGTGTCGTCGGTAAAAACCATCTCCACCGTGG
>JABEBX010020749.1_pt1 | contig 11420 bp, 5 predicted proteins | sample 7245971 | NCBI WGS metagenome assembly JABEBX01 (sample SAMN14506365, study PRJNA622280) | hot springs metagenome | biome: hot spring [ENVO:00000051]|acidic hot spring [ENVO:00002120]; feature: spring [ENVO:00000027]|sediment [ENVO:00002007]; material: sediment environment [ENVO:01001048]...
GGCGGTCTCCGGGTCGTCTCTCAATCGCTGCAGAGCGGCCTGCCAGAGCGCGAGGAAGAGGCCGATGAAGAGTCCCAAAAAGACGGCCACGATCACGATCAGGGCGCGTTTGGGCGAGGACTTTTTGTCGGGCGCGACGGCGGGGTCGACGACCTGGATGAGGGCGCCTTCCTTGGCCTCGTCGAGCTTGGCCAGCTCGAACTGGCGGGCGAGAATGTCGAAGATGGTCTCGTAGTACTTCACGTCGCGCAGGCGGCGCAGGTATTCGAGGCTGGCCGCGGTCATCCGGCCCTTGGGCACGATGATGCTGTCGGGGCTGCCGCTGTTGCCGCCGAGCTTGGCGAGCTGCGCGCGCAGGCCGTCCAGCTCCTGCTCGGCCTGGACCAGTTGCGCGTTCTCGCCGGTGGCGTAGGTCTCGATGGCCTGGATCTGGACCTCCTTGGCCGCGATCTGGGCGCGCAGGCCGGCGGCGGATTCAACCAGGGCGCGCGCCTGGCTGTCGAGCGCGATCACGCCGGTCTTCTGCTCGGTCGCCTCCAGCGCCTCCTCGGCGTCGGCCAGCTTGGCGTTGGCCAGCTTCAACTGATTCTCGAAGAACAGCCGCCGCTGCTGCGCCTCGGTGATGGCGAGGTTCTGCGAGAGGCCGCGGAAGGCGTCGACGTATCCGTTGGCCAACGCGGCGGCGCGCCTGGGGTCGCGGTCCTCGACCGAGATGTGGATGAGCCCATCCTTGCTGTTGCCGTCCACCGTCGCGTACTTCTCGAAGGCCTTGCGCGCGTCGGAGAGATATTTCTTGTGGTACTCCCGCATCAGCCCGAAGCGGTCGATCATGGCGTCTTCGACGGTGCGGCTCTTGAACATGGCCACAAACATGTCGTTGGGGTTCTTCAGCAGGCCGCCGCCGGCCCCGGCCATCTGCGCAAGACCGCCCAGGCTGCCAAGTTGCGCGGCCAACTGCGCGCCCAGCGAAGAGTTCTGCTGCGGAGGGAGCAGCGTCACGGTGGCCGTATACCGGACGGGCAGGGCAAAGGCCAGGATCACCGCCGCCATGGCGAACCCCGCCGTGACCCAGAAGATCAGACGCTTGCGCTCGGCAAGCACGATGAGAAGATCGAGCAGCGAGATCTCGTCGTCCTGGCCGCCGGCGCGCGCGGCATTGGAGACACCGCCGCCCGGCGCCTGCTGTTGGTTCAGATCGTCGTCCGGTCTATCGCTAGCCATGGGTTCCTGCCGAATCGAATGTGGCGCAGAGGCATCCAGCTCTTCAGCCGGAAGCATGCCGCCGTGGGTTGTCAAGGCATGACGCTCAGCGCCGCTGCACCGAGAGCAAATTGCGAGAACAGGCTCGACCAGTTCATAAAGCCCACCATCGCGGGCAGCTTCAAGGTCTTTTCCGGCACCACGATGGTGTCGCCGGGGTAGATGCGCAGACTGCTGAATGCGTCCTCCCATCCATCCCAAATCGTGTCGCGGCTAACGACTTCGCCGTCGGCGCGGATGACAAATTCGTGGCGGCGGTCGGCCTCGCGCGTGGGACCGCCGGCGCGGCGCAGATAAGCTCCCGCCCGCGAGCCGGCCTTGAACAGAAACGAGTTTTGATCGTAGACCGCGCCCACCACATTCACCGTGTCGGGAGTATGCGGAACCACAAAACGGTCGCCATCTTCCAGCGGTATGGCGGGGATGCTGTCAACGCCGCTGCTGTCGGGATGAAACGCCAGCACGATCCGCCCCGTGGCGCGAATCTGCCGCAGGCTGGCCAGCAGGCTCTGTTCGCCTCCCTGCGCCGCGGTTCCTGCCTGTCCGCCATTGGTTGAAGCCACGGCCAGCATGATCGCGCTGCGCTGGATGGAGAGCGACAGGCTCTGGACGTACTCGTCGATGCGCGCCTGCTGCAGGGCGCGCGCCGATACACGCGTGAACTGCGAGCCATAGAGATAGGCGTTCGGCGTCAGTCCGCCGGCGCGCCGCACCAGATCGCGCAAAGTTTCGCCGGGCTGCACCGAATACACGCCCGCGTGGACGAACTCACCCTCCAGCCGGACCAGCTTGGTTTCTTCAGATATGGGAACGCGAATGTCGGCCTGAGAAAAGATGGAAACGATATCGCCCGGCTCAAGCGCGAGGTCCTGCGTTGCGTCGTGGTCAATCACCAGCTTGCCGAGGTCAAAGGGAAGCAGATCTGTCTTCAAGGTCTTCGGATTGATCCGCTCAATCACGGCGTAATCCCAATCGATCTCCGGAGCCGGAAGGCGCACCTCCGTATGCTCGCCCTGCTCCAGCGCCGTGGTCTGGCTGCTGGCCGAGGATTGCGCCCCCGCCAGAGAGAGCGCGCTTGCGCGCTGCTGCGCGCTGAGAGGCTGATTCTGCTCCATGCCGGGCTGGTTCAATGTGGAGCTGCCTGCATTTTGCCACGCAGACTGATCCTGATAGGCGGTTGCGCTTTGCCAATCACTCTGATTTGGCAGGCCAGCGGCCGGCCCGGTATTCTGCCCGGGTTGCTGCATGGAGTTTGCGCCCTGTCTCCATGCACTCTGCGGAATCGTAATCGGATGACTCTCCGCTGGCTGGCGCATGCCGGCAAGTCCAGGAAGCGGCTCGAACTCAGGAGCGGGTAGTCCCATTTGCGTGCGTCGCCACCAATAATTGCGCGTGAGCAGTGATGCCTTGTCAGGGATCAGATCGCTCAGCCGCATGCCCTCGTGCCAGGCGAAACGTCCGGGGTTGGCAGTGTTACCGCGCAGCGTCACGGTTTTTTCGTACTTCGGAACAATGGAGTACACCCGGATGATGTCGCCATCCTTTACAGTCGCGGCCTTGCCCGATGCGTCGTAGGCAACCTCCATGGCATGGCGGTCGCGGTGCGCGTCGATTCTCTCGATGGAGATACGCGCTTCGGCGGCCAGGCTGGAAACACCGCCGGCATCGGCAAGCAGGGAGCTGAGAGTCTCGCCGGGGCGCAGCTCATAAATCGCGGGATTCCGCACGCTGCCTGTCACCGCCACCTCCGGCCCCACCGCCGGAATATAAATCACATCCCCCGGCAGCAGCTTGGCGTCCTTGCTCTTGTCGCCCCGGATCAGCAGATCGTAGAGGTCGAAGCGCGTCACCACCGCGCCATTGCGCCGCAGTTCGATCCTCCGCAGGGATCCCTGCACGGAGGGTCCGCCGCTGGCGAACAGCGCATCGACCAGCGTGCTCAAGGAGCTTACCGTATAGACGCCGGGCCGGCGCGCCTGTCCCGCCACATAGACCTGAATGGCGCGAATCCGCCCCAGATCGGCCGTTAAGTCGAAGTTGCGATAAACGCGGCCCACCGCTTCACGCAGATGGGCGTCCAGCGCGGAGAACGCCAACCCGGCTACATGCACCTGGCCGACCTGGGGCAGATAGATCTCGCCGGAACGGTCGACGCGCACATCCGCCTGAAAGTTCACCTGCCCCCAGGCGCGAATGCGCAGCTCGTCACCCGGTCCAATCACATAGTCCGATGGAACAGGTGATGTATTGACCGGCGCAAAGGTGGAGGGAATGCTTTGAAACAGGTCGGCGCCATAGATCGGCAGAATCTGTCCCGTTGTCGAGGCGGCAAACTTCTGAAACTCCGTGAGCGGCTCGGGAGGAATCGGCATCGGCTGTGTAACCGCCGGGCCGTTTAGCTGTCCTAAATCGGAGTAATTCCCCGGTCGATTCCCGGAATAAATCGGATTTGTAGAAGGATAACTTGAGCTTCCCGGAAAAGCCGTCTGCGAGTTGATCGATGAGCTGCCGGACACGCCCTGGGCCGACGGCTGCAACGGTAGCGACTGCGATGAGCCTGCGGTCGCGCTTGCGCACTGCGGAGTGCCCGCGAGCATGGGATCGGTGCAATCGAGAGCGCCGGGGCTCTGCGCGGAAAGTGCGCCTCCCGCGAACATAATCGATGCGAATAGGCAGCAAAGGCGGAGAAAAGATAGGCGATTCGCGAATCGCGAACAAAGCAGAACCTCACCGCGACGATCGTCTCCCGCTTGCCAAATTGCAGATTGCATAGGACGAGTCTACAGCATTCTCCGCATGTCCGTCATGAAGCTGACGGCGCTTCGGGCAGTGCGCTAACTTCTGCGGAGATCCAATCCGGAGCGGGTCAGAAACGTAATCGGTGCGCAGGCAACCGTGTCGCTGAATCTGCCGAATTGCAGTACTCTGCTGCGGCGACGTACGACAGCGCTTCGCCGTCCCCTGTCGTCTGTTCTCCTCTCTGGCATCCGGCTCCGCCAAGCTGCGCGGAGTGGACAAGCTCGCTTCCCCGCAATGGCGGCTAAGGTCCGAATCGACGCAGGATGCTATTAGCATATTAGTAAATAGATCGATGACCTTCGTCATGCTTCATCACAGTTCGCAGAGTGAAGATCTGGTTCAAACGGGGGAAAATACTTCGCGCGGATTTTTGTGCTTAAACCTTTGCGACTAAAGACTGATCGCCGATCTATAAGACGGAAGGCGCTCAGCACGCGGTCTTCGTTCCATTTTGACATCTGGTGCATATCCGTTCCTGATATGACTTGTGTTACAGTCATTCATATAAAATTCTTGACTCTGATCTTCAAATCCTGTCGAATTGTCTTGCAGAGGGTTTATCATTTCTCTATGATTGCCACCCTCCCGATCTGCAGACGACGCCTTTGTTCAAGATGGCAGTTCTAGCCACAGGTCAGAGAGAAGTTGTTCAAGAGATGTTGCGGAACGTATTTTTCCCACCGCAACTTTTCGCAGAATCGGGTGTTCCTGCAATTGCACTCTCATAGCCTTGGAACCCCCCCTCAACTGAGCTGGAGGAATCGCTTGCTTACCAAGTGTTTAGACCAGGAAATCTCCATGGAGTCATCCAGTCTTCTACCTTATTACGCTCCGGATGTACGGGGCGTGCGGAGTGAAGGCGCGCCTGTCGCCTATGGCGAGAACGATACATGCATGGATCCGGGGATGGCAGATTCAGTCGCGTCAGACATGAGACTTTTTGTACCTGGACGCGGTCGCGGCACTGCTGATCCATACTGGAGGGGGATCAGCGACTGGACGCGCTCGACATCCAAGCGCGTCTTCGATTGCGTCTGCGTGCTGCTGGCCATGCCCGTGTTGCTCCCGCTCCTGCTGGTGATTGGCGCGGCTGTGCGCCTCACCTCGAGAGGGCCGGTTTTTTTCCTGCAAAAGCGCATGGGCATGAATGGTCGGACATTCACCATCTTCAAGTTCCGCACCATGGTGCATGACACCGACCGGAGGCACCGTCCCGTCACCACGCTGACCAACCAGCGTTTCACTTTGGTCGGTCCGTTCCTGCGTCGCTGGAAGCTCGACGAGACGCCGCAGTTCATCAATGTATTCCTGGGAGATATGAGTCTGGTTGGCCCGCGTCCCAGACTGCCGGAGCATGTTTTGTACAAGGTGCCCTGCCGTCCAGGATTGACAGGGCCGGCAACGCTCGCCTTTGCGAAAGAAGAGGCGATTCTGGCCCGCATTCATCCGGAGCGCCTCGATGGCTACTACCATCAGGTGGTCCTGCCCGCCAAGCAGCAGATTGACGCTGAGTATCTGGCGCAGGCAACCTTCTTCTCTGATTTGGGGCTGCTCTTTCACACTGCGCTGCGCCGCTGGCATACATCGCTTGCCGAGAACTATCTGACGGCCGTGGCGCATGAGTGGGTGAACCTGAATCCGCCTGCCAGGGCGGCGGAGACCTCCGTCCCTGTGGTGAGGATGCCCATGCCTGTCTCAGCCATGAGGGGCCATGTGGCCGCAGTCGAGCAAGCCTCGGCCATATAGGCGCGCGCCGTTCGGAAACGCCTGGTTACAGACTGGGGCGCGCTTTCAGGGACGTTCCTGCACGGCGTCTATTCGACACGGTAGTTGGGGGCTTCCCGCGTAATGATGACGTCGTGCACGTGGCTCTCGCGCAAACCGGCCCCGGAGATGCGCACGAACCTTGCTTTCTCCTTCAACTCCGCGATGGTGCTGCAGCCGAGATATCCCATGCCCGAGCGCAGTCCGCCTACAAGTTGAAAGACCATGTTTTCGAGCGGTCCGCGATAAGGCACGCGCCCCTCGATGCCTTCGGGGACGAACTTGGCCAGCCGGTTCTCGTTGGCGCGCTCGCGCTGCACCACATCCGTTGAACCGTTTTCCTGGCCGGCCAGATCCGTCGAACCCTGGAAGTACCGTTCACCCGAACCCTGGTTCATGGCGCTCAGGCTACCCATGCCGCGATAGCTCTTGAAGCTGCGTCCCTGGTAAAAAATCGTCTCGCCCGGGCTTTCGTCGACGCCCGCAAACAGCGAGCCGATCATCACCGAACTTGCTCCGGCGGCAATGACGTTGCCGGCCAGCAGCGCCACATCGCCAAAGCGCTTCTTCACCTCGCGCACCGCATCGAGCACGCGCGAAGAGTGTCCGTGCGCCGAATCGATGGCCAGAGCGTCCACGTGGTTGCGCACTAGCTCGGCCGCACGTTCCAGGTAATCGCCTGTCGCCCCGATGGCTCCGCCCACGCGCAGCCGTCCCTGCTCGTCCTTGCAGGCGTTCGGGTACTTGAGCTTCTTCTGGATGTCCTTGACCGTGATTAGGCCCTTCAGCTCGTACTGTTCGTTCACCACCAGCAGCTTTTCCACGCGATGCTGATGCAGGATGCGCTCGGCCTCTTCGAGTGTTGTTGCCACCGGCACGGTGATCAGGTTGTCCTTGGTCATCAGGTCGCCCACGAGGGTTTCGGTGCGCGTCTCGAAGCGCAGATCGCGGTTGGTCAGGATGCCGACCAGCCGCTTGCCCTGCGTCACAGGCACGCCGGAGATGCGATAGCGGCGCATGATCGCCAGCGCGTCGCCAACCGTCTTTTCCGGGCCGATCGTCACCGGATCGACGATCATGCCGCTCTCCGAGCGCTTCACCTTGTCGATCTCGCCGGCCTGGCTGGCGATCGAGAGGTTGCGGTGCACGATGCCGATACCGCCCAGTTGCGCCATGGCGATGGCCATGCGCGACTCCGTCACCGTATCCATGGCCGATGAAATCAGCGGAGTATTCAGCGTGATCTCTTTGGTTAGTTGGGTTTGGGTACTCACCTGCGCGGGCACGACCTCGCTATAGGCGGGCACCAGCAGAACATCGTCGAACGTAAGCGCTTCAGGTAGATTCTCGGAGAGCATGATGGGTCACGGCTCCCGGCGCGCCAGGGACTCAGGTTCCGGCTGCGAGGAGCTTCCCATTATTGTAGCGGAGCAGGCGCGGACACAGGGAAACAGGGAGCCGTGGGAGTTAAGCAGGGCGGCTCAACCGCCGCGTGGCCTGGCCATCGGGGCAGGAAAGTGAGTTCCTCCACAAAAGCCGGTGGTCCCAGGCGCCTTGCTTCCGGGCGCCTGGGACCATGCCTACTTCTCCATCGGCTTCCGGGCAAAGAAGTAGAGCGCATATGCCAGCCCCGCAAACGCCACCACGCTGATCCAGTCATGCTGCAGGGCGGGGATGTGGAGGCCGATGAAGTTCGGCCAGCCGAACTTCATCTGGAGCCATGCGTTGATGACGCCCAGCAGGCCCATGATGCCGCCGGCGGCGATCAGCCCCGAGGCGAACAGCGATCCGGAGCTGGTGTCGCCCTCTGCCGCGGCGCCGGAGTTCCTGCCCGCGGAGTCGACGAGCGCGCGCACCACGCCCCCGGCGAAGATGGCCAGCGTGGTCCCGATCGAGAGATAGGCGCCCACGGCAAAGGTCAGCGAGCGAATGCCGAGCAACTCGATGCCGATCACGAGGAAGACGCCGACCAGCACCAGTCCCCAGGGCAGCTTGCGCGAGAGGATGCCGTCGATGACGGTAGCCATCAGGCGGGCCTGCGGCGCGGCGGCCTTTTCGCTGCCGATACCGGGAATCCACTGCACCTCGATGCGATGGGTCGCCGGTGAATAGAGATACTTGCCGTCGGCCAGCTCCGAGGAACCCAATGCGTTCAGAACGATGTACTCGCTCTTGTTGTGTTCGGTGACGGAGCCATCGGGGCCCTTCACCGGAAAGCGGTTCATCAGGCCGTGGGGGTCCTCGAGAACGGTGACGCCCTCATGCGGGGCATTGATATTCCAGGCGTGCGGCGCTACCCGAAACTCCTGCATGCCGGTGTTCATGATGTTGAGCGTGCCGCCGATGGCAACGGTGGAAACAGCAATGCCGATCAGAAAGGCGTAGCGCTGCTTGAGCGGTGACGCGCCGACCAGAAAACCCGTCTTCAAATCCTGTGAGGTGTCGCCCGCCTCGGCTGAGGCGATGCAGACCACGCCGCCGATGGTGATGGCGAGCGCTCCGAAGGCAGGAGCCGTCCAACCGCTGACGAGGAAGATGGCCGCGGTGGCCATGAGCGTGGCGATCGTCATGCCCGAGATCGGGTTGGCCGAGCTGCCGATCAGGCCCACAATCCGCGAGCTGACCGTCACGAAGAGAAATCCAAACCCAACCACAAGAATTGAAGCGCCCAGGTTCGCCATCAGTCCGACCTTCGCGCCCGGAATGGGCTTGAGCCAGAGGAAGAAGAACATCAGGAGGATCAGCGCGATGGAGCCCAGCACCGCCGTGCCCATCGAGAGATCATGCTCGGTCCGCGCGGTCTCGGCTGCCGCGGTGGAACGATGCCGCATCTGCGCAAAGCCGGAGCGCAGCGCGCCGAGGATCGTGGGCAGCGTCTTTACCAGAGTGATCAGTCCGGCTGCGGCCACGGCTCCCGCGCCCATCGGCCGGATGTAAGTAGCCCACAGGTCGCTGGGCGACATCTGCGCAATCGGGATCGTGCCCGGGTAGACGGGGTTGGGTATGTCCTTGCCGAAAAAGTAGAGCATCGGCATGATGACAAGCCAGGAGAAGACGCCGCCGGCAAACATGATGGCTGCCGTACGCGCGCCGATGATGTAGCCCACGCCGAGATACTCGCTGGTAGCGTCGGCCTTGATCGATGCGCCTTTGAGGACGTGCTTCGGCCCGAAGTCGGGCTGAAACTCGGGCGTGCCGGGCCATGCGCCCAGCAGATTGCCGTTCTGGAAGGCCGCGTAGACCGCGCCCAGGCCTAGGCCGAAGAAGACGCGCGAAGCCGTCGATCCGCCTGTAGCGCCGGCCTTGATGACCTCTGCGCAGGCGGTGCCTTCGGGGTACTGCAGCACGCCATGCTCTTCAACGATGAGCGGGCGCCGCAGAGGAACCATGAACAGGACGCCAAGATAGCCGCCGATGAGGGCGAGCATGAAGATGCGGAAGTATTCGAGGTCGAAGCCAAGAAAGATCAGCGCCGGCAGCGTGAAGATGACGCCGGCCGCGATGGACTGGCCCGCGTTGCCGCAGGTCTGAACAATGATGGTCTCCAGCACCGACGGCTTGCCCTTGTGTCGCAGGGTGCTGATGGTGATGACCGCGATTGGAATGGATGCGGCTACCGTGAGACCCGCGCGCAGGCCGACATAAACAGTCACGGCGCCGAAGATCAGTCCGAAAAGAGCGCCCAACAGCACGGCGCGAAGCGTGAACTCCGGCGGATTCTGACTGGCAGGAACAAAAGGCTGAAACTCAGGCACAAGAGCCTCCCCATAAGGCAAACCATGAAATCGATAAATACCCGAAAAGGGAGTGTACCAGCGCAAGGGGCTGCACGTCACAGTGGATGAGCGGCGAGGGCGCGCATGCAATTGCCTTCCTGTCCGCCTGCCAGGTTGCGACGGCGACGCCAACGCCGCTCTTGTCTCTTTAGCCAGTCGCAGGTTATCTTCATAAGCTGTGAATCGAATGGCCAATCTGCCCTCAGCTCAGCCCCGCCCTGGGCGTCTTATGTCGATTGATGTGCTGCGCGGGCTCACCATCGCCTTCATGATCATGGTGAACAACTCCGGCCGCGGCGCCTGGCGCGAGATGCTTCACTCTCCGTGGAACGGAATAACGGCAACCGACATCGTCTTCCCCACATTCCTCTTCGTGGTGGGTCTGTCGATTGTTTTTTCCACCGAGGCGCGGTTGCGCCGCGGCGATTCGCGCCGCAAGCTCGCCGCTCACGCGGTGCGCCGGGCAGCCATCCTGTTTTTGCTCGGCATCGTCGTCAATGGCTTTCCCTACTTCCATCTCCAGCACCTGCGCTTCTATGGCGTCCTCCAGCGCATCGCCGTTTGCTATCTGATGGTTGCGCTCCTTTATCTGTGGGACCGCCGCGTGTGGACCAAAGTTTTGCTTGTTGTCTGCCTGCTCATGGGTTACTGGGGCCTGGTGCGCTGGGTTCCAGTGCCGGGAGCGGGCGTACCCGGCCGCGATGTGCCTTTCCTCGACCCAAACCAGAACATCGTGGCCTGGCTCGATCGCCAGCTTTTACCCGGCCATCTGTATGAGGATGCGCCGCTGTACGACGCGCGCGATCCCGAGGGGTTGCTCAGTGACCTTCCCTCCGTCGCCACCACGTTGCTCGGACTGCTGGCAGGCCTCTGGCTGATGACGGAGCGGCCCACGCGGACAAAGACCCTCGGCCTTGTTGCAGGCACGACGGTGTGCCTCGCCGCGGGATATCTCTGGTCCATCTGGTTTCCGCTGAACAAGAAAATGTGGACCAGTTCCTACGTGCTCGTAGCGGCGGGGTGGTCTCTCGCCGTGCTGGCGCTCGTCTATTGGGCGATGGAGCAACGTGGTTGGGGCCGGAAGGGCGCAGGCAGGATTCTTGCGTGGCCGTGGCTTATCTTTGGCTCAAATGCCATCGTCGCCTACATGATCAGCGAGCTGCTCAATCCAGCGCAGGAAATGATTCACTTCATCGATGCCGGAAAACCATCCAGCCCGCTCCGCTATCTCTTTCTGCACATCTTCATGCGCATCCCCGACCCCGGATGGCGATCTCTCGCCTACGTGATTTTCTATACGGCAATCTGTTTTCTGCCCGTGTGGCTGCTCTACCGAAAGAGGATTTTCGTGAAGGTGTGACAAAGGCAGCGAATAGCGGTTAGCTGCAAGACTTGACCGCCGAAATTCGCGCCAATCATTGTTGCAAGTGGCGCCTAAGACCTCGCTTCTGCGATATCTTTTCGATGGGGCTACAGGAGGTGCGGATGAGATTCCGTCAAATCGCGTGGTTGGTGGCGCTCGGCGCAGTTACGGTCATGGCGCAGGCGCAGAGTTGTGACACGAAAGACTGGAAGCCGATCGCCGGAATCATTCGCCGTACAAATACAGTGCCCTTTGAGATACTTGCAAAATTCATGCTGCTCGCAAATCCTCCGCAGTGTGTTTTGCGCGCCTATTGCTTCGCACGGCCCAATCGTTGGCGTAGACTGGTTCACAGATTCCCTAACCATCCTGCGGAGTTGGCGATGTCCAAGGCAGTTTCCTGCGCCCAATGGCTTCTGGAGCCGTACTGCATCGGTCTCAAGCTGCGCTCGCTGCGC
>JABEBX010019889.1_pt1 | contig 11419 bp, 8 predicted proteins | sample 7245971 | NCBI WGS metagenome assembly JABEBX01 (sample SAMN14506365, study PRJNA622280) | hot springs metagenome | biome: hot spring [ENVO:00000051]|acidic hot spring [ENVO:00002120]; feature: spring [ENVO:00000027]|sediment [ENVO:00002007]; material: sediment environment [ENVO:01001048]...
CAGTATATACCATCTCAAAATAAAAGCAAATCAAAAAGCAAAAAAATCCCGCACTTTTTTCTTATACCTTACCACGAAGCAAATCGTAAAACGCGATTTGCTTGAAAAAAGGCCATAAGACAATGCTATTACCTTACCAACAATTCCGGAAGAAAACTTGCTTCATCGGAATCTCAGCAGAAGAAAATGGAATTAAAATCACCATCGGCCAAAAGAACCATGGAAGAAAGTGTGAAGTTATTCTTTCTCGATCCCTTAACCGATGATTTTATTTCGGCGTGCCGGAACTCATTATGTTCGACCGCGGAGCCGTAACGGGACTTCCGGAGGACTCACGAATAATCAATTCGCTGTTCAATTGAATATGCATCGGCGGAAGCCCCGGCTCGGCAATCCGTTGGAGCATGGTGTGGAAAGCAACCGCGCCGATCCCCGCTGCTGGTTGGCGAATGGTGGTAAGGGGAACCGATAAATGGGCGGCCATTGACAAGTCGTCGAAACTTCCAATTCGAACTTCTCGCGGAACTTTGATGCCGGCCTGTAACGCCAGACGCTGCACAGAGGCGGCATGGAAGTCGTTGACAACCAGAATGGCTTCCGGCCGCCGCTTGCGAAGGGTTTTTACCACAAAATCGGTGTCAAGGAGGTTCCCGTAATGAATACATGCGGAACCGGGGCGTATGCCGTGGGATTCCATGGCTTTCAGAAAACCCGCGATGCGCGCCTCCTGGGTCGGGTGACGCATGGCAATGGCAAAAAAGTCGATTTTCCGGCAGCCCAGTTGAAGGAAGTGTTCGGCCAAAATGCAACCAGAATGAAAATTGTCAATTCCGATCAGATCAAAGTTACTTCGGGCGGGGTAACGCATGATGTCCCCGTCAATCAGGACGACGGGAATCGAGGACTTCTCAAATTTTTCGGCAATTCTGGCCGTCAATGAAACATGTTGATTGGGCAATATCCATTGCGGCATCAAAAATACCCCCGCCAATTTACGCGCAATGAATTGATTGGCTATCGCATGATAACGGATAACCAGGCCGGAATCGCCCGGTTCCTCCACCCATGAAGGATCCTGAAGCAGCACCATGGAATGTTCCAAACTCGCGCGATGTGATATTTCGTTACCCACCGCGCTAAAGATTGTCTCCTGCTGATGGTAGCGGGCCAGCCCCAGCAGTATGGCGCCAAAAGTCAGGGATTTTCGCGGCGGAGCCTTCAACACAACCGATCCCGCGTTGCGGCTGCGGCGAATCATGTTCTCTTTGACCAGGCGGTGGATTGCGGAGGTGACCGTTGGCCGCGAAACGTTGAATTGAATCGCCAAATCGCGCTCCGTTGGGATGCAATCGCCGATGCGAAACTTGCCCGTCTCAATTCCATGCAGGACGTAAGAGTAAACGTTATCGGCTTTTTTCGCAGATCGCAAAGTTTTGCTCCAAATTGAGAGGGTCTTTTGACCTCTTGTATTAATCTTGCACGCATCCAAAGGAAATTGCAACCCATCCAGTGGTCGATCCGATAACGGAGACAAACTACCGTATTATCATACGGTGGTTTGGGTTATCGGCGCAGTCTCCGCCACGGCGGCCCCGTGAACGGTTACGTTATTTTGAACCCCATCCTTACTGGTCGCTGTTCCAGCTTGACCTTCCGGTGTAATGGCCGTAAAACCCGGATTATGAGTGATGTGACTTCTACATATCCAGACGCTCCAAAATCTTGGCTGACACGCAATGTGCTGTTGATATGCCTCTCGGCATGTTTTGCCGATCTGGGATATCAAGCGGTGCTGGCGATATTTCCGCTTTTTCTGGTGATGAATCTTCATGCTGCGGTATGGGTCTTTGCGCTGGCCACCGCAATGAGTTATGGTCCGGGCGCAATACTTGGTTTAATCGGCGGGCGGCTGGGAGATCGCTACGGCCACAAGAAAATGGCCATCAGCGGCAATTTATTTATTCCGCTTTTATCGCTGGCCGGATTGGCCACAGCACCGATGGCGGCGGTGGCATTGTTCGCCGGCGGCTGGTGGGCCAGGAATTTTCGTTCCCCCCCCCGCCGCACGCTCATGACGCAAATGGTCACACGCGAGAATCGGACAAAGGCATTTGGCTTTCTGCATGCGCTGGACATTGGCGGCGGATTTCTGGCCGCCACGGGAGCGATGATTCTGATCTGGGGTGGCGTGGCCTTAAAAGATATTTTTCTTCTGACCATTATTCCGCTGCTGTGCTCCAGCGCGGTGCTGGCAATGGTACGCACAAAAAAAGCGGTGGAACCCGTCAAATCCGGGCCGGTACCCGTGGAAGCGGCAGCCGGAGAATCAGCCGCCACGCCGGCGATGGATGCGGGGCATCGATCCCTGTATAGGCGGTTACTGTGGGCAACGGGTTTATATGGATTCAGCTCGTTTAGTTTCGGTTTTCCGATTCTCACGGTGGATCAGGCCACTGGAAGCCGGGCGTGGGCGGTTTTGGCGTATGTGGTATTTTTTGGTGTCAGCGCGTTGACGGGGCTGGTGGTGGGCCGGTTCAACAAGCGTAACGTCAAGGCGTTGGCCCTGGCCGGTTATTTTGCCGGCGGGATTGGCGCAGCGGGCATGGCCATTGTCAGTACGCTGCACAACGCGCCGGAATTATTTTATCCGGTGGCGGCCCTGATGGGGCTGGCACTGGGTGTGATTGAAACTCTGGAACCGACCATTATTTCTCTGATCATTCCACCGGGCAAAACCGGCGGCGGCATGGGCGCACTAACGGCCACACGCAGCCTGGGATTATTTTTTGCCAATATTCTCATGGGATTGCTCTACAACATTCACGCCTCTTGGGTATGGTCTTATGGCTATGCGGCCATACTGGCCCTGGTGGCGGCGGGAATATTGCTCTCTGCACCACGAGTTGATTTTGATTCCGCCCGGTAAAGGGTCGTGAAACAATAACTTACGGTTAATTTTGCATCTCTTTTATCGCGGGTGCCGCAGTATCGCCAAAATTAAGTTTCGTTGGAGCCAGCAGGCCGCCACTAAGGACAATTTTAATGCCTTGATCCACGGTCCAATCGGTATTACGAACTTCGTCCTCCAAGACCATCTGAAAAAAACCGCTGGTGGGGTTGGGAGTCATGGGAATAAAAATAGTGACATATTTTTTCCCGCAGGAAGTATCGGTTATTTCATTGGTAACAAACGCGATGGTCCAAAGTCCGCGGCGCGGGAACTCCACAAGCACAACGCGCTGAAAACCTGCCCCACCGCCGCTTTGGCGGAACACGCCTATGACCTGCTTGGTGGTGCCATAAATGCCTTTCAACAGCGGAAGATTTTCGACAAACCGATCCAAGCCGTTAAGAATCTGCCGGCCAATAACAAACGTGCTTAATATGCCGATGATGTAAATGAACCCCACCGTCAACAAAACCGCCAGCACAGGCGCCAGATACCCCGCCGCCTTGGATGTATCAATGGGGACAAAGCGGCCAAACACATGGGCTTGGAGCATCCACTTGGCCACCGGGTAGGAAAAGCCTGTGGCAAAGTGATAGAGAAAACTCACAATGTAGAGCGTGACCAGCAGCGGAATCAGCACGACAAAGCCGCCAATGAAAACGGATTGCATGTGCCGACGAAAACCGCCGGATTGCGGCGTTTTTGGTGGTGTCCCAGGTGGCAAGCCTGGCGAAGATGGTAAGGGAGATGGGGTCATATATAGTACATCTGCCCCCCGCGGCTCTTCTGGCCGACCTGCTCCACCAAGGCTGCCAGCGTGGTGGAATCCATGACTTCGCACATGGCGTCGGAAATGCGGGTTTGAAGAATTTCCACAGCCATTTCACCGGGCTTCATATCATCATGCAGCGCCACATTTTCCTGCGTAAGCTTTTTACCCTCCAGCCGGCCGATGACCTCGCCCACGATGATATTATCCGGACTACGTGCCAGGCGATAACCGCCCATGGCACCAATTTTGGAGATCAGAAATTTGCCGCGCGCCAGCGAGGATAAAATCGATTCCAGAAATTTGGGAGGCAATCCCTCGCGGGCGGAGAGTTCCCGCGTCTGGATGTACCCCCTTGGATACGCCTCACACAAACAAATCAAGGCACGGATTCCATATTGCGTGCGTTTGGAAAGTTGCATGAACACCCCGTTTAGACAAACCGAATTTAAACCAGCCGACAATATCCAACCGATTCAGCTTTACAATGCGCAAAGACGACAACCCCGATGATTCATCAGCGTGAAAAGGGTCTTAACACCCCGATAACCACCCCCTGAATGGTCACATCTGAATCCACATAAATGGGGGCCATAGTCTTGTTAGCCGGTTGCAGACGCACGCGATTCTTCTCCCGGTAAATCCGCTTAAGAGTTGCGGCGCCATCCGGCAGCAGCGCTACAACGGTCTCTCCGTCACTGGCGGTGGAACGCTGCTCCACAATCACCAGATCACCATCGGTGATATGATCCTCTATCATGGAATCCCCGCGAACGCGCAGGGCAAAGGTCCCAAAACGGGAAGAAAACATATCGCCAAGACTAATGGTGTCCGGATTTTCAACCGCCTCAATAGGCCGCCCCGCCGCGATAGATCCGGCCATGGGGAAATCCGTCGCCTGACTGTGCTGATTCCATGGCTCAGGCAGCTTCACTGCCGGATGCACAGTCAAAGAGCGAGCCCTGTGCGGTTCCCGCAGAATCAGCTTTTTTCGCTCCAGCGCCTGAACGTGCTCGAACACGGTGACCTTGGACACGCCGATTTGATCGGCCAGTTCCTGCATCGTCGGCGAAAAGCCCTGCCGAAGCCGAAAGTCGCGGATAGCGGTAAGAATCGCCAGTTGTTTCGGCGTGGGTGTCATAGGTATTCTCCATACTCAGAGGTTTGCTGGATGTGTTAAGGCGGGATTTTATGGCATTGCCGCGTGCCATGACATATTTCCACTGCGGCGCCATGCCGCTTAAAAATCCGTCGGGAGCCAAAGTTGCCAGCACCGGCGTAGGCGAAAATTGTGATTTTTGATTTCTGGTCTGATTTTCCGTGGCCTTTGCAGATTGTGATGCCCGAAGTTGCAGTGCCGCATGGCGAATCGCCCGCGTCCAAGGAGAGTACTGATCTTCCAGCCCGCACGCCAGGCATGGCTCCAGCAATTCCGGACGCTCTTCGTTGCGATACCGCCGTCCCGGATGAACCCCCAGAAATACATCCCGTATTTCGCGAAATAACAGCTTCAACGGTGAAAATATCTCCATCACCGCCTCATCGTCTTCCAGTTGTTGCGGACGATACCGATGGCCGTACCAATCGACCATATATTCTCCACCGGGGCCGAAACTGCACAGCGGCACTTCCATCCGCCGCAGAGATCGTGCGATGGCCGGCTCACCGCCGGCGAGTTTTTTTCCAGTTTGTATGCGATAAACTTTCAAGCCCGCCAAATCCGCATGGCGCGGCGCTGTTGCGTCACGTACATCAGAAACGGTGGTGAAATCCGTAACGGCAGTGGATGAGCATGAATCTACAAATCGAATCGTCATGGCACAGGACTCCTTTCCAGTTTATGCCAGAGGCGGCCAATGATTGCCCCCATCGGCGTTGCCAAGAGGCACAAAGCATTCTTCCTGATGCTTGTTAATATCTTATGTCGGAACATCAGGACCTCTTCCTTGAGAAATTCCGTAAGGCATCTGTTTGGATAATATACAGAACATTTTACGAACGTCCAGTGTCCGGTAATTTTTTTCTGTTTTAATTTTACCAACGATTATAGGAAAAAAATAAGAATTTGCACTATTTTAATGTAAAAAAACAATATATTGAGTTTTGCGAAATATATTTTATTGTTATCATAAAATCTATTGTTGGGCGCTGACGGGATGCAGCCCCGGTTAATTTTTTTAAATACAAACATGTTTTGTTGAAACTTTTCTACTATGCCGAAGTATAATGTACAGGGGTGAGACTGATAACAGAAAAGAGGATATCGATATGAAACCAACACATGTACAATCAATAACAACCAACGCACACCATTCCGAGCAGTGCGCCCGGCGGATCGTGAGGCAATGTGTAAAATTTTATGACAACCGGCTGACGTGGTCCGGTGCGTTCATGCTGGCCGCGATTGCGGCACTGTCCGCTGGCTCATCTGTACAGCGCGCATCGGCCCAGGTCATGGTGCAAAACGGCAACGCGCTGGATGCCAATAATCAAGTTGGGTCCGGCGGCAGCAACAGCCCGATACCGGGGTATGTTCCCATGAATCCCAATGCCGTGGGATACGCCAACTCCAATACCGGCATGTACAATACTGCTCCGCGAATTAATTATCAGGTGGTGCCGGTAACACTGCCCAACGGTGCAACGAGTTTTGCGCGCATTCCACAAATCGGGCAATCATCTTTTGGGTCCAGTGTTCCGGCATCGGCAATACCACTTTATAACGTCAATGCCATCAGTTCCGGCGTACCGAGTTCCATGGTGAATTCCGCGCTTGGATCGCAGGGTCTCATGAGTTCGCAGGGTGCATTGGTACAAACTCCTATGGGCATGGGGGGCAATCCTTATTCGCCCTACGCCGTCAATGGCCAGGCTTATAACAGCCCCGCATATACATCTCCATATAATGCGCAAAACCCGGCCGCCCTGTTACCGGGCACGGGGGTTTCCGCCTATACCAATTTGGGCGTACCGGGCACACCGGCCGGTTCAACCGCCGGTGTGGTGGGACAAATCAGTCCGCTGTTTGGCCTGCGACAGGTCAGTGTGCAGCAACCCATTTCCGGCCAGCTTGCCAATCCATTCGGTTTGCCATCGCAAAATGAAAAGGCATCGGGCCAGGAAAAGCCATCGCAGAGCGGCGGCACATTCAACAGTCTGACCCCCATTAACGTGGGTACCAGCCAGATCACCAATTCACAGGCGATTAACGGCAATGCCGATAATTTCAAACCCACCCGCCCCAATGGCCATGCCATTAATGGGTTGGTCAATGCCAATCATGCACCGGGACAAGTCAACGGCGGCGGGCTGTATGCACAGTTGCTGTCGGAATTGGCCGGCGGCAAACAGTCTCACATTACTGCACCGGGCCTGCCGGGCAAGCCGGCGATGACACTGACCAACCTTACTCCCAAAACCCACCAGAATATGCTGACCATCGACCCAATCACTGGATTGCCGATTGCCCCCATTACCTCCAAGCGGCTGATCGGAGTTTCCAATGGCAATGGGCAAACGACTCTGGTGAACACCCGCAACGGCCCGATGGTAACCATTGTGCCGCCCGGTGTAGGAACAAATGGAAATATCTCCAATACTCTTCTAACACAATTGCAGGCCGGCCAGCGCCTCGGCGCATTGAATTCGCTGGCGGGTGGAACGCCCGGCAACTTCGGACAATTGATGCGGCAGGCGGAATTGGATCAGAAAACCGGACGTTTTGTATCCGCCATTGAAAATTATCAAAGTGCCATTGAATTACAGCCCGGCAATCAGCTTCCGCTGGTAGGGCAGGCAAATGCTGAACTGGCCGCCGGGTTATATCAAAGCGCCGCATATAACTTGAAGTTTGTATTCGGACGGCATCCGGAACTCACTGCGGTGCGTTATGATCTTCAAGCGATGCTGCCAAGTACAAGTCTGCACGCGGCGTATCGGCAACTGCATACCATGTTCACACAGAAAAGCGATCTGGCCGCCTTTCTTCTGGCATACATGGATTATCAAACTGACCGCATTACCGAACTTAAATCCATCCTGCATCAATGGGCGGTCTGGAAAAATAGCGGCCCATGGCCCGCCATCCTCAAGAAAGCGTGGATCAAGGCGGATCATACTAACGCCGCTGGCACAGCGGGATCGGGGCAAAAGTGACACAGTTTGACACTTCTCAAACTGAAAACATCGGCGGCGTACATACATCCGGGGATGTTGCGCGCATTGACTCATCAGTGGATGTGGCCCCCAAGGTGGAAGCGGGGATTGAAGTGTCCGCGTGCCTGACGGATTACATTGACTCCGCCACGCTGCAGGATATTCAGGATTCTCTGGCGTCCGTGGCGCGGGTCAAGGCCACGATCCTTGATGCGCAGGGCGTTCCGCTTACCCACACCACGGTCAGCAAGCGCTTTCAGACCCGCGCTGCCGCCATCGCCGCATCCCACACTGCCAAAGGGGATACCGGACTGGATCAGCCTTTTTCGGCCCCCATTGTCGTGCGCGGCCAGCGGCTGGGAAGCATTGTCATTGAACCATCCAAGGCGGCCCCCGTGCGTGCCGCGGCCATCAATGATCTGGCTGGAAAGCTGCAGCTTCCACCGGCACAGGTCCGCACCATCATTGATGCGGTTAATCAGGAATCATTGGTGCAGCGCACCGCCAGCGTCCAGTTTTTATATCTGCTGGCCAACGCCATATCGCGCCTTTGCGAGCAGGAAATTCAGTTGCGCCGGCGGATTGTGGAACTCTCCACGCTTTTCAATATCTCCAACATGCTCACCGAAGCCCGCGGCTTGCAGCAGACACTTGACCGCGTAACATTCAGTGTCACGCAGGCTCTGAATGTCAAAGCCTGTTCACTGCGGCTGCTTGATGACCAGCGGGATGAACTGGTCATTAAAAGCGTTTATAACCTTTCCGAAGCATACCTCCGCAAAGGCCCCATCATGCTGCGCCAAAGCGGCATTGACCGCGAAGCGCTGGAAGGCAAAGTCGTGCATATTGCCGATATTGCCACCGATCCCAGAATCATTTACCGCGATGATGGCCGCAGGGAAGGCATTGTTTCAGTGCTTTGCACGGCGTTGATTTATAAAGACCGCCCCATCGGCGTTTTGCGGGTGTACTCCGCGGAACGCAAGGAATTTTCTGATTTTGAAGTAAAACTGCTGCAATCTATATCCGGGCAGGCCGCCGCCGCCATTGAAAATGCCCGCCTCCAGCAGGAAACCATGGAAAAAGAACGCCTCCAGCGGCAGGTGCAGATTGCCGCGGAAGTTCAGCGCCGCATGATTCCCGCCGGAGCGCCGCGCGTGCCCGGCTTTGACATTGCCGCGCTGTATGCCCCATGCTTCGAACTGGGTGGCGATTTTTATGATTTCATTGAGTTCGGTACTTCCACGCTGGGCATTGCGGTTGCGGATGTGGTGGGAAAAGGCCTCCCGGCCTCGCTGTTAATGGCGTCCGTCCGGGCCGCCATCCGGGCATACGCCAATGATATTTACGATCTTGATGAAATCATTGCCCGCGTGAACCGTGCCATGGTTGCCGATACCCGGAGCAATGAATTCATCACGCTCTGGTATGGCACTTTAAATTATGCCCGCCGCCAGCTTACCTATTGTGCCGCCGGACATGATCCAGCCCTGCTGGTGCGCGATGGAAACATTCAGGAGCTTTCCGCCGGCGGAATGGTGCTGGGCGTGGATGCTTCCGAGCGCTACATCAAGGAAGTGCTGCAACTGCAACCCGGCGATCTGATTTTTATTTATACCGATGGTTTAAGTGATGCGGTAAGCTTCAACGGCGAAAAGTTTGGCAAAGTCCGGGTCCGGGAAACGCTGTTGAAATACCGTGATTTTACCGCCGAACAGATCTGCCAGAATATGATCTGGGAAACCCGCCGTTTTGTGGGGCTTAACCGCCGCACCGATGACACCACGCTCGTCGCTCTGCGGATCACACATTAATTCATGCACGACCATTGCCACACGACCATTGCCACCATTGATTTACCAACCGTCTGCCTCTAGCATACTGGATTGTTGCCGCATCTGCGGCCAGAACGTTTTCGTCCCATTGAATTGGACTAGGAGCCGTTGCGTGGATCATCATTTGGAACAGGAATTTGAGCGGCATTTTGGAAAATCTTCCGGCCCATTCATTCTCACCCGTTCGCCGGGCCGGGTGAATCTGATCGGGGAACACACCGATTATAATGATGGCTTCGTGCTTCCCATTGCCATTGACCGCTTCACGGCTATATGTGCCAAAGCCCGCACCGATACCACAGTCCGTCTTTTCAGCACCACACAAAATGAAATGGCGGAGTTTTCCGTATCCAGTACGGTTGCTAAAGATTCGCCCAAATGGTCCCTTTATGCCAAAGGTGTCGCTGAAGCTCTGCGGCAACGCGGACTGATCCGCCATGGTATGGATGCCATTGTCAGCACCACCGTGCCCATCGGCGGAGGACTTTCCTCCAGTGCATCGTTTGAAGTGGCGACCGGGATGGCACTTCTGGCGGCTAACGGCAAAACACTGGATAAAGTTGAACTGGCCCTGGCCTCACAATGGGCGGAACATCATTATGCCGGCATGCCCTGCGGAATTATGGATCAATTCATCTCCGCTCTGGGTGAAAAAAATCACGCCATGCTCCTGGATTGCCGCGATCTTTCCCGCAGACAAGTGCCCATGAATGATCCCGACATGCGCATTTATATTGCCAATTCCAACGTCAAACATGAATTGGTACAGGGAGAATATCAGGCCCGGAAAAATCAGTGTGAACGCGCAGTGACGGTCTTGAAGAAAAAATTCCCCGCGGTAAAAGCCTTGCGTGACGCGGATCATTCCATGCTGGAGGCTTGCCGCATGGACATGGACCCAACGGTTTTCCGCCGCGCCCGCCATGTCATTTCAGAAAATGCCCGCACGCTGAAATTTGCCGGCGCCATGGCCGCCGGCGACTGGGCCGCCTGCGGTAAACTGATGTATCAATCCCATGAAAGCCTGCGTGATGATTACGGCGTAAGCTGCCCGGAACTTGATGTGCTGGTGGAAATTGCCGCAACGGTGAAAGGCGTGTATGGAGCACGCATGACCGGTGGTGGTTTTGGCGGGTCAATTGTCGCCATGGTGCGGAGACAAACCATTGACGCTCTGACGACCGCCATTGACAGCCAATATCCAAAACGCTGCGGTAAACAAGCCTCCATGTTTGCGACCACCGCTGTCAACGGTGCAGAACTCCTGCAATCCTGACCGGCTTTGGACCCATTGCGGAATAGGCATGAAAGATATACTCAATACGTTAATCAAAGGGAAGACGCTCACGCTGGAGCAGACCCGCACGGCGTTTGAAGCCATTATGACCGGTGTCACGCCCGCCGCGCAAGTCGGGGCGTTTCTGGCTCTGCTGGCCGGGCGGGAGCCTACGGTGGATGAACTCTCCGGCGCGGCGGCGGTGATGCGGCAGTTTGTTGTTCCGGTGGAGGCTCCGGAAAATGTCATTGACACCTGCGGCACCGGCGGCACGGGATCACGCATTTTTAATGTATCGACCACCGCGGCCATTGTGGCCGCCGCCTGCGGCGTGCCGGTGGCCAAGCACGGCAACAGCGCTGTCACCAGCCGCAGCGGCAGTGCCGATGTATTGATCCGCTTGGGCGTACAAGTGGATATTGACCCGGAACTGC
>JABEBX010023571.1_pt1 | contig 11406 bp, 15 predicted proteins | sample 7245971 | NCBI WGS metagenome assembly JABEBX01 (sample SAMN14506365, study PRJNA622280) | hot springs metagenome | biome: hot spring [ENVO:00000051]|acidic hot spring [ENVO:00002120]; feature: spring [ENVO:00000027]|sediment [ENVO:00002007]; material: sediment environment [ENVO:01001048]...
TGGTATCCATGCCCATGATTCTCCCGGGCATTGGTATTCCGAATCTTGAAAGCAGTGCTTCAGCCTCTTCTGATTCAGTTCTGATCATTATAGTTCCTTCAGGTATTACAACAGGTGCAATCTGCAGCTTTTCCATTGTTTCTGATATCTTTTCAACTGTCATTTCTTCGTTGACGCGTTTCTCCATGATGCGTGAGAGGAGAACAAATGCAACTGTATCACATGTTATTATGGATGTCCTCTCTGAACTGAAGGCAATACCCGTGAGAATCCATGAAGGCAAACTGATTCTCAGATCAGAGTCAGAAAACGCAGACAGGATGTTGTCCCTCCTCTGTATACCTGTACCGAAAAAGGTACTTGGTAAAACACTGACGGAATAAGAATAAAATCATTATTATATATCGTAAGGCATACAGGTCTGTAACTATAGATATAGAATATAAATGCCATGCTTATCTGTTTAAGGTAAAAATGCTCGTGATTATCCCCCTTAGCTGAAAGCGAGATGCTTTCAGATCTTGATAATATGCTTGAAAGATCAGACGACAGCTTCCTGGATTTTCGCATAATATCAGAGAAGAGGGAATCCTGTGCATACCTATCCATACTGATATCTCTCAATAATGAGGAAATAGAATCAGGGGGAGATGGGCGAATCGATGTCCCTGGAAAGATACAGTTTGTCCAACCGCTCCTTTACAGATCTCATTAGTACTGGATCCAAAAGATATGTTACTGCAAGTATATATATCGTTCCATGAATCAGGAAAGTGCTACTTCAGAAGATCAAGGATGTATTTAGAAACAATCCTTATGAATTCTGTGTTACCAAATTCATATACAGTTCCATGGATCTCATTCTTCTCAACGACACCTTATATTTCATCATTCCTATGTAATCTGTACCTTCCTTGCTCTCTTTTCCATTCTGTTATACTTTGTTGTAGAATGATAAAGATAATAGTTACCATTCAATGACTTTGCACCTAGAGGTATTCCCCTCTTCTTCTCATATCCAAGCAGATCCTTTACTTATTCTTCCATTAAACCGTTATGGGAAATAGACAAATATAAATATTTTTGTCATAAGCATCTATGGAATGAAGGAAAAATTATACCCTAATCATGTGTTATCCCCTAAATTTGCAGGTGTTAAGGTTAAAACAAAAATAGCAAAATTGTGATTTTAACGATATCAATTAATATGTTATAAAAAACCAGAGATTCTATTGGGATATAAATTCAAGAAAATTTTTCTCTATTTTTAAATCTCAGAAAAAAATTTTTCTGAAATGGTGAATGCGTAAAAAATAAATCTATTGAGGTTATAAGATCTTAAGGGGATGTTATAGTGAATGAGGAAGAATTCTATTTTCCAACAAGAAGAGTTACTGAAAAATCCAAACAAATATGGAAGGAAAGTTTAAAATATACTCCCTATGGAGTGCATAGCAATTATAGGGCTCTGGATCCCTACCCAATGTATTTTGTGAGGGGGCATGGTTCAAAGATAGAGGATGTGGACGGTAATTCTTACATAGACTTTAATATGGCATTCGGAGTATTAACAACTGGGCATTCAAATCCAAAACTCGTCAATAAAATCCGGGAAAGGATAGAAAATGGGACAATCCTTGGATTTGAATACGCTGAATCTTATAAATTAGCGAAGCTCATAGCACAAAGATTCAAAACTGAGTTTGTTAGATTCTCAAATACCGGTGGGGAAGCAGACTCTTCGGCCATCAGATTTGCAAGATCCTTCACGGGAAGGGAAAAGATAATAAAGTTTGAAGGTTGTTATCACGGTTCTTACGACTCTGTTCTTGTAAGTACCAAACCGAGCAGAGGAAAAGCAGGCAATCCAAAATTTCCTAATCCGGTACCATCTGGACCAGGAATAACAAGCTCAATAATCAGTGATACCATTGTGCTTCCGTTCAATGACTTTGAAGCAATTCAAGAAACATTCGAAAAAGAACACGAAAAAATAGCAGGTGTAATACTTGAACCAATACCAATGAATATGGGTTTAGTACTTCCAAAGAAGGGATTTTTAGAAGAGCTTAGAAAGCTTACTGAAGAAAATAATTCAGTCCTGATTTTTGATGAGGTAAAGACAGGTTCTAAGCATTATGGAGGGGCATCAAATTACTTCAAGGTTCAACCAGACTTGATTACTCTTGGGAAAGCCATAGGGGCAGGTATTCCATTATCCGCAATCACTGGAAAGAAGGAAATAATGCAAAATATTGGACCGGGTAAAACGCCACACGCAGGTACTTTCAATTCGAATCCTCTCTCTATTGACGCAGGTATAGTATCAATGGAAAATATTCTTACGGAAACGAATCTCAGCTATGCAGAAAGATTGAGTAGTGAATTGTCAAAAGCGTATCGAGAAATTATTAGTGACGGAAAGCTTCCATTAGGTGTGCAAGATTGGAGTGTTAGCGGTTCTCTTTATTTCACAACTAAAAAGATTCAGAATTGGAGAGATTTTCTCACGACAAACGTCAATCAATGGTACAGATATTATTACATGATGCTCGATAAGGGAATAATACCAGCAGCGCCTGGGCCTGATGAGCAGTGGACTGTTTCAGTAATGCATACTAAGGAAGACATAGAAGCACATATTGAGGCTTTCAAATCAGTGTCAGAAAGCCTAAAAAAAGTAGTATCTGATTTACAAATAGAGGAGGCTCTTTAAACCCCCTACCTTTTTTTCTCTTCTGGGAGTTCATACCACTTTACTTTTTCGCCTACTCTTGCTCTCATTTTCCATTTTAAAGATTTATCTGCTTTTTCAATGCTTTGTTTTAGCCCTTCAATTTTATTTATTAAACTTAGCTTATCTGATTCAGAAAAAGGAAGTTTTTTTGCATATTCTTCAACTTTGTCAAGGTTTATGGTTACAGTCTTGTAGGGCCCCCACTCTTCAGAACAAGTTCTCACAAGAAAATCCCTGGCGGAATAGTCTCTCTCTCCTTTTGCATCAAGATCACTATACAAAATTAGTCTAATTATGTCTTTAATATCCTTTTCATTTATTTCTACGATCTGAAGTTTTGTGAATAACAATTCACCTAATCCTATAGTATTATCTATGTAATTTAAAGAGAGAGAAAGATCAAGAGTATGACACATTTCAAATTTATCAAGAAATACATCTAACTGTTCTGACCCTTTCCTGAATAATAACCTTGTATCTCCGTAAAGACCGTTGAACATTTCGTCAGGTTCGTACCCACACGTTTTGAGTGTTTCATATATTTTCTTTTTTTCCTTGCTTTTCCCAACAATGTCGATGTCAGCATATTTTCTTGAAAGAAAATCATATACGTGATCGTTGGAATTTCTTGATGTTTGATAGAAAATAGCCCATCCCCCAATTAGTTGAATATGAGCTCCAATTTCCTTTGCCTTCGAAATTATGCATTCACAATCGTCACATTTCTGAACTGTTAAAGTTTCTTGCATTTCATCATCTCCTATCCTGTAACCAAGATCTGATTCTGAACCTCTCTATCACTTATCAAAACCAAGGCACCGTGTAATATCCCTTCCGTATACTCACTTCCAGGATTTATGCAGACAGTCTTACCTATTTTATCTATTCCTCTGGACTCATGTATATGACCATGAAGTGAAACCACTGGTTGCCTTTCTTCGATTGCTCGTCTTACGGAAGAACTTCCCACATGGACCATTATCTGCTGGCCGCCGACATTTGTGTATTTTAAATCACTTTCAATTTTAGGAGCTAGGTCAAGATTGGTATTTATAGGAGGAGGATGGTAGGCCATAATAATCTTATCTTGACGGTCAATCTGGGCTAGTTGTTTTTCTATAGTTTTCCATAGATCCTCTTCTTCTACATCCCGAGGGGCGTGCCATGGAGTCATATTAGCCATAGATAAACCTAGAAGCTTATAATCTCCAAGATCAACGATTCTCTCTCCGATGTTAGATGAAACATCTGATTGGAAATAGTTTTCTATTCCCAAGAGATCATCATTCCCAGCCTCAATGTAGAGTTTAATCCCGGTGCCTTTGAGACGATCATTTGCAAGGTTAATCCATTCTTTTATCCTATTTATCATAAGTTCGTGGAATAATTCCATTTTCTTTTGTTCATCCTGAGAGATTTCAATATACTCATTCTTATCCATTACCGATGGATAATACCCAGTATCGCCTTGGAGCTTTATGAAACTTGCAAGTTCTTGATCTGTATTAATAATTTTTTGCTGTCCAAAAAAATTAGTTTCGTATGGCGGCTTTCCGTTACCGACTATCGGTATAATTGCCTTACCTGTAATGTCCCCACCAAAAATCAAGTAATTTGCTTCATATATCTTGGCAGCATTTAGAAATTTTCTAAATACCAAGGTCGAGCCGTGAAAATCAGAGGCGAAAAAAATTTTTGTTATAGAACTTTTTTTCTCTTTTTTTCCAAACATATCTTGATATATAGAAAAATTATTAATAAATCTTACTAATCGTTAATAAATATTATTAAATAAATATTAGCGTATTAATCAATTATCAGTTCGGCCATAAAACATTAAACAGGAACTTTAGTAGAGGTGTTTGATGCAATATGAAAGACTCAAACACCTCTATCGATTGCATAAAAAAGAAAGATAAGAGAGCAACTTATATCAAGTCTATTGTAGCAATTTATAGCGGGCTAATTGGTATAGCTTAAGTTGATTCATTGAATTCTTTAACCCCTGTTATTTGTTCACTCTATTTTAGTTTTGAATTTCTCAGGTATTTTGAATGATCTGTTGTTGTGCCAAATCGACCAGATTATGTGGCACTGTTTCCTTGATGCTGCAACCAGTGCTTTCTGCTTTGGCATCCTTCCATCTGTCTTGCGATGATAGAATTCGGATATGACAGGATTGGATCTTGTTGCCACTATTGTGGAAAAGTATATTGCTGTTCTGAGGAGAGCATCGCCCCTCTTTGAGATAGATATTTCAGACCTCATCTTTCCACTCTCCTTTATAAATGGATGTATTCCTGCGAATGCAACAAGCTTCTCTGCACTCTCAAATCTATTTATGTTGCCAATCTTTCTTAATATTATGGATGCTGTGATAGGACCAACGCCTGGAATGCTCATTATGACATGATCACAGACTGCCTGTTCATTCCTCATGGAAGATTCTATTCTTTCCTTCTCTTCATTTAGAATCTTCAATATTCTGTCCATTTCTGTTGCTTCCAGGTGTGGGTGATGATTGTGCTGCCTTCGGTATCAATTCCGCTTTCTTCAATGTCGCGTAAAAGGTCAAGCCATCAATGCCCGCTGCCAGGAATTCATCGGATGTCCTGAATGTCTCGATCATACTGATCGTGTTATCATCGAGATCAATTATATTGGATAACCTGCTGAACATTATATCCATTACAAGGACAATGTTGTTCTTTGTTGTGCGTATCTTGCAGTTTATTATGTCATACGCAGTTATGAACTCTCTGAGATTCTTTAGTTCCTATGGAAATTCATATGAATCTTTTGTGTCAGTCACCATGAGGTACCTCACTATTGATTCTGCATCTATCGTATTGGTTGAAGTTTTCCTAACCTTGAATTCTTCATTCCTCTTTACCTTAAGACCGTTGAGTATTCTTACATGAAATCCGCCATCATTGAAGTGCTGATGAAGGAGCACACGATAAATGCCTGTTGATTCCATTCCAATGTTGAGCACCGTTCCCATATTCTTTAGAGCATTTATTGTTTCAGAAAACTTCTTGAACTCATCTGTGCTGTTTTTACGGTTGCTTCCCTTGCATATTATTTTATTGTCCCTGTCCAATGCACAGTAATCGAATTTATCCTTTGCAATATCTATTTCCACATATACTTTCATTTCATCACCAGTCAAGTCAACCTCCCAATATCCCGCATTCACCTCAGACTCGTTCGTTATCCACAAATTTCCTGCAACATCCTATCTGGGTATGGAAACAGAAGGGGGATGCACACTCTCTTCCGAGGATTGAACCTCAGTTTGGTGCTCTCTTATCCATGGCCAGTAGAGCTATTACTACTGGCTAATAACAATATACAAGTTTGGTCAAAGGACAACTCATCCATAGTAAATAGGATTGAAGTACTTATGGACAGATCATTCCTGTATTCATGGAATGAGACATTAGAGAATGAGAACAGAAGTAAGATGGATCATCCATTTGAATATACAATTCTTTGATTTCCGTGCTAAGATAAGATATCTTTGGAGGATTCATTCCAGGAGCTAGAAGGATTCGTGAGAAAACTCTCAGAACTCACTGGCAAGTTAAAATCTCTGAGCTATCCTTCTATATTCAACAGGATAAGAGATATACCGATTGCTAGAATGTTGGAGGAGATCAATAGGAAGGCAGGGGATGATATGACTGTCATAATAGATTCTTCTGGTCTCAAGATAACCAATAGAGATAACTGACAACAAAATGGAAGGGAAAGAAAAGGGGTGGATCAAAATTCATATTGCAATAGATTCAGAAGCAATGAACGTAGTCTTAATAATAAAGGATGAACAAAGAGGCTGAAATACCAGATCCATCAAACGGTGATGAAGATATACTGCTACTTCCTACCCAGAAGGAATACGGTGGTGAACTGAATTGGTTACACCATGGAATTGCTTAACACAATTTAAATGTATGAAAAATATAAAAATAAAAATTACTCAGGTGGAATTTCTTTGTAGGCGGTGGTAATATCAATTCCTGATCTTTTGTTAACAAAGTACATCGTTATGAATATTAAGGCAGCCGCAATATAAACTGCTCCAAGAGATATTGCTGTAGTAGAATTTATGGGCATCAAGTATGAATTCCAAAGCCCAATTATTCCATAGATTATTCCAGCAAGTGCAATGACCCCTAACCAGGAAATTACGGGAATTCCAATTATTTTCCTCTTAATGACAAATGTATTATTGTAAAGGTCCTTTTTAATAAATGGCACAAGAATTGCTGTAATCGCTGGAATTATGAAACCAAAGTCAAATATTGGTATTATATCAACAATTGCTGCAGCCGGAATATATGCATACGCTAATACTCCTATTATTCCAATCACTCCAACGGTAATAGTTGTTACAAATGGTGTCTTTGTTCTCATAGATACCTTGCTAAATATGCCTGGCATTGCTCTGTCGAATGACCAACTGAATAAGTATCTAGATGCTCCTACTATGGTTGGTACAAAGAAGAAAACATCTGGTAACCAAAATACTAAAATTCCTAAGATAGGTATTATAGGATTTTTGTAAACCAACGAAACAAAGAAAGGCGTATAAGTCCCTATAAACGAAAATGGTAGGGAGTATCCATTTGCGTAATTATAAGACCAAGCTGTCATAAAAAGCTGTCCAAAAGCATGAAAAGTAGTAAAATAGAAAGACATATAAAAGATTAAGATGAAAAGAAGCGCATAAACAATGGCTATAGGAAGCGATTTTTTTACCTGTTTCATCTCGCCAGACCAGTTTGCAGGGAGCGTGTACCACGTGAAGGCATACCATGCAATTGGTAAGGCAAGCAATGTAGTAGAATATCCAGTCTTATAAGATAGCCCATTAGATATTGCTGATGAGATAACGCTAGAATATGCTCCGGAACCTGCATATTTATTAAAAGCTGTTATGAAATGAGAAGGTGTAATTGATGCCGTAATTCCAAATAGAATTATTGTGGAGATTACTTCAAGTATTCCTGAAATAAATATTATCCTAAATGCCGTTTTCGTTGAAGTGAAAGTTAGAAGCAGAAGAAAAACTAATATAACGATAATAGCAGAGACCACCTCGATGTTTAATGAAAGCATAGAAGCTGCTAGACTTTGAAGAAAAGTATTTGAATACATAAATCCATATGTATAGATTGCGTAAGCTAGATATTGTGCTGCAAATAGTGAGTAAATTCCAAGACTGAAGACGTAAGCGAAAAAGAGACCAAATGAGTTAAGAAATCCTAAAACGGAGTTCAATCCTCTACTTACAAATACATAGTCCCCTCCGGATCTTGGCATAGAAATTCCAAATATTGTATAAACCGCCCCGAGTGCCATACTAGGGATGAACATTATCAAGAGTGCAAGATACATATTAGCACCAGGAGATAGAAATAGCAGCGAAATTAGGAAAATTGGTACACCCCCCGTTACAAGAGCGAATGTTGCAAAGAAAGATGAACTCCCACTCACGTTTCTAACTAGGCCTGTAGCGTCCCTGACAAAAACTTTAACTCCTTGAGGTTGAGCCATATCAGTATCATATTTCTTTCATACTTTAAAATTACCTTTGTCCTGTTAGATCTCTCTTTAAAGAAAAAAAATATTAAAATTTACTTAAATAAAGCATAATTTTTTTTTAAAAGATTATTGTAACTAAGAAAACTATAAACCTTTTAATGATGCATAAGATTCAATATTATGACGGGTCTTCTTAAGTTTTCAGGATCATCTAGCGACTATTCTTCTTCAAAATTTGTCATTTTTGGTGCACCTTTTGACTCTACTACATCATTTCGGTCAGGTCAAAGGTTTGGTCCTAACCGAATAAGAGAAGCTTCATCCACACTAGAACGATTTGTCTATACAAATCAAACAAACTTTAAGGAAATAGGTGTTTATGATATGGGGGATGTTGAGTTAACTGTAAACCCGGATAAAATGATTGAGCACGTATATGAAGCTACTCGAAAGATACTTAGTGATGGGAAATTTCCTATTATGCTAGGTGGAGAGCATTCGGTGAGCATAGGAGCCTCACTCGCGTTACGAGAATTTGATGGATCAATTCTCTTTCTTGACGCACATCCGGACTTCAGGGATTCATTACTCGGAGAAAGACTAAGTCATGGTTCTGTAGCCAAAAGATCTATAGAGAATCTTAGCCTCGAAAAAGTGGCAGCTATCGGTTTAAGATCAATTTCGATGGAAGAATTTCATGACCCAGCCTTTAAACGATATAATATGTCCACCACAGATGATGTTCGCAGAGAGGGAGTGGAAAAAATTGTAGAAAAGTCTCTAACAAAGTTAAATTCAGATAAAATATACCTATCATTGGATCTCGACATCATTGATCCAGCGTTTGCACCTGGTGTAGCAACTCCAGAGCCTTTTGGTCTCGATCCGTTTCATATCAGAGAAATCATAAAGCTAATCGGGAAGAAATTAGTCGGGGCCGATATTGTGGAACTTGATCCACCGTATGATAATGGTAATACCGCGATACTTGCAGCTAGATTTGTTCAAGAGATTATCTCTTCAAAAACAAGCCATTAATATCTAATTTACCTTTGATCTTCTGTTCCACCAAAATATAATCAACAAAACAGGAAAATCATCCAGTAGAATTTACTATAATTAATCCAATCTTTTCCCATTTACAATTGCTGGGAATGAAGCTAAATATATTTTTCTACCGTTTATATCAATGCTTTTTAACGATTTTCTATATTTGACTTGTGGATCATTAATCATTTCTTCTATACTGTTTATCTTACCGGCCGGAATACCATTTGCTGTTAGTAAATTTAAAACTTCTTCAGAACTCTTTTCACGAATTCTATCTTGTATTAGTTTTGTGAGAAGGTCTCTGTTCTTAACTCTGTTCTCGTTGCTCCCGAACAGTTCATTATAATCGATAGTGTCAAATCCAAATATTTTTGAGAATTTGGACCATTGTTTTTCATTAGCTACCGCAATAATAATATCTTCATCTGATGTTGAAAAACTTTGGTAAGGAACAATCCCAGGGTGCGAAATCCCAAGAGCTTTAGGACTTTCATTTTTGGCTGAAAAATATGGTATCAAATATGTCATTGAATATAAAGTACTGTCGAGAAGAGAAATATCTATATTAACAGCCTTTTTTGTTTTGGTTTTATTGACGAAAAGATATGATAATACCGAAATAGCACATTGGTACCCTGCATATATATCCGTAGTAGAATTACCAACTCTAGCCAAATTTCTTTTATCGCATCCTGTAACACTCATTAGTCCGGACTCACCTTGAATTACAATATCATATGCTGGAAATCCAGCCTTTGGGCCATCTCTCCCATAGCCAGATATCGATACATAAATAAGGCTTTCATTAAATTTGACAAGTTTGTCAAAGGTTACTCCCAGTTTTTCCTCTGTCTGAGGGGTAAAATTGTGAAGAAAGACATCAGATTCTCTTATTAAAGTATAGAGCTCCTCTCTATCATTTTCACTTTTTAAATTAAGTCTTACATAGGTTTTGTTGTGGTTAATTGAAATAAAGTATGTACTTATTCCGTTTATTAAGGGTTCATAATGTCTGGTTTCATCACCAATTTGGTCATCCTCTATTTTAATTACTGATGCCCCCAAATCTGCAAGTATGGTAGTACAAAACGGTCCCGCGAGAACTCTAGATGCATCTAAGATCTTTATGCCCTCTAGCGGAAGCTCCTTCATATTCTTAAATTGTACATTATTAGAATATTCTTTCTCTATATCATCTGGATTTTATTTTGAAGCTTCTTTTTCCTTTAAAGTTGCGATTTATAATAAAAATTTTCTCCGGTTTAATTCTAAGCTTTAAGAAATTTTATAATATTTAATATTTCTCAGAAATTATTATATGTTATAAGGTTTTTCTTTTAAAGATAAAATGGATATTTTCGATAAAAGAATATTAAAAATTATGCAGGAAGATGCGACTCTTTCGTTGAGGGAAATTGGCAGAAGAATTGGACTTTATTCCCCTTCTGCCATAAGTAAGAGGATAGAAAATCTTAAAAACCAAGGATATATTAAAAAAATTAGTGCTACTTTAGACTATTCTAAACTGGGATTTTCGTTTGTGACGCTTACACTAATAAGAGGTAAATATGGGCTCAACTATAAAGACATAATAGCAGAAAAGTTAAAAAAAATAAATGGTGTAATCTCTATTTACTTCCTCCTGGGCGATGTTGACTTTGTAATATATACTATTACAAAAAACAAAGACGAATACTCTAAAATCCTTGATCAAATTTCGTCAATATCAGAGATTGAACGATCTGATACTAGAACTATCCTTGAGACATATAAGGAAATGGACTTTCAAAATATAGATATCATTTAACTTCGAAGTTGGATTTTCAATATCAATTCAATATTTTGATTAAACAGTATCTCCGAATTGAGTTGAGATTATAGTTTCCTAAATTCCCTGATCATTAGGCATTAGTAGCACTATTTTTTCCATATTATGCGGCTTAGGAAGGTTTATTAACTAATGTGTAATTACACATTACGTCATTTATTCGGTATAAAAAGATTGGAAACAAGACCTATGCCTACGAAGTGACTGCATACTATGATAAGGTAAAGAAGAAACCTGCACA
>JABEBX010018112.1_pt1 | contig 11381 bp, 6 predicted proteins | sample 7245971 | NCBI WGS metagenome assembly JABEBX01 (sample SAMN14506365, study PRJNA622280) | hot springs metagenome | biome: hot spring [ENVO:00000051]|acidic hot spring [ENVO:00002120]; feature: spring [ENVO:00000027]|sediment [ENVO:00002007]; material: sediment environment [ENVO:01001048]...
AACAATGGAGCAAAAAGCACCCACGGCAACTGCCGTTTTTAGGCTAATTACTCTCAGCGCGTAAATGATCCAGCCACTGACTGGATATTCTTTCCAGCAGGCGATTCTGGCTCTGGCGTGCCGTCAGATTATCCAGATCCACCCAGGCCAGGGGCTGGTCCTGGCCGGCGCAGGAAAATACTGCTTTGGTCCGTTTACCGGTTTCCGGATCAATCTGCCACTGCAAACACTGGGCGCAGACACCTTTGAGCATACACTGCATCGGGCTTCCTACCGTGGCTACCGCTTCCAGATCACTGCGGAAATAAGCACTGAGAGATCCTTTCAGGGCCTGCTGAAAGCCTTTTAATAATCCGGTAGAGCCCATGACCATCAAGCGATCTACCTGATCCAAGGCTACCGCCGCCTGCACCGTACTCTGACCGGGAAGTTCACCTGCTCCGTAAGCACGTAACAACTCCACCATATCACTGGCTTCGACACTCAAGTCCTGAGGACGATGCGTTGTAATCAGCGGACCACTCCCCGTGCACCAGATAATCTGATCCGCCGCTTCTTCCAGTTCCGCCTGATTATCCAGTTCGCTGGCTTTACCCAAAGCGGCGACATACAGGACCCGATTACCCGCAGCGCGGAGCGCGGGACCGATATCCAGCATGACCGCAGCGCCCCAGCGTCCTGCCACCACCAGAATGGTTTTATTCTGGGGAATATCCGTCGGTGCTCCAGTGGGACCCATTAATATCAAGGGATCACCGGGTTCCAGGCTCCCTACCAGACGCGGCCCGGTTCCCCATTGCAGTACCATCAGACGCACCGCATCATCTTCGACGCCGGCACCACTGACGGTCAGAACCGGAATCTGCAGGCGGGTATTATTCACAACCGGGCTATGGCTTTCAAAAGTCTGCAGACGGAAAAACTGGCCCGGCCGGAAATTGCGGGCGGCCAGAGGAGCTTTAATCCACATTTCGGTTACCGCCGGATTACTGCGATCCACGCGCAGGACCCGCATGGTCAGCAAATCCCGCAAGCTTTCCTGAAAGTCCGGCAGCTTATGCTGGGTTACCGGAGCGAGAGCGCTAAGACTGTGCATGACCTGCGGATAACTGGCTTTTGCCGAGGCAATGGCCTTGACCACGCTACCATGAAACACCGGGTGCGTATCACCAATGAAACTGACGCGATGCAATTGCCCATCCGTGTAGGAAGTGAACGGGCCGGCTTCGGGTGCCTTGCAGTGTTCAGCCACCTGCACCGCCTGGAGAGCACTCTTGCCGTGGGCCACGTGGGTCTGAAAATGATCCCCATCCAGAAGCAGGGTACCGGGATACTCTCGTTCATAAATGGTATTCGGTACGGTTCCCGCCGCAATAAACACCGCACGAGCCGGTAAACGCAACTCCTGGTCACTGCTCAGCCAACGACCTTCGGCTTCACGCATCTGCCGGAATACCATGTGGGCGATGTGTCCATAGGTATCCAGTTCGGCACGCAGAGGATCCAGACCCTCTGCGTAATACAGGCCTTCTTCCATGGCCTTGATCAATTCTTCATGGTTGCGCGTATAAGCCGGGGATTGCCGCATACCCTTGCGATAAGCCAGCGTGACCCCGCCCCAGGATTGAATCAGGGGGACAAAATTCGGGGATTCTCCGCTTTCCTGCGCGCGTTTCCTTTCCTGGCGAACGGCGCGCCCGTGGGCAAGAAATTCTTCGAGAATTTCCGTGTCTTCGGCAGAAAGTCCGGCACGCATTTTTTCCTCCCCGCCGCGCTGGGACATCTGCTCATAACGCTCAAGGACTTTTTCAACCTGACGAATGTAATAGGCCTGCACTTCGGTGGCAGTATCCACCGCTGTGAGACCACCACCAATGACCACTGCGGGCAAGCGTACCTGCAAATTGGCGAGACTGCTCTTTTTCCCGGCACCAGTCAGCTGCAGGGCCATGAGGAAATCACTGGCCTGACGCATGCCCCGCGCCAGACTTTCGCCCATAGGAACCACCCTGGGCAAACCCGCACCCGTGGCAATACAGACATGATCAAACCCCAGAGACCAGGCATCTTCCAGGGTGATGGTGCCACCCAAACGCACGCCCCCGAAAATCTGAAAGCCGGGACGCCGGGCTAAAGTCAGATAAATGAGTTTGAGAAAGTTCTTGTCCCAACGCACGGTGATACCATATTCCGCCACCCCGCCAAAACCCAGCAGAATCCGCTCGTCCAGGTCTTCCTGCAAGGTGCTCCAGTCACGAATCGGCGCGGTCAACCAGGTTTCCGGCAGCGGTTCGATTTTCAGTCCATCAATACCCACTACCGCACAACCTTCCTGCAGCAGATGTTGGGCCATAGTGAACCCCGCCGGCCCCATGCCTGCCACCAGCACCTTGCGCCCATTATACGGTTGTGCCGCAAATTGAACGGCGCGCAAGGGATTCCAGCGGGTCAGCAAATCATACAGCTCAATCCCCCAGGGGAGGTTGAGGACATCCGTCAAAATGCGGGTTTCAACCTGCGGAATGTTGACCGGGTCCTGCTTCTGGTACACACAGGCTTTCATGCAGTCATTGCAGATGCGATGGCCGGTAGCGGGAACCATGGGATTATCGACCATGGCCATGGCCAATGCCGCCAGATTCAGTCCGTCCCGTTTGAGAATCTGCATTTCCGAAATTTTTTCTTCGAGGGGACAGCCCGTCAGGGTCACGCCCAGAGGATCAACCTTCAGGCCCAGTTCCGGCACCCCTTTTTTTTCGGGGAATCCTCTGGAGCAAAAATCGCCATCATGATCATGACAATACAGACAATAATGGACTTCACTCTGCACGCTGCGCGGGTCCATGCGCAAATCCGTCAGATGAAAGCTGTCGCGGCGACGCAGGGTACCGTCGGGCGCTACAAATGGCGTACCGGGCACCTGATCGAGCTTTTTGAGTGGCACGAGGGCCTCATGATCTACGCGCTGGGGCAAACGGAAGCTCGACCACCCCGTAACCGCCAGAGCTGCCTGTGGGTCCTGAAGAATCAGGGCACACCATTGGGTCAGGCGCTGAATCTCCTCAGCATGGGTATTTTCATCCTTGAGCCAATCTTCACCAAGCCGGGAAATCGCCCACTCACGATCCGTATCGGGCCAGGCGCGTTGGCGTATCTGGCTATCCAGCCATTGATCCAAATCCGCAAAAGTCTCCGGAAATTCTCCGCGATAACGCCGGGCGCGACGCAGCACAAAATGCTTTTTGAAATCCATGACCACATCATGACTGCGGGTTTGTGTCTGTAATTCAGAGACTTCTTTTTCCAGGGCGAACAAGCGGGTAATAAACTGTTCCACATGGGGCGCCAGGCGCAGCAGGAATTCGCTTTGTGCCTTGCTCGCCGGAAGCAAACCCTGAGCCCGGTAGTCATGCAGGGCTTCGGCGAGTGAACTATCCGCTTTGTTCAGACTGTCGAGAAATTCCTGATCCAGACGCGCAATGCCCTCATCTGTAAAAAGTTCTTTATATTCAAAACCAACCAAATTCAGCACCCGTATCTCCCCATTCGCGCAGAGGCATACACGCCATCCACTTTCATCAAACTGTCACATTTTGCTGGCATTATAGACGTATGTCACGTTTTCAGGACGAAACTATGCCTCATTACCGCAGTATTTTCCTGTCCGATGTCCACCTCGGGACCCGAGGCTGTCAGGCAGAAAGTCTGCTCGACTTCCTGCGCCACAATTCCTGCCAGCAATTATATCTGGTCGGCGACATCATTGATTTATGGCGACTCAAAATACGCTGGTACTGGCCGCGCAGCCACAATACTGTCGTCCAGAAAATCCTGCGTCTGGCGCGTTCGGGTGTCGTGGTCCGCTATATTCGCGGAAATCATGACCCCGTCTATGAGCTGCTCTCTGATTATGTTCAGGGTCAGGATGATGAGAGCATTTCCCTGGGCGATATTGCCATTCTCAGTGAGACCGTTCATGAAACCGCCGATGGAAAAAAACTCTGGGTGATTCATGGGGATCAATTTGATGCGGCCATGCGTTATGCTACCTGGCTGATTCATCTCGGTGATCATGGTTATATCCTGTTGCTCTGGCTCAATCGCCTGCTGCAGTCCGTCTTCCGTCGTCTGGGTCTGCGCCGGCACTGGTCCCTGAGTGCCTACATCAAGTACCGGGTCAAAAAGGCCGTGCAATTTATCAACGACTACGAACATCTGCTTGCCGAAGAAACCGCCCGCCGGGGTTATGCCGGGGTTATTTGTGGAAACGCCGGCGCGGTTCTACAGCGTCCCCCATCAACATGGAAAATACTTCATCTGCGGCAATGGCATCTTCCACATCAACCCGAACCAGTCTGCGGTTTTCCGCATTCATGGTGGTTTCCCAGAGTTGCTCCGGATTCATCTCACCAAGACCTTTGTAGCGCTGAATTTCCACGCCCTTGCGGGCATCTGCCAAAAGCCAGTCCATCGCCTCCCGGAAACGCTGAACCACGCGATTTTTCTCGCCCCTCTTGATCACGGCGCCGGGATGCATGTTGCCTTCAATATTTTTGGCATATTCAGCCAGATGCCGGTATTCACCGCCCGCGAAAAAGTCCTGGTCAAAAAAGCGGAGTTCCTGACTGCCATGATGTTCACGCCGGACCACCAGGCGTAATCCGTCCGCTTCGCCGATTTTCTCGACTTGATAGTGTTCTGCGGGTAAAGCGGTTGCGCTCAGGGCCGTTCGTAGTCCTTCCGCAAACTGGTCCCAGTCATCATTACGGGCGGTTTCTGCAGCAATGGGCGGCAGGGTTGCCAGCGCCCAGAGCAGGGTGGCGGGATAACGCCTTTCCAGACGCTGCACCAGGGCTTCAATATTCTGGTATTGCCGCATCATGCCAGCAAGCTGATCCACACTGACGGCTTCACTATTTGCAGAAAGATGAAATTCAGCACCATGCATGGCGATTTCACGCAGATAAGCTGCCAGTTCCGTATCATCTTTGATATAGCGTTCGTCTTTACCTTTTTTAACCTTGTATAAAGGGGGCTGGGCAATATATACATGACCACGATCCACCAGATCCGGCATCTGCCGGTAAAAAAATGTCAGCAACAGGGTACGAATATGACTACCATCCACATCCGCATCGGTCATGATGATGACGCGGTGGTAACGTAACTTGGCCAGATTAAAATCTTCCTTGCCGATACCGGTGCCCAGCGCGGTAATGAGGGTGCCGATTTCATCCGAAGACAGCATTTTGTCGAAACGTGCCCGTTCGACGTTCAGAATTTTTCCTTTAAGCGGCAAAATGGCCTGATGACGACGATCCCGGCCCTGTTTGGCAGAACCCCCTGCCGAATCTCCTTCCACCAGATAAATTTCGCAAAGACTGGGGTCTTTTTCCTGACAATCGGCCAGTTTACCCGGAAGGTTGGCAATATCCAGAGCCCCTTTGCGGCGCGTCAATTCACGCGCCTTGCGGGCGGCTTCCCGGGCCCGGGCGGCGTCGACGATTTTCGCAGCAATAGCCTGGGCTTCCTTGGGGTGTTCATCCAGAAAAATGGTGAGGGCCTCGGCCATGGAAGATTCGACCACCGGTTTCACTTCACTGGAAACCAGTTTGTCCTTGGTTTGTGAAGAGAACTTGGGATCTGGCACTTTTACGGAAAGTACCGCCGTCAATCCTTCCCGGGCATCGTCACCAGTGACGGAAACCTTGGCTTTGGCCAGGGTTCCTTCTCTTTCCATATACTGGTTGAGGGTACGGGTCAGGGCGGCGCGAAATCCGGCCAGATGGGTTCCACCGTCGTTCTGGGGAATGTTGTTGGTGTAGCACAGCACCGTTTCGTTGTAGCCCTCATTCCACTGTAGCGCTGCTTCTACAACAATCCCGTCGCGTTCGCCGGCAAGGCTGATTACATGCGGATGAATGGCGGTTTTACTGCGATTGAGATGTTCCACAAAGGCGCGAATGCCGCCGTGGTAATGGAAAATTTCTTCCCGGTTCACACGTTCATCCAGGAGCGTGATGTGTACTCCGGAATTCAGAAAAGCCAGTTCGCGCAGGCGCTTGGCGAGAATTTCAAAGTGGAACTGGGTATCGGCAAAAACCTCCGGAGAAGGTTTGAAACGGATGATGGTACCATGCCGGGTGGATGCTTCGCCCCGGGCAATAGGCGCCAGAGGGGCGCCATCCGCATAGGACTGGGTCCAGACAAATCCATCCCGGTAAATGCGCAGTTGCAGGGAAATGGACAGGGCATTTACTACAGAAACGCCGACACCGTGCAATCCACCCGAGACTTTGTAGGAGTTATCGTCAAACTTGCCGCCCGCATGCAGGATGGTCATGATGACTTCAGCGGCGGAACGACCTTCTTCGGCATGAACATCTACCGGAATACCCCGTCCGTTATCACTGACACTGACCGAATCATCGTCATGAATGGTGACCACAATAGTATCGCAATGCCCACCCAGCGCTTCATCAATGGCATTATCTACCACTTCAAAAACCATATGATGCAAGCCACTGCCATCATCGGTGTCGCCAATGTACATGCCCGGGCGTTTTCGTACCGCTTCCAGCCCTTTCAACACCTGGATACTGGAAGAATCGTACTTTTGCGTCATATTACTATTTCCTTTTCAAGCTGGCCCTGGGCCAGATAAAAATGACTGCCTTGAACACCTGCCGGTATTTGTCCGGCTGCAGTCACCGCAGCAAAAACCTGTACATTCAGTACATTCAGTTGTTCAACCCACCAGTTTCTGGCGGATTCATCCAGTTCGGCCGCAAAATCATCAATCAATAGGGTCGGCAAAGCAAAACCGGCTTCCCTGAGCAGGAGCAACTGCGCAATGCGATAGGCAAGACCCAATATGCGCAACTGCCCACGGGAAAGAATATCCAGGGCCATTCTCTGGCGAACCCGAAAAACCAGATTGGCCCGGTGTGGTCCACTATGGGTATATCCCATTTCCCGATCCTGTCCCAGATCGCGCTGCAAACTTTCCTGCAAGGCCAATCCTTCTTTCCAGCCGCTCTGCAGATGCAAACCCAATATCTCAGTAGCGCCGGACCAACTGGTCCAAAGTTTCTGCAGATAAGGTTCTATGCGTGTCAGATAATCCTGACGGCGTTGCTGAATACCTTCTCCGGCCATAGCCAATGCCGAATCCCAGGGACTTTTGCCTTGGGGTTTTTTCAGCCAGGCATTACGCTGTGCCAGGGCTCGACGATACTCCCGAAAAACCGTGCCGTAGTATGGATCCACATAATAAATTCCCCAATCCATGATCCGTCTCCGATCATCCGCCGTGCCGGCAACAAAATGACTGTTATCATCATGTAGACTTTGCAAGGGCAGGATATCCAGCAATTCCCAGGCTGAATGGACAGACTCCCCATCATAACGTATTTCCCGCACTTCGCCACGTCTGCGCAAAGCCAGGAAATGATCAGACATCCGCGCAGTGAGCAGGTATTCCGCATCACCTTCGCGCAGAACGTGGCGTGGTCCATGCCGCCAGGTTTGTCCGGTACCCAGAATGTGGAGGGCTTCAAGGACCGTACTTTTTCCTGCGCCGTTCGCACCAATCAACCAGTTCCACCGGGCATGGGTAGAAAGTTGTAAATTCTGAATACAACGCAACGACTGAATTTGCAGAGTCTCCAGGGTCATCAGGCAGGGATTTTCAGGACTGGATCAGAGCCGCACCGGCATCAAAATGTAAACCGGATTATCTGAGTCCGGCGGTGTGAAAACGGCTGCACTGTTGCCGTCCTTGATGCGCATGCGAATATTTTCCTGAGAAAAAATCTGGATGCTATCGGTGAGATAGCGACTGTTGAAGGCAATGTTCATTTCATCATTTTGATATTCTATAGAAAGTTCGATTTCTCCTTCTTCCTGTTCTTCGTTACGACTGCTCAAGGTCATCAGATTTTTGCCCAGATGGACCTGGGTGGTGGGATTACGATCACTGACCAGTACTTCACTTTGTTGCAGGGCGCTTTTGAAGTTTTGGCGATCAAGCATTGCGGAAAAAGGATGTCCCTGAGGAATAACCCGCCGATAATCAGGATACTTGGCATCAATCAGTTTACAGGCAAATTGTTGATCACCATCATCCAGTACAAAACTGGTATCAGAAAGCGAGAGATGAATATTTCCACCGTTGACAATGCGCAGTAATTCCATGACGGCCTTGCGGGGAAGAATGCACTGGAAACTTTCTTCTTCCAGACTATTGGCAAATGGCAAAGTCATCATGGAAAGGCGATGACCATCCGTGGCTACCAGGCGCATTTCCTGACCTTGTACTTCGAGAAGCACCCCATTCAGAAAGATGCGGGCGTCATTTTGCGCCATGGTGTTGGCGGTTACGGCCAGTGCTTCCCGAAATAAAGTGGCTTCGCAATCACCCTGGCAGCGACTGCTGTGAATATTGAGATAAGGAAATTGTTCAGCGGGGAGTACATGCAGGGTAAAGCGGCTTTTAACTGCTTTCAGTAACAGTTTTTCGCCATCCTTGTGAAACTCCAGAGGGGTGTGTTCGGGTAAGGCCCGGCAAATATCATAAAGTTTACGGGCAGGAACCGCGCAGCTTCCGGGAGTATCTACCGGATGATCCTTGTCCACACTGAGCTGTACTTCCTGATCTGTGGCGATGAAACGGCAATGTTGTCCGGCAGCTTCGATCAGCACATGGGCAAGAATGGGTTGGATGGGTCTGCGATCGGCAATATTCGCCATATTCGCCAAAATGGGCAGTATGTCTTCACGATCCATGGTGAGTTTCATCAGGAAATGCTCCTTATGGTGTTAACTAAATAAATTATATTCTTCTTTTTAACTACTATTATTATTAAGGGCCTGAAGGCCTGTGGGAAACCGATATAAGCCCTTGTTAGGCATATTTTTATTGCATTAGACAAAGCGCCGGCAAGCTGTGGATAAGCAGGTATGATCGGGGATAAAAATGAGCGGTAGTTTTCATACATGCTCAGCACCGTACTTTTCCATGGGCTTTTCCACAGCTTGTTCCCTAATCCGGTCATGCGCCGAGTATCCGCAGTAAATTGTTATAATCTTCATTGATTTGAGAGTCTTCCTGACGAAGTTTTTCAATTTGTCGGCAGGCATGCAGTACGGTGGTGTGATCGCGACCACCAAAGGCCTCACCGATTTCCGGCAGGCTGTGATTGGTGAGTTCCTTGGTGAGCGACATGGCGACTTGGCGGGGGCGGGCAATATTACGACTCCGCCGCTTGGACTGCATGTCAGAGCCACGTATATGAAAATATTCGGCAACGACTTTCTGGATATTTTCCAGGCTGACCATGCGTTTCTGGACGTCAATGAGATCCCGCAGGGCTTCCCGGGCAGTATCCAGATTGTACGGCTTATGGGTAAAGTTAACGTGGGCGACGACCCGCCTTAACGCCCCTTCCAGTTCACGAACATGGGAGCGGATTTTTTCGGCAATGAAAAAAGCTACTTCTTCGGGCAGTTCTATGCCAATTTCTTCAGCCTTGCATAGAACAATCGCCATACGGGTTTCCAGATCATGAGGCTGAATGGCGACGGTGAGACCCCAACCGAAACGCGACTGGAGTCTTTCTTCGAGATGTTCGACTTCCTTGGGGTAGCGATCACAGGTAATGATGATTTGTCGGCCACCATCAAACAGGGCGTTGAAGGTATGAAAAAATTCTTCCTGGGTGCGATCCTTGCCAGCAAAAAACTGAATATCATCAATAAGTAGGGCATCGAGTTTGCGATAACGCTGCTTGAAATCGTTGATGGTGTTATGTTGCAGAGAACGCACCATGTCCATGATGAAACCTTCGGCGCTGACATAAAGCACCTTGGCGTCTGCGTTGCGCTGGAGGATGGCATTGCCAACGGCTTGCATGAGATGGGTTTTACCCAGACCGACTCCCCCATATATGTACAGGGGATTGTAGGATTTACCCGGATGCTCGGAAACTTGTCGCGCTGCTGCTACGGCGAGCTGGTTGGACTTGCCCTCAACGTAGGATTGAAAGGAAAAGCCGGGATTGAGGCGATTGCCGTTACGCGGATCTGTACTGACCGGGCTGGGCGCAGCGCTGCTTTGGGGCTCCGGTGCAGGAGCCGCCGCTGTCGTATCCAGATTGAAGCGGAGCAGCATTCCTGGAGCCAGCTCGGCGAGAACCGCTTCCAGCAAATCCATCAGCCGTTCCCTGACCCACTGCATGACAAAAGGGTTGGGGGCAAACAGATGAAATTCGTTACCATGCAGCTCGCCACGCAAAGGGCGAAGCCAGGTATTGAACTGCTGAGGTGTTGTCTGTTCCTGCAGCTGTATGCAGAGCGCTTCCCAAAGGGCATCTCCGTTGTGCAGCGCGGATAAGTTTGAATCACGGCTCATACGTAACCTGGTCGAGTGCTGGGCGGTAAAATCGTGATGTTTGGACACGACAATCAGTCGCTGCAGTATAGCCAAGTGACACGATCTGCGCCAGTATATAATCTGGCCAGCCGGGATTTGTTAACTGAACATTGCTAAATTTTTTTATCTATCCCTGTAAAGCTCAATATTAATAGTTTATCATCATGTTTTTTAAATGATTTATTTGTTTATTCTGTTTTATATGATTTATAAAGATATAATTAATTAACAGCGATAAAAATAATTTTTTATGATATTTTTAATAATAATTCATGATCCGATTTACATATGAAACAGGATAAGTCATTAACTGTGGTATCTCGCTGATCTTACAAAGGAAGAATTTTTATGGCGAAGGGATCTGTCGTAATTACCGGAGCGGGCAGTGGGATCGGACAGGCCTTGGCACTGGCTTATGCGGAACCGGACCGGCCGCTGTTACTCCTGGGGCGCAGTCTGCAGAACCTCGAAGCTACGGCGACTCTGGCGCGGTCCCGAGGTGCTATTGTGCGGGTGCTGAAAGTTGATGTGGGTGATGTGACAAGTCTGGATCTGGCCGCGTTAAATTTTTCGGATGAATTTGGTGAAATCAAGGTGTTGATTGCCAATGCAGGAATCAGTCATGGGACTCTGGCCAGAGAGCTGAATGATCGTCCGGTTTTTGCCGAAATCATCACCACCAATTTGCTCGGGATGGATAACACCTGTACGGCCTTTCTGCCTTATATGGCGCAGGGTGGGCGCATTGCCGGAATTGCCAGTGTCGCCGGGTTTCGCGGCCTGCCTGGAGCAGCTGCCTATTGTGCCTCCAAGGCGGGGGTGATTGCCTATCTGGAAAGTCTGCGACTGGAATTGAGGATTCAGGGTATCCGCGTCTGTTGTATCGCTCCAGGTTATATTGCCACCCCGATGACGGCAGCCAATCACTATCCCATGCCCTGGCTGATGG
>JABEBX010023839.1_pt1 | contig 11372 bp, 10 predicted proteins | sample 7245971 | NCBI WGS metagenome assembly JABEBX01 (sample SAMN14506365, study PRJNA622280) | hot springs metagenome | biome: hot spring [ENVO:00000051]|acidic hot spring [ENVO:00002120]; feature: spring [ENVO:00000027]|sediment [ENVO:00002007]; material: sediment environment [ENVO:01001048]...
GGGCAGGGGAGAAACTGTTGCAGATACTGCTAAAGTTCTTTCTAGATTTTTGGATGGTATAACATATAGGGCTTTTGACCATAATATGGTTGTAGAGCTAGCTAAAAACGCAACTATACCAGTAATAAACGCACTTGACAATTTAGAGCATCCAGCTCAGATTGTTGCAGATTTATTAACTATTCTTGAGAAGAAAGGGTCGTTTAAAAACCTGAAATTTGCATATGTAGGCGATGGAAACAATGTTGCAAATTCGCTTATATTAGGATGCGCAGTTGTGCACATGGACTGTTATATTGGCTGTCCAGCTACGAACCAGCCAAATGCAGAGATATTAAAGCTTGCGAGAGAAATCGCTGCTGGTAAATCTAAAATAGAAGTTATCGAAGATCCTGTTGAAGCTGTAAAAGATGCGGATATAATATATACTGATGTATGGGTTTCAATGGGTGAAGAGACACAGAAAGAAGAAAAAGAAAAGTTATTCAAACCATATCAGGTAAATAGCGAGCTCGTCAAACATGCAAAGAAGGACTATATTTTCATGCACTGCCTGCCAGCACATAGAGGACTAGAAGTGACTGATGAGGTAGTAGACAGCAAGAACAGCGTGGTTTTTGACGAAGCTGAAAACAGGTTGCATGCGCAGAAAGCACTGTTAGTAAAAATGTTAAAATAACCTCTTTTACTCTTTTCTTTTAAACATTTTTTCCAGATCTGAATTTTCTATTTTTATCATTGTGGGTCTTCCATGCGGGCACGTAAAAGGAACATCGCACTGCATAAGCTTGTAAATAAGATCAGCCATTTCTTTCGTGCTTAATTTCTGGTGTGCTTTAATTGCACCTTTACAAGCCATTAAAATCATCAATTTTTGTTTTAGTTCTTCTACATTGGTTATTTTTTTATTTGGTAATACTTCTCTGATAGCCTCTTTCAACCCTTCAATGGCATCTTCTCTTGTAAGAATAGGTGGTAAAGTTCTGATCAACATCTCATTTTTACCTATTTTATCTATGTCGAATCCTATATCTTTAAAAATCTGCAGATTGTTCATAACAATCTCTATTTCCATGTTGTTGAGAGTAATCGTTATAGGTGTTATAAGGCTCTGTATTTTTTTATCTTTAACTCCTTTTATAAATGCCTCAGTTCTGATTCTTTCATGTGCTGCATGTTGATCTATAATCAGCATATTTTCTTTAAAAGAGGCGATAATGTATGTGTTGTCAATCTGTCCGAAAGGTTCTATTTCTAGCATTTTAGGCACTGACTCTTCAAGAGTTTTTATTTTTTTTGGTTCTGTAGTCTGAAATTGTTGTTGAGCTTTAATAGGTTGGATAGGTGTTGTAAATTCAAGAGTTTCAGGCTTGTTAAATTTCATTGCTGGTATCAGATCTTTTTGTTTCAGTGCCTGTGATATTGCTTCAGTAACATATTTTTTTAACAATGTTTCATCTGAAAACTTGATCTCTGTTTTTGCGGGATGTATGTTTACATCTACCTGATCATAAGGTACTGTCAAGTTTAGAATAGTAACAGGATAAAGATCTCTAAAGAGCAAAGATCCATATCCTTTCAATATTGCATCTATAATATTATTTTCTCTTATTATTCTTCTATTCACAGATAATATGATGTTTTTATTCGTCTTCCGTGTCATAGAAGGCAGGGAGGTAACACCTTCAATCTTGATATTATTATTTTTAAAGTCAACTGGTAAAAAGCTCTGGACATCTTTCAAGCTGAACAGATAGCTCAGTTTATCCATCAGTTTTTCAGAAGCGGGCACATCAATTAATATCTTCTGATTATTTGTAAATTTCAATGCTATTTCCGGGTGTGAAATAGCTATTCGAAATAAAAGATCATAAATATGATCCAGTTCCACTAAATTGGATTTTAAAAATTTCTTTCTGGCAGGAAGATTGTAAAATAGATCATTAACTGTAACAGCAGTGCCATTTGTAGTTCCCACATCTTTAACATTCAGTATCTTCCCAGCCTCAATCTCTACCATGGTTCCTGCCTCATCCTCTTCACGTTTTGTAACAATTATCATTTTAGAAACTGAAGCTATGCTGTATAATGCTTCTCCTCTAAATCCAAGAGTTGAGATATTGTTTAAATCTTCTTCATTTTTGATCTTGCTGGTTGCATGTTTTTCAATAGCTTTTAAGCAATCATCTCTGCTCATTCCCTCACCATCATCTTTTACGATGATTGATAGTTTACCAGCTTCAACCAGATCCACTATTATCTTTTTCGCACCGGCATCTATAGAATTTTCAACCAGCTCTTTTACCACGGATGCTGGGCGCTCTACAACTTCACCAGCAGCTATTTTAGCCGATATAGTTTCTGGCAGGATATTTATCTTATTAGTCATACAGACAAAACATATGTACTATTTAAATAAAGAATTTTCTATTGATCGATATTTGCCTGACCAGGGGTCGCAAAAAAAGCCGGACGTTAAGAAAATTTACTATTCAGGCAAAGCCTATCGATCAGCAAGATCCTTTTATTATGTAATATTTCTCTGACAAATACTCGAAATCTCTTTTTTGGCAAGTCTGACAATCATCGGTTCTTAAGACCTGTATTTTGTCCAGAGCAATGTTCCAACCATCAATATAGTACAGCTCGTTTTTTATCTCGTATCCTAATAAAATCTTTATTGCAATGGAAACGGAAATAGAAGCAATCATGCTAGGTACAGTATTCAATACCCCTATTTCGCTACATTTCTGCTCTTCTGCCGGAATATCTCTGATCAGGCATCTTAAACATGCAGTTTTACCAGGTACAACTGGCATAACCGTACCGTAATAACTGATAGCAGCAGTGTAAATCCATGGCTTATTCAGTTTCACGCATGCATCATTTATTATAAACCTGGTTAAGAAATTGTCAGTTCCATCAATTACTATATCCACTTTATTTACTATAGTTTCAGCATTTAAAGCGCTAAATTGCTGATATACTTTTTCTATTTTAACGCCAGAATTAATTGAAGTTAGAAAATTAGCTGCAATTTCAACTTTCAATTTTCCCACGTCTTCCTCTCTGAATAATAGCTGTCTGTGTAAATTATCAAGGCTTACATAATCTGGATCGACTATTATAAGAGTACCAATACCCAGTCTTGTTAAAAGTTGAGCTATTAAGCCACCGATTCCTCCTAACCCGATTACTGCAACCTTTGCCTCTGCAAGCTTATTTTGTCCTTTAACACCAATTTTATCCAAGAGTATCTGTCTAGAATATCGGTTCATAATAACAATTATAAATTATTTGTTTAATTAATTTTGTCATCAGGTTAAGTAAAATATATATATAAATAACAAATTTACATACTGATCTGAAACAATGAAAATATTATTTATACATTCTGACCATTTAGAGTACAAAGTTCGAGAAAAAGCGATAGAAAACCCTGAGCGTGTAGTATTACAAGAGGAGAGTATTGATGAAGTATTGGTTTGTTTTATAAGTGTAGAGACCTCAGATTCTGAATCTATGCTAAAGAATGTAGCCAATGAGATCAAAGATGTGGCTCTCAAAGTGAAAGCTACAAAACTGGTATTATATCCTTACGCTCACTTAAGTTCTGATCTGGCAGATCCAGAAACTGCCAAAAAGTTATTAAAGGAATTAGAAGAGCTATTAAATAAAGAGTACGAAGTGCACAGGGCACCATTTGGCTGGTACAAATCGTTCACAATTTCCTGTAAAGGGCATCCATTATCAGAACTGTCTAAAAGTATAAAAGAGGATCTTATACCTGAAGCGGTCAAAGCTGAGGAGAAGATAATAAGTTACTGGAAAATATTGAATGATGGCAAACTGGAAGATCTTGATGATTTTAATTTTAGCGATCATAAAGATCTAAAAACATTTGCAGATTACGAGATCAGCGGTACCAGAGCGGTAAAAGAGATACCCCCTCACGTACTGATGATGCAACAATTAGAACTTGTTGGATATGAAGAAGGCAGTGATGGTGGAAATTTCAGATACTATCCAAAAGGTAAGATGATAAAAGCACTATTAGAAGAATACGTTACTAAGAAAGTGCAAGAGTATGGTGCAATGGAAGTAGAAACCCCCATAATGTATGATTATGAACATCCTGCATTAAAGAGCTATTTACAGCGTTTTCCAGCCAGGCAGTACACCCTTCTTTCAGGCGAGAACAAATTCTTTTTGAGGTTTTCAGCCTGTTTTGGGCAGTTTTTAATTGCGAAAGATTCTGTGATGACATACAAGCAATTGCCTGTAAGGATCTACGAGCTCGCAAAATATTCATTCAGAAGGGAGAAGAGTGGAGAGCTTGTGGGGCTGAGAAGGCTTCGAGCATTTACTATGCCTGACATGCATACTCTCACGCTGGATCTCAATAATGCAAAAGAAGAATTTTTGAAGCAATACAAATTTTCTATGGAAGTTTTGAAGGATATAGGTATTGAAGATTATGAAGTGGCAGTAAGATTTACAAAAGAGTTCTGGGAAAGCAATAAGGAGTTTATCCAGGAACTTGAGAGAGTAATTAAAAAGCCGATATTGGTTCAGATGTGGAACGATCGATTCTTCTATTTTATTTTAAAATTCGAGTTTAATTTCATAGACACCATGCAAAAAGCGGCTGCATTGAGCACTGTTCAAATTGATGTAGAGAACGCAAAGAGATTTGAGATAACCTATTATGCAGAAGATGGCACAAAAAAGTATCCTTATATTTTACACTGCTCGCCCAGCGGTGCGATAGAGAGATTGATCTATGCTATTTTAGAGAACCAAGAAAAAAGAAAACAGAACGGTCAAAAACCTATGTTTCCATTATGGCTTGCACCTACTCAGGTCAGGATCATTCCCGTTTCGGAATCATTTTTTGGATACTGTGAAAAACTATCCAAAAAGCTTAATAATGATAGGATCAGAGCCGATTTTGATGATAGAGAATTAACAATGCAGAAAAAGATCAGGGAAGCAGAAAAAGAGTGGGTGCCGTATATAGTGGTTATAGGTGAAAAAGAGATACAGAATGATAAATTAAATGTAAGAATCAGAGAAAGTGGAGAAATAAAGGAATACAACTATCTGGAGTTAAAGAGAGAAATTCATAATTTGACAGGTGACTATCCTTTCAGAGTCATACCAGAAAACGAGAAATTGAGCATGAGAATCAAATTTTCGTAATTTTATCAATCGAAAGATATTTGATATAAGCTTAAATCTGGCTTTTAACACCAGATAACAAGCTATTTTTTTCAATTTTTATGAACTTTCTCGCTTTATTCTGAATTTTTAGGGGTCTAAAATTTTCTGGAGATCACATAATTTGCAAATTCTATTAAAAACTCTTTTTCTGGCACGTTGAGATCTTTGATAGTGGTTATTGCATCTGCAATCAGCTTTTCTGACATGTCCTGAGAGTACTTTAAAGATCCAGTTTTTACCGCTATAGTACGTACATATTGTAGATCTTCCATAGATATATTTTTGGAACCCAGGATCCTTAGTATTTTATCTCTCTCTTCCTTATTGGCGCGTTCCAAGATTTTTATGATCAACAATGTTTTTTTACCCTCTTCGAGGTCAGAGGTAACAGGCTTTCCCAGTGCTTTCTCATCTCCAAACAATCCAAGTATATCATCTTGCAACTGAAATGCAATACCTACATCTATAGCGTATTTGCTGATCATTTCAAAATCGCTTTTTCCGGCTAATAACCCACCCAGTATTAATGGACCTTCGATAGTGTATTTTGCAGTTTTATACTTGTGAATAAGCAATAAGTTTTCTTCAAAATTATCGGTTTGATATGGAGATAAGATATCAAGAACCTGCCCATATCCTGTGTATTCTATAATTTCTGATAACTTTACAATAGCTTTATATTTTAATTGATCTTCAAAATCAGAACGGTTTATCAATTCTATTGCATAAGAGTCTGCCAGATCTCCTGCAATAATGGCAAGATCTGCGCCTATTTTCTGGTTATTATATTCGTTTTCGAAAATTCGATGGATTGTAGGTTTTCCTCTGCGTAACAGACTTTCATCTATTATGTCATCGTGAATAAGAAGGTAAGATTGCACGAGCTCTAACGATACAGATGCCTTAATTATTTCTTCTGTATTTTTACCACCATATAGCTTGTAGCCGAAGATCATCAAAACGGGCCTTATTCTTTTTCCCCCTCTTAAAGTATATTCTTCAATTTTTTCAATTACATCTCTAATATTTTTATTCTTACAATTGTCCCTCTTCATTTTAAAAAAGTTAGAGAGAACTTTCTCTACCTCTTTAGGATATTCTTCAAAATATTGGTTCATCATTAAATATGTGTAAATAATAAAAGATTAAAAAGTTTTTTCTTGTAAAACTGAAAAATATATAAATAAAGAGAGCTATTCAACATTATGGATGACGATATTGAAAGAGTTAGCGTAGACACAAGATATGGGCAGATGTCAATGTTGATACGAAATGGCGGATTTCCAGTCTTATTTTTGCATGGATTAGGTGCTACAGCAAATGCTTGGAAGAAGTTAACCAATTATCTAGGCGGGTATAAGATCATCTACATCGATCTTTTAGGGCATGGGTTATCAGCAAAGCCGGCCATACAGTATAACATACCAGCTCAGTGCAACGCAATCTCTGATGTGTTGCAGAGTTTAAACATAGATCGATTTGCACTGGTGGGCAATTCTTATGGTGGCTGGATATCCTTATATTTTTCAATATTTTACAAAGTTCCAGAATATCTGGTGCTGATTGATAGCGCAGGGTTAAATCCCGGTGTAGGCACTTTGCCAGACGATGAAATTGATAGATTTGTGGAAACTATCGTGAAAAACGGAAAAGTGAACAGGAAGGAGATAATAAAGAACATAATAATAAACAATGCAGTACCAGATTTTCGGATGAATGAACAGATCTTGAAAAGATTGAGCACGAAAGTGCTCATAATATGGGGCAAAAACGATGGGGTAATAGATTTAAAATATGCGCATAGCTTAAATGAGTTTATTGAAAACAGTGAACTACATATATTAGAAGAGGCGGGTCATTCCCCGCATATTTCAACACCAGATAAGGTTGCAAACCTTATTAACAATTTTATAAGAGCATAGGAAAAAAGAGAGAAAATTAAATGTAAAATTTTAAATAACGGATTTATACTACTGATCTGAGCAAGGTGTAAAGCAATGAAATGTGCATTTGAAGATGAATCTGGAATTTGCCATGGCAAATATGCTGGATTTAAATGCATAAAAGATAGGTGTAGTGATTACGGAAAATATTTATTACCAGAAGAATTCTGCGCCTATTTCAGGGATGGATACTGCAAAAAGCTTGGAACTTTTGACTGTGATGGAAAGAATAAGAATTGTAAATACTTTAAATACAGTGTGGATGAAGAGGATACAATACTGTTAAAATAGGTGATCTGCGTGTTAATTGGATTTTATGGAAAATCAGATAGCGGTAAAACCAGGTTGATTTCAAAGATTGCGCGTGAATTAAATGCTGAAAATTACAAAGTTGCAGTGGTAAAGCACACGAATCATGAGGGATTTGATCTGGATTCAAAAGGAAAAGATACTGACATATTTTTTAGTGGCGATAGCAAGATTGTGATAGGCAGTGCAATAAATCAAACGCTAATTTTTATTAAAGGATCAGAAGAACTGGAAAGGTTGTACAGTTTTTTGAATTATTTTTATAATTTTGATTTTGTATTGGTAGAAGGGTTCAAAAACATTGACTGGCTAGAAAAAATAAAGCTTGGGGATATAGCGGAGGAAAAAAACACAGTTTTGAAATTTGATAATAATATAGATCAGATACTGGAATACCTCAAGGTAAACAGGCAGATAGAAAAGATACACGAAGCATTGCCAAAATTTGATTGCGGAGAATGTGGGCATAAAGATTGCCGAGAAATGGCAAGGGCAATTTATGAAAAAAAGGATAGCTTCAAAAATTGCGAGTATTGGAACCCGGACAAAAAAATATCGTTAAAAGTAAATGATAAAAATGTTTATTTGGGCAAATTTGCGCAGAGTATATTATTCAATACGATTGAAGGGTTGGTAAAATCTCTAAAGAACAGTGATAATGCGGAGAGTATCAAGATAGAAATTAAAAAGCTATAGTATAATTGAAATCTTAGCGCCGCATTTCTTGCACGTTCCATGCTCAGACAGATTTAGAATCTTGATGCCAAACCCAAATCTCTCTATCAGCTTAGCACCACAATTGTAGCAGTAAGTGGACTCAAAATCTGTGGATGGATAATTTCCGATGTATACATACCTGAGCATGCGCTCTTTTGCTAATTTATATATTTCTTGCATAGTCTTTATTGGAGTAGCAGGAAGGTAGTCCAGTTTATAATCTGGGTGGAACCTCGAAAAATGAAGTGGTACATCTAATCCCAGGGTTTCAATAACCCAGTCCAAGTATTTTTCAATATCTTCTTTTTTGTCATTAAGTGTTGGTACCACCAGATAAGTAAGCTCAATATGTATATGCAAGCTTTTTGCCAAAATTACGGTATTCAGCACTGGCTCAAGAGTCCCCCCCAGATACTTCTTATAGAATTCATCAGTGAATCCTTTTACATCAATGTTCATAGCATCCATATAAGGTGCTATCTCTCTCAAAGGATCTTCATTAATGTATCCATTTGTAACATAAACATTATACATTCCCTCTTTTTTTGAGATCTTACTGGTGTCCAGCGTGTACTCAAACCAAATCGAAGGTTCATTATAGGTCCATGCAATGCCTCTAGAACCATACTTTTTTGCCATGCTCACAATCTCTTCAGGAGTATAATATTCTAGCTGTGATCTCGATATCAAGCCCCTGCTCAACTCATAATTCTGGCAGTACATACACCTGAGATTACAACCTATTGTACTCACGGAGAAGATCCAAGAACCTGGATGAAAATGAAATAATGGTTTTTTCTCGATAGGGTCATTGCTTATTGCAGACACAAATCCGTATACTTCTGAATATAGCTTATTATCCACGTTTTTCCTGACTCCGCATATTCCAATATTTCCGATTTTTAAATAACAACGATGTGGGCAGAGATTGCATCTTACCCCATCACTTTCTCGGTTCCAGTACATCGCCTCATGTAAAATGCTCATATCCTCTTTCTTTGATTTCATGTTCTTTACCATCTTTTAACAACAGGTTTCTTCCTTTTTTCACTCTCCCAATTTCTGTGAGTTTAAAGTTATTTTTTTCAGAAGCTTTTTTCAAAGTAATCCATTTTTCTGGAGGTATAGTAAACAGTAGCTCATAATCCCCGCCGTAATTTAAGGTTAGTTCTTCTATTGAAATACCCAGTTCCTCATTCACTTTTTTTGCAAGCGGAGAAACCGGAATCTTTGAAAAATCTATGAGAAACCCAAGTCCTGTAATTTTTTTCAGCTGGGAAATAGAGGAATAAATACCGTCTGAAAGATCCATTGCAGCTGTTGCACCGTGTCTTGAAATAATGAGCCCCTCTTCTATTCTAGGTTCAACTTCTAGAAGTTTCTCTGCACCATCTTTTGAATTTTTTAATTTCCATAGATAGTATCCAGCACTATTTTTGCCAAGATAATTGGTCACACATAATATATCTCCTACTTTCATTCCATCACGTTTCAGTATCCTTTTTTTGTTTACTTCACCAATACCTATTCCAGACATGACCAGCTCAGTTCCCTCTTTGCAATCCCCTCCGATCATCATTGTGTTATATTTATCGAGGCATTTTGCGATCCCTATTTCTATTTTTTTCAGGTCTTTTGTGTCCATATTTTTTGGCAAGGTTAAGGCACTCATAAAGTATCTTGGAATACCTCCCATAGCAGCTATATCACTAAGAGTTATCGCAGCTAGAAAATAACCCACTTTTACAGGATCTACATGATCTGGAATGTGCATAGATTTGGATATAGAGTCAACCGTGATAAGTATATATTTATTTTTTTCTAGAAAATAAGAGCAATCATCATCTACCCATTTATAATCATATATTTTTCTGATATTGTTTATTATATTTCTTTCACCTAATTCAGAAAGCATCATCATCATAATAGATTATTTTTTGTTATTTAGAGTTTGCCAAATTTCAGAAAGTTTAATTAATTAGAATTCTTTATTAAAATCATATGCTTAATGAGATCAGGCTAAATAATGATTTAATCATAAACAAGAATTACTCACTATTTTTCATTAATGAAAAGATTTTAGTGCTAAGTGACCTTCACATAGGATTTGAAGAGGTAATGGCTCAGAAAGGGTTATTGTTGCCAAAGATACAAACATCTGAAATTATGAACTTGTTGAATACAGTAATAGATAAATATAATCCAGAGCAGGTTTTGATAGATGGCGATTTCAAACATGAGTTCTCAAAAAATGTTGAGCAAGAATGGAGAGACATAAAAAAGATCATTGAGTTTATTTTGTCCAGAACAAAGCTAACTATTATTCGTGGTAACCATGACAATTTTTTAAAGAATATACTTGCTAAATATGATGTACCGTTCGTAGATTCTATGAAGATTAATAATTATCTTTTGGTACACGGTGACAAGAAGATAGATAGAAAAAACAGTTTTTTGATACTTGGGCATGAGCATCCCTCTATAAAAATAAGAGATTCGATAGGTGCAATAGTAACAATTCCTGCATTTTTATATGCGCCAGAAGATAAGATGTTGGTATTACCATCGCCAAGTATATATTCATCTGGATCTGACATACTGTCTTCCAATACAATCTCTCCAATGTTGCGCGATATCCAATTTTCAAAATTCCTGGTTTATGGAATATCTAAAGATATGGGCTTACTATACTTGGGTGATATTCAGGGGCTTAAAGATATCTATACTTTTTTAATGTAACCAAAAGTTGGCTGATAGGTTATTCCATCATTTTCTAGCGATTCCAAGATCTCGTCAAGTTTTTCAGAACTGATCTTTTCCTTTTCAGTATATTCTCTCAAATCTTCGTATTTTACACCTTTTCCATCATAATCATATTTTTCTATATAGCTTAATATCTTGTTTTCATATTCTTTATCTTTAGATTCTTCAGGCTCTTCAATTGTAGGAATCTCAAAATCCTCATCCTGATAGCCAGGAGATACTGATTTCAGGGAGTATTCCAGTATATTTATATATGGTTCAACATCAATATCCCCATATTCTTTCAGTGCTAGAAGGGTATTTTCAGACACAGACTTTGGAAATCCAAGGTCCATAAGCATTTGTACTGTAGGATCCTTCATTTTTTTTGCTTCATCCATCGCGTTAATTCTCATGTTTAATCTCTTAGCTACACTG
>JABEBX010016854.1_pt1 | contig 11365 bp, 6 predicted proteins | sample 7245971 | NCBI WGS metagenome assembly JABEBX01 (sample SAMN14506365, study PRJNA622280) | hot springs metagenome | biome: hot spring [ENVO:00000051]|acidic hot spring [ENVO:00002120]; feature: spring [ENVO:00000027]|sediment [ENVO:00002007]; material: sediment environment [ENVO:01001048]...
ATCGTGCGCACCAGCGACCCGTCCGGCGTCTTCAACTTCAACGCTCTGCCTTCGGACACTTTCACGCTGACCGCGACTCATCCCGGCTTTCAGCAGAAGGTCCTCTCTGATCTGCAGTTCATTCCAGAGCAGGCCAACGCGCTCCGGGTGCAGCTCGTGGTGGGGGCAACGACGCAGCAGGTTACGGTGAATGGGTCCACGGTTCCGGCCATGGATACGGAGACCGCGAACGAAGGCGGAACAATTTCCTCCAAAGACTATCGGCTGATGCCATCGTGGAACCGTGATCCGTTTACGCTCTACCAGTTGGCCCCTGGCGTCATCGACGACGGATCGCAGGGCTCTGGCGGTGGAGTCTATAGTCTTCCCGGCAACGCCGGACCCGGCGGCTCCGGCGCTTCCGGTCAGATGCCCACCGAGAACACGCCGCAGGCCTTTGCCAATGGTCTACGGAATAGTGACAACAGCGTCTCGATCGACGGTATCAACGTGACGAGCGCCGTCTGGGGTGGAGCTTCGGTCGTCACGCCCGACGAGAGCTCAGTCCAGAACGTCCGCATTGTCACCAACGACTACGACGCGGAGAATGGCCGCTTCGCCGGTGCGCAGACGATGATCACCTCGCAGAGCGGAACCAACCAGCTTCATGGCAGCGCCTTCCTGGCGATCCATCGGCCTGGCCTGAACGCGTATCAGAGGGGCACGCCCTATACGACCCCTGTCAAGGACGAGGAGCGGTTCAACATGTATGGCGGTACCCTCGGCGGGCCGCTGCTCAAGAACCGGCTGTTTGCCTTCTTCTCCTTTGAGTCCTCACCGTCTTCGGCCAGCGCCACGAGCGATGGGTGGTACGATACCTCGGCCTTCGATGCTCTGGGTTCCACCGGTAGCATTGCCAACCAGTACCTCACCTTTCCCGGAGGCGCCGTCAGCCAGATCGGTCTGGTCTCCAGCGCGGTGAACTGTGCCGCTATCGGCTTGGTGCAGGGCACAACCTGCAACGCCATCGCCGGTCAGGGATTGAACGTCGGTTCGCCGTTGACCAACGGCCTCGGCAACCAGGATCCAACAGAGACTGGAACCCCAACGACCCCTGGCGTCGGCAGCGGTCTGTCGAACGTCGCGGATATCGCGGAGTACGTAACGTCCACTCCGTCGTCAGCCTACTACAGAGACTTCAACGGCCGTCTGGACGGACAGCTTGACCCGAACGACCACCTGACCTTCACCATCTATTGGGTTCCACAGGGCGATACGTTCGATTACGGCGGGGCACGCGCGTACGACGTCTTCCATCATGCTCAGGTCAACGACGCGTTCTCTGGAATCTGGAATCACACCTTCAACGCCAACTTCCTCAATGAGGCTCGTGCCAATGCCGCCGGTTGGCGTTGGAATGAGATCGCCTCCAACCCGCAGGCACCGGTAGGTTTTCCGACCGATTCGATCGACGAGATCGGATCCGCCACGATTGATCAGTTTGGGTCTTCGCTGGGGTCGATTCTCAACCAGTGGACCTACGGCTACCGGGATGTCGCCACGAAGATCATCAGCACGCATACGATCAAGTTCGGCGGGGAAGTGACCAGCCTGCACTACCTCTCCGATCCGATCGGGCGGCCCAACTACAACTTCTACAACCCATGGGACTTCCTCAACGATGCTCCCATGTCCGAGTCCGGCAACTTCGATACGGCTACCGGTTTTCCCGGCGGAGTCCGGCAGGACTACCGCGAGAACCTGTTCGGCTTCTTCGTTCAGGACGACTGGAGAGTGACGCCGACGCTGACGATCAATGCCGGTCTGCGCTACTCCTACTTCGGCTCCCTCTACGACAAGCAAAACAATGCGAGCGTAGCCCTGTATGGTTCAGGGGCAAACCTGCTGACGGGACTTCACATCCGCGAAGGCGGCGATGTGTGGACTCCGCAGGCAAAGAACTTCGGTCCGGAGCTTGGATTCAACTGGAGCCCATCGATGTTCGAAAACAAGCTCGTGCTGCGCGGCGGGTTTGGCCTGAACTACAACCAGGAGGAGATCGCCATCTCGGCGAATGTGAACGCCAATCCACCGGCGCAGGGCTACTATACCTTCGCCTTCTCCAACCCCACCACACCCGGTCCTGGAGCTGACATCCTATACAGTATCTCCAGCGGCGCAACATCCTTGACTGGCTTTCCTTCCAACCCGCACACCATTGGAAACTTCAACACCAGCGGACTTCCGGCCGGCGGCAACGCCTACGTTGCTTCCTTCGGTGAGCCCAATAATGTGCTGCCTACCAACTACACCGAGCACTTTTCTCTGGATGCGGACTATGAGATCGGCAGCGAGCTGGTTGCCTCGATCGGCTATGAGGGCAGCCTGACGCGTCACAATATCGTGCAGGAGAATCAGGACGCGGCCGCACTGGCGGGAGGATATGGTCTCAACCCGCTTATCACCAACATGGACCTCTATGGAAACTGGGGCCCAGCCAACAACAACCAGTTCCTCGCCGAGTTGAAGCACCCCTTCCGTCATCAATTCAGCTTTGATGCGCAGTATGCATGGGCCAGGAGCATGGACGAGTCTTCCAACCCGTACGAAGAAAATCCCTACACCCCTGAGAATCCATCCCTGGACTACGGGCGCTCCGACTACAACGTCGGCCAATCCTTCAAGGCCTACGGTGTTTGGCAGCCCGTCTTCTTCAGCGGCAAGCCGTGGCTGGAAAAGGTCGCCGGGGGATGGTCCCTCAGCGCGATTCTGAACCTGCACACCGGCTTTCCCTGGACGCCGAACTACGCCCTGCCGGACTCCCTGTACTGCTCCACGTGCGGTTACAGCAATCTGCGGCCGCAGTATCTTGGCGGCGGTGGCACCAGCCACAGCAACCATGCGTTCGAGTACGGGACGGACTTCCCCAATATCCTGACCAACGTAGCTACCACCACCGCGACCGTCAACGGCGCGGCCAACGTACCGGTGGCTTACTCCAACAAGTACTTCAATGTGCCGAACTATGAGGCGGCCATCAGCTATCCAGATGGCGGCTTCCCGGCGGTCAATGACGCTCTGCCCCCAGCTCCGGGCATGGCGCGGAACTCCTTTACCGGTCCAGGGTACAGGGACGTCGATCTTTCGGTAACCAAAGACTTTGGGATGCCGAACACTCGGCTGCTCGGCAAAAATGCGATGCTGGAGATTCGTGCCGATTTCTTCAATATCTTCAACCTGCTGAATCTGAATCCGCAAAGCATCAGCAACAACATCAATGCGTCGAACTTTGGGCAGGACGTTTCTCCCCTCGGCTCGCGCACCATCGCTTTTCAGTCGACCTTCAACTTCTAAGGCTCCAACCAGAGCCAGGGAGGGATAAAGAGTACGTTCTGAAACGAAACCGGCGGAGGGAGCAGCGTTCCCTCCGCCAAAGCATCTTTCCAGGGAGCTGTTACCGCATGCGTCCGGCTGAGTTCAGTCGGGCGCATGCGGAAGACAGCTCCATTTTTGAAGGATGCGCCAGAGTGATCTTGCCCAACGGAGTGCGAGAGACTCCTGTATTTGCTGTTGTTTGTGTTGCTGCTCCTGCTGACGCCTGTGGCCCTCAAGGGGGGGCTGAAGCAAAACAACCGAAACCAACTACCTCCCCGAGTTTCAGGGAGATGCAACGTGCGAGGCCCCTCATGGGCCTTCGGCCTTCCTCAATAGAGCCGGAAACTGGCTTCCGGTGAGGCGTGCCGCGAACGACCGCAAGAGTGGCGTAGCTTTGGCCTTACAAGAATGTCTGTACACCTCCAAGTATTTCCTCGGCGGCTAAAGCCGCGAGGCTGTTGCCTTTATGTACGGGCTAAAGCCCGTACCCTTCAAGCGAAGGCACCCTTTTCAAAACATTGATCTTGTCCGCAGCTTCACCACAACCAGTTCCAGACTCTGAGCATGATCGGAAGGTAAGCGAGGTAGCCCAATGAAGATGAGGATGAATCGGCGCGATGTACTGAAGACCCTGGCTACGGCTACAGGGGGCGCGATGGCGGCGTACCGGGGCGGAGTTTTCGCTGCCGGGGTGGGCAGCATGATGGCCGCCGCTACAGGATGTGGAGGCTCGTCCGGATCTTCTTCTTCCTCCACCACCACCACTCCCGCATGGCCCCCCAATCTTCCGGTTGGGACCTTCACCCCCTCCGCAGCGGATACGGCCTTCCTCAACTCTCTGGAGCAGGCGGGCGTGCTCTACTTCTGGGAGCAGGCCAGCCCCACCAACGGCCAGGTGCTGGACCACGCAGCCAACAATCTCAACGGACAGATGGACACTTCCACCAACGAGGCCAGCATCGCCGCCACAGGGTTCGGCCTCACCGCTCTCTGTATCGCCGACGCGAACGGCTACCTGCCCAACGTCACGCACGATCAGATTGTGGCACGCGTGCAGACCACGCTGAACTTTTACCTCAACAGCATGCCGAATGAAAACGGCTTCTTCTACCACTTCAACGACGTCAACACGGGGCAACCGCTCTCCGGCTCCGAGGTCTCCTCCATCGACACCGCATGGCTGATGTGCGGTGTTCTCTACGCCCGAGCCTACTTCAATGACGCCACCATCACCTCGCTCGCGACCCAACTCTATGAGCAGGTTAACTGGCCCTGGATGCTCAACGGAACCTCCACCTTCGACATGGCTTGGTATCCCTCCACGGACTCCAGTCCCGGCTTTTCGTCCTCGTATTACAACGTCTTCTGCGAGCTCATGGCGCTCTATCTTCTCGCCATGGGTTCGCCCACCTATCCCATTCCGCCCTCGTGCTGGAACGCCTTCTCACGCCCGATCCTGACCTACGAGGGCTACAGCTACATCAGCAGCAACGACGATCCGCTCTTTACCCAGCAGTGGAGTCAGGCCTGGTTCAACTTTGCCCCGGTGAGTGACGCCTACGCCAACTACTTCGACAACTCAACCACCGCCACGCAGGCCCACGAGACCTTCTGCCTCTCCTACCCGCAGTGGTACACCGAGAATCTTTGGGGCATCACCTCCTCGGACTCGATGAATGGCTACGTCGCGTGGGGAGGGCCGCCCGCAATCGGTCCGATCGACGGCACCGTTGTTCCCTGCGCCGCCGCCGGCTCGCTCCCTTTCCTGCCCAACGAGTGTATGCAGGTGCTGCAGGCGATGAAGTCCAACTACGGGAGTTCAGCCTGGGGCCGCTACGGCTTCGTCGACGCCTTTCTCCCCGGGGCCAACTGGTACGAGGTTGATAATCTGGGAATCGATCAGGGGATCTCTGTCCTGATGGCTGAGAATCTACGCACCGGCTCCGTCTGGCAGACCTTCGCCCTCAATCCAGAGGTCGGCAACGCCATGAACCTGGCCGGTTTCAAAGCTACTTAACGCCGCCCACCGAAGGTTCCACCCAACGGACAAGAGCTGGAAACCACGGCTACGAGCCGGCCGATGGGACGGATTTTGGATGGGGCCCGCGGGACAGATTTTGGGTGGAGCTCGGTCGCGAACACAGGTTTTGGGTGAGATCCGGCCGGGATGATAGAGTTTTGTAGAGACTCACAATAAGGAGACTTCCTTCCATGTTCTCCGGCCACGCTTGGGTGAAGGTATCTCCATGTCTCACGAACGGAAGATGGACGCTGTGAAACACATGAGCTCCGGGCACAGCCTGAAGGATCTGGCGGACTCTCTGGGTCTATCCCAGACCACGGTCTCGCGGGTCATCAATCACGCGGGAAGCGCGTACCGGATCTCGGTGGAGACGCAGAAGAGGGTGTTGGCCGCGGCCGCTGAGATGAACTACAAGGCGAACCCTCTGGCGCGGGGATTGCGCAGCCGCCAGTCGCAGACCATTGGGGTGATGGTGCCGGAGATCAGTGGCGGGTACTCCGCGGCGGTGCTCAGTGGGATCGAGGATGTGCTGCTGCGGAGCGGGTTCTTTTACTTTGTGGTCAGCCACCATCATCGCGAGGATCTGCTGCGGGAGTATCCGGCGCTGTTGCTCTCACGCGCGGTGGAGGGGATTATCGCGGTGGACTCGGCGCTGGATGTGGAGTTGCCGGTGCCGGTCGTGGCTGTCTCCGGGCACCGGCACACGGCGTCGATTCTCAACGTCGAGCTGGACCACAACATGGCAGCGCGCTATGCGCTGGAGCACCTGCAGCGGCTGGGACACCGCGGCATCGCCTTCGTCAAGGGCCAAAGCTTCAGCTCGGATACGGAGATCCGCTGGCAGGCGATTGTAAGGGTGGCGCGGGAGCTGCGAATTCCGATTCAGCAAAAGCTGGTGGTGGCGCTGGAAGGGGATGATCCGACCCCCGAGCCAGGGCGCGTGGCAGCGCACAAGCTGATCGCTGCCCATGTGCCGTTTACGGCCATCTTTGCCTTCAACGATCTTTCCGCCATGGGTGCGATTGTGGCGCTGCGAGAGGCGGGGATGGACGTGCCCGCGCAGGTGTCCGTACTGGGCTTCGATGACGTGGTGGGAGCGGCCACGAACAACCCGCCGCTGACGACGGTGCGACAGCCGATGCAGGAGATGGGACGGGCGGCAGCGACGGCTCTTCTGGAGCGCATAGGGCACCCGAAGACCGCCGAGCCGCTTGCGGCCGCAGGGCCGATTCTGGTGCTGCCGGCGTTCGTGGAACGAAGATCGACGGCGCCCGCGCCAGCCAGGTAATTTGGGCAAGGCCCTGTGAATCGAGTCAGATACTGGCCTCTGGTGAGTCTGCGAACTGCTCGTGGCCTCGCAAGGGTGCGGCCTTTCAAAGCGTCGAGTTTTTTCGAAGGCTGTAAAGCCCGACCCATCGAGCTTTAGCACCGCAGGGGTGTACCTCAGCGAGTTCTCTCCATAGGAACCGCATGGCGATGGCGGCTTCCACATTGCGACGCGCGAAAGTTCGATGCTACGCTGTTACACCATCGAGGTAAAGGATGCCACGTAAATCTCTCATTTCCACAATTCTGATAATCTTTGCCGCCTCGATGGTGGCTCAAACGGTTCCAGTTCGACCGAAGATCACCGGTATCTCTCATTTCGCCATGTACACCTCCAACCCATCCGCCACGAAGCACTTCTTCACTGTGGTGATTGGCGCGGCGACGTTGCCTGATCCTGAGAATCCCAAGGGCGTAAAGTACGCCTTGAGCGCCACGCAGTACGTTGAAGTTCTTCCGCTGCCTGCGGATGAGGGCGTCAACCGGATGGACCACATTGCCTTGGGTACCACGAGCGCCGAGGGAATGCGCAGATATCTCGCTGCCAAGGGCTGGACGACGCCAGCCACGGTGTCGAGGGGCAATGATGGAAGCCTCTGGTTTACCGTCCTTGATCCCGAGGGAAACAAGGTCGAGTTTGTGCAGCCACCCGCCCATTCCACGCCGCCGGATGATCCGAATGTCATTGGACACCATATGATTCACCTTGGCTTCCTGGTGCATAGTCGGGCAAAGGAAGATGCCTTCTACCGGACGTTGCTGGGGTTCAGGCCGTACTGGTACGGCGGCATGGTTCCGGGCCGCGTGGACTGGGTGAGCCAGCAAGTTCCCAATGGCCACGACTGGATCGAATACATGCTCGTCAAGGATCCGAGCCCCGGAGTTCCAGCGGGTATGTCGAAGCGTCAACTGGGCGTGTTGGATCATTTCTCGATTGGCGAAGCTTCGGTAGATGCCACTTTTGCGCTGCTGAAGAGCAGCGGCCGGTTGGAGAACGTAAGAAATGACGGGCACACCCAGATGGGCAAGGATGGCAAAGGGCAGTTCAACCTGTACGCCCCCAATGGAACCCGAGTGGAGTTGATGAACTTCCAGGCCAGCGAGAAGCCCTGCTGCTCGCCGTTCACAGCAGTGCTGCCTAAGCGGTGGGCGGAGGCTCCGTAGAGCCGCGACGCCACCATCTTCTCGGCGATCATGTTGTGATGCGCTGCCCAGGCCGGCGGGCGGAGGCTCCGTAGAGCCAGACAGGCGCGGCTGGAGCGGGGAAGGTGCATGTCTCAGGAACAATCCTCCAACATCGCCCGGTTTCCGTGACGCAAAACCGGACGATGTTCCAAAGGAATATCCTTGGGGCGGAAGACGCGGTGCTCCTGGCCGGAATGGGTGCAAGTTTAGCGATGAAGGAATGCGCGGAGGAAGAGACAGGCATGGGGCAGCATTCGAGGAGGAGTTTTATCGTCCGCGGGGGAGTGGCGGCCGCGGAAGTCGCGGTAACAACATCGCTCACGCGACGCATCTGGGCTGACTCGTTTGAAAGCCGCCTGGGGATCCAGCTTTACTCGGTCGCAGCGCAGCTAAAGTCCGATCTGCCTGGAACAATGCGCGCACTTCGGGCGATGGGCTACCGGAATGTTGAGTCGGCCGGCTTCATGGGGCTAACAGTCGCAGCGTTCCGTGCGGCGCTTGACGATGCCGGGCTGCGGTGCCCGAGTTCGCATCTCGATTTCAATGGCGTCGGCCCTTCGGATCTGGGACCGCTGTTTGATGACGCACACACTGTGGGTGCGCACTACGTAGTCAGTTCGCTGCTTCTGCCCCCGGGAATGCGCGGTTCGATCGATCAGGCTGAGCTATCCTCCATCACGCTGGACGATTTTAAGCGCACCGCGCATCTTGCCAACAGGGTGGCCGCTCAAGCAAAGCGGGCGGGCCTGCAATATGCCTACCATAATCACGACTATGAGTTCCGGGACCAGGGGAATGGCGCTACGGGTTACGATCTGTTGCTGAAAGAGACCGACCCATCGCTGGTGAAGTTTGAGTTGGACTGTGGATGGATGGTGATCGCCGGTCGGAATCCTGTCGACTATTTCAGAAGATACCCCCACCGCTACCGCATGCTTCACATTAAGGACTTTGCGAAAGGGGGCAAAATTACCACTGACCTCATGGGTCCGAACCGTCCAGTGGGGACGGAGCTGGGAAGGGGCTTTATCGATTACAAGCCTATTTTTGCGGCGGCAAGAAAGATAGGTATCGCTTATTTCTTCTCCGAGCAGGAGCCGCCGGTTGTAGGCATGACCGAGCTCCAAGCGGCAAAGATCAATCTCGAATATATGGAGGCCATGTAGGTGGATATATTCGGCTCTTTACAAGGATATGAACAAGCGCGTGCTTTAGGCGGCTTTTCGCAAGGCGAAGCATTTGGTTTTCGTGGCGGCCCAGCGTTGGGCTTTGAGCGGAGGGTAGTCGGTGTCGCTCTATCCGCGTTCACGCCTTGGCAAGGCCCTGACGTTCCCGTTGACAGCCTCCGCCACGCCCAGCGGCGCCTTGATTCGGCAGTCGTTCAGGATGCCGTTGAGGTGGCGTATATAGCATCTTCGCCAGCTCCTCCATGGGCTTCAACGTTACCGACGCAGTTGGAAAATCCAGTTCCGCAGGTAGCGCGCCATGACTTCATCGAGGGCGTAGCTCCACAGCCGACCCAAGTTCTCCCTGTTTGCCTTCAGCACGCGACGGTATGACTCCATGCCCATTGCCACGCTTACACTCGAACTTGCGATTGAGCATGCCCAGTCGCTGAAGGACCGGAGACAGGTGGTCCGGTCGTTGAAGGACAAGCTGCGCCATGGATTCAATATCTCGGTTGCGGAGCTTGACGATGGGTTGCTATGGAACCGGGCGACGCTGGGTGTGGTGGCCATCTCGAGATCGAACTCCTATCTGAGCGGCCAACTGCGGGAGGTGGAGGAGGCCGTGCGAAGGCTGGCGGTGGGGCTGGGCTGCGAGATTCTGGACAGTATGATCGAGGCGGATGAATGGGGCGATGCATTGCTGGACGACTCGGAGGATGCATCGCTGGACCGCTCGGAGACCGGATTGCCGGACGGATTGCGCGGCGAAGAAAAATAAGCCCGGGGGTGGCTATTCGAGGCCTCAAGAGTGCTAATCTGTAGAGTCAGCCATGCCCGAGCAGCGAGCCAAAACCTATCACCGCGGTCGTGTGGTGAATACCTTTGCCGAAGAGATTACCGCCATGCTGGAGGGCGATCTCTCAGACCCTCGTATCGCTCCCTGTAATGTTTCGGAGGTTGTTCTGGCGCCGGGCGGAAAGAGTTGCAGGGTCTTTGTCGCCGTGGTGGGCAGCGAAGAGGAGGAGGAGCAGACGCTGGCCGGATTGATGGCTGCGCGAGGCTATATTCGCACCGAGATCCGGCAGCGGATGAACGTGCGCCATGTTCCCGAGATCGTATTTGCGATCGACCGTTCGGAGAAGATCAACTTGCGGATGGATGAGCTTTTGGGGCGCATGGAGAAGCGCCGCAACAAAGCCGCCAATAAGGTGGCGAAGGAGAGAGTGAAACCAACCGAGTCAACGCTCTGAAGCCGTCCGGATGGAGATCTCCTGACCCCTGCCGTCCTGGCTCCCTGTACCCACCATGAAAAATCAGGTCTCGATCGCCGCATTACTGCAACTGATTCGCGAACGCGAGAGCTTTGTCATCAGTTCGCATGTTCGTCCGGATGGGGATGCGATCGGCTCCGCACTTGGGTTGCTGCATCTTCTGGAAGCGATGGGGAAGACGGCGATGGTCGTGTTCGTCGATCCGATCCCTCCCAACTTTGAGTTTCTTGCCGGCAGAGACCGGATCTCGACCACGTATCCCGCGGCCGATGCGGCCATCTTTCTCGAGTGCGACTCGCTGGACCGGTGCAACATTGATCGGGGCGAGTTCGACGCGGCGCCCCCCGCGCTGACGATCAATATCGACCATCATCGCAGTGGAAGGGAGTTTGCGGACTTCAACTGGATCGATCCGGAGGCAGCGGCTGTCGGTTGCATGATCTACGATCTCGCGGTAGCTGCCGGCATCTCCATCCACCGATCCATGGCGGAGTGCCTGTACGCCGCGATCCTTACGGACACGGGCTCGTTCAACTATCCGGGCACCACGGCCTCTACGTTTGCGACGGCGGAGCACCTGGTGCGGTGTGGCGCCGACCCAAACCGCATTGCGGCCGCCGTCTACTTGTGCAATCCAGCCAGCAGGGTTCGCTTGCTTGGTGCTGCGCTGAGCAATCTTCAGATCGATGGCGCTGTATCGTGGAGTCACATCACGCAGCAAGACATGGAGCGTGCCGGCGCCACCGTGGAAGACTGCGAGGGCATTGCCAACCACCTGATCGCTATCGCCGGAGTGGAAGCCGCGGTGTTTCTTCGCGAACTGCCGGAACAGGATCAGTTTCGGCTTAGCCTGCGCAGCCGGTACCGCCTGGACGTTTCGGCGATTGCCGAGCGCTTTGGCGGCGGAGGGCACCGGAACGCCAGTGGATGCAGTATGGACGGTACCCTGGCCGAGGTGACCTACCGTATTGTGGGGGAACTGCGGGAGGCCTGCCTGCCCATCGTGAAGGGTGTGGACATTGTAGATGTTCCAACAC
>JABEBX010022078.1_pt1 | contig 11357 bp, 7 predicted proteins | sample 7245971 | NCBI WGS metagenome assembly JABEBX01 (sample SAMN14506365, study PRJNA622280) | hot springs metagenome | biome: hot spring [ENVO:00000051]|acidic hot spring [ENVO:00002120]; feature: spring [ENVO:00000027]|sediment [ENVO:00002007]; material: sediment environment [ENVO:01001048]...
ACTTTTCGCCGTCGATCTTTGCATAAACGATAAAAACATCCGCAAAACCCGAGTTTGTAATAAATTGTTTTTCACCATTCAGTATATAATACTTGCCATCTTTACTTAAAACAGCTTTGGTTTTTGCGCCAAGGGCGTCTGAACCATACCCGGTTTCAGTAAGAGCGTAAGCAGCTATCCATTCTCCGCTCGCAAGTTTCGGAAGATACTTCTTTTTCTGTTGCTCATTCCCAAAATAAACAATCGGCAAGGTACCGATGCCGTTATGTGCAAGTATTGATGCTGCAAAAGCACCTGATTTTGCTATTACCTCAGATACCCTCAATGAGGTGGATAGATTCATTCCAAGACCTCCATATTCCTCAGGAACCTCAATCATCAAAAGGCCAAGTTCTCCAGCTTTTTTCATGAGTTTGGTATTTAATTCTATCTTTTTGTCATGATCCTCCAATGCATCCTCAAGAGGAAGCACTTCTTTTTCCAAAAAATCATTCGCAGTATCTGAAAAACTCAGTTGTTCCTCGGTAAACTCTTCTGGAACAAAGATGTCCTTTGCTGTAGTAGGTTCGAGCAAAAAACCACCACCGATAGGCTTTTTTTTGTCTTCTTTACTCATTTTTTTTCTCCTTTGAATGAATATTCATTCAATCTATACCATATGGATTTATATCAATGCAAGCAAAATATTAGAAATGGTTTTGTAAATTTCCTTATTGTAACTTTTCAACTATGAACAAGAGTCTCTGCATACGTAATTATGTCTTTCGCTACATCCTGTTTATTTATCTTCTCCAGCGCCTCAATACCTGGAGATGGATTTATCTCCAATACTTTTGGCCCGTCTGCACTCTCTATAATATCTACACCAGCAACATCCAGTCCTATCGCCATGACAGCCCGTATAGCTATATTCTCATATAACTTGGGTAAAACTATCTTTTCTCCCTGCCCGCCGCGGTGAATATTTGTTCTGAACTCGCCAGCCCTTGCAATCCTGCGCATCGAAGCTATTACCTTGTCACCAACAACCAATACTCTGATGTCTCTCCCCCTTGATTCTGCTACAAAACGTTGGATAATAATATTCTGTCCAAGGCTAAAAAAGGCATTAATTGTGGACTCTATCGAATCTCTGGACTCCGCAAGTATAACTCCAATTCCCTGCGCACCTTCGATAAGCTTTAGAATAACAGGTGGATCGCCAACGAGCCTTAAAGCTGTTTCAATATCTTCGGGATTGCGTATCATCGCTGTCGCTGGGACATCTATCTTACTGGCAAGCAGGCATTGAGCAGTCATGAATTTATCTCGTGCAAGCGCTATTGCAGATGATCTGTTGATGACTGGAATATGAAGGAGCTCGAACTGTTTCACTACCGACATTCCGAAGCTGTTTATCGTGCCGGATATACGTGGTATTACAATGTCAGGAAGCTTCAGTGCCTTATCTTTATACGTTATAATAGCTTTCCCATCGAGTATCGCAATATTAAACTTTAAGGGATCTATGACATTTATAGCATGTCCCTTTTTCCTTGCCGCTTCGGCAAGCCTTCTTGTAGAATATATACCAATCTTTTTAGATAATATAAGTATTCGCATCAGTACATTATGATTATTTGCCTGTGAAGCATAAGGGTTTTTATCCATGACTTTAACTGCTTGTCGTATTCTTTCTGTTCGAGTAATGCCTTTATTTCCTTTTCAGCAGCCTGTTTACTTATACCATTATATTTATCCCTGTTACTCTCATAGTATTGCTCTATATCTTTATTCGTTACATTGATGAGCATTTTAACTTCATCGTTTAGGTACTGCCTTACTATGAGTGTATCCGCCATGTATTTTTTGAGATAGCCATCTGTTATGGCGTACTGTTTCGTATAGTTATTGTAATCATTATCTGATTTAAACTTCACTCTGAACATGGCAATCATATCCGTAATATCCTTCTGATCTGGCGGAGTTATTGACAACAATTGTGCATCCTTCAGCATAAGTGTTCTATCTATAAGCTTGTCCAGAGACATTTTCATAAACTGATGGTCATTAAGATCTTTAACAGCTTCGTCGTATCCTGATTTCAAAACGGCACTTACTGCGGCATACTGCACAAGCTGCACATTCGTTATAACACCGGCTCCCTGTACCGAGGCTACTATACTGTCAACCATGATCTGTTCTGCATGTGCATAAGGTTGCTTTATAGATAAAGCCACTGCAAATATAAAACACAATATTATTTTTTTTGTCACCATATATTATTTCATCTGTTAAACTATAATTTTTTGTCTATAGGATCGTACCTATATAGAAATGCCACGCTGTAAGCGGTTCATTCGGCCTTTTATCAAGCTTAAAACCGATATCGAGATTAATAGCTCCAGCAGGCGTAACATATCTTATACCAAAACCAGCACTCTTCCTTATATCATGCATACCTGTCAGTTGAAAACCGGATGGTGATGACCATACATTACCGCCATCCGTAAACACAACGCCGTCAAAACTATCTATCAATCTTAAACGAAACTCCGTCTGATAGTTAAGCATGATATCGCCTCCAATGGGAGTATTCCCTGGTCCCATGGGACCAACACTATCTTCAGCAAAACCTCTTATAGTGGACCCTCCGCCAAGATAAAATCTTTTTTCTATAGGAAGGTCAATCGTCGTACCAAGCGGCCATGCATAACCACCCCGTAGGGACAGTACATATGTCAGGCGGTCGTTTATAGGTATATATTTTGTTGCCGCGGTATATAATTTTACGTATTCTTCCTGGGATAAAAACCAACTCTTAGCCCAATCGACTCTAAAAAGCTGCAAATATCCATTCGTAGGGTTAAATGGATTATTTCTATCATCGATAAGTATAATTGGAGATACTATGCCAAGCTGCCTTTGTTCAAAATCTGCAGGGGTTAAAATAGCACCAGGCTGTACATCCATAGGCTCTCTTATCTCAAATTCGTACTGAAGCGAGAGTTTTAATGCCGAGCCAATATTCCTGTCAAGCCCCAAAACCGTACTCTCTGACTTTAATCCATACCCTATCCAGTAGTTCCTTACGTATGAATCTATAAGATTTATCCTGCCTGTCATGATCGTATTGAAAAGATAATTCTGGGTATATCCAAGCTCCATAACGCGTTGATTTGTCAGGTAATTACTATGATTAAACATGGGTTTCAATGCATAAACGACTGGCTGCACACCGCCATCCACATGAAAGTTTATGGACTTTGCGCTTCCCATTATATTGTTATCGTATACGTCTATTCCTCCCCTATATCCCTCCACTGTACCATAGCCAATGGATACGGCAAATCCCTTTGTTTTACGCTCTTTCACTATAACGGCTACATCGACTATGTTATTATGCATAGTATCCGATATGGGTTTTATATCTGCGCTCTCAAAATAACCCGTCCTCAAAAGATTTATTCTGCTCCGTATGATATTGTCGGGTATAAAATACCCACCTGTCTTAAAATCAAGATTCTTCATTATAACCCAGTCCGCTGTTTTGGTATTTCCGGCTATTATAATTTTGCCTATACGTATTCTCTTGCCTTCCGTTATATCGAAGTTTATCGATGCTTGATCATTGTGTATTGTGTAGTTGTAATTTACCTCTGCATTTATATAACCATGCGAAAAATAAAGCTGCTCCATCTGCTTTTTTATATCCTGCATCTGCCACATATTAAATGGTCCGCCCATTTTTATCTTTTTTATCACTGCCATTACTTTGCTATTCATATTCTCAGATACACCTGTTATACCAACACTGCTTACGATGGTTTGTTTACCCTCGTCTATAAAGATCGTTATATTGATCCATTCTTTTCTTTTATCTGTAAAATCTATCTTCACATATTTTATTCTGGCATTTAGAAATCCATTTATTTTATAAAGATAGATTATAGCCTTAAGATCGTTATCTAACCTCGTCGGTGATAATATACCGTTGTATTTGTAGTTGTAGATGTAAGCATAAATTGTCCATGGAGATGTGAGCATTTGAGCTCTAAGGGTAGCAGATCTTATATGGGTATTGCCGCTAAAGAAAATACCTGCAATGAATATTTTCTGCCCCATGTGTATATTGAAAATAACATGTATTCTTTTCTTTTTTATAATACTATAATCGACCCGGCAAAGATAATAGCCGCGATCCCGAAGTGCATTTTCAATCCTGTTTTTGTAAAGTTCGAAATTTACGAATCCTTCACTTTTTTTTATTCCCATTATATTTATAAGTTCGCCTTTGGTTAAGTATTCATTACCCGTAAATCCAATTACATACATTGGGCCGGCTATTACGTTTATGTTTATATACGCCCCAAGAAAATTATCGGCATAAACAATCTCTGGTTTATGTATATCAGCCTGCCAGTAACCTTTCGAATAATAATATGATTCGAGTATGCCTGTTATGCTGTCTATTTTATTCTTTACAAGGATGTCACCAGGGCTTATCCCTATTCTCTTTAAAAGAATGGAACTGTCTATTTTCGGATCACCGGTAATATCTATTTTTTTTATTTTTGCCGGGTATCCTTCCTTCACATCAACATGCAGTTCAACGCTATCATAGGAAGTCGGCGTAAATGTTACGCTTACATTCACGGTCATATAACCATTATCGTTATAAAACTTTATCGCACGTTCTTTTACTACATCAAGCAATTCGTTATAAAAATGTGTATCCGTCTGTAAATAAATAGCACGTTCGAGCTCCTTAACCGATACACTTTTCACTCCATAAAATACTATTTTTGAAACATCGATGATAGGCTTGCAGATGTATGTAAGATTAATTTTTTCCCCTTCAGTCTTTGCATAAAGCTGAACGTCGGAACACTGTCCTGTCGAGTATATAAGCCTTATAGAATCATCCGCATCTGATATGCTAAAAGGCTTTCCATCTTTGGTTTTTATAAGCTCTTTTATGCCCTCCGTTTTTACGTCAGGTGGAAACCGCAGTTTAACTCCAGATATAAGCATACCATTATAACGGCCTATGTTTAAGTCAGCATAAGCCGGGTAAACCGAAAAAATAAATAAAACGATAAATGTTACCAATACAGCATAAAGTAAACCCGGATGCATTTCTAAATGAATTTTGGGCAAATGCCGATTCATCAGAATTCAAACTTGTATTTTAAATCACCGCCAAGGTTGCCGATGCTGTTGTTAGAGGTGTTCGATTGCATTGTAGAAATATTGTTATCCCAGCTACCCACGAAATATAGTCTTCTGCTTAATCTGTATTCACTTTGAAACCGCTGAAGATTGTATCCACTTAGATCATAAGAGTACATTATATCAAGATCGTTGGTAAGACGTTTTGTAATCGTCATCCTTATGCTTGTTGTAGATGCCCCGATCGGGTAATATGGCGCTACCTGGATATTATCTACCCAGAAAAGCTTTCTGAATTTATTAAGACTTTCGTTACCAACTAATTCAGAAAAGATATCCTTTGCAAGCTTGCTGCCAACCGCTGTTCCAACCTCATAAGCTGCCGCTGAACTTATTCCGCTCTTCATCAAATCAGATGGGGTTACTCCATACGTAAGAAGACTTATTATATCCATTTCGTCGAGATTCGGAGGATAAGATGTAAGACTTATATTTAATTTATCAAGTTTCCCGGCAATAGATAGATATATATTGTACTCCGTATATTCATTGTTAACCATGAATTGCTGGCTCGTAGAGGCTCTTAAATCTACAAATGGGTCGTGCAAATTTTCGTGGGTATAGGTAACAACGGCATTATCAATGTTGAAAACGGTCGACCTATAATAGATCCTTCCTTCCCTTGTAGAGATATTGCCCACTATCGCAGGATTATCCACATCACCCGTAACTTTAAGTTCTGCACTCAAAATGCTGTTTACGATATTATTATCTATAAAAATGCTTTTATCGGCCCCGATATTGATGTTCAATTTCAACGGGTGTCCCTTTTTTTGTTCTATAATTTGAGGTTCATACCTCCTACGCTGGAATTTAAGCATTTCATCTTCCCAGTTTATGTAATCTGCGTATGTCGCATTCAATATTTTTATGTTGCCTTCAAGTATAGGCTGTGGATAGTTGCCTTGCAGGTCCAGATCACCCTCCAACCTCATTGGAATTGTGTTGGCATAAACAAAGCTGATGCCCCTCAAGCTCAAAGAAATATCAAATAGTTTCGGCAACACTCCCTGCATTACAATCCTTCCGTTCCCAGACATTGTCCCTGAATTTATATTCCCTGTTATGTCCTTTATGACTATATTGTTGCTCGCCATGATTACGGATATGTGCAAACCTGAAACAGATATTGGCTGTTCGGCTAATGTAGCATTACCGTTCAAATCTGCATTACCATTAAATAAAACATTGTCCTTTTCGCCATATATTCTTGCATTAAGTTTGAATTGGCCATTTGCACCGGCAAATATGTTTGTAAAAACGGGTAAATAGCTTAAATCAATATCCGCATCAACGAGTGTATCTATATTACCGTTTAAATTGAAAAAACCCTTCAATGAAACAAGGCTGTTTTTACCCTTTATGGAAAATTCCCTGAAGTATATATTACCCTTTGCAATATCCACAAAAAGCGGTTTGTCGTTCTCAAATACTGCAAAGCTATTGCCAAATGATACGTTGTTAAGATATATGTATCCAACGAGAGAATCAGGTAGATCTTTTAACTTGCCTACGAGCCATAATGTTCCAGTGACATCAGAGGTCAAACCGATGCCGGACAAAATAGACATTACAGGATGAGCATTGAATTTATCAAGTTGGGTGCTTAGTCTGAAAGGGAATCCATCCTTTATACCTAGTTCGGCTTCGATGTTTAAACTACCGTCAAACATTTTAACAATGGTCGAGAATGCCCTATCTGAAAAACTGACAGATGCGTAAGAATCCGGTATACCCACATTATCATAAGTTATATTCTTTAATTTCAAATTCATGTTTCCGATGGGATTATAAACCGTTCCGGTAATATCACCTGCAAAAGATGTAACGGCTTTTAAATGGGAATCCAGTCTTGTAACTGTATCCATATTATCTATGCTGAATCTGTCTGTGGCAAAATTTAAAGCGATATTGCCATTTTCTGAAATGTGCCCTCCTATGCGGAGATTATCTTCACCCTTTTCAAACACCGCTTTATCTATATGAAACAGGCCGCGGTCCATGGTGATTTTTAGATAGCCGCTGTCAAATGACTGGAAGTAAAGATCCGGGTGCAGGAAAAAGAGGTCTGCATAACCACTCATCTTTTGGATCGGTCCATCAAATCTTGCACTGCCTGTTACAAAACCCCCGACGGTAAACCCATTGAGAAACAACCTCGTATTGTTCTGCGCTGCTTCCAACCGGGTAAATCTATCACCCATGTTATCCGCAATATCCTTCAACGAAACGGGCTGAAATTTCGCATCCATATGCAGTTCGACATCTTTTGTAAATTGTATACCTCCATCAACATACATCCTTGAATCGCCTTTGACAGCGCTTACGGATCTGAGGTAAAGGTTATCTTTACTGAAGTTTATTACGCCTGATACATCACCCAATTTTATATGCTCCATGCTGTAATCTTTGAAAGAAACATCCCCGTGAATTACTATATCATTAAAGGGACCTGCCACATACCCCTCAACACTGCCAACGCCCGAGTAAGACATATTAGCAATCGGGCTTACATCGTTCATATTCATCCGAGAGGAGTCAAACTTCGAAAACATTGCACCCGTAAAATATAATGCTGTATCCGCATGCAATAAAGAATCGGAGGATTTTATAGTCGTTTCCGTAATATATGCACATTGATTGGTAATGATGAGCTCCGATTGGATGTCAACTGGCTTGACAACCATGATGGTATCTTTTTTCTTGCTCCTGAAAAAATCATTGTATAAAGAAAACTTTAAGAACTGCAAGCCAAAATCACCGGAGAAATACACAGGATTGAACTCACCTTTAACTTCTATTCGCCCCGTTATGTCTGCATCAACGTATGGATTATGTACGGTCAAAGCATACAGCATCTCACCAAAACTTATTCCTTTAAGATCTAATGAGAATTCCGCGGGAAGTTCATCATTCGAAAAATCTATATCACCGCTAAATTTAACTGTGCCGTTCGCTATCGAAACGTTAGCCTTTTTTATATAAAGTTTTTGCGACTTGAATTCATAAGAGAGATCACCTGTACCACCTCTTATGTTTCCTATGCCCATATCTCGAAAACCTATATCGCCAGATGAGGAAGGATTTAATATGCTACCTTTTACATTTCCATCAAATTTATAATCTCCGCTCAGTTCGGGTATAGATACCGGAAGCGTTTTTATGAATGTATTAAATTGCTCTATGTTATCAACCGATGCCTTCAACCGTAAATCTAAGTATGGATTGTCATAATTGCTTATAGACCCATTGATAACAAAACTGAATGAATTCGATCGTATTCTCAAGCTGTCTATAGATATATCTTTATTTATAATAGCACCATTGAACTCACTGTCTGATAGTGTAATAGTACTGCCGTACCTCGATAGATACAGTCCTTTTACATCTACAACACCATTTACGCCCATACCCTCAAGCGCCGGATATATATTCATTGAGACATCATGGGCTACAACATCGGTACTTGAAGCAGGCATACTGATTGAAATGGCTGCATTGTTTACAACAACATGCTGAATGGTAATAGGTAGTTCTGCAACCAATTTATCAATACTCATCGTTGATGTTTTTCTATGCATTTCTTCTGGAAGTTTTTTGTTTATCACGAGTGACACCTTTGCATCAGTTATATAAACAACCTTCAATCGAGGTTTTTTTTCGAGTATGCTCGGCGGTTCAAATACAACAGTTAATTTTCCAATTTCGGCTCTATAACTTGAATCACCTTTTATGTGAAGCGAAGACAGGGTTACGCTCGAAGATAAAATGGATACATCTATTTTTCCTATAGAAACATTTATGCCTGTTTTATTCGTTATGAATTTTTGAATTCTGCCCTTGAAAAGATTTTCTATTACATCGGTTCTTAAAATCACAATAATGGTAAGCATCAACAGAAGGATGATGCTGTAAAATATATATGCCTTAGTCTTTCTTTTTTTCATCTTTCACTTCTATTGTATCCTGCCTGTTAGCTTGCACGCGGTATTCTTCATGAAGCCATTTACCGAGATCTATCATTTTACATCTGTAGGAGCAGAATGGTCTATATGGATTTCCTTCCCATTTTATCTTTTTTTTGCATACAGGACATCGAATATTCATATATTTGATTATATAGCAGCAAAACAGCAGGTTTTAAAGAAAATAAAATGCTCTAAAACGATTTATCCTCTAATCTATAAGCCTCTGCCTGAGTGCTATTGCTACTGCCTCCGTTTTATCCGAGGCTCCAAGTTTTTCGTATACCTTTTTAAGATGCCTTTTTACCGTCTCCTCACTTATGGAAAAAGCTGTTGCTATTTCCTTGTATCGTTTCCCGTCTGAAAGCATTGATAGTATACCCAGCTCTATGCTTGACAATACTTTGCTCTTTTCTATTTGCATATCCGTAGCTATTTTTTTGAGAACAGGAAGCGTTACTGCCGATTGAAGAAACCCGTTCCCGTGATAGACAGAGCGGATTGCATTAACAAGTTCAACGGAACTTACTTCTTTCAAAAGATATCCTTTTGCCCCGGCGTGTATGGATTCAAAAACATAATTAGGGTTATCGTACATTGAAAGTACGATCACACTGCACTTCTTAAAATCTCTTACAATCTTCGGGATAAGAGATATCCCACCCACATTTTTCATCTTTATATCAAGCAACATCACATCTACCTTGATTTTTCCGAGTATGCCAAGAACTTCATCGCCATCCTTTGCTTCGGCTACAACCTTCATATCGTTCTGATTGTTTATAATATACTTTATACCTTCTCTGACAACTTTATGATCATCGACAAGCATTACCGAAATATTATTCATAGTGATGATTATAAATAAAAAAATTACTTTTTTCAAACATTACTTTCAACGATGCCAACTTGACATAAATGACCAAAATGAAAATGATCAAGCATGAAAAATCCAGATTTTTCGGTTCAAACACTTGACTATAAAAATAATTTCTACATAATGATGAAGTCTTCATGGCCAGATAGCTCAGATGGTAGAGCAGCGGACTGAAAATCCGCGTGTCGGCGGTTCGATTCCGTCTCTGGCCATTTTGCTTTTCAATAGGTTAGCCGTTTCCAGGTTTCCCTCAAGCCTGCTCTTCTACAATTTCTTCTACAACCACATTACGTGCATCCGATACGGCTACGCCCTCCCTTAAATTTTCAGGTGCAAGGTATGCGTATCTCTGTGTCATGGCAGCCGTTTTGTGGCCAAGGATTCGTTGCACAACATATAAATCAGCGCCATTTTCATAATTCGTTTTTAAACGATCTTTTTGACCGCGTTGATACCAAACCATGTATCCTTTTACTCCTTTGTATTAAATTTTTCCTCATAATCAACTTTTACCACTTGTCTTTATACACAATCTTCTGAGTACTCCCGGCACTACCACAGGAACACAGGTGTATCCAAAAGATGTGCTAAAAGGGGCGCTACTTGCAAATGCAGTGGGTATAATCGTTGCCCATAATCACCCAAGTGGTGAGGTTGAGCCTTCAAATGAAGACAGATTGCTCACAAGCAAATTGAAAGAAGCCTGTGAACTCGTAGGAATAAATCTCACTGACCATATTATCGTGGGACATGAGAAGTATACCAGCTTTGCTGATAGGCATGAGGGAGTTTAGAGAGGGTGAGATAGCCCTCTCTTTTTTTCGACTTTCAATCGCTGAATGGGGTGCCAAATGTTCTGGAATATACACATCTCTTTAATACCTCGTCTAACCATTCTTCCTTAATTACTATACTTTCCCCCTATTTTTTTATTATATAGGATTACGACCATTTAGATACTTATTCTGACAGAGCTGTATAAGGTTTTGTAAGGCTGGTACAAAAAAGACATATTCATATTGACGAATTATGAGCATATGATTATTATATCTTTGTGGGATTGCATGACAGATTCATCCTCGCTTTCGTTTTCTTCCAGACGGAAAGGGTGAGCGGACGGGGCCGTTTGCGAAAACAAATAAAAAGGAGAAAGATATGCAGGTAAGGGTAGTCATAGCAACGGACGGCGTGCAGTATGTCACCGGGTGTACGCTTGGAAAGTTCAATATAGAAAAGGCCGGCCGGGGAAAACTGGCATTGACGTTAATCGATAAAAAAAAGGAAAAAGCCGTCCGCATGTCATA